>ERZ1090861.692-NODE-692-length-19772-cov-18.195821_pt1 | contig 19772 bp, 22 predicted proteins | sample MGYA00478482_ERZ1090861 | MGnify/ENA primary metagenome ERZ1090861 (study PRJEB33644, sample SAMEA5815744) | chicken gut metagenome | biome: Chicken; feature: Gastrointestinal Tract; material: Caecum | place: Ireland | collected 2019-01-01 | study: A study of the... | reverse complement strand
TTTGATACTCAACATCACCATTTGCAGTTGTTGACCAACCTACGAAAGTGTATCCCAATTTTTCAAATTTATTAGCTTGTAGAGCCATAGTTTGTGCAGTCTTGATTTGTTGACATGACATGGAGCCTGAAGTCTCTCCGTTTCCATTAAACACTATATTATTTGTATTTGCTATACTTTTTAAATATAAACTCATATTGTCATATACATTATATATATCTAAAGAATTTCCATTTTCATCAACGATACAATTATCATTATCATCAAATAAACCAGTAAAAGTATATCCCGGTATTTCAATTTTTTCGAATGTAAACAAACTCCCAAATTGCACTTGGAATTCTTTAAATAAACTTTCACCATCAAAAACACTTATTAAAAATTTTATAATGATGTCAACATCTTTATTTGTTGATTTTTCTAAATCTTCATAAGGAATATTAGGATTAGACAATATATTTATTTCTGAAAGATTCTCACAATTAAAAAAACAATCATTTTCAATAAATTTTAAATTAACTCCCAAGTTGACTTTTTTTAGATTGTTTTTGTTTGTAAAGGCTCGACTTTGTATACCGACGACATCTTTACCATTATAATCATTTGGAATATAAAGAATTTGTGGATTATAAAATTTTCCGCATCTCACCACATATCCATCATATTCTTTGCTATAAGTATAGATTAGATTGCTTTCAATTTTTATGTAATTTATTATCAAAGTTGTTGGCACAACAAAAACAATCAAACAAAAGATTGCCAACAACACTCTAACAAATATCTGCTTAGGGGTGAGTGGTTTCTTCTTGATTTTACCATTAGAGATGACAACTTCATCAATTTGATTGTAATCTAATATTTTATTAAGCTTTAAGGTTTCATCTTCATTAGTACTCAAAAGTTTTTGTAATTTTAATGCTTTTTTATAATTCCCCATTAACAGTAGTATAACAATAGGTGTGGGGGTATCTGAGAGATAAAACTGAGTGTTAAGTTTGGCGATTTTGCAAAATTGTCTATCAATGGTTGCATTATATCCTTTGTCCACTATTGGAGCGTTATAGTTTCTTAATAACACTCTTTCGTATTTTAAAAGTATTTTTTTACAATTAAACAAATATAAGCATGACAAAAGGGAATATCTATCAAAATAGATATTTTGTGTCTGTATCTTATTCAAAAAAGTTTTTTTAAACTCTTTTACATCATCGTCTATAAAAATTTGTTCAAACACGTTTATTTCCTTTTCTTTTTATTTTCGTTCCATTCGTCCATAAGGCTAAACAAAACCGCTGTGTCTATATTGTTTTGTTTTGATATACTATTTAAAATTTCGTTTGTACTCATCAATTGTTTGGTGATTGTTTCTAACAAGTTATTTTGATTATCTCTTTCTTGAACCAAATTATTTATTGAATTAGTAACTGTTTTTAATTCTTTGTTGTTCGCTTCTGTATTTTTTTCTAAATCATTAACGACATTTTTTATATCCGCCATTTCTTCAATGCTTTTATTGAGGTGTTCTTCCAACAACGCAAAATCAATGGTCGAAATTGTCTTCATAAAACTGTCAATATCGCTCAAAAATTTATTTATCTTTTTTTGAGATGACAATGTCTGATTAAATTCCTGAGAAATTTTTTCCATTTTGTCAGATAATTCGTCAAAATTTGATGAATAGCCATTGTTAAAATCACTTAATGATTTTTTTACATTATCAAGGTTGTCTGATATTTCTTTTGTAGTATTTTTTATCTTTGCAAAATCGTCGGACAAATCATATTTATTAGTTTCAACAAACCCATTTAATAATTCCTTTAAATCTTTATACCTATTGACAAATATACCAATAGTTTCTACTACTTCGTTCAATGATTTCTTTTCAGCTTCGATTTCTATTGCTAGTTTGTTCAAATCTTCCATTTCTATATCTCCTTTAAAATATCTCTAAGCAACTCGTTTATTTCACTTAAATCACTTCTTGTTTTAGCCAAAGCATTTGTCACGATACATTTAATTTTATTGGTTGTATCTTTGACTAAAACATTATAACACAAGCCGATATTTAATTTATTTTCAAAATATATGTTATTAAGCACATTTGCAGTATCAAATTCCTTAATCTGTTTGGATATTTCTATCGCATCATCAATTAAATTTTTGTCCAGAAATTTATCTCGAACCTCGACTTTGTTCTTACTCTTAAAATATTCATCATAAAGCATATATCTTTCTTGCTGTCTCTTTTTTAAAGACATATCTTTTATCCAATTTATATGGTGCTGAGCATTTTCAAGTAAATTATTCTTAAATGCTTCATTTATTCTTGCCAGCCTTTCTTCATCAGTTAATATATTTAATTCAAGTTTTTCCTGCAACAACTCTATAGAAGCATCTTTAGGTAAATATTGAAAATTTTTCTTAAAAAAATCCTTGAAAACACTTATTTCATTTTCTTCAACAACTAAAAGGTGTCTTTGAGCTCGAGTTATCCCAACATAAAAGATGTTAAAGTAATACCTAAGCAACGAATTTTCATCAGCATTCTTCTTATCAATTTTTTCTTTATCTAACTCTTGCCAATCTTTTTGATGACTGGTAAGTATATTATGTAGAACTATTGTTCCTCGTTCCAACCCCTTAATTTCTGAAATGGTGAAAATTTCTTTGCTTTTATCGAGATTTTGATAATTCTTTTTTCTTCTTCACTCGCCACAACTATAATATAATTATTAAATTCAGAATTGTTTAATTTATCAAATACTTCATTTTGATTAGTAAAAAATAAATATGTGCTTTCTTGTATATTAACTGTTTTTACTTCTCTCAATATTTTAGAGTGTGTCCCTAGTTTCTCTTTATTTATTGCAAGCAAAGCATTCACCGCTTCGTTAAGTGGCTTTGTATTCCTGTAATTCAAGTCAAGTACAAATTCTTTATGCTGTTCGCCAAATAGTTGTTTTAGTTTATTAAAAGAAAAGTAACTTGGATTTATCATTTGCAATGGGTCACCAACAGCAAAGACATTTTTTGCAATATGTTTGAATGCCAAAAGTTCCTTTTGAGTAAAGTCTTGGACTTCATCAAGGACAGCAAAATCATAAACCTGTTTTAAAGTATTATCCTTAATTATCTTGTTGGCAATTATATTTTTATCTGTATATACACTTGATTTTTTAATATGTCTGAAATAATCGTCTGCTATAGAGTAAATAATGTGCAATGTTTTATCATTGAAAGCATTATTCCTTTCTCTTTTATATTCATCATAAGAGATAATCTCATTATCCGTTGCAAGTCCTAAAATGATACCTTCTATTTCTTTAAATAATACTTCTATTGAAATATTACTTTCTTTAAATTTATTTTTTAAAGCATAAGAAAATTCATTTGATTTTATCAAATTATTAAAAATTTTTAAATTAACTATCTTTTTATCCTTGTCTTTGTCTCTGCATATATCTTCCAAAAATGAATATTCTATTGTATTGATTTTGTTACATATTTCATTTAGATTTTTAGAAATCGTAACATCTTCATCATTCAAATTGATGTTTAAGTTTAAGTTGTTTATTTTATGTAACACAGCTTTATTATTGAGCCCATTTTGGTTTATGTCGTCAACTACTTCTTTTATTTCATGCAAATAATTATGTTCTATACATTTTTGTGTGGAGCGTAAAAGGTTGTTTGAAAAAGTTGAATAAACAACTTTTCTATTAGAAATAGCCTCCAACAAAACCTTTTGAACACAAAGATTTGTTTTACCAGAGCCAGCAATACCATTTACTAAAACATATTTTTCGTTACATTTTAATATTTTTTCTTGTTCTTTATCTAAAATTGGCAACAAATATTCTTCATTTGTATTATAAACATAGATTTTGTCTTCTTCCGTTTTATCATTTCCTATATTAACTTCAAAATCATGTTCGTTAAGATTAAGGAAATCTTCCTCTCGTATTGAAGTCGCCGCTTTATTTATATCGTCGTGGTCATTCACATATTTACACAAAATAATATCATTTTCATTAACACTATATTTTGTTTCTTTTAATTGCCAACCATATTTAAATAAAATTCTATGTCCTTTTATGGGAGAACGAAATTCAAAGACCTTGTCGCCAACAGTTGATAGAAGTTTCTCATTTTTCTTTGAATTCAAAAAAGTCAAGCCGGTTGAATAAATATTTCTTTGTACAAAATCTAAAAACGGCTTTACTAATGTATTCTGGTATTTTTTTATATCTCGAATAAAAACATCACTTTCCAACAGCCTGGAAGCAATTTCTGTTTTGCTATAGTTCAGTTTATCATTTGATATATCCATTACACCTCGCTTGCTATTAACCATTTACATTATAACACATATCTATTTGTTTTGCATCAAATTTTCATAAAATAATTAAAAGTTCATCTTGCATACTTTTTTGTTTGTTTTTTAAAAAACTCAAAAAGTTTTAGTCAGTTCAAGAGCAACCAAGCTTATCAAAAACATTACATTTGCTGTCAATTGCTGTCATTTTTATCAATCAAAAGACAGCAAATATTTTTTTGTATCGCTAAAAGCCTTTATTTACCTAAGGTTTTTTGACATAGAGTACACACTCTATTTTACTAGAACCCAACTTTGGTAAGGCTGAGGTCATGGGTTCGAGTCCCATCATAAGCTCCAAATTAGAAAATCGCTAAATCCCTTTAGTTTACGCAAGCTCTGCTTATAAATAAAGGCTTTTAGCGATTTTTTATTTTTAATTTTAGAGAGCACTATCCTTTTCCAAAAATACAATAGGTGTATTTTTTAGGTGTCGTAGGTGTCAACTTTTTGCATAAAAAAAGACCGAAAATTGAAAATTTCAACTTTCGGTCTAAATCTCTTAAAAACTGCCTAAAACCGCTCCCGTAGGTGTCAGTAGGTGTCAATTCATTTATTCACAAAACATAAAACCAGCAAATGATACTTCATTCCATATTTCTTTTAATAGTTTGCCGTTTATGTTTGCATTATTCTCAAATTCTTCTCTTGTTTTATATTCTTGCTGAAAATCTTTAGAACAAAATACAATATCACAATCTTCATTACTTTTAGAATTTTTATTGGCTCTTAAAAACACTTCATACACTTCATTATTATATTCAAAAAGCATTTCACTATAAAAATATAAACCATTAACAAATTCATCAAATGTTGCTTTAAATGGCAATCCTTTTTTATATTGTTTTCTTGCAGTTGTTGGAGTAACAAGCATAGGATAACTTATCCCTACTTTCTTTTCTAATTCTTCCTCATTTTTACTAAATTTCCAACCGCAATTTTTACATTCGCCATTACCATATTGATCTTGCATTGCAACATGACCACATATTGAACATTTAACCAATTGGTCTTTTACATAAGGATCATCATACTTGAAATACTTAAAGTTATTTTCATTTAATCCCGAAACATTTCTGTTTAATTTTTCCCATTTAAATTGAACCAAATCTTTCCAATTTAAATCTTTTGTCCATTCATAAGTTGTTGGCAAAAATTCTTTTATATTCCCTTTCATTGATTTAAAAGGCTCATCATAGCATAAAACCATACTTGGTTTGATTCGTTTTAGCATTTCATTATAACCTAGAATAAACTCTTCTTCGCAATTTTCTCTATAATAAGTGCATACAGCAACAATTGAACCTTCTTCAATTCCATCAAAACAAAAATCAAAACTTCTTTCATCTCCCCAAGATACTGTTGGAATAACTTTTAGTCCTTTTGACTGCCAGTAAGCACCACACCATCTATTTTTAAAAACACTTTCAATTTGAAGAGCAAGTGGCATATTTGTAAATATGCTAAAGTCTGGGCTAAGCAAACAAAAATATTGACTCAATTTTTCTAATTCTTCTTCCGCATTTTCGTAAACTTTCTCAAATTTCCAATCATAAGTAAAGAAATGAATTGTTTTATTTCTATTGTCATCATCATTTTTTTTAGCATTTACATAACTTAAAAATTCAATTTTGTCAATATTAATATTTTGCTTTTTAATTATAGGAAATTCATATTTCCCAGCTGATTTATTTTGGTATAAAAATTCATTTCTAACAAGTTCTTGCTTTTTCTTTTGTTTTTCTATTTCATAATCACTTAACTGTTTTGTCATTTCTTCTCCTTTTAAAAATAAAGATTATAATTTGGATCTAAATTCTCAGGATTTCTCTCTGGATATCCTTTCTCCCAACTCCAATTATGATCATGTGGAAACTCATGATTATTGTGTGCATTTTGATGGTTATAATCTCTATTTCTTGTAACTCTTCCATTTGAATCAAACCATCTGCTTTGCACTTTTTCTCCGTTCACATACAAATCATATCTTGAATTTGGTTTCGCTCCACTTGTTGGCAAGTCACCACGTCTGCCATCTACTCGTTCTATTGTTCTATTGGGAACTCCCCCTGAACCCATTATAACACCTCCCTATTTATTTTGCTTTCTTTTTTGCTAAGTTTTTTCTTGTAAAACTGCAAAAGGTTGAAGAAAAATTTGTTTCTCCAACCTTCTAATTAGATTTTATCATAAGATTTTTTAAAATCAATACTTATATGCCACTTTTTACTTCTCCATATCTATGTGTTTTTAATAACACAATGTTTTATGTTGGGGTTTAAATTATATTGCGTTTAACATTTTGCCCATTTTGTTCATCATCTCTGTTTTATATGAAAGCATCGAATGTGTGTATCTTTGAAGTGTGATAACAGGATTTTTATGTCCAAGAATTTCTGACAGAGTTTTAACATCCATGCCCATTTCAATCGCTCTAGTTGCAAAAGTGTGACGAAGCGAGTGAAAGTTTTTATAAGGAATATCAAGTTTCTTTAAAATTCTCTCATAGGTCTTTTGATAAGCCCGAGTTCCAACAATTCCACCCGTTCTTGTGGATAAAACAAAATCCGATTTTGAAATTCTCTTTGCCCTTTTCAAAATCACTAGGAGCTGTTTAGGAAGTGGAATAAGCCTGCTTGAATTTTTAGTCTTAGGTTTGCCAATAACAACTTGCGGTTTCCCATTCTGTTTGATTCTATATGCCGTTTTTGATATTGTCATAATCCCACTCTTGAAATCTATGTCATTCCAAGTTAGTGCTAAAAGTTCGCCAAGCCTTATGCCAGTATAAATACAAACAACTATTCCTAAATAGTTTGTTTTATTTGATGACAAACAATACTTTTCAATGTTCTCTTGTTCTCGCTTTTCAAATGCAGTCACAGGTTTTTCGGTCGCCATCGGCAATTTAATTTTGTCCGAGTTGTCCACCCTACATATTTCAAGTGATTTTGCCATTTTCAAAGCACTTTTCAAACATTTATAATTCCAATCACCGAATTGTTTGCAAGCCCTTTTGAAGAAATAAGATTTCCGCTTTCAAGTTCTGACAAAACATAATCTTGAAGCGTCACTGCTGACAAGTCATCTAAGTCAAACTCTCCAAGTTTAGGATTAATGTGCTTTTCAATGATATATCTATACCTATCATAAGTGCGGAGTTTCTCCGCAAACTTTGTATATTTGTTAAGCCAAATATCAAGCCATTCTTTTAATTTCATAATTTACTCCTTTTGAGCAAGCAGAAAATGATTGCAATTTTTTATTTGCGAGAAAGGATGAATTATATCGCCAGATATAATTGCCCGTCTCCTAAAATATTTTAACTTTTTTTGCATATTCCTTCTATAATCGAGGACATCTCAAGTTAAAAAATTAAGGCAGTAAATCAAAAAAATAAATACTTTTTCTTTAATTTTTATGGAAATATTTAATAAAAAATCACCACTTGTTAAAAAATATAAGTGGTGAGGTTTATTGATATAGAGCTTGGATGCAAAGTTTGCCATTTAGTTTGATGGTGGCTATTTTTAAAAGATAAGTAAAATTTTTGAAAAAAATGTATTTTTTATTCTAATTTTTAAGATTTCTTTGCTGATTTTTTAATTTTACTTGATAGAAGTAGTTTACAATAACAGGTTTTGCTTCAAAAGGCTTTAAAAAACTATCATCATTTGTTTTATATTCAAGCCCCTTCTCACTTGCAAATTTTTGAAGATCTGCGTCTAATTCTTGCCAATATAGGTTACTGCCTTTGTTGTAAATCTCATCATAAAGTGGATAGAGTTCAGGGCGGGTTTGTTTTATGTAGCTTATTATCACAGGCTTAAAGGTTCCACGCAAATTCAAGTTTTCAAGCCATATGAGATTGCATTTATCTTCCGCCATTTCAATGATTGCCTTAACATCAGTTATGCCTGGAAAGATTGGTGAGATAAAGCAAGTCGTTCTAACGCCTGCGTCGTGAAAAATTTTCATTGCGTTAAATCGTCTTTCGATTGAGACGCCCTTATCCATATCATTCTTAAAATCTTCGTCTAAGGTGTTTATTGACCACGACACACGAGCATTTGGAAATGATTTTATAAGCTCTAAATCCCTCAAAATTAAGTCACTTTTTGTGGAGATAGAAAGTTTTGCTCCACTGCCTTTCAATTCTTCAAGCAGTATTTTTGTTCTTTGATACTCTTCTTCACAAGGCTGATAAGGGTCTGTGACAGAGCAAAGAAACAGCTCCTTGCCATTATATTTTTGTGGATTTTTGATTTTATCCCAATATTTCACATCAACAAACGTGCCCCAATCATCGTTATACCCTGTAAAACGCTTCATAAAGCAGGCATAGCAATATTTGCAGGCATGCTGACAGCCAACATATGGATTGACAGAATAATCACAGACAGGCAAGTTTGATTTTGTGATTATTTCTTTAACTTTAATCTTATTTATAATCATTTCCACCTGCCAAAGCGAATTTGTTTGTTTATATCAGGCGAATATTGTTCTAGCACTTTTTCTTCTGGATTTGCATAGCCGATACCAATAAAGACTGGTATCATATAGGTTGGTGGCACTTTTAGTTTTTCTTTTACTATATCGTGCTCCTTATTAAGTGGTATTCGCATAGAACAAGACAAGCCTTCAGCAGTTGCTGCCAAGAAAATATTTTCTATTACGCACAAAATAGTTGCAAATGGATTTAATTTTGAAACATACTCACCATTTAATTCTTTTGATTTAAAGAGTGGGATAACCACATAAGGCGCTTCTTTTAACATTGTGTATTGTCTTGGCATAGCATAGCCATACATTTTTTGCCCAAGCGTGATAGGATAAGGTCTTGGGAAATTTAAGTATTTTTCTGCATCAAACTTGTCTGCAATAGACCTTGCATATTCAAAGGCATATTCCTTTTCTTCGTCTGTCCTTAAAATTATGAATTGCCAATTACGATTATGGTCCCAAGTTGGCGCTTTGTTGTAGGCTTCTAAGATTCTTTTGATTTTTTCAAAGTCAACAGGCTTGTCTAAAAACTCTCTTGTTGTTCTTCTTTTGTTTATAACATCATAAAATTCCATTTTATTTCTCCTTTTTATTTGAAATTTTATCAAATTCTATTTCCATATTTTCAGCAAAGCATGTGGTCAGTTTCACAAGCTGTTTGATGTTTTCTATTCCTAAATTTGCCATAGCTAAATTTTCAGCATTGGCAGCTGGCGGAATGATTTGTTTTGCATATTTCAATCCGCTTTCAGTAAACTTGATAAGTTTGTTTCGTCTATCTTCTTTGACTTCAAAATATTCAACATACCCTTTATTATAAAACTTGTTCACAATCGACGCAATCGTCTGTTTATTTGCAGAAAGTCGCTCACAAATTTCTTTTTGTGTTGTTCCATTTTTTGCAAACCAAAGAATATCTAGCACAAACAATTCATTTGTTGATAAATTATTTTGTCTTGCACATTTGTGATATACCGCATACTGCCTATCCCTTAACTTGCAATAACTATTCACAAGTTCATTTATTTCTTTGCCTGCTATCATAATCCGCTCCATATTAGTCCATTTTCATACTAATTATATAGAATAAATTCACTTTTGTCAACTAAATAGACACTAAAAAAATCCAAAGCTATTTGGGTGCACTTCAATTAAACTTGGGATTTTTATAACCTTTTTTATTTTTTATGAGTAATTTTTATAAAGATTCTATTTCTTAGCTTTCTTCATTACATAGACTTCAACGTAAACAAAAAGTTGTTAGATTCTCTTAGTCTGCCAATTTTATTGATGATAGAAACACACAAAAATTTATAAACTGCTCCATCGCTTCATTGACTGCTAAAGCTTCTTTTAATTTGTTTTCATTTAAATATTTCTTTTGAGTTTTAAGAAGATCCATGCTTAATTGATTTTTCATCTCTTCAACTGACAATTCTTTCATTATTCTCCCCTTTCAACGACTTCAACATTTTCCTTTGCCCAATCTAATTGGTCTTTATACATTTCAAGTCCCCATTCTGTCATATCAATATAGACATCAACTAGGTCCTTTATCACGCTTGGTGAATAGTTTTTATTGGCTTGCATAATTGTGGCTGATATGCCATCTATAGTTTGTTGCATTGCTTTAGCTGATTTCTCTACATCTTTAATAAATTCATTTATTTTGCCCTTTTGCTTGATTTTTCCCATTTTTCATCTTCTTTTATACGCTGAGAAGCAAACATTTTTTTCATAACCCCAAAGGTTGTTTTCCCGATTGCATCAATGGTTTCATTTCCTTGAATTGTTCCCATTCCATCACTTATCTTTTTTTCACAATAATCCCTTATTTCATTTAAGGTGTCAAGCAAAACTTGCTCGCTTTCAATAAAAAGACTAAGCTTATTGATAATTTCTTCATATGCTTCTTGCTCTGGCATATCTTTACCCAAAAATTTAATCATATGTTTTTCCTCCTGTCCATAGATTAGCACTATTTACAATGATAAACTTGACTATTTTTGTTTAAAATAAGTCAGCTTTAGAATTTTTTTGTGTTGAAATTAAATAAATTTTTTGATATAATTTTTGTATGAATATATACTCATCTTTAAACAAAATCTCAAACTATATTGAAGAAAATTTGTTTGAAAATATAACAAGCAAAAAGTTGTCCACCTTAACAGGAATCAACTATTATTCACTGAACAATGCTTTTAGTTTGCTCTCAGGCTACACAATAAAGGAGTATATTCGCTTGCGTAGACTAAGCAATAGTTTTATTTTGCTGAAAAGTAGACCAGTGACCGAGATTGCCTTTATGTGTGGATATAATTGCATAGAAGCTTTTTCTCGCGCTTTTAAAAAATTGCATGGATTTAATCCAAAACAGGCTAAAATAAGCGAAAATTTTAAATTTTTTCCAAAAATCACCTTTAAAGAGATTGACAACAACATTCACAATTTAAAATTAGAATACAAAACTCTTCCTACTCTAACTCTCTATGCAAATGATTTAGAAATTGAAAAAGGAAATTCGGCATGCATTCATAATTTCTGGGTAGAGCAAAATTCAACCTACCCTATTTTGCAAAATGCGGAGATAAAATATGGGTTAGTGGACTGCAAAAATGGGAAACTTACCTATTATGTCGCCTTGCCAAAAAGATTTTCAAAAAACAATATAAAAATCACACTCTCGACAGGGAAATATATCAGTCTATCCTATAAATCATATAATGGACTGGACTTTTCAAAGCTGAGCAGTGACATATCGAGCGAATATTCTCTGCATGGAAGGGATTTCGACATTGAAATTTATAAGCATGGTGAAGTTGAACTTCTATATAAAACAAAAGACCAAGAAGCACAAGACATCTCAAAAGAAACAAAATAAACCGATAGTCAGAAAGTTAACTATCGGTTTTGTTTATAAATAAACTTTAATTGTTTATTATTATAGCTATTTTATCTTTTGCAACATTCATGAAATTTTACATTTAGCTTCTATTTAAAAAAAGTAAAAAAATTACATAATAAATAGTAAAATTGTGCAAATAATATTATTATGAAAAAGAAATTTTTGTTTTTTACAATTATTTTAGCTATGCTGTTAAGTGGGGCTATAATGTGCTTAAGCTTTAACCCTTTGAGTTTTGCGCAAGATAGCGAAAAGGAATATGTTAGTATCCCTATTTTAATGTATCATTCGGTTTTAAAATCTAAAAAAGGAAACTATGCTGTTTTTCCTGACATGCTTGAAGATGATATAAAATATTTAAAAAAACATTGTTATGAAGCAATTTTTATACAGGACATTATAGATTATTGTGAAAATAAAAAAGAACTTCCTAAAAAACCTGTTGTCTTAACATTTGATGACGGGCACTATAATAACTATTTCTATGCCTATCCTATAATTAAAAAGTATAACTTTAAAGCAAATCTTAATGTAATTGGTTGTTTCTCAGAGTATAGCACCTCTAGTGGTGACATTGACAACCCTAATTATTCTTATCTAACATGGAGCGAGATAAAAACTTTGCATGACTCAGGTCTATTTGAAATAGGCAATCATACCTACAAAATGCATCAGTTTAAGCCTAGGTTTGGCATAGCAAGGACCAGCGGCGAAAGTGATGAAGATTATAAGAAGGCGTTGTCAGATGACGTATTAAGACTTGAAAATAAGCTTCAACAAGAATGCGGATTTACTTCTCAGGTATTTGCCTATCCTTTTGGCAAATATAGCAAAGAAAGTGAAAACATATTAAGAGATATAGGCTTTAAAGCTTTTTTGACATGTAATGAAGGCATAAATAAGGTTTATAAAGGCGACCCTACAGTTTTATCACATCTCAAAAGGATAAATAGAACAGGGCTTATATCTACAGAAGAATTTTTTAGCAAATATAAAATAAATTAAATAATTTCACAAAAATTTAATTATTTTTAATAAAAATTTATAATTTAAGTTCTAATTCATTGTTGAAATACTTTTTATTTATAATATCAAAAAGATGAATGAAGTTGATTGCATGAGTAGAAAGCAAATTGTTATAGCCATGATTATATGATTTCAGCATAAGAATTGTAGGTATTCCCACATCATTAAAAATCTTCGCATTTCTGTCTTCTATAACTAAATCAATGTCATTTTCTACACAAAATTTCTGTTTATCTTGAGAAATTACCACTCTATCATATTTAAACCCAAACTTTTTCAACCACTTTTTTGTAAATGACAGAGTTTTATGCTGAAAATATTTATCTACTCTCGCAGTCAAAAATATAATCTCACAATGTTGATATAGAGAATTTATCACACTGCTGGCAAAGGCAGATGGAAACATATTATTTCTTTTCATCAATATCCTTTTCTCTTTTATATGAAAATCATCCACTCTATCTTCTGGAATATTAAAGGTTTGCGTGACATCAAAGTAACTATTATCATAATCTTTTCCTTCTGCCAGCAATCCATTTTCACGAGCATAATAGTATCCATAACTAAAATCAGCATCAACTGTGTTGCAAATACAATCATCTATATCAACTGCTATTTTTATTTTTCCTTTTTTCATCTTTCATCCTTTTGTTAATGATATTATCATATTAAGCTATGATAAATCAATTATAACAAAAGAATAAATATTTCCATGCAAAATTATTAAATTTTAAAAATGTTTTTGCTTGGCAGTTGAATATTCTTCAAGTAGTTCTTCTTTTACCTTTTGAAGAGATGGGCTTAGGTTTATGATGAAGGTTTGTGGGTTTAGTAGTCTCTTATTTTCTTCCCACAATGTGTCAAGCTCTGCTTGAACATTTGCTCTCACCTTATCAAGTGTCTTTAGATTATAAATAATTTTCCCATTTTCCATCATCTTTTCTCTGATATGTTTTGCTGTGAAGTCTTTGACAACTTTGAACTTCCAACTAACATCTGGGTCTTTCAATTTTATAGGAGCTTTAGGTGCTTTTTCGCCAAAAAGCGACAAAATATCTGTTATTATCTTGCCATTTTTGTCGTAAAGTCTGATTATATCTTTAAAAGCTGGGTTTGTTACCTTTTCAATATTGTCTGAAATTTTTATTCTTGGAACGAGCGTTCCATCTTCTTCTATTGCAACAAGCTTATAAACACCACCAAATACAGGGTTAGATTTTGCTGTGATAAGATTTTCACCTACCCCAAAAGTATCTATTGGTGCACCTTGATTTAATAGTGCGCTGATAACACTTTCATCAAGTGAATTTGAAACACAAATCTTAGCTTTAGTAAGTCCAGCTTCGTCTAGCATTACTCTTGCCTGCTTTGTAAGATAGGCAAGGTCGCCACTGTCAATCCTTATTCCCGCAAGAGTCTTACCCATTGGCTCAAGCACCTCTTTTGCCACCTTGATTGCATTAGGAACGCCACTTCTTAAGGTGTCGTAGGTGTCTACAAGCAAGGTTGCATTATCTGGGAAGGACAAAGCATATGCCTTGAAAGCTTCATATTCACTGTCAAAACTTTGCACAAAACTATGTGCCATTGTGCCTAAGACTGGAACGCCATAGAGTTTTCCGGAAAGAGTGCATGCAGTTCCTATAGCGCCAGCAACATAAGCGTCAGCCGCACCATCAACAGCAGCCGTGCTACCCTGAGCACGACGCGTGCCAAATTCCATAACACCGCGACCTTTAGCTGCCCTAACAATACGAGATGCCTTTGTTGTTATCAATGACGAGTGATTGAATAGAATAAGAAGTGCAGTTTCAACAAGCTGAGCTTGCAAAAGTGGTGCTTTTATAGTTATGACAGGTTCGTTAGGAAAAACTATAGTTCCGTCTGGCACTGCGTAGACTTCTCCTGTAAATTTAAGTTTGCTTAAATAATCAAGATAGTCATCTTGAAAAGTTCCTAGACTTTTGAGATAGTCAATGTCATCCTTGCTGAAATGGAAATTTTCAAGAAAATTCAAACATTTTTGCACACCATTTGCGATGACAAAACTTGCACTATCTGGGCATTTTCTGAAAAATAAGTCAAAACAAGCTGTTTTTTCATGTATTTTATTGTTAAAATACCCTTGTCCCATTGTTAATTCATAAAAATCAATAACTAAATTATCCATAATTACTCTCCTTTTTTATCTATTGTTTTTTTGAAATAATCTTCTACTTCTTTTTTGCCTTCCGGTATCATAAACTTGATATTTTCTCTATTTTCTCTTATATCTGTGCCATGAATTGCAATTTTATCTCTGTCGATAGGCACAAATTTACATTCTGGGAAATAGGTTTCATTAAGATTTCTATAGCTTTCGTCGGCATACTTTGCATCTATATTTTTTATCTGCGTTTTAAATTTTTCTGACCAAGTTTTTAAATCACTCGGCTCTATTCCTGTCTCATCAAAAAAGATAAATTTCATGTTTTTATTGTTTTTATAGTGTTTTTTCATCCATTCTAGCCTTTTTTGTGGTGAAAAATATGGAAAACCTGCTTTTTCACATAATTTTTGTGAACGGTTAGGGCTTTCTGCCAATACCACAACAACATTTTCGCATTCTCGTAGCGCCTTATCTATAACACTTAGATGACCTATATGTGGTGGCAAAAATTTCCCTACAAAACATCCTGTCTTATATTTCATTCTCTCTCCTTTAAATCACTTATCTCTTTTTCTAGTGCTTTTATCTTCTCTTGTTGCAGGAATACTTTGAGTTGCAATTTGCTTTGAGCACCCATCTTTCTGCTGTTCAAAAGGATTTCAAGTTTAGATAGCTCGACTGGAACTATTGATATATCTTCGTTGCCGTCTAGGCGCTGATTTCCCACAAGTTCAACTTCGGCTTGATAGAAGTCAATATTTTCATCTGACATACCACAAGATGTGTAGGCTGGGGTCATAGTGCGTTCAATCTTAATAACCCTTGCCCCTATCTCTTCCTGCAATTCTCGTGTTGCACTATCTCTTCCATCTTCCCCTTCTTCAATAAGACCTGAAGGCAAGCCATATACAAAATCATTTAAAGGATAGCGAAACTCTCTTATCAAATATACATAGGTCTTTCCGTCTTTATATTGATATGGCAAGATATTTACGGCGTCCGTTTGAGCGTGCGGCATCACCACTTCAGGAAGATTTCTTCTTGTGACAACTTCATAATTTAAAAGCCCTTTTTTAGTTTGATAGGTTGCAATATATAGGTTTAAAAACCTATTTTTTGTGGTCTTAAGTGAGCAAACAAGATGCTCTCTTGGTTCATCCTTAGATAGAACGGAAACTCCAATTTGTTTGAAATCGTCAAGGCATTTTTTGTTCACTTCGTCCGCGTTATGATTTTGCCCATTAAATGTGTCAATCAGCCTTTCATCTACCTTGATAGCTGTGTCTATCTTATGCTCGCTTAAATATTTTGCAAGACTATAGGTTAAATCGCTCACACAGATATCAGAACAGCAACCGCATATTTCAATATCAGTGAAATAGCTCGATTTGATAAGCTCTTGAAACTCTGGTGTTATAAATCCATTTGTGGTGTTTTTATCAATGAGAATCATACTTTTCTCAAATGGCTTAAGCTCGTCTATAAGCTCACTTTCACTGCTTCCCTTTAGGCAATGTGGTGGATATGATTTAAATTCTTCATCATTCTCGCTATGGCAATCTCTAAAAGCAACAATCATTTCCCCTTCTTTTTGAGCCAATTTTATTCTCTCTAAAAGTGCTGGCACTATTCTATGGATGCTCTTGTCAGCAAGTGCTCCATGCTCCACAAAGCCATTTACCATATCAACAACAATCAACATTTTCATAATTTTTCTCCTTTTTTGATAATAATTAAGGTTAATTAATGATTTTAAAGCAAAACTTTAGCAGTTAAATCATAATGCCCTTTGTTATTATTAGTATGATAATATCACAATATTTGTAACATGTCAACTATTTTTACAAAAAAAAGTTGACAAAATATTTCTAATATGTTATTATCATAATGAAAATATCTAAAAGGAGAAGTTTTATGGACAAAAATATTGCTCGAAATATAGAAAGCTGGATTTATGAGTATGTTAATTCCGCTCATGCAAAAGGCGTAATACTAGGCATGAGTGGCGGGAAAGATAGTTTTGTCACCGCCGCCCTTTGCGTCAACGCACTAGGCAAAGACAAGGTGCTTGGAATTATAATGCCAAACGGAAGCATGAAAGACTGCCACATTGCAGAAGAATCTTGCAAGGAGCTTGGTATAAATTATTATATAATAAATATACAAGATATATATAACCTATTTATTGGAAGCGTAAGAAAAGTCACAAGTGATTTAAACACTGTTACAACCTTTAATCTTCCGCCTAGAATTAGAATGACACTTTTGTATGCAATAGCAGGAAGTCTTGGCTATCTTGTTGCAAACACATCCAATCTCTCTGAAAAAGAAGTTGGTTATACTACAAAATGGGGCGACAATGTGGGAGATTTTGCTCCCCTTGCAAACTTTACAATGAGTGAAGTGGTTGAGCTTGGGCTAGAACTTGGTTTAAACAAAAACTATGTTTGCAAAGTGCCAGATGATGGGCTCTCTGGGCAAAGCGACGAAGAGAAACTTGGATTTAGCTATGATAGTTTAGATAAATTTATCCGTTATGGCATTAAAGATGACAGCTTTGACAAAATTGAGCTTATGCATAAACGCAATCTGCATAAAAGAGAAATAACAAGCTTTAAGAACAATTTTGAAAATTATTTTGATAAAAAGGAGCAAAAATGAGAATATCAGAAGAAGATAAAAAATTTCTAGAACTATATAGCGACAGTGAATACGAGAAGCCATCTGTCACAGTTGATGCCGTTATATTAAGACTTGTTGACAAGGACTCGAACAATTATAGAAAACTGCCTGAAAAAAAATTGCAGGTTTATCTTATGAAAAGAAAGTATCCACCTTTTAAAGATTGTTATTCTGTTGTTGGCACGTTTATCGACTTAAATCATGAGCTAAGTGACACCATGAAGCTTTGCGTTAAAAACAAGGTTGGGCTGAACAAATTCTATTATGAACAGCTCTACACATTTGGGCAAAAACAACGCGACCCGAGAACGAGAGTGCTATCTGTGAGTTATATGCTGCTGACAAATCAAGAAAAGCTTACAAGCGGAGATTGGTTTGATATTGACCTAAAAATAGAAAAAAATGACACAAAATTTAAGGAAAATGGCTATATTTCTAAAAAAGATATAAAATTAACTTTAAAATCCAACGATATTGTGCTTGAAAACACCCTTTTATCAACTCAGACTAAAGACGGAATTGAAGAAAGCAGCAATATTGAAATTAAAGAAACAAGCCTTGCCTTTGACCATATAAAAATCATATACTACGCGCTGACAAGACTTAGAAACAAGCTTGAATATACTGACATAATATTCAACCTTATGAAAGAAAAATTCACTTTAACTGAGCTTAAAAACAGCTATGAAGTGATACTAGGAGAAAAACTGCTAGATGCAAACTTTAGACGCAAAACTGCCGAGCTTGTGCTTCCACTCAATGAATACACTCAAGATAAAGGTCACCGCCCGTCACAGCTTTTTAGACATAATCCTAATTGGAATAAAGAAAATATAATTTGATAAAAACTTAAAAATCAATAAAAATATAAATTTAAGGAGAATGATATGATAAAATATTACACATTAAAGATTCTTGGTCTTACGAGAAATTTGCCAATATTAAAAACGCCATCTGGGCAATTTATTGCAGGGTTTAACTGTGTTGGAGATATGGAGTTATTAAAAAAAGCAGCAAAAAACCTGAAAAAACAGTTAAAAAATGTCGATTTTGACATAATTTTAACAACAGAGCTTAAAGGACTTCCTATTGCACAGGAAGTTGCAAGAGCCACAGGAAAGGACTATGTTTGTCTAAGAAAAGAAGCAAAATGTTATATGCTAAACCCTGTTTCAACTAGCGGTGAAAGTATAACTTCTGGCAAAAGCACCTATTATGTTTCTGAGCCAGAACTTGAGTCTTTAAAAAATAAAAGAGTGTTATTTGTTGACGATGTTTTCTCAACAGGTGCAACCTTTGACTCTATGCTTGCCTTTGCCGACAAACAAAATCTAAACCTTGTTGCTGGGGCAACAATCTTACGCGAATGCAAAGCAAGTGAGCAAAAGGATGAGAAAAAATTAAGATTTAAAAATTTAGATATATACTATTGCGGATTTCTCCCACTGCCAGAATAGATTTATACAACCAAAATACTAAAATATCAAACAAAAACTTTTATCCTTTTATTCAAAAATTCAATGATTTGCAAAAAGTTGGCATTGACAAGGAGCATTTGTGGTGATATTATTGTATAGAAGGAGTTTTTTATGACAGAAATTGACAAAATTGTTTCTATTGCTGTTAAATGGTGGGCTGACCAAATCGATGGAACAACCGACAAAATCGCATATCAAGACGCATGTGAGAAACTGCAAGAATACAAAGATATAGATCCTGAAAATATAACTGATCCAAGTGTTATTGCAGATATTTTAAAATACATTAAAGCTATAGATGCATATAAGGGAAAAGAAGACATATTTGTTATGCAAGAGCAGCGCCGCCGTTTTGAATTTCAACTTGAAAAATATATTAGAAGAGATCTTACAGAAAGAAAAGTTGCATATCTATACACTGAAGACGATGCAAGAGCTGGTGGTATTTTAGGAGTTGCAACTTATTATGCAAGCATACGCAATGAAGGCGACAAGGAAGATGAGCCTAGCCCATTTCCAAAAAGCATTGAAATGTATGTGACTGAAAATGCAATAGAAATTAGATATGACGGAAATAGTCCACTTCACAAAATCTATGAAACAGAGCCAGAAAAATTTTAATTATTAAAAATTATTTTAAAATATTAAATAAAA
>ERZ1090861.691-NODE-691-length-19814-cov-25.831469_pt1 | contig 19814 bp, 18 predicted proteins | sample MGYA00478482_ERZ1090861 | MGnify/ENA primary metagenome ERZ1090861 (study PRJEB33644, sample SAMEA5815744) | chicken gut metagenome | biome: Chicken; feature: Gastrointestinal Tract; material: Caecum | place: Ireland | collected 2019-01-01 | study: A study of the... | reverse complement strand
GGGTGAGGAACCTGCCTATGCAGGGGCCTCGCCCTGCGTTGCTTTCCGTCAGGAGGCGCAGTTCCATCTGACGCCGGGCCCGGAGCGGCTGCGCAGCCGCCCGGTGGTCTGCGGGCTGGGGCCTGCGGGCCTGTTCGCGGCGCTGGCGCTGGCGCAGCAGGGCTTTGCCCCCATCGTGCTGGAGCGCGGCCCCGCCCTGGACGAGCGGGTCCGGGCGGTGGAGCATTTTTCCGCCACCGGCGAGCTGGACGAGAATGCCAACATCCAGTTCGGGGAAGGGGGCGCGGGCACCTTCTCGGACGGCAAGCTCACCACCCGCATCGGCGACCCCCTGTGCGGCTATGTGACCAAGGTGTTCCTGGCGCACGGGGCCCCCGCCGAGATCGCCTGGCAGCAGAAGCCCCATGTGGGCACCGACCTGCTGCGGGGCGTCATCGCCTCCATCCGGCGCGAGATCGAGCAGCTGGGGGGCGAGGTGCGGTTCAACACCGCCCTCACCGGCCTGCGCGCCCAGAACGGCGTGCTGACCGGCCTTTCCACCACCGCGGGGGACATCCCCTGCGAAGTGCTGGTGCTGGCGGTGGGCCACTCGGCCCGCGATACCTTCCAGGCCCTGATGGACGGCGGACTGGCTTTCAGCTGCAAGCCCTTCAGCGTGGGCTTCCGGGCCGAGCACCTACAGAGCGAGATCGAAAAGAGCCTCTACCACGAGGCCGCCGGCCATCCGGCCCTGCCGCGGGGAGAGTACCAGCTGTCCCAGCAGGTGAACGGGCGGGGGGTCTACACCTTCTGTATGTGCCCCGGCGGACAGGTGGTGGCCGCGGCCAGCGAGGCGGGCCGGGTGGTCACCAACGGGATGAGCTTCCATGCCCGGGCGGGTAAAAACGCCAACGCCGCCGTGGTGGCGGGGGTGGGCCCCGAGGACTTTGGGGGCGACCCGCGCCGGGCCATCGCCTTCCAGCGGGAGCTGGAAGCCCGCGCCTTTGCGGCCGGGCGGGCCGGCGGGCCCTACGCCGCCCCCGCCGAGAACGTCGCCAGCTTTTTGGAGGGGCGCGGCGAGCTGAAGATCGGCCGGGTGGTGCCCACCTATGACCGGGGCGTGGTCCCGGCGGACCTGGGCAGCCTGCTGCCCGCCGAACTTGCCGCCGCCCTGCGGGCCGGTCTGCGGGCGTTTGACCGCAAGCTGGCCGGCTACGCCGCACCCGACGCGGTTTTGACCGGCCTGGAGACCCGCACGTCCAGCCCGGTGCGGCTGGCGCGGGGGGAAAGCTATGAGTGTACCCAGATGGCAGGGCTCTACCCCTGCGGCGAGGGGGCAGGCTACGCCGGCGGCATCATGAGCGCCGCCGTGGACGGCCTGCGGGTGGCCTCGGCCATTGTCAGCCGGTACAGCCCGGCGGGAAATTGAGGGAGAACATGGACGAGAAGGACAAAAAGAACCAGAAAAAACAGGAGGCCGCCGTCCAGGCCGAGCTGGAACAGCAGCTGCGGGACCTGGGCGTCGGCATGAACGAACTGAAAGACACCGTGGGCGACGCGTTCCGCCACGGCTTTGAGGGCCGGGAGGACGAGCTGGGCCGCCAGGTGAATGATGTGGCCAGCGGCGTCACCGCCCTGCTGAACAGCGTGGTGGGCGAGGTGGCCAATGCCTTCCAGGACGCCATGGACCTGGAGCGCGGCGCCGGCAGGGCAGAACGGGCCGGGCGCCGCCGCGAGCGGGAACACCGCCGCTGGCAGCAGCGGGAAGCCCGCCGCAATGCCCGCGCGGAACAGAGCGGGGAAGGCGCGCCCTACGACTACAGCGGCCGCTGGCAGACCGGCCCCGGCCGGATCAGCTGGGGGCGCTACCGCTCCGACTGGGCTGCCCCCGCGCCCGAAGGGGAGGGCGGCTATGTCAAGGCCATCCGGTGGAGCGCCCGCAAGCGGTTCGGCATCGGGCTGGCGCTGGCCGTCACCTGCGGCATTTTGGCCTTCAGCTTTTTTGTGGGCGGCATCGCCTGCTTTGTGAGCACAGAGGTCGTTCTGGCGGACTCGGTGGCGGAAACGGCGCTCGCCTGGACCGGCATCGGCCTGATGGTGGGCGGCGGCCTGTGCACCGTCGGGGCTGTCAGCGGGGGCGAGCAGCTGGAAGCTTCCCAGCTGCTCAACCGCTGCGCCGCCGCCTTTGAGGGGCTGGACCTGTCGGACGGGGTGGCCCTGGACGACCTGGCCGGCCTGCTGCAGATGAAGCGGCGCAAGCTGCGCAAACGCCTGCGGGAGCTGATCAACAAGGGCTGGCTGACCGGCTGGCTGGACGAAAAAGGGGACTGCCTCTACCTGAGCGCCGCCGATTACCGGGCGGCCCACAACATTCCCCCGCAGCCGGCCCCCGAGCCCAAGCCCCAGCCCGAGCCCGAGCCCGAGGCCGGGGCCGCGCCGGACAAGACCGTCCTCCATCTGGAGACGGCCCGGCGGTTCGCCCATGTGCTGGCGGAAGAGCGCCGCCTGATGGCCGACCCCGCCGCCGCCGAAGAACTCAAGACCATGCAGAACACCACCGAGGCCATCTGCGCCTGGCTGGAAAGCCACCCCGAGAGCGCGCCCAAGGCCCGGCGGTTTGCCGAATATTATATCCCCACCACCCTCAAACTGCTGCACACCTACAACGACGTGCAGGGCCAGCAGGGGGACAACGCCGAGGCCATCCGCCGGGACATCGGGGGCATCCTGCACACCCTGAACACGGCCTACGCCAATTTGTACGACACTCTGCTGGGGGACGCCGCCCTGGATGTGTCCAGTGAGATCGCGGCGCTGGAAGGGATGCTGGCCAGCGACGGCCTGACCGGGAACGGCTTTTCGGCCGGGGAGGACCTGCGATGACCGGCCGCCCGTGGGAGCTGCGCACCCTGGAACGGGAGGCCGTGGCAGGCTTACAGGAGGCCATTGCCGAGGAGCGGACCGATCAGCTGGAACAGGAAGCCGCCTACAACGGCGAGGAATGGGACGACGCCAAACACGCCGCCGTCCTGGCGGAACAGATGAAGGAGGCCACCCTGCTGGCGGGCCTGCTGGCCGTCCGGGGCATGACCCAGCCGGAAGAAGCGCTGTCCTTCCTGGCAGGGGAGGACAGCCTGAGCGACCCCTTCCTGATGCAGGACATGGACAAGGCGGTGGCCCGCATCCGGCAGGCGCTGGAACAGGGGGAGACCATCGTCGTGTACGGCGACTATGACGTGGACGGCGTGACCGCCACCTCCCTGTTGTACGAGCAGCTCAAGGGCCTGGGCGGCAGCGTGAAATGTATGCTGCCCAGCCGGGAAGGAGACGGCTACGGCCTGTCCAAACGCGCCATTGACAAGATCCACGACAAGGGCTACACCCTCATCGTCACGGTGGACAACGGCATCTCGGCGGTGGACGAGGCGGCCTATGCGGCTTCGCTGGGCATCGACCTGGTCATCACCGACCACCACCTGCCCCCCAGCGTCCTGCCCACCGCGGTGGCGGTGGTGGACCCCCGCCGGGAGGACGACGAGAGCCCCTTCAAGGACCTGTGCGGCGCGGGGGTGGCGTTCAAGCTCTGCGCCGCCCTCGAGGACTGTATGCCCGAGGAGCTGCTGGAATTTTGCAGCGACCTGGCCGCCATCGGCACCATCGCCGACGTTATGCCCCTGACCGGGGAGAACCGCACCATCGTCAAGGCGGGCCTGCAGCACCTGCAGCACACCGAGCGCCCCGGCCTGGCGGCCCTGCTGGAAGAAGTGGGCCTGGCCGGCAAGCCCGTGACGGCGGACAACGTCAGCTTCGGCATTGCGCCGCGGCTCAACGCCGCCGGCCGGATGGACAGCGCCGCGGCCGCTCTGCAGCTGGTCCTGTGTGAGGACCCGGCCCGGGCCGCCGTCCTGGCCCACCGGCTGAACGAGATCAACGCCCTGCGCCAGGAGACGGAACAGAAGATCGAAAAAGCGGTGGAGGAAATGCTGGCCGCCGAGCCCGGCCGCACCGAGGACCGGGTCATGCTGCTGTGGGGCAGGGGCTGGCACCAGGGCGTCATCGGGATCGTGGCGTCCCGCCTGGTGGAAAAATACGGCCGCCCGGTGATGATCGTCTCCATCGCCGAAAACGGCGAGGGTAAGGGCAGCGGCCGCAGCGTGCCCGGCTTCAACCTGCACGGGTGCATCACCGCCTGCGCCGACCTGCTGATCCGCTTCGGCGGCCACGCCATGGCGGCGGGCCTGCTGGCGCGGGAAGAAAACCTGCCCGAGCTGCGCCGCCGGATGAACGAGTGGGCCGCCCGGGAGTGTCCTGTCATCCACGCGCCCCCGCTGGTCTGCGACCTGTCCTTGCGGCTGGCCAAAGTCACGGTGGAGGAAGTGCGCGCGCTGGACCGGATGGCCCCCTTTGGGGCCGAGAACCCGGCCCCCGTCTTTCTGCTCGAGCACGCCGTGATCGAGGGCATCTACCCCGTCTCGGAGGGCAAACACTGCCGGCTGCGGCTGCATCAGGGCAGCGCGTCGATCTACGCCGTCTGGTTCGGCGTGGGGCCTGAGCAGGCGCCCTACCAGCCGGGAGACGCGGTGGACGCGGCCCTCAGCCTGTCGGTCTACGACGGGGCCAGAGGGCCCCAGATCTCGGGCCGGATCATCGACATCCACCCGGCGGGGCTGGGCCCCGACGCGGCCCGGCAGGCCGCTCTGGTGGACGCGCTGCGCCGGGGGGCCTCCCTCTCGGAGGAGGACCGGCGCCTGGTGACCCCCACGCGGGAAGAAGTGGCCGCCGTCTACCGCGAGCTCAAGACCCGGCGCTGGCACGCCGGCGACCTGCAGCCTCTGTGCGCCCGGATGGGCTGCACCGGCAAGACCCTGGTGGCGCTGACCGCCCTGCGCCAGGTGGGCCTGGTGGAAGTGGCCGGCCAGGGCGGCGCTTCGTATCTGGAACTGGTGCGGGTCAGCGGCAAGAAGAACCTGGCCGACGCGCCCATCCTGAAGTGTCTGGAGGAGAATTTGGAGGAAACGTAATATGCCAGAGGGAAAAAAGACGGCGGCTCCTGCCTCCGCGCAGGATTCCTATACCGCCAAGACCCACCTGCAGCATCAGGTGCGGGAGATCGGCACCGTGGCAGCTACAGCCGCCCCCGCCGAGGCAGTGGATTATATGGTGCCTTCCGAGGCACGGCCCGAGATCATCACCTATGACAAGCTGACCGAGGCGATCAAGGCCAGCGGCCGGGCCTACAACATGGACATGATCGAAAAGGCCTACCGCATGGCGAACGAGGCCCACAAGGACGCCCGCCGCCGCAGCGGCGAGCCCTATATCTGCCACCCGCTGGCGGTGGCGCGGCTGGTGCTGGACCTGGGCATGGACACCGAGAGCATCGCCGCCTCCCTGCTCCACGACGTGGTGGAGGACACGCCCATCACCATCGACGAGGTCAAGTCGGCCTTTGGGGCCGAAGTGGCCCTGCTGGTGGACGGCGTCACCAAGCTGACCAAGATCCAGTTTTCCAGCATCGAGGAGCAGCAGGCCGAGAACCTGCGCAAAATGCTGCTGGCCATGAGCCAGGACGTCCGGGTCATGATCATCAAGCTGTGCGACCGGCTGCACAATATGCGCACCGGCGACGCCTGGCCCGAACAGAAGCGCCGCGACAAGGCCCGCGAGACGATGGAGGTGTATGCCCCCATCGCCAACCGCCTGGGCATTTTGAACATCAAGGAGGAGCTGGAGGACCGCAGCCTCCACTACCTGGACCCCGTGGGCTACGAGGAGATCAGCAAGCTGCTGAGCGAGCGCTCGGGCGAGGAATTCCTAGCCGGGGTGTCGGCCCTGATCGAAAAGCGGCTGGAGGAAAGCGGCATCCACGGCGCCGCCATGAAGCGCCGGGTCAAGAGCATCTACGGCATCTACCGCAAGATGTTCGTCCAGAACAAGTCCTTTGACGAGATCTACGACGTCTACGCCGTCCGCATCATCCTGGACACCATCACCGAGTGCTACAGCGCCCTGGGCCTGATCCACGATATGTACCACCCGCTGCCCAACCGGTTCAAGGACTATATCTCCACCCCCAAGCCCAACGGCTACCAGAGCCTGCACACCACCGTCATCGGGCACGAGGGCATCCCCTTCGAGGTGCAGATCCGCACCCGCCAGATGGACGAGCAGGCCGAATACGGCGTCGCCGCCCACTGGAAGTACAAGGAGGGCCTGGGCGGCCACGACAAGCTGGACGAGCGGCTGGCCTGGGTCCGCCAGCTGCTGGAAAACCAGCGCGTGTCCGAAGATTCCGGCAACCTGCTCCACGACCTGAAGAGCGACCTGCTGCCGGAAGAAGTGTTCGCCTTCACCCCCAAGGGGGATGTGATCAACCTGCCGGCGGGGGCCACCTGCATCGACTTTGCCTACGCCATCCATTCGGCGGTGGGCAACCGGATGGTGGGCTGCAAGGTGAACAACCGGATGGTGCCCATCGACCATGTGGTGGCCACCGGCGAGATCATCGAGGTGATCCTGGGCCCCGCCGACAAGGGCCCCAGCCGGGACTGGCTGAAGATCGTCAAGACCAGCGAGGCCAAGAGCAAGATCCGCAACTGGTTCAAAAAGATGCGCCGCGACGAGAACATCGCGGAAGGCCGCGACGCCCTGGCCAAGGAGCTGCGCCGGGAGGGCATCGCCATCCCCGACGACAAGCTGGACGAGTTCGTGGGCGGGTGCTGCCGCCGGATGCGCCAGAACAGCGCCGAGGACCTGTATGCAGCCATCGGCTACGGGGGCATCACCATCGCCAACTGTATGCCCAAATTCAAGGAGGAGTACCAGAAGCTGAAGGCCGCCGAGGCCCCCGCCCCCGAGCTGCCCAAGGTGGACCTGCGCAAGGTCCACTCCACCGACGGCGTGGTGGTGGAAGGCTTCGACAACACCCCCATCAAGTTTGCCAAGTGCTGCAACCCCCTGCCCGGCGACCCCATCGTGGGCTTTATCACACGGGGCTTTGGGGTGTCCATCCACAAGGCCAACTGCGCCAACGCGGTCTCCAGCATGAAGGACCCCTCCAACGCCCCCCGCTGGGTCAAGGCCTACTGGGCCGACAGCGTCAAGGAGAGCTACAAGGCCGGTGTGGAGATTTTGGCGCTGGACCGCAACGACCTGCTCAAGGACGTGCTGAACGCGCTGTCCGATATGCGGGTGCCCATCTACAACATGAACGCCCGCCAGGTGGACAACTACGGCATTGTCAACCTGACCATCGGCATCAACAACACCGAGCACGTGGACCGTGTGGTGGCCCGCCTGGGCAAGATCCGGGACGTGCTGAAAGTTACGAGAAGTTGAATACACCGCCGGTTTTACCCGGCGTTTGAAGGAGTAAACACTATGAGAGCTGTGATACAGGCCGTCTCCTCGGCCAGCGTGCGGGTGGAAGGGGGCGAGCCCCGCTCCATCGGCCCCGGGCTGGTGATCCTGTTCGGGGTGAAGGACACCGACACCCTGGACATGGTGCCCCGCTTTGCGGAAAAGTGCGCCGGGCTGCGCATCTTCCACGACGAAAACGGCAAGCTGAACCGCAGCGCCCGGGACAACGGCTATTCGGCGCTGGTGGTGTCCCAGTTCACCCTCTACGGCGACACCAAAAAGGGGATGCGCCCCAGCTTCATCCGGGCCGCAAAGCCGCCCCTCTCGGTGGAAGCCTACGAGCTGTTCCTGGCCGAAATGGGCAAGCAGGGCCTGAAGGAGGTCCAGCACGGGGAGTTCGGGGCTTCGATGCAGGTGTCCCTGGTGAACGAGGGCCCCTGCACCATCGTGATGGACACCGACGAATGGAAGAAAGGAGACTGAGATGAAGGCATACCATGTGGTGGGCGAGGCCCCCATGTACACCAACACCTTTCTGCTGATCTCGGACGCCGGCCACGCCGCGGTCATCGACCCGGCCGCCGCCGCGGAGGACTACAACAAGCTGCTGAAAAAGGAGGGCGCGGCCCTCACCGACATCCTCTGCACCCACGGCCACTTCGACCATGTGGGCAGCGCCGCCGAACTGAAAGAGCAGTGGCACGCCAGGCTCTGGTGCGAAAAGGCCGACCTCGGCGGCGGGCAGTTCTTCCCGCTGCAGGCGGCGGACAGCGGCTATGAGGAGGGGGGCGTGGTCAAGGTGGACGAGATGGAGTTCACCGTGTGGCACACCCCCGGCCACACCCCCGGCAGCGTCTGTCTGCTGTGCGGGCAGTATCTTTTCACCGGGGACACCCTCTTTGCGGGCAGCGTCGGCCGCACCGACCTGCCCGGCGGCAGCACCCGCCAGATGAACGAGTCGCTGCGCAAGCTGGCCGGCCTGCCCATCCCGGAGCAGGCGCAGGTCCTGCCGGGGCACGGGGACCTTTCCACCTTTGGGGAGGAGCTGAAACACAACTGGTACATCAAGAGCGCGTGCAAACAGGATTGACACAACCATGAAAATTTACATCACTGGACTGCCTTCGGGCTACGATGTGGAGCACCTCGTCCGCATCTTTTACCCCATGGCGCCCCTGACCCTGGCTGCGCCGGAAGAAGGGGAGGACTGCGTTTGGGCCAGCTGCGGCCCCGAGGGCCTCTCGGCGACGGTGCGGGAAAACGGGCGCAGCAAGACCGTCACCGCACCCCTGCCCGAACAGGAGACCCCCGAGTTCGCCCTGGCAAGCCTGACCTATGGCCTGCTGCGGGCATGGACCGGGCTGCGCCCGCCCTGGGGCAAGATGACCGGCGTGCGCCCGGTGCGGCTGATCCACGACAAGCGCTCGGCCGGCTGGGACGAAGCGCAGATCGACCGGCTGTTCCTCGAGCGGTTCGACTGCTCGGAAGAAAAATACCGGATGGCCAAGGCCATCGCCGGTTTGCAGGAGCCGATCCTCCGGCGGGGCGCGCAGCCAAAAGCCTACAGCCTGTACATCGGCATCCCCTTCTGCCCCTCCCGGTGCAGCTACTGCAGCTTTGTCAGCTGCAACCTGGACCGGGACCGCAAGCTGGTGCAGCCCTATGTGGACTGCCTGTGCCGGGAGCTGGAAGCCATCCGCCAACAGGCCGGACAGGCAGGGCTGCAGCTGCAGACCATCTACATCGGCGGGGGCACCCCCACCAGCCTTTCGGCGGCCCAGCTGCGCCAGCTGATGGGCACGGTGCGGGCCAACTTCCCCCTGGAGGGCCTGGCCGAGTACACGGTGGAGGCCGGCCGCCCCGACTGCACCGACGCCGAAAAGCTGGCCGTCATCAAGGAGTACGGGGCCACCCGCATCTCCATCAACCCGCAGACCTTCTCGGACGAGGTGCTGGCCCGGATCGGCCGCCGTCATTCGGCCCAGGATATCCTCGACTGCTACGCCGCCGCCCGGGCCGCCGGCCACACCGACATCAACATGGACCTGATCGCCGGGCTGCCGGGGGACACGGTGGAGGGCTTTGAACGCAGCCTGCGCATTGCCATCGGCCTGGACCCCGAGAATATCACCGTCCACACCCTGACCCTCAAGCGGGCGTCCCGCATCGTGATGGACCAGCAGGCGGACGACTACGCCGACGTGGCCGCCATGCTGGAAAAGTGCAGCCTGCTGCCCGCCGCCGGCTACCGGCCCTATTACCTCTACCGCCAGAAGAACACCCTGCAGAACCTCGAAAACGTGGGCTGGAGCAAGCCGGGGAAAGAGGGCTTTTACAACATCTACATCATGGAGGAAGTCCAGACCATCCTCTCGGCGGGGGCGGGCGGCAGCACCAAGCTGGTGGACGCCGCCGGCCACAGGATGCAGCGCATCTTCAACTTCAAGTATCCCAACGAATACATCCAGCGCTTTGACGAAGTTCTGGAGCGCAAAAAAGGAGTGGCTGCTTTTTATGATCACGATTTGGGTACCTAAGCGCCTGGTGGAGATCGACCTGTGCAACGTGGCGGCCCGCAGCGGCCCCGAACTGGCGGCCGCCTGCGAGGAGAGCTATGCCCGGCGGCTGCGCTACGCGGCCCGGAAGATCCGCCAGTCGGGGGCAAAGATCATCATGCTGACGGGGCCTTCGGCCAGCGGCAAGACCACCACCTCCCACAAGCTGGCCGCCGTATTGCGGGAGATGGGCACCCCGGCTCAGGTCATCAGCCTGGACAACTTTTTCCGCGGGTCGGAGTACTACCCCAGAATGCCGGACGGCACGCTGGACTATGAGCACCCCGACACGCTGGATATGCCCCTGATCCGCCAGTGCCTGCAGGAGCTGAGCCAGACCGACCACACCGTCCTGCCCACCTACGACTTCGTCAAAGAGGAGAGGGCCGAAAAGACCGAGCCCATCGACCTGGCGGGCGGCGTCTGCATCGTGGAGGGCATCCACGCCCTCAACCCCATGCTGACCAGCCTGGTGCCCTCGGGGCACGTCTACCGCATCTACGCCGGCCTGCGGGAGGAATACTGCCAGGAGGGCCGCCGCCTGATCGGCACCCAGGACATCCGGCTGTGCCGCCGTGTGCTGCGGGACGCCGCCACCCGGGGCCGCAGCCCCGAAAAGACCCTTGCCATGTGGGAGCGGGTGCTGGACGGCGAGACGCGGTACATCAAGGGCTTCAAGAACACGGCGGACTTTCTGCTGGACACGGCCTTCACCTACGAGCTGGCCATCATCGCCGGGCTGCTGCCCGAGGTGGGCCGGGTCATGTCCCCGGACAGCATCTACACCGAGATGTGGGACGAGACGGCCCGCCGCTTCGAGCACGTGGAGCCGCTGGGCCGCGAGCTGATCCCCGAGGGGGCCATGCTGCGGGAATTCTACCGCTGACGGGCAAAGTGCAAAAATTTCATTGCAAAAAAATCATAAAACTGTAAAAGCTGCGCCTGGATTGTTGCATCCCGCTGCAAAGTGCGGTATACTAGCTTTATAGCAGGGCAGCCCCGGCAAAGTCCGGCCGCCGCCCCGAGACAACGGAGAAGCGAGGTGTCTTTGATGATGGATGCAGAAAAATGGAAGGATACGATCCTTGCCAAAAGCCGTGAATATGTAGAGATCGGGGTCAGCGTCGCCAGCGACCTGACCGAAAAAGGCAAGACCCAGGCCAAGATCCTGTCGAACCAGGCCAAGATCAACAAGGCCCAGCGGCAGCTGGGCGCGCTGGTCTACAGCCTGGCCAAAGGCAATGAGGAAAACCAGCCCCTGGTGGACAAATACATCGACATGATCGATTCGATCGAGCAGGAGAACCGCCAGCTGAAAGCCAAACTGACCCCCGCCGAGGCCACCGAGGTGGAGAACGTGACGGCCGAGCCCGAGGCCGACCTGGCCGACGTCATGGCCGACCCCGTCCAGGACGAGGCCGAGCCTGCCGCCCCCGCCGAAAGCACGCAGGCAGGGAAGCCGGGCCGGAAGTACTGCCCCCAGTGCGGCGCAGAGGTCGCCCCCGACGCGCTGTTCTGCACCAAGTGCGGCGCACAGCTTTGACGATCCCCCAGGCCCCGTCCGGCTGACGCCGGCGGGCGGGGTGCTTACAGAACATTTTGCCGCCGGGAATGTGCGGGCTGCTATGCGGCGCCTGCGCGGCTCGGCGGCCCTTTTGTCCCCGGAGAAAATTTAAGAAAAATCGGCATAACCACTTGCAAAACGGCGGCGTATACGGTAGAATAATTTCGGATTTGTGCCGCATGAGCCGGCGGAAAGGGAGCGTGGCTGGATGATCGACTGGCCTGAAAAGGAGCACTATACCGCGGAGGATCTGGTCGAGATCGTCCGCATCCTGCGCCGGCCGGACGGCTGCCCCTGGGACAGGGCGCAGACCCACCAGTCCATCCGCAAAAACTTTCTGGAGGAGACCTGCGAGGCGCTGGAGGCCATCGACGCCGATGACCCCCAAATGCTGCGGGAGGAGCTGGGCGACGTGCTGATGCAGGTCGCCTTCCACGCCGTGCTGGAGGAAGAACAGGGCCGCAGCACCTTCGAGGGCATCTGCCGGGAAGTGTGCGAGAAACTGGTCTACCGGCACCCGCACGTGTTTGCTTCGTCGGCGGCGCAGAATGCCGGAATAAACGGCTGGGATGCGCTCAAAAATAAGGAAAAGGGCCGCCGCACCCTGGCCGACGAGCTGGACAGCGTCCCGGCCACCCTGCCGGCCCTGATGCGGGCCCAGAAGCTGCAGAAACGGGCCGCCGGCCACGGCGCAGGCCCGGCACAGCAAAGCGAGGCGCTGGCCGCGCTGGAAAAAGCCTGCCGCTGCTGGCAGGCGGCCGCCCAGTCCGGCGGCGGCGCAGAGGACAAGGCCCGGGCGGCAGGGGAGATGCTCTTTGCCGCGGTGGATTCCATCCGGCTGGCGGGCGTCGATGCGGAGGAAGCGCTCACATTTGCATCCAAGGCGTTCTGCAAGGCGCTGGAAAGCGGTCGGGACGCCCATCAAACAGAACAATAAATTTGGAGGTACCATTTTATGACCAAGGCTGATCTGACCGCGCAGGTCGCGGCAAACACCGACATGACCAAGAAGGACGCCGACAAGGCGGTGAACGCTGTGTTCGAGGCCCTGAGCAACGCTCTGGCCAACGGCGAAAAGGTCACCATCTCGGGCTTTGGCACCTTTGAAGTGCGGGAGCGGGCCGAGCGGCAGGGCATCAACCCCCGCACCCAGGAGCCCATCACCATCGCTGCGTCCCGCAGCATCGTCTTTAAGCAGGGCAAGGCGCTGAAAGACTCCCTGTAACAAGCACCCCATCCACCCGCTGCCGGAAGGGTCCGCCCCGTGCGGACGGCCGGCAGCTTTTTGTATGTCAAAGGAGAACTGCTATGCGTTTGGATAAGTATTTGAAGGTTTCCCGCCTCATCAAGCGGCGGACGGTGGCCAACGAGGTGGCCGACGCCGGCCGCATCCTCATCAACGGCAAGGTGGCCAAGGCTTCGGCCGCCGTCGCCCCCGGCGACGTGATCGAGATCACGTTCGGCAACCGGCCGGTGAAGGTGCGGGTCCTCTCGGACGCCGAGCCCCGCACCAAGGACGTGGCCCGCGAGATGTACGAGATCATTTCGGAGGGCGCGCCGGAATAAACCGCCCGCCCCGCCGCATAGTCTGTTGGTAGCAAGACAGCGGGGAGGCGAGGATATGGAAAAACAGACCGGCCGCCCGGCCGACACCGCGCCCCACAACCTGATCCTGGAGTCCCGCAGCCAGCTGACCGTCACGGGGGTGCGCAAGGTGATCCGGTGCGACCCCGACAGCGCGGCGCTTTCGCTGGCGGACTGCGTGCTGAACCTCTCGGGCGGGGACCTGAACGTCACCGCCCTGGACCTGGAGCGGGGCGAGGCGAAACTTTCCGGCCGCATCGACGCCCTGGAATACACCGAGGCCCGCACCCCGGGCGGCCTGCTGCGCCGCCTGGTCCGCTGATGGCCCCGGTGCTGGCCCCCTGGCAGGCGGGGTGGGAGATCGTCTGCTGCCTGTACCTGGGGGCGCTGGTGGGGGCGCTGCGGGCCCTGGCCCCCGGCAAAGGGCGGGGCGCTTTTTTGCCCGACGTGGCCCTGGTGGGAATGCTGCTGCTCTTTTTGCAGAGCTATGCCGCCGGCTACAGCGACGCCGGCAGCCTGCGGTGGTATATGCTGGCCGCCGGCTTTCTGGGGGCGCTGGGGGCCCACAGCCTGCTGGGGCCTCTGGCCGGCCGGGCCTGGGCGCTGGTGCTGTGGCCCTGGCGGGCGGCGGGCCGCTGGCTGAAACGGAGCTGCTTTGGCCCTGTGGGCAGGGCATGGCGCGCCCGCCGGCTGCGCCGCGCCCAAAAAACGGCAAAAACGGCGGCAGAAAACCAAAAAAAGAGCTTGCAAAACACGCCGCATCTGTTGTATAATTCAAACGTATAACAAAAACGGTTGTACGCAGTCTGATCCATGGGAGGCGGACGCAATGGCACGGACCCGTAAAAAGGCGAAAACGCTTTGGTGGGCGGTCAGCCGCCTGCTGTTTGTCCTGCTGCTGCTGAGTATGCTGGCGGCTTACATTTCCAACCAGGTCACCATCAGCTCCAAACAGGCGGAGCTGGACTCGCTGAACGAGCAGATCGCGCAGCAGCAGTCGGAGAATGAGGAGCTGGAACGCATCCTCAGCGGCGACCCCGACGACATCGTCGAGTGGATCGCGCGGGACTCCTACGGCTACGCGGCCCCCAACGAGCGGATCATTGTGGATATTTCAGGCAACTGACGGCCCGTTTGCGGCGGGCGGCGTTCCGGGAGCCACGGCAGGAAAAACATTTGTGACTTTTGGGCAGAAGAAAGGGTAGGTACTTTGTTAGAGGTCGGTAATATTTTGGAAGGCCGGGTCACCGGCATCAAGCCATTCGGCGCGTTCGTGGCTCTCCCCGAGGGCAAGGTGGGCATGGTCCACATCTCGGAGGTGTCCAACGCCTATGTGCAGGATATCGCGGCGGTGCTCCACGAAGGGGAGACGGTCAAGGTCAAGGTCATCGGCATTTCGCCGGAGGGCAAGATCGCGCTGTCCATCAAGCAGCTGCTGCCCCGTCCCGAGCGGGACAGCGGCCGGGGCAATGCGCGGGAAGGCCGCGGCAACGGCCCCCGCGGCGGCCGGCGTCCTCCCCGGGACGACGGGCCCCGGGTGTGGCAGCCCAAGCCCCCTGCCCGCAGCGACAACCTGTCCTTTGAGGACATGATGAGCCGCTTCAAAAGTCAGAGCGAATCCAAGCTGGCGGACCTGGACCATGAGTCGGGCGGACGCCGGGGCGGTTCGGCTGCCCGCGGGCGGCGCGGCGGACGCTGAGCGGCCAGCACACAACCACATAACTACACCGGGCCTGCCCGCAGCGGGAGAAGTGCAAGCTGACCTTGCGCGCCGCTTGGGCGGGCCTGTTTTGACGTTACCAGAAAGAAAGGATGTCCCATGTCTGCAACCTATGAACTGATCGCCCCCTGCTTTTTCGGCTGCGAGTCCACCGCCAGCTTCGAGCTGCGGCGGCTGGGCGCCGGGGACCTGCGCGTCACCGACGGCCGGCTGACCTTCCGGGGCGGGGCCGACCTGATCGCCGCCGCCAACCTCAACCTGCGCACGGTGGAGCGGGTGCTGCTTTTGCTGGCCAGCTACAAGGCCGAGACTTTCGACGACCTCTTTGACGGGGTGTACGCCATCCCCTGGGAGGAGCTGCTGCCCGCCGATGCGGCGTTCCCGGTCAAGGGCTCGTCCCTGAACAGCAAGCTGTCCAGCGTGCCGGCCTGCCAGAGCATCATCAAAAAGGCCATCGTCAAGCGGCTGATGCACGGGCACCACACCTCGGTGCTGCCTGAGACGGGCAGCGAGTACCGGGTCCAGTTCCTGCTGCGCAAAGATTTGTGCGAGATCATGCTGGACACCAGCGGCGAGGGCCTGCACAAGCGGGGCTACCGCCGCAACGCCATGGAAGCCCCCCTGCGGGAGACCTTGGCCGCCACCATCGTGGACCTGGGCCGCGTGCGCCGGGACAGCCTGGTCGAGGACCCCTTCTGCGGCAGCGGCACGCTGGTCATCGAGGCGGCCCAGAAGGCCCTGAACATAGCCCCCGGCCTGCAGCGCCGGTTTGCCGCCGAGCATTACAGCTTTGTCCCGCCGGCCGTCTGGGCCGAGCAGCGCCGGAAAGCGCTGGATGAGATCAAGCAGGACGCCGCCTTTGAGGGCTTCGGCTACGACATCGACCCGGCCGCCGTCGAGCTGGCCCGGGCCAATGCGCGGCTGGCCGGCGTTGACAAGCGCTGCCACTTCGAGGTGGCGGACGTGAAAGACTTTGCCCCCCGGCCCGAGGCCATCGTCCTGACCAACCCCCCCTACGGCGAGCGGATGAGCACCATCGATGGGGCGGCCCGCCTGGCCCAGACCTTTGGCCGCCAGATGGAGGCCCACCCCTGTGCTGGCGCCTACATCATCACCGCCGACATGGAGTTTGAAGCCCATTACGGCCGCCGGGCCGCCAAGCGCCGCAAAATGTACAACGGGATGATCCCCTGTCAGGTCTATATGTACTACAGCGCGCCGGGCGCAAAGGCGGCAAAGCCCATGCCGGCCCTCTCGAAGGACGGTTTCGACGGACGCCGGGGCCATCCGCACGCTAAAAACGGTTTTGAAAAGGGCGGCAAAGGCCCCCGTTCAGACAAATGACGGAGAAATGACCCTCCAAAAACGGGGAAAATACATCAAGAAATGGAGATAGATGAAAGAGACGCTGCAACATCAAAAAATGGCGTTTGAGAGCGGCGCGGCGGGATCATTGACAGGACAAACTGAAAGAGTTTTCAAATAGGAATTGCATCTTGGGCCAAAATAGATTATACTAGAGGCAGTTGGGCCCTTGGAAGGCCCCGGTCCGGCTGCCGCGAAGGGCTGCCCGGCCCAAAAACACGTTTTTTCTGCGCTCTGCATGGGGTCCGCTGCGGCGGGCCGGGCAAACTGGGAGGCATGGGCCATGATGACAGGCAGACTTCACCCATATTTGCCGGAACTTTCGCTCCGGGATTACAATATCTACCTGCGCTATATGCGCGGGGTGAAGTATCAGGTGTACCTCGACTTCGGCATCGTACCCTATGGGGCGCTGTTCTCCTACAGGGGCGGCGTGATGGCCCTGCTGGCCGACAGCCTGGCGGGCCGACAGGCCACCTGCCGCGAGATCCGGCTGCCGGGCAGTCTGTCCCGGGTGCCGGTCATGTGCCAGACCAAGGGCATCCGGCTGGCCGCCCAGATCGAGGTGCTGATGAGCTGGCACCGCCTGCAGGACCGCCGCAATGAGGAACTGCCTTTCAAGCAGCAGGTGGAGCGTATGAGCCAGAAATTCACCCTGCAGGGGGCCTACCACAAGGCCGCTCAGGAAGAGCCGGCTCTGGAGCGGATCTTCTGCCAGCAGCAGGCCCAGGCCGCCGCCCAGCACCAGCTGCGGAGCCAGAATTATTCTGTGGCGTCTGAGCCCATGAGCAACGTCTACGGCGCCCTCTTTTCCATTTTGGCCCCCGACGACCCGGTCCAGCGCAAGAATATGCGGTACATCGGCAGCTGCATCGGCAAGGCGTTTTACCTGCTGGACAAAGCGGACCGCCACGAGCAGGACCAGAAAGAGGGCCGCCACAATGTCTTTCTGGCCAACGGCCTGAGCGGGGAGGCCGCCCACGAGAACGCCCGCCGTCAAGCCATTGCCTCCATCAACGACCTATCCCGGGTGTACACCCTGATGGACGTCAAGCTGAACCGCAGCCTGCTGGACAATATCATGATCCTGGGCCTGCGGGACGAGGTAGACCCTCTGGAGCACGGCGCCTGGGACCTGCATTGGGAGCTGCCCTCATGAAAAAACGAGATCAACAAAGCTGGCCAGTGGCCCTGTGCGGGATGGCGGTGGCTGTCTCGGTGGTGCTGATGCTGCTGGGGGCCATCATCCCGGTGGCCATGTTCATCGCCCCCGCAGCCGGGGGCATTTTGATTGGCGCGGTGGCCGTGGAATGCGGTCCGCGCTGGGCCTGGACGGCCTACGGGGCCGCCGGCCTGCTGGGACTGTTCGTGGTCCCGGACAAGGAGACGGCCCTTGTCTTTGTGTTCCTGCTGGGGTATTACCCCCTGGTCAAGCCGCGGCTGGACCGCATCCGTCCCGCCCCGCTGCGGGTGGGGGCAAAGCTGCTGCTCTGCAACGGGGCGGTCCTGCTTTTGTATGGGCTGATGTATCTGCTGTTCCCGGCAGGGCAGGGCAGCGACGCGTTCCAGCTGGCGGCCGTGGCCCTGGCGGCGGTCACGCTGGCGATCGGGAATGCAGCGTTTTTGCTGTTCGACCGGGCCCTGGCCAACCTGCTGCGGGTGTATAAGCTGCTGTGGCAGCCCCGCCTGCACAAGATGCTGGGCAAACGGTAAGGAGAAAATGAGATTTGAAAGGGGGAATGTGGACCTTTGGTTGACAAAAAGCGCCGGGCCACGCGGGTGACAGCCGTGAGGGTGACGAGGGGAAGGATCATCGAACGTTTCGGCGGATGTCTTTCCGGCTGAGGGCTCTGCCAGCCGACAGAGAAGGGCAAAAAACGGCAGCAATACCGCAACAGATCCCTTCAAAAGCAAGCCATGAACAGAATGCAGCCGGGCGGCGTCATCTGCGCCGCCCCAGGAGGCTGGCAGAAAATTCTGCCGGCCAGGAGGTGTTTTGCTTATGTGTGGCATTGTAGGCTATGTGGGCGCTCGCTGCGCCCAGAACGTATTGTTGGACGGCCTGACCAAGCTGGAGTACCGCGGGTACGACTCGGCTGGCCTGGCCCTGGCTGTAGAGGGCGGCATCCGGGTCATCAAGAGCAAGGGGCGGCTGACCGCCCTGCGGGCCAAACTGGAACAGGCCACCGCCGCCGGCCTGCCCGCCGCCCACTGCGGCATCGGGCACACCCGGTGGGCCACCCACGGGGAACCCAGCGACGTCAACAGCCACCCCCATTCCACCCCGTATGTCAGCATCGTGCACAACGGCATCATTGAAAACTACGGGGCCCTGAAGGCGGTGCTGGAGGCCAAGGGATATACCTTTGTCAGCGAGACGGACACCGAGGTGCTGGTCAAGCTGATCGACAGCTGTTATCACGGCGAGCCGCTGCGGGCCCTGACCGAGGCTTTGGCACGGGTGCGGGGCAGTTACGCGCTGGCCGTCTTGTTCCGGGACTGGCCCGACACCCTGTTCGCCGTCCGGCGGGAAAGCCCCCTCATCGTAGGGTATGGGCAAGGGGAGAACTTCCTGGCGTCGGATATCCCGGCCATCCTCAAATATACCCGCAGCTACAGCGTCCTGGAAGAAGGGGACATGGTGGTCTGCAGGGCGGACGGCGTGACCTTCTACGATGAATTTGGGCGGCTTGTCCAGCGGGAAAAGCTGACCGCCGACTGGGACGTGGAGGCCGCCGAAAAGGGCGGCTACCCCCACTTCATGCTCAAAGAGATCAACGAGCAGCCGGCGGCCATCACGGCCACCATCAGCCCGCGCATCGAGGACGGCCTGCCCGACCTGCGCATCCCGGAGCTGACCGACCAGCGCCTGGCGGCCATCAAGCGGGTCCACCTGGTGGCCTGCGGCACCGCCATGCACGCCGGCATGGTGGGCAAGACCGCCATCGAAAAGCTGGCCCGCCTGCCCGCCGAGGTGGACATCGCCAGCGAGTTCCGCTACCGGGACCCCATCCTCGACCCCGAGGACCTGGTGGTCATCATCAGCCAGTCGGGGGAGACCAGCGACACCCTGGCCGCCCTCAAACTGGCAAAAAGCCGGGGCGTGCCGGTGCTGGCCATCGTGAACGTGGTGGGCAGCAGCATCGCCCGGGCGGCCGACTACGTCATGTACACCTATGCGGGGCCCGAGATCGCGGTGGCCTCCACCAAGGCGTACATGGTACAGATGTGCGTGCTCTACCTGTTTGCCTTGCGGCTGGCTTACGCCCGCGGCAAACTGAGCGAGGCCGAGACCCGCCGCTATACCGCCGAGCTGCAGCGCGCGCCCGAAGTCGTCAAGCCGCGGCTGGATGACTGTGAGTATATCAAGTATCTGGCAAGCCTGTTTGTAAATACCCAGAGCTGCTTTTTCATCGGGCGCGGGTTCGACTACGCCCTGTCGCTGGAAGGCAGCCTCAAGCTGAAAGAGATCAGCTATGTGCATTCGGACGCCTATGCCGCCGGCGAGCTCAAACACGGCACCATCAGCCTGGTGACGGACGGGGTGCCGGTGATCGCGCTGGCCACCCAGCACGCGGTGTATGAAAAGACCATCTCCAACGCCAAGGAGACCAAGAGCCGCGGGGCGAAGGTCCTGCTGTTCACTACCAGGGATGCGGCGGTGCCCGAGGGCGTGGCCGACTACGTC
>ERZ1090861.690-NODE-690-length-19822-cov-28.026863_pt1 | contig 19822 bp, 17 predicted proteins | sample MGYA00478482_ERZ1090861 | MGnify/ENA primary metagenome ERZ1090861 (study PRJEB33644, sample SAMEA5815744) | chicken gut metagenome | biome: Chicken; feature: Gastrointestinal Tract; material: Caecum | place: Ireland | collected 2019-01-01 | study: A study of the... | reverse complement strand
AGGTCACGGTAGTCATGGAGGACCCGGATACAGTAGGCGATATCCTCCTGTTCGGCATCCGAAGGGAGAGAGGGCGGCTTGGGCAAAGCGATCGCACCGGATGGAGGCTTGTCCGGGCTGAGGCCGAAGTCCTGGGCCAGTTTCCGAGCTGCTTGGAAGCTGCTGAGACCAAACAACTGGGCGGTAAGGTCGATGACATCACCGGTGGCTCCGCAGCCGAAGCAGTAATAATAGGTGTCGTTCAGCTTCATGCTGGGGGTGTGGTCCTCGTGGAAAGGGCAGCGAGTCATCCAGGTGGACGTAACGGGCAGGCCGTACAGGGCTGCGGCCTGTTTGACGGTGACGGATTCCTTGACCAATTTAAAAAGATTCATTTGCACCTCGCTATTCTAGTACCTTTCGGTACTTCATCAGATCATGTCGGGAAAAAGAGGAGGTGTACCCTGGTTTGGGGTACACCTCCTTTTGTGTCTGGGTTTGAAGCTGTGTCGGTCGTTTCAGGTGCGTAACGTTTCGTTACACACCTCCTGTTGAAATTGAAAAAAGTCGAATTATGTCGTAGAATCGTTTCTTCTTGCACTTTACCCACCTCCATTGTATAATAATGATAAATTTCCATGAGACGAACCTTCGCTTCAAAATTGCCCTTTCACTAATAGGAGAAATTCGGGGTGCAAATCGGAACCATTTTGGAACACGCACAAAAATTTTTATGAAGAGGTGAGCTATGTCGTATTTGTCTGATCTGAAGTTTCTAAATAGAGGAAGCAGTTACATAGAGTGGGATGATGAATCCGCCGACCGTTCGTTAAACGAGGAACTGGAACAGGATGCCGCAGCAGAACGCTTGGCCGAACTCGAAAGCGCCCTGGAACAGGATGAACATCCTCTCGATTATGAAGCAGAGCTGGAGACGGAGGAGGAAGAAGCCTCACCAGTCAGTGAAAAGCGGCTCAAACGGGAAATTCGGGCCGAAGCGGTACGGCGTTTAGAGGAGGCTGCCCGCACAGAAACAGATTTTTCGGTGGTGATAGGGGAGTGGGACAAGCTGGACCGGAATCGGGAGCGACGGGAACGAGATTACGAGAATCTGCGGGGTGATCTGCCGCTGGACTACCAGACTGTATCTGAACCCGAATTGATCCCCAGATGGATGAATCACCCTACATACCGGCAAATCATGGCCGGGAACTTTCTGGACATCTTGTTTGACTGCCCCTATGAGATGCACAAACTGACTACTGATCCCTTTATCTCCTGGATGGTTCAGAACTTGAGTGATGACCACAAGGAAGTCCTGTACTTTCTATCTTTGCGGCTGTGGAGTACTGTCTGGCTTGCCGCCGCCCGTGGACAATCGGACCGCAACATCCGAAAACTGAGAAAAACGATTCATAAAAACTTACAGCGCCAGATGTATGAGCATCTGTGCGTTCAACAGAAATTGGGGAAAAGTCTGACCCTGCGAGAGCACCAATTCATGGAGGAATACGCATCCCTTGCAAAAGAACATGGAAAAGGCGCTGTCATTCGCCGGGAAAACAAGACAAGCCGGAGAAAACGAAAAACCGCCCCTGACAGCAGGGACGGTTGAACGGGAGGCCTATATGATCAAGAATGTATTCGAGCGGTCCCGTTCTCATTGGGTGCGGTACAATCGCTACGAGCTGAAAACAGGAAAGAATGGACGGAGGTACATTACACCTGCCAAAGGTGCAAAGCCGGATGTGTATAACCCTTTGAACATGGTACCGGACATCGTGCTGGATGCTCTCAATGTGGGAATGCTGATGATGGGGCGTAAACCAGCGGCGGAAGTGGAACAGGCGGTACTGAAGTTTGTTACCCGGTACGGCTTGCTGGGGCTGATGACCGCACTGCCGACTACTCCTTCCTTCATGGACTACAAGGCTGTTTATCTGCCCAAGAATCATTTCATCAAAGAGGAATCCATGGATACAGACCGATATCTGGCGCTGTTTTATCCCTTTGACCGGTTGGACCTGGTGAAACAGGGAATAGAATCTTCCTGGAAAGTTTCAGGGGATCGGACGATGATTGCCTTGACCATGACCTTTATGGATGAGCCAATGGCAAAAACCATGAGCTTTCAGCGGCAGTATGCGGAGCCTTATGACTGGGTGGCCCAGCAGTTTAAGGACTGGGCTTTTACCCTGACAACCTCTATCCTGTACTACCAGGACTACCATCTAATTGATCAAGATACACGGCAGTTATACCAGAAAGCGATGGCTGCATTCGGCGGCATTGCCCCCAGCTATCACATTGAACTGCTGGACAAGCCCACTATTTACTGGGATTTTCACTCCCTGCTGCTGGGTATCCAGATGATGTTCAGTTTCATGCTGGTAGACAACGAACAGCCGCTGCGGGTGTGCAAGCATTGCCAGGAGGTATTTCTGGGCAAGCCGGACAATATGGATTTTTGCAGTGCCCGGTGCAAGGAACAATCCAACATCCGTAAAAACCGGAAAGAAAGAGACTGATGCCGCTGCGGCGGGGCTTTATATACCTTTGTTCCGCAGACGGCAAAAGGCTGGCAGCCTGTGCTTTTAGGCACAAACTGCCAGCCTTTCTTTGTCGCTTCTACTGTCCCGCAGGGGCACCTTGTGCGCCAGGAAAGCAGGGGGAGACTACCCCACTCAGCCGCTGTCTGCTGCACAAAGGTATAACACACTAGACTTTGGTTCCAAAGTCGTGTGCCACGAAACCCCGGCGCGGTTTCTTTGGATTCTTCTGAATTAAGGGGGCCAGAGGGTTCATAAAATTGAACTTAAGAGCTTTTAACGTAGAATCATGGATACTGGATCCAGAATAATGTAGCAGCCTTCCTCATTGAAACCTTTGATTTCTCCTGTGATCCGGAAGTTCATTCCTTCGGCAACAGTATCTGTCCCGGATACATTCATATCATGAAAATTCACGTTTTCAAATGCAAATATAGGACCATATAGTCTGGAGCCATCATAGTCTCCATTGAATATCGCGACGTCAAATCGGGTGTTGTAATCTGCGTGATGCATCATCAAACCAACACATCCGTCAAATTCAACTACGGTTCCAAGATGGGAGCTGACATATTGCTTAATGGTTTCTGCATCGGTTTGATCTGTGATGCTCATCAGCGCAGCGAAATCGGCGCTGTTTTCAACGGTTGTATACGGAGTGGATTCAGGTAGATTTGCCGCGGGCGCATCCTCTTGGATGGGCCGAATCGAGTAAAGCATTTTTAAAAAATCTTCCGTGTAGGAGTAGTCTGTGTTATTGGTTTGGGCGAGAATGATGTTACACCAGTTGCGATCCGTTTCAGACGGGAAAACAAACCATTCTCCGTAGCCCGATATTCCGGTGGTTTCCTCCTTGATGGTACCCTTGTACAGGATGCCCTTTACAACGCCGGTGTCAATGACTTCATAATCCGTCACCGTATCAAAAGAGGCTGCCTCAATGGAGGCGATCATGTTGTCATTGTCTGCCATCAGGCCTTCAAAGGTGACCGGATAAGAGGGGTCAGCATCTTCGCTGGCGGTAATTTGAAGCATGGCCACTTTTCCGCCGGTTTCTGCGTAGCGCTGGATGCCGCCGTCGATGCTGTTTTCCGTTGACGAATCCCAGTAGGCAGGAATCTCGATCTCATATGCTGCAAAGGTGTAGGATTCATTGGTGCTGGCGTCAAAGCCGTCTTTTTCGGCCCGATCCTCTGCATGGGAAGAGGAGGCTACGGAGGAAGATTCCGGTTCCATCAGTGCGCTGTCTGTGGACAGGGCAGTACTGTCTGCTGCCGGAGTCTCCTCAGATACTTTTTCACCCTCAGCCAGGAGGATGGCAAGAAACAGTACAATTAAGGCAATCCCGAGGGTTCGGCCCTTTTTCCGGGGAGATTTTCTTTTCTTTTTGGGTTGTGGTTTGTTACTCTCCATGGGACGGTCTGCCATCTGCCGCCCTGTTTTGAAGGGATTGGCAGGAGCAGGATTGGTCGGTATGGGCTCCGTTTTTTCTGCCTCGGGTGGTGGTGTTTCCAGTCTGCTGCCGCAATAGGAGCAAAATGCTGCATCGTTGGAGAGCTCAGCTCCGCAGTTTGGACATTGTTTCATGTTCTATCTCTCCTTTACATCTGGGGGATGGGCGGAATGGCGGCAAACAAATGCTTCAGCTCGTCTATGGTTCCTGCCCTTGCCCATTGATCCATACCAGCCTTCCAAACCAGGCTGTCGGCATTGAGCTGCCCTGCAGCAGCCATTTTTGCCAGGGAAGGCAGATCATAGGGGCCGGTTGCCTGTCCGTTGATAGCCACATGGAATACGACAGAGGGAATCGGAGGAGGTGTTGTACTGAGCGACTGGGCCTGAGAAACCGGAGGAGTGCCCTGCATGAAGCTGTTCATGGCACCGGCAATGTTTTGGCCCACGGCACCGCCGATGGCCATACCGGCCATCATGGAAGCTGCATGAAAACCATCCCCCATTACACCGCCGGCTCCGCTGTTTCCCATTTGGCCCAGTGCTTGGGCGCCGGCAACGCCGACTTCTGCCTGCTTTTCCACCTGGAAGGCTCCCAGATGGGTGCTTTGCGTTTGCTTGTGCATCGCATACTGGCCCTCCTCGCGCTGCATCCGCAGGCGCTCGGTGTAATCCTGTGTGTCAGCCTGGGTCCTGGCGGCAGTCATATCCCGGGTGACTTTCATCAGCTGATGATATCCCTCGCTGGCCTTGTCGATTTCAATGGCGCCAATGTCTACGCCGGAAACGGTGACGCCAAAATCTTCTTTCAGCCGCTGACCGAGATTATACTCGATCTCGTCATTGATGGGGGCGATTTTGCTTTCCATTTGGATCACCGGAATATTGTGGGCAGCGGGGGCGTTGGCCACAATATCTTTGACATAACGGCTGACCGCGTCCCGGATTTGCCGCTGGAAATCTTCCGGATGGAAGGTGCCGAGACGATGCAGTTTCACAAAGGCGCGATAATCCGAGATGGAAAAACTGACTGTGCCACGAACCGCCACAGGTACGCCGAAATCCGTGAATCTTGGGTCATATACATCAAAGAATGGCACACCAAATTTCACTTGGAGAATCTGGGCCAGATTGATAAAGTAGACCTCGGCCTGGAATGGTGTGCCGCCCCCATAGGCCAGTCCTACAAGACTGGCAAGGACAGGAAGATTCTCTGTGTCCAGAATCCGGTCACAGGGGCCTTCGATGTATTCCTGCTGGGTTCCGTTGTATTGGGAGTACACGAATACTGCAACTTCACCGTCCCTGACCCGCAGGGAAGACCCCCAGCGGATGGCGTTCTCTCTAGTTCCCTTGCCAGGGGCGATCCCGGCCGGATGCCATTTCCAAATCAGATAGGATGGCTCATCGCAGCGGATCTCGTCCATCAAACTGCCACTTTTATGGTTTCTATGAAACAGTGCCATTTCCTTCCCTCCGTTCATGTTGGTTACATTCGCTTAACCAAGATTACTACAACAATGGCCAAAATCAGGATACCTGCTGTGATGCCCAATGTAGCCATTGGATTTGCAATCAATCCCAGCAAGAAGAGCCAGCCTGCAATGCCGCCAACAATAAGCAGTATTTTTTGAAGCTTTTTAATTTTTAATTCTTTCTGTTTTTGCTGATAGATACTTTCGATTTGTGCAAAGTATGGGTGATTGCTCATGGAGATACGGGCTTTTTGATAGGCCTGGTCTAGTTTCGCTATCCATGCCTTTGTAACCTCATCATCAACGCCTTGCTTAATATCAATATTGGTTGCAGCCAATATCATAAACTCCATGATGTCCTCTTTTGTGTTAGGGATGGAAAAGTTGATAATAAGTGAGGCTTTTTCGTGGCTTTTTTGAAGCTCAAATCTCTTTAAAGCTTCCTCAGCTTCATTTCCCTCTTTAAAATCCTTTCCAAAAAGCATTTTCATAATGGACTTCTTTTCTTCAAAAGTTGGCATTTTTTCGGCAGTGATGTTTTCCAATTTCGATGCCAATTCTTGAACGGAAGAAGAGCTTTTTGCATCTCGTATTTCGTACCCGCAAGCAGGACAAACAGTGACAAATGCTTCCAAAACCTCGCCACAGTTGGGACATTTGTGTATATAACCTTCATACACTGTTTTTCTTTCTGTAGGATTACCACTGGTTGGGATTTTCTGCTTGGGTTCTTTAGGTTCCTGATTATTTCCAGGAATAGGTTCGCCGCAGTGCTTACAAAACCTGGCTCCATTATCCAATTTTGCCCCACAATATGGGCAAAACAGAATTCTTTTTCTATCAAAAGATTCCTGCTCTGAATTTTTTGCAGTCATAAAAATAGGCATTTTTATTCCTCCCCAGTATATTAACTTTAAAAGCCATGATCGGGCGGTGTTTTGACCGCATCGCAGATATCCCCAATGTTGCAGTCCAAATATTCACAGATTCGCAAAAGGACAGAAGGAGCCACTTCTTCATTCCGCCGCAATTTTGTCATGGTTCCAGTGGCTATATTCAAATCCTTGCGAAGTGTGGCTGGAGATATTTCCTGTTCGATCAGGCGTATCCACAGCTTTTTGTAACTGATCTTCATGATGGTGTTCTCTTTCTTGCTCCATAATGGTGAGTCTATAAAATGATTATACATCTGACTTGTGACAGGGTCAATGGAAAATCGCTATAAGGCAAATAAATTTCGCAAGAAGTTAAGAAAATAAGGCATGAAAATGATACGCCTGGGAAATACTGCTGTTTACCAACTCGTTTCTATGTGATCACCTAACCCAAATGGACCGCACATCTCTGCCGATGGCAGAAGCATACCGTATGGTAGAAAAGGTGCCGCCATACTTGCGTCCATCATAAACAGCGATCACACGCTGAGAATGATCCACCATATAACGGTTCCGTTCCATGTAACAAGAGGGAATATAACTTTCACGAATTACAGTTACCCGGTCGCAAACAAGAAGAAGGCGTTGAAACTCCCTGTTGGGAGTTTGCATCCGGTCCCGGTAGGGGATGGCCGCTTCCAAAGACAAGGCCGGGTTGCGTTGCTTTTCCTCTGCTACGATAGCTGAAAACAGCAAGTCAGAGCCATCCGCAAAGCCTGAAATGAATCGGGTATGGCCGTCCGCAATCGCTGCTTGGATTTCTCGGTATAGGCTGTATTTGATGGTGTTGATTTTGCTCGCAGGTATGTCACGATGTCCGGTAACACAACACGTCTTTGAATCCATCTGGATGCCTCCTTTTGGTCTGGTTCCTGTATAGGCAATATTGCCTATAACACTTTATCTCCATTATAGGCAATAATGAAGATAAAGCAAGACCGGGATGGGGGGAAGCTGGATGATCTCATACGCTCCTTTGTGGGAGACTATGAAAAAGCGCGGAGCCACCACCTATACGCTCGAGTTCAAGGGCGGGATCAGCAGCTCCTCGATACGAAGACTCAAAGCCGGCGAATCTGTGTCGACCAACACACTAGACGCGCTGTGTAAAATACTGGACTGTACACTGGATGAGATCATCACATATCTGCCAGATGGGCAAACATAAAGGATGGAGCTTCGGCCCCATCCTTTTTACTTTGCATCGGTCAAACTGCCAAATCACTGGCCCTTTTTCTTGATGGTATCTTACAACTCTGCTATAATAGATAAAAAACTGTAGATATCCAGGGCAGTGAGGAGGGCGATAGCATGGCTTCTAATTTTGATTTTTTGTCAAAAGATTTTCCAGTCCTCGCAAATTTTGGCCAACTGGCAGAGGAATACTCCCACAGTGATCCAAACTCTTGCCTGATGAAGTTGGGGATGATTGGGGAAACCATCGTCAACCTGATGTTTACCTACGATCGAATCCCGCTCCCGGAGGAAAATACCGCAGTCAAGCGGATCGATACGCTTTATCGTGAAGGCCTGCTGACACAGGATTTGGCAGAGATTTTGCACACGCTCCGAAAGGTGCGCAATAAGGCAGTCCATGAAAATTATTCGTCTGAGGCAGCCGGTGTGGCACTTCTGCCAATGGCATACAGCCTCTGTGAATGGTTTATGCAGACTTATGGTGACTGGAATTATCAGCATCATGAATTTGTGCCGCCCGTTCCCGTACAGCAGGCGAGGACAACAGATAAGGTAGCCGAGAAGCAGAAGGAAACCCGCCTGTCACAGGAAGCAGAGATAAAAGCGGCCCATACAGAAGCGATTTCCAAAGACAGCCGCCGCAAGCGTGTCAGCCAAACTGCCAGCCAGCGTCAGCGCCCGGAAGCTGAGACTCGGTTCCTGATCGACCAGCAGCTCCGGCAGGTGGGCTGGGAAGCAGATACCGAAAACCTGCGCTTTTCCAAAGGCACTCGCCCAGCTAAGGGGCGGAATATAGCGATTGCTGAATGGCCTACGGATTCCACGGTTGGAAACTATGGGCGGGCCGATTATGCTCTTTTTATTGGGCTGCAGATGGTGGGAATCATCGAGGCAAAGGCAGAGCATACCGATATTCCATCGGTGATCGATTACCAGGGAAAGGACTATCCCCGCAATATCCGCCAAGAGGATGCGCAGTATCAGGTTGGAAGCTGGGGAGAGTACAAAGTTCCGTTTACCTTTGCGACCAATGGCAGACCCTATCTGGAACAGTATAAAACCAAATCCGGCATCTGGTTTTTGGATCTCCGCAGAGCCTCAAATGTGCCGAAGCCGCTGCGGGGCTGGATGAGTCCGGACAATCTTTTGCAGCTACTGAATAAAGACACAGATGCAGGCAATAGGGCATTGGAACAGATGCCCTTTGATTTGCTGCGGGACAAAGACGGGCTGAATCTTCGGGATTATCAGCTGCGTGCGATTCAGGCGGCAGAACAGGCCATTATAAACGGAAAAACAAGCGTCCTGCTGGCCATGGCAACCGGCACCGGCAAGACACGTACTGTGTTGGGCATGATCTACCGGTTTTTGAAAACAGGCCGTTTTAAGCGCATCCTGTTCCTGGTGGATCGCACTGCACTGGGAGAACAGGCTTTGGACGTATTCAAAGAGGTGAAGCTGGAAGAGCTGATGCCTCTGGCAGACATCTACAACATCAAAGGTCTGGAGGACAAAGAAATCGAGCGGGAAACCCGTGTCCATGTGGCGACTGTGCAGGGAATGGTAAAGCGCATCCTCTACAACGATGGAGAAACCATGCCTGCGGTCAGCGATTATGACCTGATTATTGTGGATGAGGCCCATCGTGGGTATCTGCTGGATAAGGAGATGGGGGATACTGAAATTCTCTACCGGGACCAGCGGGACTATCAGAGCAAGTACCGCAGTGTGATCGAGTATTTTGACGCGGTGAAGATTGGATTGACGGCCACGCCGGCACTCCAGACAACCGAGATCTTTGGTCAGCCGGTTTTCAAGTACACCTATCGCGAAGCGGTGATCGAAGGATATCTGGTAGACCATGATGCACCCCACGATCTTCATACCCGTCTACGGGATGAAGGTATTCACTATCGACCCGGCGATACGGTGACACTCTATAATCCGGTGACTGGTGAGGTTACCAACAGTGAGCTGCTGGATGATGAGCTGAATTTTGATGTAGAGCAGTTCAATCGAAAGGTCGTTACCCGTCCGTTCAACGAAACCGTTCTGGCTGAAATCGCCAAGAGCATTGACCCTGAGAGCCCGGAGGAACAGGGGAAAACCCTGATCTACGCAGTGGATGACGACCATGCTGATATGATTGTGGATATCCTGAAGAACATCTACAAGGAATACGGCGTGGATAATGACGCTATTATGAAGATTACCGGCAGCGTGGGCGGCGGCAATCCCAAAAAAGTACATGAGGCCATCAAGCGGTTCAAAAACGAAAAATATCCCAGCGTCGTTGTTACGGTAGATCTGCTGACCACCGGTATTGATGTTCCTGAAATCACCAATCTGGTGTTCCTGCGGCGGGTGAAATCCCGTATCCTGTTCGAGCAGATGCTGGGCCGTGCGACCCGTCTTTGCCCGAAAATTCACAAGACACACTTTGAGATTTACGACCCGGTCGGTGTCTATGAGTCTTTGGACCCGGTCAATACCATGAAACCGGTGGCGGTCAATCCATCCGCTTCTTTTGGTCAGCTGCTGGATGGACTGGAGGCGCAGGAAGAGGAAAAGCAGATCGCGTTCCAAATCGACCAGATTATCGCCAAGCTTCAGCGCAGAAAACGAAACCTGGACAGCAAAACCATGGAACATTTCGTCAGTATGTCGGGCGGGATGGACCCCACGCAGCTGATCCAGAAGCTCAGGCAGGAGACGCCCGAACAGGCTAGGAATCGTATTTTGGCGCATCGGGATTTGTTTGAGCTTTTGAGTGGCATTCACGCCAATGGAGGCCGACCGGTGGTCATTTCGGATGCGCCGGATGAACTGATCAGCCATACCCGAGGCTATGGCACCGGCAGCCGCCCGGAGGATTATCTGGACGCCTTTGCCGACTATGTGAAAACCCATCTCAATGAGGTTGCAGCGCTCAACATCGTTTGTACCCGGCCCAAAGAGCTGACCAGGGCAAGCCTTAAGGATCTGTGTCTGACGCTGGACCGAGAGGGCTTTACCACACAGCAGCTGAACACCGCTGTATCGGAGCTGACCAATGAGGAAATGGCTGCGGACATCATCAGCCTGATCCGCCGGTACGCCATTGGGTCAACTCTCATCAGCCACGAAGCTCGCATTCGGCGAGCGGTGGACAAGCTAAAAAAGGCCCACAAGTTCACCGCCATTGAACTGAAATGGATTGCCCGGATTGAGAAGTACCTTATGGAAGAGTCTGTGCTCAATGTGGGCGTGTTCGATGAGGATGTCCGCTTCAAAAATGAGGGCGGCTTTAAACGGATTGACCATATCTTCAAGAATCAATTGGAAAATATCGTGCTGGAACTCAACGAGTATCTGTACGACGACGGAGGGAGAAGCGCATGAATTATAACAACTACCCTTATGGGATTTTTAATCCACAATATTTAAACCAACTCCAGGCACAGCAGATGGAAGCGCAGAGAAATCTGGAGCAGCAGAAAAATATTGCTGACATGGTCAAAGCGATTTCTGATTTTTGCGAAGCGGCCAGAAAGGTGCATCCTGATTATCAACAGGCGGCATTAACCTTTTGCATCGCAGAAGTAGTGCGCCAAATGGGAATCGATAACGGAGGAAACCAAGCATGACCACCCAGGAAATCGTATCCAAGCTCTGGAATCTCTGCAATGTGCTGCGGGATGACGGCATTACCTATCACCAGTATGTCACCGAGCTGACCTATATTCTGTTTTTGAAGATGGCCAAGGAAACGGGGGCAGAAAGCCAGATTCCCGCCGCCTACCGCTGGGATCAGCTCACCGCCAAAAGCGGCATCGAGCTGAAAAAGTTCTACAAGGAGCTGCTTGCCTACCTGGGTGAAAACTGCACCGGCCGGGTGCGGGAAATCTACCAGGGGGCCGCCACCAACATCGACGAGCCCAAGAACCTGGAAAAGATCATCACCACCATCGACGGCCTGGACTGGTACTCCGCTCGGGAAGAGGGGCTGGGCAACCTGTACGAGGGTCTTTTGGAAAAGAACGCCAACGAGAAAAAATCTGGCGCGGGCCAGTATTTTACGCCGCGTGTCCTGATTGATGTGATGACCCGGCTGATGAAGCCCCAGCCGGGGGAGCGGTGCAATGACCCCGCCTGCGGTACCTTTGGCTTTATGATCGCCGCCCATCAATATGTCAAAGAGCATACTGATGATTTCTATGACCTGAACGCCGATGAGGCCAGGTTTGAGAGGGAAGAAGCTTTCACCGGCTGCGAGCTGGTCCACGACACCCACCGGCTGGCCCTGATGAATGCCATGCTGCATGGCATCGACGGGGCGATTCTGTTGGGCGACACCCTGTCCAACGCGGGCAAAGCCCTCCACGATTTCGACCTGGTGCTCACGAATCCGCCCTTCGGTACCAAGAAGGGCGGCGAGCGTGCCACCCGGGATGACTTTACCTTTCCCACCAGCAACAAGCAGCTGAACTTCCTCCAGCACATCTACCGCAGTCTGAAAGACAACGGCAAAGCCCGGGCCGCCGTGGTGCTGCCGGATAACGTCCTCTTTGCCGACGGCGACGGCGAAAAGATCCGCTGTGACCTGATGGACAAGTGCAACCTCCATACCATTCTCCGACTGCCCACCGGTATTTTCTATGCCCAGGGCGTCAAGACCAATGTGCTGTTCTTCACCCGCGGCACAAGCGATAAGGGCAACACCAAAGAGGTCTGGTTCTACGACCTGCGGACCAATATGCCCAGCTTTGGCAAGACCACCCCGCTGAAAACGGAACACTTCGCGGACTTCGAGAAAGCCTATAAGGCTGAGGATCGCCATGCGGTGCAGGATGAGCGGTGGAGCGTCTTTACACGGGAGCAGATTGCAGAGAAGGGGAACAGCCTGGATCTGGGCCTGATTCGGGACGATTCTGTTCTGGATTACAACGACCTGCCCGACCCCGCCGACAGCGCCGAGGAAGCCGCCACCAACCTGGAGGAGGCCGTCGATCTGCTGATGAGTGTGGTGAAAGAGCTGCGGGCGCTGGAGGTGCAGGACTGATGGCAAGAGGGAAGAAAAAAGAAGCTGCTCTTTCTCCTGCGGAGCGCCTGCAGGCGACGCTGGTGCCGGAGAGTGAGCAACCCTATAAGGTGCCAGAAAATTGGTGCTGGGTATCTCTACAGACTATAGATCAATATCATTCATCAAGTGTTGATCCTTCTAAGTATCCAAGTGACTTGTTTGAACTTTATAGTGTACCGAGCAGTGCAAATGATTACCCTGAAATTGTAAGAGGAGATGAAATTGGATCTACGAAACAGAGCGTTAAGAAGGGCGATGTTCTACTGTGTAAAATAAATCCTAGAATCAATCGAGTGTGGAAAGTTTCACAATATACAGAAAACACTTTATTAGCTTCTTCTGAGTGGATTATCATTAGAAATTCAGAAATAAACTCTGACTACCTAATGTACTGCTTTAGGGCTCCTTACTTTAGAGAATATATGCTATCAAATGTATCCGGTGTTGGTGGGTCACTGATGAGGGCACAGCCTAAATATGTAAAAACCTATCCAGTTCCAATTCCGCCCTTTTCTGAACAACAGCGCATTGTTGACCGTATTGAAAGCCTATTTGCCAAGCTGGACGAGGCCAAACAAAAGGCCCAGGATGCCTTGGACAGCTTTGAAACCCGCAAAGCCGCCATCCTGCATAAAGCCTTCAATGGTGAGCTCACCGCACTATGGAGAAAAGAACATGGCGTGGGGATGGAGAGTTGGAAAAAAAGCACAGTTGGTCAGGTTTGTTGTGATGTGAAAGTGGGAATCGTAATAAAGCCTTCGCAATACTATACGGATAAAGAAAAAGGAACTCCTGCTTTCCGATCTGCTAATGTTCGAGAAAACCATATAGACAATTTTGACTGGGTATATCTTAATCACGTTGGAATGGAAAACAATTCAAGGAGCGTTGTTCATACTGGAGATGTATTGGTAGTTCGATCCGGAAATCCGGGGACAGCTTGTGTCGTATCAGAAAAGTTTGATGGATACAATGCGATTGACATTCTGATAGCGGTTCCCGATCATAAGCAGATTTCTTCTGAATTTCTTTGCAACTATACGAATTCTCCATTTGGAAAAACTCTGATTTTTGAAAACAAACGGGGTATGGCCTTGGCGCATTTTAATGTTAAAGGATATTCTGAATTGCCTATTAGTGTTCCACAGCTCGATGAACAAACCGAAATCGTTCACATCCTCGACGACCTTCTTGCCAAAGAGCGGCAGGCCAAAGAAGCCGCCGAAAAGGTGCTGGAACAGATTGACCTGACCAAGAAAGCCATCTTGGCCCGTGCCTTCCGCGGCGAGCTGGGCACCAACGACCCCAGCGAGGAGAGCTCGGTGGAGCTGCTAAAAACATGTTATAATGGTTAAGCTACTATAAAGAAAGAAGGAATGCAGCATGGCAGATACTTTTTTAACTAGAATTGAAATCAAACACGTGCGGCATCTGCGGGATATATCCATTCCTCTGGCCACAGAGCAGCGGAAACACCTGATTCTGACAGGCAAAAATGGAAGCGGAAAAACCAGCGTGCTGGAAGCGCTGAAAGAAAATTTGGAATATCTTGTGTCCAGTGACTTTCGTTTTCGCTCTGAGATTGAACAGATTATTAAATCTTCTGATGATCAAATTCGTCAGAAAGAGACAAACGATGCGAAAAAAAGGCAAAATGAAAGTACAAAAAGAAGTCTTTTGTTTTGGAAAAACAAGCTTTTGAATTGGACCGACGGTGTGGTTGCACAATGCGACTATATGACGCTGCGTGAAAAATACAACGAGGGTAATTTTATCATCGCATATTATAAAGCCACGCGGTTTTCCAAAGTGGAGACATCAAATACGATTGAGCATATTGAACTGCAAGATCGCTATCAGATTCAGGATACGCCCGGGACCAAACTGGTCAAGTATATGGTGGGACTGAAGGCCACCCAGGCCTTTGCTGCTCAGAAAAAAGACACCAAACGGGTCGAGGAAATCGAGAATTGGTTTCGCCGCTTTGAAGGCGTTCTGAAAAGTGTTTTTGAGGATCCGTCTTTAACCCTTGATTTTGACATTGAAAATTTCCGCTTTTCCATCATACAAAAGAATCGGAACCCCTTTGACTTCAACACCTTATCCAGCGGCTATGCGGCCGTATTTGATATCATCAACGACCTGATTATGCGTGCAGAAAAGAAAGGCGACAACATAGAAGGCGTTGTATTGATTGATGAGATTGAAACACATCTGCATCTGGAGCTTCAAAAGAAAATTTTACCTCTTCTGGTGCAGATGTACCCCAGAATACAGTTTATCGTATCTACCCACTCTCCGTTTATTCTGAGCTCGATTGATAATGCCGTCATTTTTGATTTGGAAAATAAAACATTGGTATCGGATGGGATGTCTAACCTGCCTTATGAAGGGATTGTAGAAGGCTACTTTGAAACAGATCGTCTTTCAGATGAATTGAGGGAGAAGTTTGAGCGATACAAAACGCTTGTAAGTAAAGAACAGCTTTCGGATGAGGAATACGCAGAGATCATGGAGTTGGAAGTAGCGTTGGACGAAATGCCGGATTATCTTGCATTGGAGTTTGCTACGGAGTACCAGCGTCTGAAATTAGAGTTTGAAAATCGGGAGTGAGCGGATATGGTAAAAATAGAGAGAACGCCTACTCCTCCAGCTTCTTTAGCGATCGAGAGTCAAAAGGCGCATGGAATCTATAATTCCGAAGATGTTATTTTTCAGCTGAAACAAGATTTTCACTCAAAATGTTATCTGTGCGAATTAAAGGATCTAACCGATATTCAAGTAGAACATTTGCTGCCTCACTATAACCGAAGAATTAAAGAACGTGTTTTTGATTGGAATAACCTTTTCTATGCCTGCCCGCATTGCAATTCTATCAAAAAGAGTAGCATTTATGATGAAAAGATACTTGATTGCTGTAAAGTAGACCCGGAATCTTTGCTGGATCACATTTACCAGGACGGAAAGGTGCATGTGAGGGCACATGACCCATCTACCCAAGATGAAACGGTTCTGCGAACGGCTGAACTGCTGGAAAACTGTTTTGAAAAAAACAATACTGGTATTCGCATCGTCCAATGTCAGGAACGTGTAAATAGGCTGGCTGAAGCGATGAATGCACTTTATAAGACGCTTGAAGCGTTAAAAAAGGAACCATCATCGAAACGCTACTTATGTGCATTGCGAGGAATGATTTCAAGAGAGTATAAATTCGCAGGGTTCATCCGGTACTATGTTCGATCCCACCTAGACGAATATCCCCAGCTTTGCGGGAAAATATCGCTGGAATAAATGGTGCCTTCTTTGCTCTTTTAATAGATAAAGCTCCACTACCTGTTTGTAGTGCAAAAATGTTTGAATTAGAATTGATAGATTGTAGGAGTGCAGCCCATATCCACAATGTGAAGGAACGATATCAGCAGAAGAAAAGATTTGCATAAATTTGATGCATTAAGAGCAAGAGCCGCACACCCACCGGGGCTATCCCGGAGAGTGTGCGGCTCTTTCGTTATATAATAGGTAAGTGGTCAGATCATCTGGAAGTGTTTCAGCGCATCCCGGATGGCCTTCTCCTTTTCGGGCGGGCACTGAGGCTGCTTGGTGTTCTCCGACTTGGGCTTGTTGTAGCACTCCCGCTCGGTGATCCCGCACTTCTGCTTGACCTGGGCGATGTACAGGGGAGTGACGTTCAGACCGGTCTGCTCCTTGACGTAATCTTTGATCTCCTGGTAGGTGGCACCCTTTTTTAGGTTGGACAGATCCATGTCCTCCAAAGAGAACTCCACACGGATCTTTTTAGGTGTAAAACTTCCCTTGGAAAGCTTGATTACGCATTCGACTTGTTCTTCATTGTCCAAACTGATGCTCATATCTTCCTCAATGATAGGCAGCTTAAATTTGATGGATTTCAGCCACTGTCCATTAGATTGCCGCTCCGGGTAAATCTGTATCTCCGAGATCAGCGCCTCGATCAGCTGACGCCGCTCCACATCGTTCATCACGCCGTACAGTTTCTCAAAATAAATCAGAACTTTATAGATATTGTCGCCGGTCAGCTTTTCTGCTTCAATGGCCTGCTTTTTAGCTCTGGCAGCAATCAGCGACGATTCTGTATCTTCAATCTTATCATACATCCTGTAAAGGCGGTCATCAAGATCAGCCTTGCGCCGCACATAGTGCCGGTCATCCGGGTCGAGAGAGTCAATTTCTTCTGCCAGCTTTGATTTGATGGAATAGTGCTGGCGAAGCTGCTTTTCGTAATTTGCAATCTCCTGGTCAATGGCGGCAGTATCCACCTTCATGTTGATTTTTTCCTGCATCATGGCAGCAAACTTCGGATTGCTCACTAGCTTTACAATGACTTCTGCTACAGCATCGTCCAGCAGTTCTTCCCGAATCTGTTTTTTATAGTCACATTTATGCCCGCGTATCATGGTACGGTGCTTGCAGCCGTAGTAGTAAAAATCCTTATACTTGGTGCCGTCCGCTTTGTGCTTGATGCTTTTGTTCCCATACATTCCTGCTCCGCAGACAGGGCACTTTACAATGCCGGAAAGAAGATGTACATGCTCGTCCTTCCCGCGGTTGACGTGTTCATACTTTTTTGCTTGTGCCAGCAGCTTCACCTGCGCCGCTTGCCAGACTTCTTCTGAAACAATCGCTTCATGCTGCCCGTCTGCAAGCAAATAGTTGTCCTGCTCCACCAGTTTATATTCGTTTCTTGTGCCACGAACTTTTTCCGTCTTGCGTCGGCCATAGGCGATTTTCCCGCAGTACACCGGATTTTTCAAAATCAAGCGAATCAAATGTGCGTCAAACAGAGGATTCTTCCCATTCTGCCGGGGGATTTTGCGGATGCCATGGTTCTCCAGATATTTAGCGATTCCGTTTGCACCAATATCCGTATGTACATACTGGTCATAGATGACGCGGATCGCCTCCGCTTCTTCCTCGTTGATAATCAGTTTCCCATCCACCAGCTGATACCCATAGGGGGCAAAGCCACCGTTCCAGCGGCCCTCCCTTGCTTTTTGGATACGGCCCTCCATGGTTTGGACACGGATATTTTCGCGCTCAATCTCCGCCACAGCAGACAGGACGGAGATCATCAATTTGCCCGCGTCTTTGGAAGAATCAATGCCATCCTCCACACATACCAGATTGACGCCAAAATCCTGCATGACCTGAAGGGAAGAAAGCACGTCCGCCGCATTTCTGCCGAAGCGGGACAATTTGAATACCAGAACATAGGACACGCCATCTTTTCCGGATTTGATGTCCTCCATCATCTGGCTGAATTGCGCCCGGCCTTCAATGGATTTTCCAGACTTTCCCGCGTCCTCATATTCACCGACGATCTCATAATCGTTATAGTCTGCGTAGGCTTTCATTTTGGCTTTCTGTGCATCCAGCGAATAGCCATCCACCTGCATAGCGGTGGAGACTCTGGTATAGGTGTAAACTTTTATCTTCTCTTTCTGCATCTTAATCTTCCTCATGTGGTGCCAATCGAAAAATTGGATTGGCTATTTTAACTTGGATTAGAAGTATCATCCTGCTTTTCCGCTTCCGTCTTGGCCGTTTTCCCCAACTGTTTGATGGTCTTCAGATATTCTTCCTCGACAGGGGAAAGGGTTTGTGCTTGATAACGTTTATATTCTGCTTTCGCTTTTTCCATCGCCTGTGCATGACTGATTTTCCCTGCATGGGTCAATACTTCTTCCCCAGTCGCCCGAAGAATGTTATCCAGCTGCTCCACATAATCACTCATATACATGGGCCGGTGACGAATGGCCTGCACCTCGGCAAAGTCGAAATAACCGGATACCATTTGATTCAGAACCCGCAGTTCTTCCTCCGTCAGATAATTCTTGGCAATCCCAATATCTTTTGCCGTGGGAAAATCCCCGGAAAAGGTGGTAAGCCCCATAAATGGCTTATCCGCATCGGCCCGCTCATAGATCACTTCCGCAGCCGTATGTCCATGCGCTGCATAATGAAGCTTGTTCTGCACCATTTTGAAAAACGCAACAGATTCCGCACTTCTGGGGTTATAGTCCACGCTGGTGGCGTACAAGTCCAACACTTGACGATACATGACTTTTTCCGAAGAACGAATGTCCCGAATCCGTTCCAGCAGTTCGCGCCAATAGTTGCCACCGCCCAAATTTTTTAGGCGCTCATCGTCCATCGTGAAGCCCTTGATCATATATTCTTTTAGGCGCTCAGTGGCCCACCGGCGAAACTGGGTGGCAATCAAAGATTTTACTCTGTACCCCAAAGAAATGATCATGTCCAGATTATAGAAAGGCAGCTCTCTGGTTACTTGCCGGTTGCCCTCCATTCGAACCTGTCGGAATTTCCGACAGGTTGAAGTCTCATCCAGTTCGCCTTCTTCATAGATGTGGCCGATATGCTCCACAATGTTGCTTCTGGACGTATGGAACAGTTCCGCCATCTGCTGCTGTGTCAGCCAAACGGTTTCGTCCACAAACCGGCATTCTACCTTTGTAAGTCCATCTTCCGCCTGATAAATTACAATCTCACCCTGGCCCTGATTTGGTCTCATTTTATCTTCCGCCATTTGTTCACGCTCCCATCTGACTCCGTTTTTATGTTCCAAGAGGACAGGGAGTAGACCTATCCTCTTGTTTGGACGCTTATATCACGTTTATTATATCATGCAGCAATTTTGCTTTCAACTGCTTCCGCATTGAACTCAGAGTCTTTTTTATTTGCTGCGCTATCCTGATTATCAAACGATACTGCCGGTGCGGGCAAGTTCTCAACATCCAATTCCGAAACATACTTTTCAATCAGGTTGGCCAGCAGGTCTGTAAAACCGCTCCATTCATCGATCATAGGCAGTTTCCCTTTCTTTTTTGTGAGGCTGTTTGTAAAAATCCAATACTTCTGCCGGTATCTGCTCCAAAATAGCCACAGCACTGTCATAGTCGCGCCGCAGCTTGAGGTCTTCGATCTGCTTTAGGGTGCTGACCTTCTGCGCCGATGCAAGGGATTCTTCCAGTTCGGCATTTTTCGTTTTCAGCTTTTTGCTTTCGGATGCTGTTTTCGTGAAGGCTACGCCATATTTCCGCAGCAGCGTGTCCATCTTCTCTACGCTGGGAATATAGGTATCCAGAATCTTGCAGATTTCCTCCGCCCGGCTTTTGG
>ERZ1090861.689-NODE-689-length-19833-cov-12.127617_pt1 | contig 19833 bp, 29 predicted proteins | sample MGYA00478482_ERZ1090861 | MGnify/ENA primary metagenome ERZ1090861 (study PRJEB33644, sample SAMEA5815744) | chicken gut metagenome | biome: Chicken; feature: Gastrointestinal Tract; material: Caecum | place: Ireland | collected 2019-01-01 | study: A study of the... | reverse complement strand
CTACACGAGCCTTATCGTCGGCAGCGTCAGATGTGTATAAGAGACAGGTTTTAACTACCGAGATGGTAAAATCACCTCGTTTTTATTTTGGTGGGTAGGGCTTGATTCGAACAAGCGAAACCAAAAGGTATCTAATTTACAGTCAGATGCGTTTGACCACTTCGCTACCTACCCATATTTGTGGTGGAGATGAGGAGAATCGAACTCCTGTCCAAATTACTTTCCAACAAAATATCTACAAGTTTAGTTTATTGTTCATCTTAGATATAAAAACTACAATAAACAAAAGTTAATATATCGTACCTTTTTAAATCTTTGTCGGTGCTACCAAGGTTACTTTGCGACCACAACGCATCTACTTTAATGACACCATTTTAAAGCCAGTAGACCTCTTCAAATGATGTGCCTACATTTAGGCAGCTACTAATTCTTCGTTAGCATTTATTTTAAATTGTATCCACTTTTTAAGTTCCCAGAATACTTTAACTACTTGCAATTTTCTTTTCTAATAACCTGTCGAAACCAAAATACATCCCCATATTATTTATTCTCATTAAAAATTCTTTCAGCACAAGTTATTTTTCTTTTTAAACCATCTTCTTGATTTAAAATTTTACAATAACCTGTTTCTTTATCAAGGTTTGAACATTTTTTGTTTTCACATTTTAAATCCATTTTTTTCATATGAAACACCTCATTTTTTTAATCTTGTGTAAAATAAATGGGGCAGCTTTTTCCACCTAGGCTTGGAACTTGACAGAGGGTTTACTATATATCATAAAAAATGAAAGCTGCCTAACCTACACTTTAAAGAGTCAAGATTTTTGGAGCAGGTAGTGGGAATCGAACCCACGTCATTAGCTTGGAAGGCTAAGGTTCTACCATTGAACTACACCTGCATTTATGTGATTACTGTTTATGTAACCACTAATCTTTCATAAGCTTTTGTTCTAATTAATTCTTTTTTTAATGCTTTAAATGATTTGTTTGTTAATCTCATTAAACCATTTCCAACACTAATTGTTTTTAACATATTACTAAATACACAAATATCATTTGTTTCTATTTCAATATTTGTTGGAAATAAAATGGTTTTGTTTCCATATTCTTTTTCTTCTAAAACTGAAACTTCTATTTTCATTAGTTTTCCACCTTTCTATAATTGTCAAAATCTTGACTAACTGTTATGTGTGTATTATACCATAAAAAAAGTTATTTGTCAAGTTGTTGATGAACTTTTATTTTAAAAATGAAGGATAAGACCAATCTATAGATAGAAAGGTCTTATAAACAATGCATTCATTACATTTTTGTAACTTCTGTTGCAGAGAATGTCCCATATTTTCCAAAACTTAATTCAGTTCTTCTAGCCAATACTCCTACACTCATTCCTGCAAGATTTATCATATTTACTAATGATTCTGCTGAGATTAAATTTTCATTGTATTTAATTCTTAGTTTTGTCTCCCAGTCATAAAATTTAGAATAAACACTAATTACCATAGCTCCTTTTGCATTCTTGTTAACTGTTGGAACTTTTTCCATTTGAACTCCAGAAAATGATAATTTCGCATATTCTCCCATAACAATAAAACTTCCTCTTACGCTAACAATATCTTTTGAAGCTTTGTTTCTAAAAGCTCCTTTGCATATACTCTCTTTAAAAGCTTCTGTAGGAATTCCAAAAGATGCTTCATTATTTTTTAATAATTCTCGAAATTCATTCATTAGTTCTTCATCAGTTAGATTGTCATTAAGAGTATCTGGTTTGTTATCACTAATCCAATGGATACTGTCAATAAATTTTCTAGCATCAGAACTTTTATACTTAATAGCTGGTAATCCATTATCCTTTCTACTTAAATTTTCAATTACAACTTGTGGTCTACATTGCATTGCTAAAGGAGCATCTCCTTTAATGCCTACTTCAATAACTTTCCATCTTGGAGCCACAATCTCCAAAACACCATTTTCTTTTTTTGTTGCCATATTGCAAACACCTTCCTTTCTCTTATTTTTTCCGCAAATAGATAACGTCATTTACAATTTTATTTAAAAGAGTTGAAATGAACTTTCTCTTTGGGTTGGACTTACACAACCTATTCAACCAACCAATATAGGTTAGCTCAATAGGGCATGTAGCCCTTGTCAATTTAAACTAAACTATCACATTCTAAACAAAATAAATGCATTACATTGTACTTTATCGAACCATAGCATCCACCACCTACCAGAGTTTATACTCTATCCAATATACTATAATAATATACTCGATAGGGTATAAAGCCCTCTCTTATTGGAATAACAGCATCGCACATCACGATATTTCAAATCAATTGAGTTCATAACAAACCAAAATATCATCCACCACCAACCGAAAGAGTAATTCTTCCATACAACCAATCTTATAGATTAGCTCTATGGGAGAATAAAACCTCCCTGTAAGTCTTTACGACATTTTACTACATACCATTATACGTAGCATTATTCAATAATATCATCCACCACCTACCAGAACTTAATGCTCTACACAATTAACATTAAAATATTAACTCTGTAGGGCATTAAAGCCCTTATACTATAAATAATTATAGTTCATTTAAAAATAAAACACTTTAATATACAATATCCAAAATTATCGTATCATCCACCACCTACCTGAACGTTTAATGTTCCATTCAACCAATATCTTAGTATTAGCTCAATGGAGCATTAAGCTCCACAATCATTACTTGACTCGAACATAAAAAACTTCGTTTTACAAAAAATGAATCTACCGTAATCTATTGTATCATCCCCCACCTACCACATATACATATATGTTTCTACTTTATATTTCTTTTATAAACTTATCTATTTGTTCAAATATGGGCTTTAATTCTTCCAACATGAAATATTTTTCACGATAACGAATCATATCTTCACGAGCATTGTTTAATAATTTTTTATGTTTGTCTGCATCTGCAAGAATAACATTAATATCTTCATACCCTTTTCCACGTTCTAAATTATAATAAGGTCTAACAACTACTGGAATTGTTTCATTTACATCTGTGGCTTGACTATGGTCTGAAATATCTCTATATCGTACAGCTCTGATAATAGCTCGAGCTTGTTCTTTTCTCCAATTTTCTGCCGCAATAGAATCGTTCCATTCAAGTGTTTTATATGCTTCTGAATCTGGATTGTTTCTTGCATAATCTACATATGTTTGAGATTCTAAAGCCCCATTAGTTCTTGGCATATTTTCAATTTCTTCACCTAGTTTTTGTTGATTAACTTCCACTCTTAATGGACATCCATTTGTAAAAAAATATTCTCTCATATAAAACCTCTCCTCTTCTTATGTTTTTATTCTAAATTTAACAAATCCTTTATTTCTTGAATCTTTCCTTCTATTTCATTTATTATAAAACTAATCTTTTCTTTATTATCTTCTTCATTTTCTACCTTAATACAAAAGTTTTTCCCATTTTTGTCTTGATATGTTCCTTCAAAAGATTTTAACATATATTCTGAACTTCTTCCCATTTATTTTTGAATAATCTGGAGCCCAGCTCATTGTAATTTCTCCTTTACTAATTCACTTATCGCCTTTCCTTCTGCTCTTGTGCCAACTTCTTCTTTAATGGCTTTAATTGCAGCTCCCATTTGTTTTGGTCCAAAAGCACCTTCGGCAAGAACCCTTGCAACAATATGGTCTAACTCTTCTGGAGTTAATGGCTTTGGTAGATATTCAGATAATATTTCTTGTTCTTTTTGTATATCAGCTATTTCTGTTTCTCTATCATGTTCTAATAACATTCCTATTGTATCATTTCTTTGCTTTATTTGTTTTTGAATAATTTGTTCTATTTCTGTATCTGAAAGTTCTTTTTGTTCATCTTTTTCTTTATTTAATATAGCTGCCCTAACAAGTTGTATGGTATTTTTTCTTACAGTGTCTTTATTTTTCATTGCTTCTTTCATATCATTTAATAATTTTTCTTTTAACATTGTTATTCCTCCTTCTACACCATCTTAATGAAATAATATATTTACCAACTTCTTCATCTTCTACATAAAGAAATTGACCTTTATAATTTTTTACTTCTTTTCCATCTTGTTTCTCTGCCCACTTTGTAGCCCATATATTATTGTAATAGGCAGGTTCCCATATTTTACAATATTCTTTAAACAAGTCCTTATCAAAGACTAGCATATCTTTCCTCCTAATAAAATTAAACTTTTATATTTATCTTTCTCCTAATCACTATATAATATAATATGGTCAAGTCCTGTTGAAATGATATAGCCTTCAGAGAATAAAGTTGGTTCCACATCAAATTTCCTTTTAAAAAATAAAAACTTTCTTTCTCTTTTTTTTGTCCAAGCATATAATATGTCATAATAATAATTAGAAACTTTTCCTTTCATAAAAGTTAATAATTCTTGTCTATCCATCATTCTCTCCTTCAACTAAATCAAAAACAACACACCAACCATCAAGATGGTCTAATTCATGTTGAATTACTCTTGATAAAAAGCCACCCTCAGCAATCTCTCTTTCCATTCCATTTTCGTCTGTATACTTACACCAAACTTTTTGGGCTCTTTTAAAATCTCCATATTTACCAGGGACACTTAAACAACCCTCATGAGAGATAATTTCTCCACGTTCTCTAGTAATTTCTGGATTTATCATTACAATATCATTATTATTATAATGAATAACACAAACCCTTTTTAATTCCCCTATTTGCACTGCTGATATTCCTACACCATCTGTAGAATCGTGTAAAGTATCCTTTAAATCTTGGATTAAATCTCTACTTTCCTCTGGTGTAGTATCAACACTTTTTTGAGTTAGTATATCTTTATTTTTTGGATATGTCAATACTTTTCTAATCATTTGTTTTTCCTCCTTTTTTATTCTTCCTCTAATTCAGTCCAATCTTCATCTTCAGGTTCTTCTTCATCGTCTATAAATACTATTTTTGCAGCTACAATTTTGTCTCCTAATTTTCCTAGATATGCTGTATATCCACCATCACCATATCCAGAACTAGAGACAACACCAAGTTCATCTGTTACTCCATATCCTTCTTCTGTCAATGTAATATCACAAATTCTATCATACCATGAATCATTAATAGAATTTTCATTATGGAATTTTTCATAATATGTAGAATCAAATATTCCAGCTTGACCAGAATCAACTCCAACTTCTCCTTCTAATTCATCCCACCATATATCTAATTCTCTACTTTCATTTTCTGGAACTAACTTCTTATTATAAATGGCTATTTCTGCAACTCTATATCCCCAATCTCCTTCATCAGTTTTTTTAACTTGTATTCTATATTCTCCATTAGGAAAAGGAATATCATAAATGGCACACCATGTTCCTAATCTATAACAAGGGTCTGAAAAAGTAATCTTTCCATTTTTTATTTTTATAACTTCCATTTTTTTCTCCTTTCTCTTAACTGTTTATAATATATCACAATTTTTTAAATAAGTCAATAGCATTTTTAAAAATTTATCAAGATTTTGACAAAAAAAATAGAGAGACTGTTGCCTCTCTATTGGAATTAAGCACCTTTTACAATGTCTTTTAAAGTTTTTCCAGCTTTAAATGCAACTGTTTTTGATGCAGGAATGTCAATTTCTTCACCAGTTTGTGGGTTTCTACCTTTTCTAGCTGCTCTTTCTTTTACTTTAAATGTTCCAAATCCTGTAAGAACAATATCTTCACCTTTTTCAAGTGTTTCTGATATTACTTCAATAAGGGCATCTAATCCTGCTGCTGCATCTTTCTTTGTCATTTGTCCAACTTCTGCTATTGCAGATACTAATTCACCTTTGTTCATAATTAAATCTTCCTTTCTAGTTTTGATATCTGCCAAAAGAGAGGGGTTTTCTCTTGACTTTGTATCAATATAATATCATATAAAAATCATTTTGTCAAGTTGTTGACAAAAACGTTATAAACTAATTTACTTCATTTCCCCAACAATCCCATCCATTTCTTTCTTCTCTAGCAAACAATTCTAATTTTGTTGAATTTGAAAACATATTTTCAAGCATTTTGTAAGCAAATTCTGGTTTCTTACTATGATATGTACTCTTTTCGGAAAAAATAGTTGTATATTTTCCTCTCATATTTATATCTGGCATTAATATATTCCCTTTCTTATAGAACCATAGTAAATACTCGTGTGAAAATCGGACAGTAAAAGCTGGGGCGATTCCATTTTGTTTATCCCAAATCAATCTTGCATGTAAACAGTACCCTAATTCTTTCATCATTTTTTCTGTTTCTGGTAAAAATTTATCAATAGTCCACATAAAAACGTTATGTTTTTCTTCAGTTAGATTATCAAATACAAATTTATGAAGGTCTTTTATATCTTCTAATTCCATCGTTGGATAATCTAAATTTTTATTTTGTTTGGGTCGACATTTCCTAAAATTACTTTTTTTCTGTTTCCATGGTGGGTCAGAGTATATAATATCGTATTTACTATTTGTATTAAAAATATCTACTATCATATTTCCAAAACTTCTATAAAATAGAAGTTTTATATTCACCTACTTTCTACAAATCTACGACATATCTATCTTTTTATTGGGAATGAAATTCCAATTTAATGACTAATCAAAAATTGTCAATTCTTTTTTTGGCAATTTCATAATAATTTTTGTCTAGTTCATATCCAATAAAACTTCTATTTAATTCTTTACAAGCCACTCCTGTTGACCCACTTCCCATACAATTGTCTAATACTAAATCTCCTTCTTTTGTATATGTTTTGATAAGATATTTTAATAAATCAACAGACTTTTCTGTTGGATGTTTTGCTATAGATGGATGTACTTTTTTAAATGTCAATATACTTGTTGGATATTTTTCTGTTGACCCAGCTCTTAAATCATCAGTTGCATAAAACTTTCCATAATTTTGATTTTTTATTTCTTTTGTTTTATATGCTGTACCTTTTCCATGTAATGGATTACCAACAGACATTTGAGGATTGTATGTTGGTAATTTTTTATAAAATATGGCAATCTGTTCATGTTGTCTAAGAGGCATCCTTTTTGCATTTAAGAACCCTGATGTTAGAACTTTATTCCAAACAAGGTCATATCTAAATAATTTTCTATTACTATTTACTAAATCAACATAAAATGTCCCTTGTGCAAACAAAACAATAGCACCATTATCTTTTATTATTCTTTCGTATGCTTGCCATAATTTATCAAATGGAATGACAATATCTTTCTTGTTGTTTGTAACACCATATGGCAAGTCACACAATATCATATCTATTGATTTATCCTCGATATCTTTCATTAATTCTAAACAATCTCCACATTTTAAATCTATCATAAAATCTTCTCCATAAATTATTCTAAAACATTTTGTCAACATGTTGACAAAATTATTAAAAAATAAACTCTATTTACCAAATTCTTCAACCCATTTTTCTGCTTCTTCTTTTGTTTTAAATGCTCTTGGTCCTTCATCAAAGCTCCATTCTAAATCAAAAATTGAATGGTCTTTTAAAGAATAATTGTAATTTGTTGTAATAAATCTACGACTAATTATAACATCATCTAATGAATTCGTTATTGGGCTCATTATCTCTGCACAATAATATATTTTATCTCCATCAGAGTAAATCTTATTAAATACTCCACTTACAATCAAATATTTATTTTCTTGATGAATAAATTCTCTTCCACAACAAGGACACTTTCCCCCAAATATTTTGGATTGTTAACTACTACAAAAAGTGGAAGATTTAATTCTTCTCTACAATATTCCATTTTTACATATCCTTTTCTATAATTTTTCCTTTTTCTTGAGCTAATGTTGCCTTTACATCAATCCACCTTTGATTTTCAGAGCCAGCCCATTTTAATCTCAAATTTTTTTGTTCTTCAATAAATTGCCCACAAATTACATAGTCTAAATATTTTAGAATTTCTTTTTTGCTTTTATCATTTAATATATCTTCAATTTCATATCCTGTCCAAAGCCAAATATCTCTTCCAGAAAGTCTTTCATCTTTTCTAAAAGCTTTTACAATTTCCAGAACTCCAGAATAATTTTCATCATTTAATGGTTCGCCACCAAGTATTGATAAACCTTTTCTTGTTGGATTAGAGCAAAGGTCTAATAATAATGTAAGGGTTTGGGAAGTAAATTCCTTCCCACCCTCAAAATTCCAAGTCTCTGGGTTAAAGCAGCCTTTACAATGAAAATGACAACCTTGAACAAATATAGAAACTCGAACACCTTCACCATTTGATATGTCCATCTTTCTAATTTTGTTATATCTCATTGTTATTCCTCCAAATCCTTATTGTCTAAATGAATAACTCTCTCTTTGATTTCTTCTGTTCTTCCTTTATTCCAGAAGTTTGTTCCAATATACGTTTACACCCTCTCTTTCGAGATATTTTTTTTAGGGACTAGACTATACCTTTTATACCTCATACATTAATTTGTTAAGGCTATAATGATTATTGTAGTCGTTGCACCTTCTTACTAACTAATTCATAAATTTCTTTTTTTCGTGAGTTGGGAAGTTCTGGCTCCAATTTTTCTTTAGATATAAAATCTTTAAATAAAATTTTTTCTGCAACCCACCTTGCATATTCTGCCTCTTCTTCATAAGCAAAGCTTCCTAAATGAACTTGTTTCCCATTTTGTTTTATTTTTGCAATCCATTTATCTTTTATCTTGTAATATCCTTTATAATATGGAACATTCATTTTGTTTTGTTGTTTTGTGCAAATACGCAAATTTTGTTTTCTATTGTCCAATTTATTTCTATTGATATGGTCTACAAACAAATCTGTATCAAGAATAACTCTATGTAGAAATAAATTATGATTACTGTTATTCATTACATATCCATTACAATTAATTCTCCATTTTATGTTTTTTACTTTAGGCACATCTTCTAAATCAATCAAAGCATAGGCAATTATATTATAATATCTATCATATAAACATATCTTAGCATAATCTTTCTCATAAATAATCTCATTCTTATCTCTTTGTGTTCTTGGGGAAGAATCCATAAACTTTCCATACTTTTTAAATTGTTTATAATGTTTATTACAAACTATCTTTCCATCTGCTTTTAATTTTTTTCTCCACATTCTTCCACATACTTCGCATTTGTGTTCTAACATTTTTCTTGCACCCCCTTTTATTTCTTTTATTTTAGTTAGTTAGTAAGCTTGGCTCAGGATTACCATATCTTTCGACTTAGGCTTCCCCTGAATTTCAATCATTTTACTGCGGCAATATTTTACTCTTTACCGCAAGTTCTACGAGCCACGTTCATCTTTGAGTGGTCTCTGTTTCCACAGTTTGGACAATACCATTCCATATCGTCATCTATTTGCATTTCTCCATCATAACCACATACTTGGCAATAATCTGATTTAGTATTCAACTCTGCATACATAATATTGTCATATATGAACTTCATAACTTCTATAACTGCTTGTGTATTGTTGGTTAAATCTGGGCATTCTATATAAGAAATCGCACCTCCTGGGCTTAATCTTTGAAATTCACTTTCTAATTTCAATTTATCAAACGCATCAATTTCTTCAAATACTGGAACGTGATAAGAATTAGTAATGTAATCTCTATCTGTTATTCCTTCAATTTCTCCAAATCTATTTTTCAAACTTTTTGCAAATTTATATGTTGTACTTTCAATTGGACTTCCATAAACAGAATAATCTATATCTTCTTTAGCCTTCCATTCATTGCATTTATCATTTAGGTGTTGCATTACAGCTAATCCAAATTCCTTACCTTTACCATTATCTGTATGTGAATGTCCTGTCATATATTTAACACATTCATATAGTCCTGCATATCCTAAAGACAATGTTGAATATCCATCATGTAATAATTTATCTATTTTTTCACCTTTATCTAATCTTGCTAATGCTCCATGTTGCCATAAGATAGGTGCTGCATCAGATACTGTTCCACTTAATCTTTCGTGTCTACATTGTAATGCTTTGTGACACAATTCTAATCTTTCATCAAATATTTTCCAGAATTCATCCATATCTCCACCAGAAGATAATGCTACATCTGGTAAATTAATTGTTACAACTCCGCTGGTTGAAACGACCGTAATATTTTCCTTTTCCTTCAACATAATTTAAAGCTTTTGAAGGATTGCCTTCTGTTCTCCAAGGTGTTAAGAATGAACGACATCCCATACATCCATAACAATCTCCATCACCATATTTATTTATTTTACTTTGTTTCATAATCTTTTCAGAAATATAGTCTGGAACCATTCTTTTAGCAGTACATTTTGCTGCAAGCTCTGTTAAATACCAATATTTACTGTCTTCATGTATATTATCTTCTTCAAGAATATATAGAAGTTTTGGAAATGCTGGTGTTATATAAACCCCTTTTTCATTTTTAAATCCTAACATTCTTTGTTTTAAAAATTCTTCAATTATCATTGCAAGTTCATCTTTATATTCGTCAGTTTCACCTAAATACATACATACTGACAAAAATGGAGCTTGACCATTTGTGTTTGTCATTGAATTTACTTGATAATTAAATGTTTGTACCCCATCAGCAACTTCTTTTCTAGTATCTTGCATTGCAAATTCTTTACATTGGGCTTCTGATAGTCCTCTATCTTCATATTTCTTTAAAAATTTATTATAACTATCTCTAACAAAAGGAGCTAAATGACTTAGTGTGATAGTACAACCACCATAACTTGATGATGTTACAGCTAGTATTATTTGTGTTGCAATCGTTGCAGCTGTAATAAATCTATGTGGTTTCTCTATCATTACACCATTTATGATTGTTCCATTTTGTAACATATCTTCTAAGTTCACAAGTTCACAGTTTCCTGTAACAATTCCAGAATCCAAAGTAAATGTATGTGTTACTGGCTCTTCTACACACCAAGCATTTATTGGGGTATTGCATGTTTTAAATTGTCCTTCTCTACCAGGTCTATTGTCTGGATATTGTTTATTATAATGAGGTGTAATATTTTCAACAGTCCATAACCAATTTGTTTTTTGAGAAATCATAAAGCAATAAGTTGTTATAGAAAAATCTTTTTTATATTCTGTGTCTCTTGTTTCTGTAAACTTACTTGTAATATAATATCCAGCAAGAGAAGAAATTTCTTCAACCATAGTCATTAATCTTTCATCTACTGTAGATATACTATTAGAATTTACTCTACCATCAGCTGAATAATAACCATGGAATAGAGCAATTTTTTGTTTTAAAGACATTAATCTCCAACCGCAATTATTCAAAAATGTTTGTTTTGAATATCCTGATTTATCATAAACAACATAGTCTTCACCATCTTTTACTTGATAATAGTTAAATCCTGCTTTAATAAAATATTCAAGATACTCATTTTTATGTTGACATAATCTAGCCTGTATTCCAGATTTAGAATTAGAATAATCACAGCCATCTCCAAGAATAAAACCAAGACAAAAAGCCCTTACTTCTTCTAAAGTTTCTGGAACATAATTGCTTGCAGTATCTTGTAAAGCATATAACTTATCTCCTATAGACAAGTTTGTTGTAACACTGCCATCACTTAACACCCATCTGTGGTCTTTTGTGCAAGTAACAACTTTCTTTGTTTTTGGAGTAGTTAATGTTACATCATACATAGCTTTTTTTCCGTAATTTCTTACGGTTGCTTGTCTCCACATTCCATCTTTGTCTTTTACCATAATGGTAGCACCATCATAAAAACTATCAAATCTTCTAACACCTAAATCAGTTACAAGTTTTGTATCACCACTAAAACAATTGTGTAAAGCATTTTGGGCGAAGTAATCTGCATCCAATGTTATTTTAATAACATCTGACTATATCATTACCTTATATTCTATTACCGTTTATAAGGTACTAGGCACTTGGTAAAAAGGAATTTCACCTTTTTACTACTCTACTCATTTATTTTGCTAAATATTTCTTTTAGCATATACTTTCGATAGTCGATTAACTTTCTCTTTCGAGCTTAGCACAGGATAACAATAAAATGTTTCCCCTGTTAGCCAGTCAATTCATATTCATTTCCTAATATTACTATTCGTTTGACTGACACCCAGTATTTACTGGTTCACCTAGTTTTTCTTAACCAATTACTTGATTAAGCCACAATAAGTTTATGGAAATGGATTGTTCCTTCGTCATGTGCTTTCACAACATCTTCTGGTAACAAAAACCTTCTAGTTATATCTGTACTCGTTATTCCTGCTAAATAGTCTCTTTGAGTTGTTACTACTTTTGCATTTTTATTAGAATTTTCTGTATTCCAATAGTCATTTGTTCCATCTATCAATTCTTTAATGCTAATATCAGTAGTATTAGATTCTCTTACCATTGCTCTTTTTTCTCTGTATAATATGTATTTTTTTGCTAAATCATACTTATCATTTTCCATTAATTTTTTTTCTACCATGTCTTGTATTTCTTCTACTTCTAATGATTTCTTCTCATATCCTTCTATCTCTTTTGAAATTTCTTTTGCCAATTTTACAGAAGCTTTTTGTCTTCCAGTTACATCTTTATTTGCTTTTAATATAGCTTCTGCTATTTTACTTTTGTCAAAACTCACCTTATCTCCATTTCTCTTAATTACATACTCTACCATTATATATTACTCCTTTCATTATTTTTATCTAAAAAATAATCTAAAAGTTCTCTAAAATGGCTTATCAAAAAATGATATTCATATTTTCATAAACATCACTTCCTTCTTTTAGTGTGTCTTATAATCATATCATATAAAAAAATGTTTGTCAACTTTTTGACAGATTTTGGGAAATGCTTGTCAAGATGTTGACAAACAAGACATTATAATTCTAAATCATCATTATATAATGCATCTTCAATTTCTTGTTGAAGCTCTCTTTTTAATTGTGCCCTCGATTTATGTTGTTTCCTTTTCATTATGTCTTCTTTTGATGTAGGAAAAACAGGAATAATAATATTGTCACCTTCTTCAATGCCACCAAAGTCTAATTCTAAAGTTCCGCTATCATCAATTTCTAATCCTTTCCCCCCAGCATGAAGTTGTGCAAAACTCATTTTAAATTCTCTAAGCTTATCATTTACTTGTTCTCTTTCTGCTGAAGGTAATGATTCTAGCCATCTATGATTATAATCTTTCACCAATGCACCATTTTCTGGTGTTGCTTTACCACCCTTTCTTCTAGGAACCAAATGATGGAAAGTTATCATATCATCAGTTTTTTTATATCCTTTTATTTTCATTCTTACTTCTCTAGGAATTCTCCTAATTCCAGCCTCTTCAACCATACAGATTCTTCCATAGTATCTTATCATTTTGTTTTTTGCTCTTTGATTCCCACTCATTTTTTCTCCTCTCTTTTAGAAATTAAGGAGTTTGTCTTTCTAAATATTCTTCATATAAATACCCCTTATTCCTTACGGTTCTAATAAATCTATCTAAACCATATATATCTATAATTTCTAAAAAAGTTTCCACTAGCCATAAAGTGTCTTTATGATAATGTCTTTGCTTTTTTACTTTCCTATGGTACTCTAAAGGCTCATGTTGAGTCCATTTTTCTTTTGAATAAGTTTTTCCAGCAGCAACATAGTCACAAATCATTTCCACGACATATCTCCAAGGAATTTTATGTGGGAATATATTTCCCTCTTCATCAAAATCAACCCAATACTCCCAATGATGTTTATTATGTCCCTTGTGATGCAACCAAGCATTAGAATATCCTATTACTTCTTTTTCTCTTTCTATTGGGCTTCTATCTCCCTGAAAATATCTAGCAGAACTCAGGAATTCTGTTGGACTAAACTTTGACATATCATGTTTAAATCCGTTGCCAACCATATCCACATTTCCACATTAAAGAAAATACTATTTTTTTATGTTTTAATACAGTTTTTGTATGTTCTATATATTTATTAATCTTCTCCACCCCCAAAAGTACCTCTATAAAATGCTTGTCTAATTTCATCTTTTCGAGCTTTCATTTCTGGTGAATCTTCTTTGCCTTGTTTCTCTAAGCAGTCTTTACAAATGTACGTTCCATTAATATGTAATAATTGTTTATTCCATTCACTACATTCTGAACATACAATTCTTCCTGCTCTTTTTAATAAATCATTTTTTTTACTCATAAGTTCCCCCAAAAACATTTTATTTGTTTTGTAATTCTTCTTTTGATAAAACGATTCTTTTGTGTCCTCTAATCTTGTCTTTTACTTCACTATTAAAGTACCTTTCCCACCACTTTCTTCCTTCTGTAATTCTTATAAAGTCCCACTTATCTTGGTCTATTTCTTCTTGAACATAATCTTTTGTATTAAATATAAAGAAGAATAATATCCAAAATATTAATATCAATTTAAAGTGGCTTTTCATTAGTTCATAGTCTACAAATCCTAAAATTTTACACGAAATAAATGTGCAAATTCCTATCAAAAAGCAATTAACAAAAAATCGTGTCAAGTAGACTCCTCCTTATAAAATCACCTTAATTCTATAAGATATTTAATTGTGCATTGACATTCTTGATAAATTATAATTTCATCATTTCTTAGTGACCTACCAGCTTTCGCATGAACACTGTCATAATCTCCTAGCTTTCTTAAATCATTATATCCAAAATCATAATTAAAATTATAACAGTCGTATGTTTCATATGGAACACCATAATGGATTTCAAATATTGCCATAAAACCACAATCCTTATTTCCATTTGTCCAATAAGAACCATCTAAACTTGTATATCCCAAACTTTTTCTAGCCTTCGGTGCAAAATAAATTCCCAAACCAAACATTTTTCCAGATATTACAGCATTAGGTCTTAAAATTAAACCAGAATTTATAATAGACCACCAATTTTCTGACCTAGACCCATGAAATAATAATTTTGTTGTCTTATCTTTTACAGTGCTCATATAATTATCAAATGCAGTTTGTGTTTTTTCATTTGTAACTTTCCAAGCATTAAAGAATCTATCTTTTATATCTCCCAATTCATTCTTGATAATTTCTATGTCTTTATCAGAAATCTCTTCAAATTTTAATCCCATTGCTTCAAGAATAGTTTGGTCAATTTTTTCTTTTCTGTCGGTCTTTTGTTTCTTAACATCTTTTTGAACAACCTGCCCTTTCATGACATCTAGTAAATCTTGTTCTCTTTGGTATATTTTAGGAATATCATCTTTTGTTTTTGCGAGATTTTCTTTTACAGTTTTCATTTTTCTTGGAATAACTTTAAATAATTCAACTAATGCATCATTAAAATCTTCCAAGCTGTCTGAAAATTTATTTAAAGAATCTATTAAATTTTGTGCTTCTACAATCATTGCATTACTAACTTGTTGACTAGATACTTTATAATGTCTATTAATTTCATCATTTGCATATTTTTGCAATCTATTAACAATTTCTTGTATAGCACTATTTGGAATTGGAAGATAAGGAGAGTCATCATCTACATCAATATCTTCAACTAATTCTTGTATCAACTCACTCTTATCTTCATAACCTTTTTTAATTTTTTCTTTATATTTTTTGTCCCATTGTGACATTGAATAAGAGCTAGTTTGAAAATTTGTGTTTCCTAATCTTCCATATTCTACTCTAAAAGAATCTCCTTCTGGAATCATTTTATAATATTTTGAATTATTTGCGTTAGGGTCAACCTTAACTAAATATTTTACTTCCATAAATTATCCCAAACCTCCAAAATACATATCTACAAATGATTGAACTATTCCATACAATTTTGAAATTTTTTCTTCACTACTTTCATCCTCATAAACATTGTTTTGAATAATATCGACAATATCTTGTTTTGTTGGAGTGATGTTTTTAGCATCAGTATGGCAAATCAATATTTCAACATCTGTATCATAAAATGCTGATTTTATTATATTCTTGACCTCGCTCCATTTCATCCCCATATTGCCACAACAAATGGTCGGGAAGGCAAGAAAATGGACACCTTCATCTTCGACCATATCTCGAAGATTTAAAATGGCTGATTTTAGATTCTCAGAAGTCACTTTGTCGTAAGATTTTTCTTTAACAAATAGAGTAAACACTTTATTGAAAAGAGTACATTCTCCTGGAATTATACCATAAATCTCTTTCCTTTTAATACCTTCTACAAGGTCATAGGAATTATCTAAAATTTTTGCCAATCCTGTACTCATATCTAAATCACAACTACTTGCATGAACAATAAAATATTTATTTGGAACTTCTAAAATATCCATTACTTTTTCTTCAAATTTCATATTTTCACCTCTTTTCTTTTTGTCAACATGTTGACAAAGCTATTAAAAAAAATATTTCTATTTTTTTCTTTCTTTTAAAAATCGTAGAAGAAATCTCTTTTTATTTTCTTTAGGATTTCTCCATATGTATTCTTGCAAAGTTTTCAAACATTCTCCAATTCCTTTTCCTTTAATATTGAATTTTTTTATATCATTTCCATCAATATCTAAGTCGGAAATAGAAACAGGTTCATTTTTTGAAAGAATGTCATAAACTGCATTTGTTAGATTTCCCATTTTTGTAAGATTTACTCCTATTCTATTTTGACATATAAACATAGCTTCAAAAACTGTTAGTCTATCGAATCTATCAAGCAAACATTTTTTTACATTATAATTTACAACTCCAGAACTTTGTAAAAATAATGTATCATTTTGTTCAATTTCTTGACAACATTCTATTAATGAATTAACTTCATTTTTAATCTTATTACTATATTTTAGTCTCTCTAAGAAATCTAAACTTAGTATATCATAAAGAAATGTACTTGTCAAGTTTATGACAAGGGTATCATTTTTTATATAATTCAAGAAATAGTTACACATATCTATTCTTTTTTTTGCATCTTCTTTAAACAACCAAGGTACCATTTCTTGTAAAAGACTAAAATATTTTATTCCATGTCCTGTTGTAAGAATTTTAGATATTTCTTGTTCTATTCTTTCGTCACTAATATTTTTCATTTTTGATTTTAAGTTTTTGGTTGCAATTTTTATATCTAAGTCTATATTAAAATCTAATGTGTTTGCAAACCTAATAGCTCGTAGCATCCTTAAATAATCTTCTGAAAATCTATCTTGAGCATTTCCGACACATCTAATTGTTTTAGATTTTAAATCATTTAGTCCACCAAATAAATCAATAAGTCCAGTTCTTTTATTATATGCCATAGCATTTATTGTAAAATCTCTTCTCATTAAATCTTCTTCTAAACTAGCATTGAACCTTACATTATCTGGTCTACGACCATCAGAGTATTTCCCTTCAATTCTGTATGTAGTTATTTCAATACTAAGTCCTTTATTTAAAACTGTAACAGTTCCATGTTCAATCCCAGAAGGAACTATTGAAAACCCAGAACTATTAAACAATTGTATCATTTGGTCTGGAGTTGCACTTGTTGCTAAGTCCCAATCTTTCACTGGAATCCCAAGCAATTGATTCCTTACAGCTCCACCAACAAGATAAGCTGTAGAACCGTTAGCTTCCAAGATTTCTATAATCTCTTGAACTTCTTTTCTAATCTTTATTTTCATATTTACTCCTTTCCCATTCCTTTATCATAGGCTTTTTTCATTTGTTCTGCGACTTCTTTTTCTGAAACTCCACCAGTTAATGAACATAACCCAGGGCAAGCTAGTGTTAAATTTGTATCTCTATATGTTCTTATTATTGGATAAAATACTTTAAATACATTTTCTGCTGGAACTACTTGAGGAGTCTCCATTGTTGGTGCATAAACAAGGACTTTGAAGTGCCCTTTTGTAATTTTTTCAATATCTACTGTAACGAATTTTCCTATAGGAAGTTTTCCCCAGTAGTTGTCTATTGCTTGTTGAACTAAAGATTGAGCTTTAAATTTACAAAGTTTATTTACACAATAATCTATCCCTCCAGTCATTATTCCATAACTATTCCCAGCCGTTACTAAAATGTCATGTATATCCAACTTGTCTAATTCGATATTTTGTATATTTACATTTTTATATGGAGAGAATACTTTTTCCCATTCGTCACATAGCTTCTTATTAATATCAAACAAAGTAATTTTTAACATTATTTTAACCTCTCTCTTTGTATTTGAACTATTTTTGAAATGTAATTCTTAAATAAGTTTACTCCTAAGTCAACATTTATTTTAATACTATCAATTAATTTTTCTTCTTCTTCTATCCATTTCTGAATAGATAGAAGATTCTGTCTTAAAACCGTTTGCATTGTAGATAAATTTTGTGTCTTTTCCATTCTGTCTATATCTTCTGTGAAACTTTCCATATTCTCACATATTGTTCTTAGCCTCTGAATTGAACTAGCCATACTAAATTGGAGTCCTTTCATTTTTATAAATATTTTTTTAGCTTTCCCTTTTAACTTCATACATTTTTCATATTCTGTCTGTAAAGTTTCTGTTGTCATGTCCTCATTTAATTTTTCAATGTCAAGAGAGTCAGTATATTGTGACAACTTTTTAGACTCCCTAGAAACAAGACTAATAGATGGTGCTGTTCTACAAATTTTATTGGCTTTGTTTATTTCTTTCTTACATTGTTTTAATAATTCTTTTTCTTCTATCATTTTCCAAAAATCCTTTCAAAAAAACTTTCTTTATTGCAACTTACTATATTTTTCTTTTGAAATGGGTTCTTAAATTTTTGAGAAAATTTATCTAATTGAAAAGTATTCAATACCTCATTTTCATCAAATAAATCTTCTATATCACAATATCCTACTGGTGAAAATACTAAAATATCAAAGTCGAGAAACCATAAAAGTTTCACAAGAATTCTATCATATTCATTAAAATATATTTCATCATTATGATAAATAATTATTTTTGGTATTTGAAATCCATAGTCAAACTGTTGCCATAAATTTAATATCTCATCTCCCAAGTTTAGCAAAACCCCAAAGCATTTACTCCAATCATCCCAGTCTTTATCATTAAAAGAAGAAATATCTTTATTTAAAGCAAATGTCAATATTCTGTCTTGAATACTCTTTCTTAAATGTCTATATTTATAGCATGAAGAATTTCTAAATTCTTCTATTTGAAAAGTCCCATTTTTATAAAATCTTCTTAACCTTTCTTTAAAAGGTCTATCGGTTCCATACCCATTTAATATATTAATTGCTTGATTATGAAATAATTTGCAGTTATCGTAAACTATGCAATTTTCTTTGTCGCTTAATTTCTCTAACTTCTCTTCAAAATTTTTATCATTTTCAATTCCATTAATTTTACAACAAATTGTAGGAATATAAACCTCTTCATTTCGTGCCTTAAATCCTGGGCGAACATTACTATCTGCTTCCCATAGGTTCCACAATTCTTCATAAGAAAACTTTAATGGAACTACTTTTGTTTTATAGTTTTGAAATTGAAAAGGTCTAATAACATCTCCATTGTAATAGTCATTTTCAACCTCTTTTTGAGCTTTTAATCCAAATGTTTCTTGTGAAACAATTTGTTCTTTTATTGGGAATGGTGGCAAGATACAGTTCTGAGGATAGATTTTTTTCTTACTTATGGAATCTAGTTTTAGATTTTTAACATTTTCAGTATTGATATATAATATATCACAACCAACATTAAATAAAAATTCTAAAAAATAAACTTCTTGGTCTTTAATTTCTCCATAATATAATACTTTTGGTATTTTGTCTATATTATTAAAAAATAAGTTTCCATATATCCTGTCTCTTATACACATCTGACGCTGCCGACGATAAGGCTCGTGTA
>ERZ1090861.688-NODE-688-length-19846-cov-1164.026780_pt1 | contig 19846 bp, 22 predicted proteins | sample MGYA00478482_ERZ1090861 | MGnify/ENA primary metagenome ERZ1090861 (study PRJEB33644, sample SAMEA5815744) | chicken gut metagenome | biome: Chicken; feature: Gastrointestinal Tract; material: Caecum | place: Ireland | collected 2019-01-01 | study: A study of... | reverse complement strand
CTACACGAGCCTTATCGTCGGCAGCGTCAGATGTGTATAAGAGACAGGCTGACACCGTGTCAGTTTTCCCACTTCACTCTCGTGAAGTCTGACATTGTGTCACTTCATTGTTGTAAAGTGCTAACACATTTTACTTTAGCACTGCAAAGTGATAAACCTAGAAAGCGTGTCGAAACATTACGTAAAAATAATTTGAAAAAAGTCTTGACATGGTAGCGGGAGTGTGGTATAATATAGACAAGAAAAGGGAAACATCCCTATAGAAAGGAAAATGGAAAATGAAAAAGTTCACAGTTGAAGAAGTCGGGATGATTATTACTGCAATTAATCAGATGAAAAACCGTTATGAGAATGTCGCAGATAAATGCCATAATGCGAATCAAGTGTTAGCTGAAAAGTATTTTGCAGAGTGTGCTAATGCTTATAAGGAACTTTATTACAAAGTTTCTGATATGTTAGATGATATCTGTGAGTGACCATATGAAAATATCTATTTTACAGGAGGATAAAGATTATGAAAAAGACCATTTGTGACGATATCGCGGCCCGTGAGCTGTTCATGTACGCGGTCAATAAAGAGGCCTTATATAGCGAGATTCGCAGTGTGCTTAAGTGCCTGTATCGCAAGGCCATGAAAGGGCAGTATATCATTGATAAGGCAGCTGACGCTTTCCAATACGTTGTTAAGCGTGGTGCAATGATGTATACGGCAGAGTTTGGCAGCGGCAGTTATTACGATACCTTTAACCGGGCAACTCGTCAAGAAACCTGCCGCATGATGGAAGATTACTTCCATGAGAACATTATGAAGGGTGATTTTTAAGTCGAAACCGGGGTTAACCCGGTCGCGTGAGGGTTGACCGCCCGCGCCCGATGATGACAGGTCAAATGTTCCACGTGGAACATTTTGGACAATGAAAGGAGAATTCAAGATGAAGAAATGGTATTCTGTCGAGTTGTGCCCGGAACTGGCTCAGCTGCTTAAAGTTTGGTTGCGTGCAAAGTGTGTGTCTTATGAAACCAGCGCTTGCGGGACTAGCAAGCATCCTTTGACGCATTTTGAAATGTACATGGATGATGAAACCGCTGAACTTGCTGATAACTTTTTGGAGGAATTGTAAAATGACTCACTCTGATTTTCTTGCAAAGACCTTTGTCGCTCAGTGCAAGGCCTACAAGCGTTTCCGCATTGATGATGTGTACTATTTCGCTCTTGACACTCTGAATCACGCCTATGACGATAAAATCATCACCCGTTTGGAGTGGAACGAAGCATACGAATATTTCAAGAATTTCTTTTTTGAGTGAGGTGCACTATGATGCAAGTTTGTTATTCGAGCCTTTTTGAAGGTTGGGTTGTATGTGAGCTGCGGCAGATTGCGCGGCGTATAGTGCAGGTCCCTATCTCCGTACCGTATAAGACAGAGGATGAAGCAATCAATGTAATGCACACTGTGTATGAAATGCGCGAAAAGCTGCACCTGTTGTAAATTGAATAGGTACGAAAGGAGGTGATGCAATGTTGTACTATTATTGTTACGTGAAAGAGGTTGGTGACGAGTACGTTTTTTCCGACCGATTCAAGGAAGGGTATGAAACCCGTAATTTAACCACGGAGAACGTGCGGAAACTGCCGTTGAAATTGTTGAAAACTTTTGCAACTTTCTGTGAAGATAAGATGCAAAATTCAACGCGCCCGACCATTCGCAAATATGAGGAAATTTATGAGTTCATTCAGTATGAAATCAAACGGAGGTTAGAAAATGGTGTATGTGAGTAGGGACCTTGTGCGGTGTTTGGAATGTACCGCGCGTCCCATCGGGATGTATAGAGGGTGGATGCACCCTGATAAAGAGAGTGTAGCCCTCTCGCTTTATTGCATTTTGGATGGGCACATGATTATGGGCTTGCATCACACGCAAGGGGATTTGATTGTTGAAAGTCCCTATAAGTACTTGATGGCAACGCCCTACGTCTACAAAGCGCAATGTGGTTCTTACCGCATTCGCGTACAGGAGCGTGTAGTTCCTGTCATCGGCTTTTTTCTCACGCGCAACGGTGAGTACAATTTGCTTGCCGCTGAGAGTGAGGATTTAGTAATCGAATGTTGCAAAGCCTGCAAAGAAATGCGTCTTGGCAATACCCCTATTGTGACGGACAAGATGTTGCAATATAGCGCTATGAATGCTGTCACAGAGGATATTTCTTTCAAGCCTGAGCAAGCGTTCCTGAAAATTCCGTACATGAATTTATGCCGCGAATTGGGGGTGATTGAATGAAAGACGAAATGGCACGTCAGTACCGGGTACAGATGTTACAGCAGCGGTTAAACGACATGTACAGGGAGCATGACCGTAACCCGGATGATTATAAGGTCAATCTCGAGATTCGTGACCTGAAAGCAGAATTACGGAGGCTCGATAATCTATGGTAACCCGCTTTATATTGGTTCTAATTTTGTTGGTTGTCATTGTCTGGTTTGGGGCAACCTATTTGGGGGATTAATTATGTTGTATAATTATTATAATAATGGCTATCATTTGAGTCAATGGGATTTCTTTTGGATGGCATTTAAGCCCCTGATTCCGGTTATTGTGATTTGCATTGCAGTGTTTGTTATCTTTTTCTATTTCTGGCGCTGGTACATTCGCAAAGTCCAGCAGCGCGAAGCAGAGGAAGAAGCGAGGATGAAAGCCACGCTTTCGCCCGAAGATTTTAATCAATGGCTGTTACGGCGCGAAATTCGCAGAGCCGCCAGCATTATATCCTGTACCTACTATTTCACTAACAACAAGAAAGGAAACTAACATGAAATTTGAAATGATGGCCGTTGATGCCAACTGTTTGTTTGACGCCTGCAAGCACTTTCTTATCATGGACATGAAAAGCCTTGAAAAGCTGCAAGGCATGGACTGTTCTATTGAAAGTTTTCAAGAGGCTTTGGGTATGTTCTGCAACCATGCAACGAACTTGTATGTTTGCGGCTTGATTGACGAAGAATTCTACCGCTTTATTGTGGATGGCATTGCCGAGAACGATGCTATAGAAGGTCTGGTCGCCGCAGCGAAGGACATCCGCAAAGACATTGTGAAGTGTACCGGTTAAAGAAAATTTTCTGAAAAATCTTGACACACGATGCCCGATGTGCTATACTATAGATAGAGGGTGAAACCCGTCACCCCCTATCGAGTATTGGACCATGAGAACAAGAAAGAAGGTTTAAGAACATGGCAAAGTATGTTACCCGCACTTTCGTTACTACTGTGATTCACGGCGTTTCCGTCTACATGGACGGTGACAACTGCTTGACCAGCTCCCTTGCTGACGTTATCGTTGACGGCAAGCTCGACGATGACAAGGCAACCAAGGCTCTGAAAAAGGCATACCCCGACGAGAGCAACGTGCTCGTGAAGGGTGTCGAGTACAAGACTGAGCTGCGGGGCATGACTGTGGAGGACTTTAAGGACAATTCCATTGTGATGCCGGAGAAGGGCAGCGCAGACGTGGACGCTGACGCGGCCGAGACCGAAACCGAAGAGAACTACTAATGGAGGTATGAACGATGAATGACGAAATGAGCATGACTGCGTACGATGGTGGCATGATTTCTATTCAGCAGGACTTGCAGTCCCATCCGAATAGCTACTGCTCCATCAAGCCCACCACGACTGAGGAGAAGAAGGCCCTGTACAACATGATGAACAGCTCTGATGAGCGTCTTGCTGATTGCATCAATCAGGTCATCAAGGTGAAGGACCTCTACATCGAGAGCGTGGAAGTCAAGAACGAGGAAGGCATTACCTCTATTGCTCCCCGCATCATCCTGATGGACACCGAAGGTCGCACTTATGCGTCCGTTTCCGTTGGCATTTACAACAGCCTGCGCAAGCTGATTCAGGTTTTCGGCGAGCCTACTTGGCCCGAAGGGATTGCCGTCAAGGTGGTGCAGCACACCAAGGGCAATCGGAAGATGCTGTCGCTTGTAATGGCATAAGTACCGCACCTAGGGGGATAGCAGTTAATGTAGAAAGGAGTTGAAACTCCCTCCTATTTTTTAAGTATGTGATTGCGTTCCCCAGCATTGCCCGCAGCGTGTGCATGAACTGCGGTTAACATAAGAAAGGAGTTGAAAAGCTCCTATTCATCTAAAATCTGTAGTGCACACAAAGACAACCACGTCGCGCCTTATACGTTGAAGTCCCAAGATAGGGCAGGGGTTCAGGCCCCTGCCCTTTTATTATAACTAAGGCAGGTGAGTGCATGAAACCATTCTACGATAACCTAAAAGATTCAGCTTTTTGGTATGAGCTGGACGGCGTCAAATATTTCTTTTCCACCGAGCTGCGGCGAGATAACTTTATTAAAAGGTATCAGGACAACCGCAAAGAGGTTTCTGCAAGGCTAAAGAAACGTTGGCGCTTTGATATCGAATCTAGCCTGCTGGCAGATTTATACCTGTATTCAAGTATTGAATTGCACGGCTTTTACATCGAGCATAACGGGGGTGCATTTGAATGGCAAAGACAGGTAAAATTAGATGGACTGCGGATGACGAAAAAGAATTACGAGACGCCGTTCGGCGCTACAACCGAAAGATTGCTAAAGTAGCGAAACGTCAACCGGAGTTAGCAGAATATCAGCCCTCACGTATCAATGTGGCACAAGCCATTAAAGAGGCTAAGTCTGGTACGCGCAAGGGATATAAAGAGATGTTAAAGCACATTGAACAGTACAATAAACCGGGTGCAGAGGCCGTAGTTACCACGGAAGCGGGAGTGACGACGACCATTTATCAAGTAACAGAGAACAAGAGAGCCGCAGCAGCAATCAACGCTTACAAGCGTGCAGGGCTGAAAAAGGCAGAAGAAAATGCAAGTCCGTATAAAGGTACTATGGGTAGGGCACGGGAGAACGACTTCCGGCCCATCAAGGACCGTACACAGGATACCGCGCCAAATTCCTTTGAGGCATATTCGCGCAGCTTAGAAGAACGGCTCATGCGTTTCAAGAACAATTACTACGAGGACTTGTACAAGCAGAACTATCTTGAAGCAGTTCGCCAGCAGTTTGGAGTGAACAGTCGGTTATACAAGTTAGTGCAGGGCATGAGTGCTGACGACCTTTCCGACCTATGGTACAAAGATGCAGTAACCGATATTAGTTTCGTATACGATGCAAACCCCAACCCGTCTAAAGCACAAGTCAACGACCACGAGAATTATATCCTTGACCGTTTTGCCAGTTACGGATATGAATACGCAGACGTCCCCTCTACGGGGTACCGTTTATGATTCTCGCCGCTGACTTTGAAACAACTGTTAATCCTGAGCATACAGACGTTTGGGCATGGGGACTTTGTCCAGTCGGTGACACAGAGGCATTCCAGCATGGTACGAACATAGATTCTTTTATGGCTTTGATGGAGCGCCTAGCATCTCATGAAACTGTTAAGGTTTACTTTCACAATCTAAAGTTCGATGGTGAGTTCATCATTTATTGGCTGCTGCACAATGGTTTTGAGCATAGAGAGGACAGTGAGGACCTAGACAAAGAGACATTCAGTACCCTGATAAGTGACATGGGGCAGTTTTATTCCATTGAAATCTGTTTTGGAAAAAGAAAGAAAGCATTGAAGAAAGTCAAGCTGTACGACAGTCTAAAGTTGATTCCGATGCCTATCGCAAAGATGCCGAAAGCGTTCGGACTATCAATCAAGAAACTGGAAATCGACTATGAGCGAGTACAGAAACCGGACAGTGAGCTGACGGAACAGGAAGTCAAGTACCTGAAAAACGACGTTCTTATCCTTGCCATGAGTTTAGACCATATGTTCAAGCAGCGGTTAACCCGCATGACCATTGGTTCAAACGCATTGGCAGAGTACAAGGACCTTGAAGGGAAAAAGAAATTTGAAAAGCTATTTCCCCAGATAGACTACTTTGACACAGATATACGCCGTTCTTATAAAGGTGGGTTTACATACTGTGACCCACGGTTTGCAGGGAAAGACATAGGTGAGGGGATAGTCCTTGACGTCAACAGTCTTTACCCATCCAGAATGAAATATTGCCCGCTTCCCTACGGGGAGCCGATATTCTTTGAAGGTGAGTACAAGGACGACAAGGCATACCCTTTATATGTGCAGCACCTACAATGCCAGTTCAAGTTAAAACCAAATCACATTCCTACGATACAGGTCAAGCATTCAAGATTTTTCGTGTCCACTGAATACCTCACATCTTCCAACAGTGAAGTTGTTGACATGGTATTAACAAGCGTGGACTTAAAGTTATTCATGGAGCACTATGATGTTTTTGACTGTACTTTTATTGATGGCTTTAAGTTTCGTGCAGCCGTTGGGATGTTTGATTCGTATATTGATAAATGGAACGATATAAAGGTAAAGGCCACTGAGACGGGGAACCCTGGATTAAGGACCATTGCGAAATTGATGCTGAACAACCTTTACGGGAAGTTTTCTACCAATCCTGAAAGCGCACAAAAATTCCCATACCTTGGAGATGATGACTGTGTACACTACCGCCTTTCGTCGCCTGAGCACCGCGACCCTGTATATATACCTGTTGGCACTTTTATTACTGCATGGGCAAGGGATAAAACCATACGTTCAGCCCAACAGGTATATGACCGATTCCTGTATGCTGACACAGATAGTTTGCACCTCATTGGGACAGAAATCCCAGATGGACTTGAAGTGCACCCGTCAAAACTGGGGGCGTGGAAGCATGAGAGTACGTTCGAGAGGGCGCGGTTTCTAAGGCAGAAATGCTACATTGAACAGATAGATGGAAAACTGAAAGTCACTTGTGCCGGAATGCCGGAACGGTGCCACGAGTTTGTCACATGGGAGAATTTCCACATTGGGGCAGAAATCCCGGGAAAACTGAAACACACGCACGTGCCGGGCGGCGTCCTCTTGGCGGAGACACCCTTGACAATACGCGAATAATATGGTATAATTTTTATGGGGCGGTATTCCGTTTAATCCATCGCACGCAATGAGGGTGTCAAGCCTGAAAAATGGCTCCTGCTTGCGCGTGGCCTTGACCGGTGGTGATGGAACGGATACTAGCCCTTTCTTGTTCCCTACGGGAACCGCAACGGAGGAAAGATATATGTATTGGGACATAAACCGATGTTTAAGCTACAACTGCCTATTTAACTTCATTGTTGGCGCTCGAGGTGTTGGTAAGACCTACGGTGCAAAGAGATACGTAATTAAGAAGTTCATCCAGAGCGGGGAACAATTCGTATACGTGCGTCGGTACAAAGATGAATTGAAGAAAATGAAACGGTTCTTTGAGGACATTTATCAAGAGTTCCCCGGACATGAGTTCAAGGTCAGCCCGCCTAACTTCATCATTGACGATGTTGTAGCAGGAACTTATATGCCGCTATCCACGGCGAAGATTGAGAAATCGACCCCGTTCCCGAAAGTCCGCACCATTATCTTTGATGAATTCATCCTTGATAAAGGCACCCATCATTACTTGCCGGATGAAGTCACGAACTTTCTTGAACTGTATTCAACCATTGCCCGTGACAGAGATGTGCGTGTGCTGTTCTTGTCCAACGCCCTGACGCAGACAAATCCTTACTTCCTTTATTTTAATATACACCTTCCGTACGGCAAGGATATCGCTGCAAAGAATGATATCCTTGTCGAGATGGTGACGGACGAAGAATACAAGCAGCACATTGAACAGACACGGTTCGGCAAGCTGATTAAGGGCACTGAATACGGCGATTATAATATGGGCAATCAGTTCTTGCGGGATGATTCCACGTTCGTGCAGAAGAAACCGGATACCGTGGTATACAGTTTCACGATGAAGTACAAAGAAACGTACTATGGCGTGTGGACAGACCGCATGACGGGCTATCTGTACGTGTCATATGATGTGGACCCAACCAACCATTTCTCCTACTCAATCACACAGGCGGACCACCAGCCGAACATGGTATTGTTAAAGGGGCACATCTCCGTCCTGTTTGACCGGTTCTTGCTGTACTATAAACGGGGGTATGTGCGGTTCGAGGATATGAATATTAAGAATATGTGTCAAGAAATTTTGAAACTGACGCTTTAACGCTTGAATTTTGCACTTTAATATGATATAATATGTATAAGGAGGTGGGGGCCTATGGAGGCTGCAACTTTCGTCGATTTGTTTTCCAACGTTGGGTTCCCTACCGCCATGTGCGCGGTCCTGTTCTGGATTATCTGGCAGGACCGGAAGGAACACAAGAAGGAACGAAGCGACACTAAGCAGGACAATACAGCACTGATTGCAAACATCCAGAGCACGAACAATGAACTAATCAGGAAATTAGAACAAAGTATCGACAAGAACACAGAAGCGATTGAAAAACTCGAAAATCTGGTTTATAAATTGTCTGTTCATGTTGATGATATCCGCGACGATATCAGCGACCAAAAGAAAGGAAGGTGAGCCACATGAGTTATACGGCTGAGGGCCTTGTGGAGTATTGCAAGAAAGCCCTGAAAATGAGTACGCTGTATATGTACGGTGCGATTATGCGGCCTATCACTACCGCATATGTGGACGACCGGGCAAAGGCGTATCCTTCTCACTACTCCGCGGCCCGCATTAAGTTCCTGAAAAGCAAGGTTGGTTCAGCTTACGGCTGCGACTGCGTAGGGCTTATCAAGTCCTATTACTGGGGCGGAGTCGGGGCCCCCAAGTACCGGCCTAGCAACGATGTTTCCGCAAATGGGATGTACCAGACCGCGAAAACCAAGGGACCTATCTCCACCATCCCTGAACTTCCGGGGGTGTGCGTGCAGATGGATGGGCACATTGGTGTTTACATCGGGAAAGGCAAGGTCATCGAATGCACGTCGAACACCAAGTTTGGTGACGGCGTGTGCGAGACGAACTTGAAAGACCGCAAGTGGGAACATTGGCTGTACTGCCCTTTCATTCAGTACGAGCTTGTTCCGGCTGTACAAGGTGAGTACACGGTACAGGCAGGCGACAGCCTTTGGGCAATTGCTGAAAAGTATCTTGGTTCCGGTGCACGATGGGAGGAAATCAAGACCCTGAACGGGCTGCACAACAGTCTCATTGTGCCGGGGCAAACCCTGAAAATTCCTTTGGATTAAGGAATTTTCAGGGGAGGTTTATTAGACGGTTTCGCCGCAGGCGGAAAATGCAAATCAATTTCATTACGTCCAACGAGCGAAGCGAGTTATATCCCACTGGAATAATGTTCCACGTGGAACAAGAAAGGTGACGCCATATGTTGAGCAAGGAAGAATTTGCAAAGGAAGTCATGGCGATATCGAAAAATACCGGTGACTTTCCTGAAATCATGGACAGCTTGAAAAAGCTGCAAGACAGCTATAACGAAAGCATCGACGCAAGTGCAGCGCAGGGAACTGGGGCCGCAGAAGGTGAACAGAAACCCGCGAACACTTACACGGATGCAGACGTTATGGATAAGGACGGCAAGCGGTGGAGCGAGAAGTACAGTGAGCTGAAAGACGAATATCGCAACCGCTTCTTTGGCGGAGGGGATACGCCTAAGAAAGAGGAACCGCCTATCGACGTCCCCGGTGAACCGGGGAATGCCTCTGACGACCCTGCAAACATCACGCTTGACGACTTATTTACTGAACGCACTTAAAAAGTGCGCAAATCACACGATTCCACCTGCAATAACCAAACCGCATTGACAAGAGCGGCAAGGTTATACAAGGACCTAACTTGAAGTGAGGTGTAAGTTATGCCTAGAGTTCCCAAGACTTTTGATGCGAAGTTTGACGGTATTCAGATTCTGAACGCCATTCGCAACGCTGCTTCTACCACCTATCAGGAACGCATCCCCGTTGCTACCCGCGATAACATCAAGGACGTTGGCAATGCAATGATGCAGTATGAGGCCACGCAGAATGAGTTTCTGCATATGCTGGTCAACCGTATCGCCCGCGTCATCATCACGAGCAAGAGCTATTCCAACCCGCTGAAACCCTTCAAGCGGGGTGTGCTCGAGATGGGTGAGGCGATTGAAGAAGTGTTCGTCAACATGGCGACCGCGAAACCGTTCGACCCCATTCTGGCCGAAAGGACGGTGTTCAAACGTGAGATTCCTGACGTCTCTGCTGTGTTCCATAAAATCAACAGCCACGTTTTCTACAAGACCACCGTCTCCCATGAACAGCTCGCCGCCGCCTTCCTTAATGCGGAAGGCATTACGGACCTTGTGTCCAAAATCGTTGATTCCCTGTACTCTGGCGCGGAACTGGATGAATACATTAGTATGCGAGAGATGTTCTCGATTCAAGCGCAGAAGGGCGCGTTCTATCCCGTCTACATCCCCGCCATTACTGAGGCGACTGCAAAGAGTGCAATCACCACTATTAAGAAGTGGTCTAATCAGCTCGAGTTCATCTCCGCGAGCTACAACCCCATGGGCGTAAAAACCCGCACCGTGAAACAGGACCAGTACCTTTTCGTTACCCCTGATTTCGATGCCGTGATGGACGTCAACGTCCTTGCCGCCGCGTTCAACATGGACAAGGCGGAGTTCATGGGCCACAAAATCATGGTCGACAATTTCGGAACCGGCATGGAGAAGGTGCAGGCCATTCTCATTGACCGCGATTGGTTCATGGACTTTGACCGGCTGAACGAGTACACTGAGATTTACAATCCCGAAGGGCTGTACTGGAACTACTTCTACCACGTCTGGCGGCTGTACAGTGCGTCCCCGTTCGTGAACGCCTTGATGTTCACCAGCGATGACACCATTGCTATTACCTCCATTGATGTTGTGCCCGCTACCGCGACCGTGAAGAAGGGTGCCTTGCAGCAGTTCACCGCGAACTTTACTGCATCCGCCATGGCTCCCCGTGGCGTCATCTGGGAAGTGTCCGGTGCCCAACCCGTCCGCAGTCAGATTGACTGGACTGGCCGTCTGTTGGTGGTTCCTGACGAACAGAATACTGAACTGACCGTCAAGGCCACTTCCACCTACGACCCCACCAAGAGCGATACCGCAACCGTGACTGTCACGGCATAAGGCAGCTCTGAAAACTAAATAGCCATTCAGGACCCTACCCGCTTGCTTCTTTACGGCGTCACCACCTTTCCGCCGGTTTCCTTCCTTGGCGGGTAGGGTCAATTATTTGGTTACTGCATCACCTTCCCGCCCTTGTCAACGCGGTTAGGTCCTTGCAGGTACAAACTTGTATGCTGGGCACTCTTTAGAGTGCCGGAGGTGATACAATGCCTGAAACTACAACTACTCGTCTTACGAAAGTCAGAGTATTAAAGGATGTTCCTTGCGACGATACGTACACGGATGTACGTTATTTCGAGGACACCGGCAGTCAGCAGGGGTTCTTTGAAGGTTTCGCAAAACATACCTATGAGAATGCCGCATACCAACGTGTAAACGACCAAGTGGCCCCGTACCGTGAATTGCTCACGCTGCGAATCCCTGCTGTTGCGGATGATGTGTACGACTGTAACTACATCATGTTCCAAAATCAGCCATACGGCAACAAGTGGTTTTATGCGTTCATTCGGAAGGTCAATTTTGTGTCCCCGAACTGTACCAAAATCGATTATGAAATTGACTGGTTCCAGACCTATATGTGTGACTTTGAGGTGCATCCTTGCATGGTACTGCGGGAACACGTCAACCCCGGAGATGATATCCCGTTTGCAAACACAGTCCCTGAGCCGTTCCAAGTCACAAAGTATACCGTGGATATCGGTGCGACGGACGATTACGTCATTGGCGGTTCGTCCCTGACCGGTTCGTACTGTACCGTCGCTGCAATCCCGAACAAAATTTCCCTGCCGATTCTGGAAGGCGCTGGGGCTGTCGGGGATGCACTGTACAGCGGCATTTACAATGGTGCCATGTACATTTCCTTCCCTGCCCTTACGGCTCCCGCTGCTGTGAAAGCGTTAATTGCCGCCCTCGCGGCTGTAGATGCCGCTGAATGTATTTGTGGTATCTTCATGACCCCGGTCCCTCCCATTCAAGGCACCGACGCCCAGAAAACCAGCTGGACAAGCAGTATCAACGTGAATGGTGAGACCATGCACACCGTCGGAGGTACGTACAACGTCCACAATAAAAAGTTGCTGTCTTACCCGTTCTGCTATATCGAGGGTACCAGCGATTCCGGCGACGAGGCCATTTATAAGCCGGAACTTGTAGGCGGTAACGCTTTCGGCGGCACGATTTACACCATGGCAACGAACACATTCGGTCTGAAATTCGTGCCAGATTATATGGGCAAAGATGCCCTGCCCGAGAACAGTCTGAACTATTTCGCCGTTGTAAACTGTACATGGCGCGGGCAGTCTTATGAGCAAGCGTCTACGGCAAACGCTGTGCGGCAGCTAAACTATCTTGCTCACAGCACAATCAACACAGCATTAAACGAAGGTTTGGGAAACAACCTTATCCCGAATCCTATTGGGGCTGTGTTCGGGGCTATCAGGGGTATCAATGAAGCATCATCTGCAAACGACATGGCGAACGTGAACGGGCAATTTGAGCTACCTGTCCAACATTTCAATTCGTCCGGTCCTGATACGCTGAACTACACGTCCGGGTACCGTGGTTTCCATTTCCGCCGGTACTGCCCGAACTATGAGGACCTTGAACGGCTCGACACCCTGTTTGACCTGTTCGGGTATCAGGTTAACAAGTGCAAAATGCCGAATTTGACCGGGCGTCCGAAATGGAATTACGTGCAGTTGCAAAAGCCCTGCATCACTGGTTCCGTTCCTGTTCAGGGCATGATGGCTATTAAGGCAGCATTCGCACGGGGTGTACGTCTGTGGCACGTCGATGAAGTCGGGGAGTACAACGGTCCCGGTGATAATGGATAATAGGAAATGAGGTGAACACCATGGAATGGCTTGATTCTTTCAATTTGTTACTTCAATCTATCTTTCGCATGGCTATTATCATTTTGGAGGTGTTAAGGAATGGGTTATCTTAAGCCTTTTAATCCATTGCTCAATATGCCTGGATGGCATAAGCCGAACAAACCCCGGCTTGAGGCGGCATGGCTGAATAACCTCACATTCATGGACTATTACTATCGTATTGAGGAAATTGCAATCAATATGTTTGACTGGTCTGGCCTGCCCGAATCCGTGGATGAACGGTTTATCGAGCTGGTTTTGTGTGAGTACGGGTACGGCGTCTATTTCGATGACCCTGTGATGGGAAATCTGTTCCTGACCTGCATGACCATGGGGCCGTTTGACGTATACCGGTATCCGCGTAAACGCATGGCATATGCGGTGGACGATTACCAAAAGGAACTGAATGAAAAAAATTCGGTCCTTGTGTATAACAATTACCTGCATACCAATACGCTCACGACCATTATTCTCTATGCCCGCCGCCTGTCGGACATTGAACGCAGCATCGAAGTGAACATCCGGGCGCAGAAAACCCCTGTTCTCATTACCTGTGAGGAAGAACAGCAGTTCACCATGAAGAATGCGTACAAGGACTATGACGGCAATATGCCTGTGATTTACGCCAACAAAGGTGTATTCGACCCCAAAGCCATTCAGGCGATTCAGACACAGGCCCCGTTTGTCGCTGATAAGCTCATGATTATCAAGCGGCAAATCTGGAATGAAATGCTGACGTTTTTCGGTGTCGAAAACGGAAACAGCGAGAAGAAAGAACGCCTGATTACCGATGAAGTCATGAGCAATCTGGGGTCTGTACAAGCACAGAGGTACGTGATGCTGAACAGCCGCCGCAAGGCCGCAGAGCAAATCAACAAAATGTTTGGGACTGACATTGAGGTCAACTTCCGTCAAGACTTCTCTGCCCTGAATACCCAGATGCCAACCACGACGACCATGACCACCGGCAGTGCGGAGTCTATTGACGCACGTGCCGTAGACCTTCCCCAGAATACGCCGTTGAACTAACTTCCCTACGGGAAGCGCAACAACGTCCGCACCTGCAATGCACAATGTGCGTTGACAAGAACGGCAAAGCAGTGCAGGGCACCAACTTTCAATGAAATGAGGTGACAGACTACATGGCAGAATACACAATGGAACTGCGGGAACTGGTTGAACGGCATTACCCGCTTGCTCTGGACCGGTACCCCATCTTTGATGAAAACCACCGGGATATTCTTAACAACAAAATCATTCAGCATTTCTGGTACCGTGAAATCGGACAGGAAACCCCAGACCGGTTTAACCGGATGCTGGGCCGGAAGATGAATGAAATCATGCCGTATTACAATCAGCTGTATGTTTCCACCCTGATTGAATATGACCCTTTGGCTACGGAGTTCATCAACGCGACGACCAAGGACGTCACGACGACCAAAGAAAAAACAGAGGCCGGGTACGCTGCTGCAATGAGCGAAACGACCGGAGACGTGCAGTCTACGAATCGTGACTTCACGCAGAAAACCGGCATGGAATTCACCACGGATTACACATCGAACATTGAAAAGCATAAAGTTGGCGCTGAGACCATCGACAGCACCGATAACAGCGATTACCAGAAACAAGGCGACCGGACCGTAGATACCACTATGGACCGTATCGAAGATTTGAACGAAGATAAGACCGCGAACACGACTACGAATCGTGACCTGACACGGAAAACGGACTTTGAGGAAAATACGCAGCACCAGCAGAACGAAACCCATACCGAAGATACCACCGAGAACACCAAGATGGAAGCCCATGAGGATTTTGATGAAACTCGAAATACCACGGGCAACAAGATGCACACGAATAACATTACGGAAATTGAAGCGAAAGACACGAAGTTCTCTGATATGCCGTCTGCAATGACCGCTACGGAAGAAACGGTCGAGGGCGATGACGACGGGAACGGCGGCGGAACTACCATTAAGGTTGACGGGTATGTTACTACCCGGACTGTCGAGAATACCACCAAGAACACGACCGATATTGGGACCGAAAACTGGACCGAAAACGTCAAAACCGACCACACCAAGGACAATACCCAGACCACGGACTTTACCCGCGACCGGGATAACACAGACGATATCCACTGGACACAGGACCACACCTCTACACAGGATGTGACTGAACATGAAACCACGATTCAGGATTACACCCACAATGTCAAGAACACGAACAACATCAATCAACACGATTTGAGCAAAGAAATCTGGCACGAACAGGGGGTGAGCCATGAAGCGTATCATGCTGACCGGTCTTACCGTGAGGATAACACATCCGCACAGGCCGACAATACCCATGGCACGCAGAACACCGCGACCGGAGAGAATGAGAAGAACGACAGTGAACGTAACATCGCTCACAATCAGCAGGAAGCAAGCGCACGCCAGCAGAACGTCATGGGCGATAAACAGGGGGATATCACCATTAAGAGCGAGGGGCGGCGCGGCGTCAGCCCTGCAAAGCTGATTGAGGAATATCGTTCTGTGATTCTGAATGTTGATATGCTGGTTATTAAAGAGCTGGAACCGCTGTTCATGCAAATGTGGTGAGTTCCCTATGGGAACCGAAACAACCCCAGCACCTGCAATGCACTAAGAGCGTTGACGAGAACGGCAACGAACTACAGCGCACAAACTTTGTTGCAAGAAACTCATTGTTGATTTTTTGACGTCCCTGTGATATAATATAGGTAGGAGCCGGATAATCCCCGTCTGCGTTCCTACCTTATTATATTGGGAGGTGTAAAAATGCACGACCATCATAAACCTTTTCCGCCCCCGCCCCCGTATGGACCGCAGCCCCCGCAGCCGTTGCCCCCTGATTACCCTCATTTCATCCCCGGTGACTATTGCCGCCCGCCTGTTCCCGCGATGCCGCCTGTTCCCTCTGTTGTAGAGGGTGAGAGCCTCTATGAGGCTGTCAACAACTGCATCGACCGTGTGAACGTCTGCATGGACACTTACAACAGTGTCATGGCTGAGTGCTATAAGACCCTGCACAATCTCCAGCGTGCAGCTGAGGAAAATGGCGCTTACTATGGCCCGGCTGATGTGTGGACCGAAGAAGGTTACGACGCTGATTCCAGCGCTAAATACTTCATCATCCACAAACGGCACGTTGACCGCCGTGGTCAGCCTATCTTCATGGAACTGGGTCTGGCATACGACAACGCGACCAACAGCAAAATCGAACAGAGCATCTTCTCTGCGTCTAAAGTCAAGTACGCTGACAAAATCGTCGTGGCACAGCCCAAGACTGAAAAGGGTTGGTACGGGAAAGCTATCTGGCATGGCGCTCCCATTCAGGCCGACCCTGCCGCCAATCTCTGGACCGTCGGTTTCACCAAGGGCGGGTTTATGCGCGTGTACTCGAATGGTACTGGCGTGGATACCATGCTCGCGGACACCGTGTTTAACGCCATGGGCTGCTCTGGCGTCCTGATTCAGGATGGTGCACTCACCTCTGAGATGTACTATAATCAGATTCCTGATTATAACAAACAGACCAGCCGCGTCATCATGGGCCAGAACATCGCCACCGGCGAAGTCATGATTCTGGTCACTGGGCACGAGAACGACGTCAACGCGAAGGGCATGACCTCGACTGCCGCTGCGGAGATTCTCCGTCAGCGCGGCGTTACTCTCGCTGTCGAGCTGTGCGAGGGTGAAAGCGCTGGGGCCTGTGACAAGGGCCAGCTCATGTTCACCCCGGAGAACGACACCGTCCCCACCGCTTACTGCTTCTGGTACATCACCCGTCGTCGATTTTACAAAAATGACTATGAACGGGAACTGGCAGAACTGACCCAGAACTACGGTCAGTCTATCTGGCAGGGGTACCTGAACGGTGAAAAGATTCAGGACATTGCAGCTGACCTGGCTGCTGAAATCGACCGTGCACAGAATGCTGAAAACAACCTCGATGCCGCTATCAAGGCGGAGACAGCCCGTGCACAGGCTGCGGAAAGTCAGCTCAATACCAAAATCGAGGCGGAAACCTCCCGCGCTGAGGCCGCTGAAAAAGCCCTCGACGACAAAATCACCGCTGAGACGGAACGGGCGACCGCTGAGGAAGCCCGCCTCGATGCGAAAATCGACGCTGAGACCGAACGTGCAACCGGCGTCGAGGCTGATTTACAGCAGCAGATTACTGCGGAAGTCACCCGCGCCAAGGCTCGTGAAGATAAGATTGCCAGTGACCTGGCAGATGAAGTCAACCGCGCTACTCTGGAGGAAAATCGCCTGAACGGTCTGATTACCACTGAGACGCAGCGCGCTAAGGATGCAGAGGCTGTACTCCAGACGAACATCGATAACGAACAGCAGGCGCGTGAAGATGCCGACACGGCACTGGGTGCCCGGATTGATTCCCTTTCGTCCGACGTGACCCAGCAGATTAACGATTTCAAGACCGAAGTCAACCAGAAAATCGACGATATCGAGAGCACCGTCAACAACCTCAAAACGACCGTCGATTCCCTTGGGGAACAGGTCACCCAGCTGGGCAACAACGTTACGACCCTGAGCGGAACCGTCAATAAGATTCAGCAGACTGTCAACACCTTGCAGGAAAACTACACGTCCCTGTCTAATGCAGTATCTGACCTGAACGACCAGATTGACAAAATGCAGTCTGGTGACCTTGACCTGCCCTATCTGAAACGTGGCGGCGATACCGGCACTGGGACTTTCAACTTCACCAGCGCTACCGTGAATGTTGCTGCACCTACCGCTGATGCAAATGCTGCAACTAAGAAGTATGTTGACGATGCTGACAAAGTGAACGCCGCGGCAATCGCTGCGGAAACCAAACGGGCTACCAACAAAGAAAATGAGCTGAACACCGCAATTACCACCGAAAAGGAACGCGCTGAGGCCGCTGAAAGTTCTCTGTCTGGCCTTATCAATCAGGAAACTACTGACCGCAAGGCTGCTGACAATGCACTGGAAACCAAAATTGCACAGGAAGTCGAGGACCGTACCGAAGCGGACAACGCCATTAAACAGGAAATCGCAAATCTTACGAACGGAACTACGGCGATGCCGTATGTCAAGAAGTCCGGCGATACCATGACCGGTGCACTGAATATGCAGAATCACAAGGTCACGAATGTCGCTGCACCTACCGAAACCGCAGATGCAGCCAACAAAGGCTATGTGGATACTGCTGTCAGCGGTCTGACCGACGGGACCACCGCCATGCCGTATGTCAAAAAGACGGGGGATACCATGACTGGTAACCTTGGCATGGGGTCCTACATGGTGACCCAGATTAGTCCGCCTGTTGAAAATGGGCACCTGACAAACAAAAAGTACGTCGATGATAAGGACGCTGTTCTGGATGCCGCAATTAAAAAGGAAGTTCAGGACCGTACAACTGCTATCGAGGGGATTCAAACTGAGATTGACGGCGTAACGGGTGACCTGTCTGGGTATCTGCCCCTGACTGGTGGAACCATGACTGGCGCGCTTAACGTCCAGACCCCCACTGAGGACGCAAATGCAGCTACCAAAAAGTACGTCGATAATGCTGTACAGAACGCTACTGTCCCTGAACTTGCGGAGCGTGTCGATGCGCTCGAAACCTCGCAGGCACAACAGGATACTGAAATCGCAAACCTGAAAAACGGGACTACGGCACTGCCCTATGTGAAAAAGGCCGGGGATTCCATGACCGGAGTCCTGAACATGAGTAACAATAAGGTTACGAACGTCGCGGACCCCACTGCGAACGGAGATGCGGTCAACTACAAGACCATGAACGCAATGAAAACGGACCTTGAAAGCCAGATTGAAAACCTGTCTGGCCTGCTGGACACTGCAAATCAGAAGATTCAGGACCTTGAACAGCGCGTTGAAGAACTGGAAAATAACCCGCCGCAGCCGACGGACCCTGCTACCAAGTTCAATCAGATTGATTTGAGCCACTACATCGGCAGCCTGTCGGGGTCTACTGTTAATACTGCAAGCAACTTCAAGGCTGCATTGCAGTATATTCTGGATAACAATACCGGTAAGCATTTCTACTATGGTACTGACCATGCGGGTACTACTTGGTACTTTGCATCTGATACCGAACTGAGTGCACTGAGCAATGATTCCTATACTTGCGGGAACGGTGTGCAGAACAACGGGAATGCGGTGCGGGAAATGTTTAAGATGAATAAGTACGAAGATGACCCTGCTGCTAAGTTCGTTACTGTAACTGGGCTTAATGACTATAGCCACGGAACTGGCACAAAAGGCGAATCTTTCGATACTCTAAATGATGCCCTGAAAAAACTTGGAAGTTACCCCCGTAGATACTTCTATAAAATCAACGGCAGATACATTGCAACAGATAACGAAATCGTTAATGGTGAAACGTACGAAGCCCCAAACGAACTTACAATCTCTGCCGCAACAATCGAACATATAAAAGAGTATACTGTTTATGACGGCGTTATCTTTAGTTACACCGGAACTGCCCACTATTAACGCAAATAGCCCCGCCGAAAGGCGGGGCTTTTCTATTGTATCAAAATGAACAATGTTCAGTTTGATAGAGTAAATTGAAAGAAAAGGCGAGCGCCCGAAGGGCGCGAGCCTAGGGAGCCGCCGCAGGCGGCGACCAGCGACCGAGCGAAGCGAGGGAGCGCAGGCATATTATACGAAATAGGGAGTTAGTTCAAGATATTTAACTATTTGCGTGTGAAATGAAATTTACGATGCTACGTTAAATATAACAGTGTTATATTTTAGACCGAAATGACGTAGCTACGTAATTTGCGTTGATAAAACTGACACGGTGTCAGCTGCGCGCTAACTGTCTCTTATACACATCTCCGAGCCCACGAGACACTGAGCGATCTCGTA
>ERZ1090861.684-NODE-684-length-19926-cov-35.723819_pt1 | contig 19926 bp, 20 predicted proteins | sample MGYA00478482_ERZ1090861 | MGnify/ENA primary metagenome ERZ1090861 (study PRJEB33644, sample SAMEA5815744) | chicken gut metagenome | biome: Chicken; feature: Gastrointestinal Tract; material: Caecum | place: Ireland | collected 2019-01-01 | study: A study of the... | reverse complement strand
CGTTGAGCATGGTATTTGTCAGCGTGTCGAAATTCTCATACTTGTCAATCAGGGCAATAAACTTCTCCGCAGATTTCCGGCTCTGCTCATAGCCGGTAACGGCCTTTTCCAGTTCCGCGATTTCCGCATTGAGAGCGTCCTGCTCTTTGGCATACTGTGCGTCCAGGGCCTCATACCGGGCGTCCGGCAGCTTACCCAGGGCGTTGTCCTCATAGATTTTGCAAATCAGCTTTTCCAGTTCCCCGGCCCGCTTTTGGGCGGCGGCCAGCCGTTTCCGCTTCTTGGATATGTCGGCGGTCTGCTGGGCGGCCTGCGTTTCCTGGACGGTGCGGATAAACTCGGCCCGGTCATTTTTGGAATACTCCGCGATGGCCCGGAGCATATCGGTTATCAGGGTCAGGACGGCCTCGGCCCGGATGCGGTGCTGTGTGGGGCAAAGGGAGCCGATAGGGTACTTACTGTACTGGCTGCAAGTAAACTGTGGGTCACGCTTGCCGTTATTGACGCGATGGACATACATCTTGCCGCCGCAGTCGGCGCAGTACATCAGGCCGGTCAGAGGGTGGGCCTCGCCCCAGCCGTCCGGGTAGCGCCGGACATTTGCCCGGATACGCTGCACATTGTCAAAGGTTTCCTGGTCGATGATGGCCTCATGGGTATTCTCGAAAATCGTCCACTCGCTTTCGTCAACATAGTGGCTTTTCTTGTCCTTGAAGTGCTTGCGGGTCTTGAAATTGATGGTGTGGCCCAGGTATTCCCGCTTTTTCAGGATGTTCACAATGGTGGACGATCCCCAGCCGTAGGGGTCTTTGACCGGCTTCGTCCTGTTTACTCCTTCGTGAAAGCGTGCCAGATGGACAGCGGGGATTTCAACCTTTGCCTCGGACAGCAGCTTGGAGATTTGATAGGGGCCATAGCCCTCCATCGTCAGGGAAAAGATGCGGCGTACCACTTCGGCGGCTTCTTCGTCCACAAGCCAGTGTTCCCGCTTTTCGTCCCACAGATAGCCGTAGATAACGGTGCCGGTCAGGTGCTTGCCGCTCATGCCTTTGGATTTGAACACAGAGCGGATTTTCCGGCTGGTGTCGCGGGCGTAAAACTCGTTCATGATATTGCGGAACGGGGTGAAATCGTCGTCGCCTTTCAGACTGTCCACACCATCGTTGATGGCGATCAGCCGGACGCCGTGCTGCCGCAAAATCTCCATAACCTGGCCGACTTTCAGATAGTCACGCCCCAGGCGGCTCATGTCTTTGATAACAATGGCCTCCACCCGTCCGGCCTCGACTTCCTCCATCATCGCCAGAAAGCCGGGACGGTCAAAGCGGGTTCCCGATACGCCGTCATCGGTGAAGTGGGTGGGGTTCGGCAGCCCATTCCGGCGGGCAAATTCCTCTAACATCTGCTTTTGATGGCTTATGGAGTTGCTCTCGCCCTGTAACTCATCATCGCGGCTCAAACGCTCATACAGTGGGGTGATTTTCTCGTTTCTCATGGCTGTACCTCCTGAAATGAAAATGCTCTAAGTGACTGCTTCACTAACCATGACAAAAACCATGATTAAGAAGTCACTTAGAGCATACATCTCCGGCGGCCAGCTTGTAAAGACGGTACTGCCGAACCGCAAAGTGATTTGGCTGCCTCTCGCCCAGCTTCTCAAACATCTGGTCTACCGGGTTCTGGAATTCTTCATCATCCTCCCGGACTTCCATCACGTTCAAAAATTCCAGCAGCGTGGCAAAGTTTTGTTCTTCTTCCGGAGCCTCATAGTGGATATAGGCAATCAACGACGTAAGCAGGAGTTTTTCCGCCTTGTCCCAAAACGGATCACCGCCTTTGCCTTCGCCTCGGGTGTTGGTCATAAGGGTTGTTACCAGCTTCAAAATGTCCTTCTCGCTGTGGATATAGTGGAAGGGATTATAATGCATCGACTTTTTAAAGTTGATGGTGTTGAAGATCTTGATGCGGTAGCCTTTTTTCACAAACGCATTGCCTACCTCAAGGACGGTAGTTCCCTTCGGGTCCGTCAAAACATAGGAACTGTGCATCTGGAGTAAGTTGGGCTTGATCCAGAAGCGGGTCTTACCGCTGCCGGAGCCGCCCACAATCAGCACATTTTTGTTTCGTGCATTTTTGGGGTCCGGCGGTCGGCTGGAGAGCATCAGGCGTTCCGTTTTGGTCAGGATGACATTCTCCTCGAACTTGGGGTCCATGAAAGGCTCGATATCTTTGGCGTTGCCCCATCGAGCGGAGCCGTATTCACTGCCGTGGCGGTACTTCTTAGCGTTTTTGCCTTTGAGATACACCGCCAGCCGCAGCCCCGCGCCGCAGCACAAGCCCACCAGCAGGTCCAGAGGGTGGAAGCTGGGAATGATACGGCCCAGGGCATCCGGCAAAACGGCCATTAGGGACTGCATCTTCTCGGTCATGTCGGCTCCCGCCGCCATGCGCCAGGCCCGTCCAAGGTTGGTGGCATACAGTCCCATCAGGATATAGGGCAGGTTCAGGATCACCAATCGTTTTGTATTCTGGTTCATCGGTCCCCGTGCTCCTGTTTTTTCTCCCTCACCTTGCCGGGCAGCTCTGCGACCTGCTGAATCAGGTTATGCAGCTGAGCAAGCACCGAGGGCTTTTTTTTCTTTTTCAGTACCGAAGCGGAATACTCCTGAAATGCAGCGGTCAAGGCGTCGCTGTCCTGGGCCTTGAAAAAGACCATATATTTGGGCGGAACCAACGACTTATCCTTGGTGATGGCAAAGTCGATGCCGTACTTTTTGGCGTATCTTCCAAAGCCCCGGATGGCGGTTTTTTCAATGTCGATGTTGGTCACGCCCTTGTTCTGCCCCACCAGCTTTTTGATGCTTTGCTTCCCGCGGGGATTGCTGCGTCCCCGCAGGTAAGCCATCACGGCTTTAAAAAGCGTTTGAACCGTCAGCTTGCTGGTGCTGATGGCCAGATTGATCGTTTTGTTTTCGATTTCTTCCTGCATAAGCATCACCATCCCTTCCAGCCTGCATCAGAGCTGCTACAAAAAAGCCAAACCAGGTGCCCGCCATGAAGAGAGCAATGTCAAACCATGGATTCATAGCCTCAGTCCAGGCAGATGCCGTTGAAACTCACGCCATCTGCCATCAAAGCGGTATCCCGCTCAGACAAAAACTCAGCGATCCGGCAGATATCTTCAAGCCGAAGGGAGATAATTTCATAGTCCTCATTCAGCCGAAAGAAAACCGCCGCTCCGGTCAGATACTGCTTCCCGGGCAGATGAATCGTTTCTGCCGGACAGTAACTCATCATAATGGGAGAATCCGGCAGATGATAAAGCGCATCGCACTCGTCAAAGCAGGGAAGAATCTCCGTAACATCTTCCAGCAGGATAATAGACAGAGGCTCATCAGGTCCGGCAGAAGCAAGGTAAACTTTCTGCTTCTGACCTTCCAGAGAAGCAATCCTTTTTTCGACTGCACAGACCTTATCATGGATCTGCCGCAGGAGATTATTGGGTTCCATTTTCTTTGTTGCCATAGGCACACCTCCAAATTATCATGTTTTGTTCGGGTTGTTTTGCCAGCCGGTCAGCGTTCCTGACTGCGCTGGCGCTTCTTTTGCCATTGTTCCAGCAGCTTCAAGATGGTTTCCTCCATCTGCCGCGGGGTGTAGGACTTGGGAAAATACTTGCGCAGCACGTCGTTCTTGATGGTCAAGCGGTCCATCTCGGCCTTTTTCTCCTTTCCCATAATGTCGAAGATGGCTTCATAACTGCAATGGCCCTCCTGACTCAGCTTCTTGATCTGCTGGGCTTGGGACAGAGAGGGGGCATTCTGGGTGTCCTGCATGGCCTCAAAAAAATCCCGCTGTTCGGAATCTGCCAGATAGGACAGCTCCACAGCGGGGTTAAAGGATATTTTCTTTTGGTCCACCAGTTCCAGAAGCTCCGGGATTAGATTGGTGAGGCGGATAAATCTTTTGACCTGGGACTTGCTATCATCACTATCCAAAGCCACTTTTTCTGCGGCTGTCAACTTCGGCCCAAGTTGGGCCGAAGTTAAATCCGACCTAGCACCTTGATTTTTTATGGCTTCCAGCTTCATTTTGTAGGCAAAGGCCCGTTCGCTGGGCAGGATGTGTTCGCGCTGCAAATTGCTGTCCACCATGTGGATCACCGCCTCATCGTCGCTCATGTTCCGCACGATCACCGGTAAAGTCGTCAGCCCGGCCAGCTCTGCCGCGTGCTGGCGGCGGTGCCCCGAAATGATCTCGTAACCTCCTTCCGGCCGGGGCCGGGCAATGAGCGGAGCCAGCACGCCGAACTGAGCCACGCTCTCCACCGTTCGCTGCATGGCCTCATCGTCCAGCACTTTGAAGGGATGGTTTTTGAAGGGGTGCAGCTCGGCGATGGGGATTTGCTGGATCTGCTCAGTCTGGCGACTTTCTTCGGTGGAAAAAATGTCATCGTAACTGGTCAAGCTGATGTTTGCGCCGCTTTTCGGCACTGTGCAGCACCTCCTTCGTCAGAGCACGGTAGGCTTCCGCCACTTTGCCTTTGGGGTCATGGGTAAAGATGCTCTTGCCTTCGGCGCTGGTTTCTGCTGCCCGCACCGACCGGGGGATTCCCTGGTCGAACACCTTGATCTTGGTGCCGTATGCCTGCCGGACCAAAGTATCAATCTCCTTTCCAAAATTCGTCCGGCTGTCGGTCATGGTCATGAGGATGCCCTCAATCCGCAGCTTCGGGTTGATTTGCCTTCGCACCTTGCTGATGGTCTGCAAAAGCTGCTCCAAGCCTTTGGCGGGCAGATATTGTGCCTGGACTGGGATCAGGGCACTATCCGCTGCGGCCAAAGCGTTAATTGTGAGCATCCCAAGGCTGGGAGTACAGTCCAACAGGATAAAGTCGTAGGTGTGTTTGGAGTTTTCCAGCACCTGCTTCAAGACCTTTTCCCTGCTCATAGCGTTCACAAGGCCCACTTCCATCCCCGCCAGCTCAATGCTGGCCGGAAGCAGGTCCACCCCCTCCGGGTGATGGAGGATTCCTTCCCCGGGCTGGATGGGTTTGTCCTCCAACACTTTGCCCATAAGGGTAGCAAGAGTCGTATTCAGTTCATCGGGCTTGGGCCAGCCCATGCTGATGGTCAGGCTGGCCTGTGGGTCGTTGTCCACCATCAGAACTTTTTTCCCTTCCATCGCAAGGCCAACGCCCAGATTCTCACAGGTCGTGGTCTTGCCTGTACCTCCCTTCTGGTTGACCACGGCGATTACGGTTGCTTTCTGGCTCACGGGAACCACCTCCCTTCCTGAAATCAAAAAGCCCGAGACTTAAAACCTCGGACTGGTTAATACTTAGCTGGTTTTGGATTCAGATCATGCTGCACCCTGGATGCGTAGTAGTTGTACATGGTCAAGGGGGCGTTATACAGGGCGGCCAGCAGATACTGCCGCATATTCCGCACCTGGGTGGTGTTCTCCTTCATACACATAAGGACAAAGCGAATATGGTCGCTGTCCAGTTTCATCAATTTGCCTTTGACCACCTCAAAGGGCTTATCGTCCCCGGCAATACGGATCATCTTCCGATTGCTGCATACCGTATCCACCAAAAGCTCCAACATCTCCTTCAGCATATCCTCATCTTCAGGATTGCTTATAATCAGAGAATCAAAGTTGAGTTGATTCAAAAAATAATTCTGATATCTCGCTCGAGAGTCATTCCCTTCGGATTCCATTCCGGCGTCCTCGCCGGTTTCCCCTGAAAGGAAAGGATCAGTCTCGATCGAATCAGTATTGATTGGATTAGTATTAGTTCCTCGTGATTTTGACGACTCAAGAGCCGCGGTTTTCACGGCTCCAGAATCGTGATTTTCACGACTCTGGATTCGTGATTCTGAAGGGTCAGAGATAAAGTTTTTCACATAGATCAGACTGGGTTTTCCAAGGCCCCGGCGTTTCCGCTCGATCAGCTCGCAGCCTTCCAGTTCTTTCATGAGCTTGGTCGCCTTGTTGTCCGCACAGCAGAGAGCCTCCATAATTTCATCCGCTGTGAAGATGATGTACACTCGCCCCTGCTTATCCAGCCAACCGCTCTTGATGGACAGGCTCATTCGGTCCAGCAGAAGGCCATACAGGATTTTGGCTTCCGCCGAGATGCCACGGAACTGAGGGTCGGTGAAAAGGACCTTGGGGAGCCGGTAGAACGAAAACAACTCGGCTTGTCCGTCGTAAAAGTAATCCAACATACAGTCTCCTTTCTCCGATTGGGCACAAAAAAAGAACACCTTGGTTTTGGCAGAAATCAAGGTGTTCTCTTTGTCGAAAAAATCCACTTAGGCCGTTCTCTTTTAGTTGGTCAGATTGAAAGCAATTCGCAGAAAACATTTTTATTTGTATCATCGTATTTTTTGCATCTCCCAAGCATGAATTACAGGGGTGTGTACACGTACCGCTTAGGAGAGCGCTTGAATGGCATTCAAGAGGTCAGCGGTTCGATCCCGCTTATCTCCACCAACAAAGACCTGAAGCAACTGCTTCGGGTCTTTTATTTTGTCCACACTTCATTCATGCAAAAAGCCCGCCTGGCGGCCGCGGTACGGCTGCCGGGCGGGCAGTGTTTTCAGCTTGCTTGCTGCCTCACTTCAAAGTCAGGCACTTTTTGGGGCAGGCGGCGGCGCACAGGCCGCAGCCGACGCAGGCCGCGGCGTCCAGCTTCCAGCTCTTGGCGGCGCGGTCCACCGTGATGGCGCTCTGGGGGCATTTTCTGGCGCAGAGCGTGCAGTAAACGCACTTGCTGGCGTCGTTCTCCGGCTTGCCGCCGGCCTTGCCTGCCGGCGCGGTGTCCGGCGCTTTGGGCCGGGTGAAAGTCTCGCTGGCCTTCTGCGCGGCGGGCTCGGTGTAGCCCGGCACGATGGCCAGGCACTTTTTGGGGCAGACGTTGACACAGTTGCCGCACTGGACGCAGTCAAAGCGGTTGATGGTCCAGGTGCCGGCCGCGCGGTCCACCTGCAGCGCGCCGGGCGGGCAGCTGCGCGCGCACAGCCCGCAGCTGATGCAGTCCTCCACGCGGATCTCCACATGGCCGCGCATCCGCTCGGGATAGTGCTCCTCCTCAAAGGGATAGCCGGTGGTAGCCGGTTTGGAGAACAAATTTTTGAGCGCCGTGCCCGCAAAGGGGAGCAGCTTCCAGGGGTGCGTCTGATCGTGTTTACGTTCCATCTTCCTCACCTCTCGGTACAGCTGACGCACGGGTCAATGGTCAGGATCAGCAGCGCCACGTCGGCCAGCTGGCAGCCCTTGAGCATTTCCAGCATGGGCGGGATGTTGCTGGTGGTGGGGGTGCGCAGGCGGAAACGGTCGATGAACTTGGTGCCGTTGGCCTTGACGTAGTAGATGGCTTCGCCGCGGGGCTGCTCGATCCGCATGAAGTGCTCGCCGTTGGGGTTGCCCTTCACCGGCACGGCGATGGGGCCCTGGGGGATCTTGGCCACGGCCTGACGGATCAGGTCAAAGGACTGGAAGATCTCCTTGATGCGCACCTCGCACCGGGCGAAGGAATCGCCGTCCGAGGCCGTGACCGGCTCCAGCTCGAGGTCGCCGTAGGCCGCGTAGCCCAGCCTGCGGACGTCGTACGCCACGCCCGAGGCCCGCAGCATGGGGCCGACGGCGCCCTGCATCCGGGCGTCCTCGGCGCTCAGCACGCCCAGGCCGTGCAGGCGGGTGCCCACGCTGTAATCCCGCAGGAAGGACTCGGCGATGGGCCGCAGCTCCTTTGCCATCTCGTTGATGGTCTGGACCAGCGTTTTGAGCATGGTGTCGTCCATGTCCTTCAAGACGCCGCCCACGCAGTTGACCGAGAAGATGACCCGGCCGCCGGTGGTCATGTCGAACATATCCAAAATCTTTTCCCGCAGCCGCCAGCTCTGCATGAACAGGCTCTCAAAGCCCAGAGCGTCGGCCAGCAGGCCCAGCCAGAGCAGGTGGCTATGGATGCGGCTCATCTCCATCCAGATGGTGCGCAGGTAGGCCGCGCGGGGCGGGATCTCCACGTTCATGATCTTTTCCAGGCACTGGCAGTAGCCCAGCCCGTGCCCAAAGCTGCAGATGCCGCAGACCCGCTCGGCGATGTAGACGTATTCCTTATAGTCTTTGGTCTCCACCAGTTTTTCCAGCCCGCGGTGGACAAAGCCGATGCTGGGCACCGCCTTGACCACCACCTCGTCCTCCAGCACCAGGTCCAGGTGCACCGGTTCCGGCAGGACGGGATGCTGCGGACCAAACGGTACGATACTCTGTTTTGCCATTGCCCTCTCACCCCTTATGTTTGAACGGCGTCTCCTCCGCGATGCGGTAGAGCTTGCCGTGGTAATCCTGCACGATCTCCTCGATCTGGACGCCGAACAGCTCGGCGGCCTCGTTCTCCTGCAAAAATGCGCCGGGGTAGATCTGGGTGATGCTGGGCACCTTTTCTTGTTCGCCCACCGTCAGGCGCAGCGTCCGCAGGTCGTAGTCCTTGCCGAAGGAGTAGCTCAATTCATAGCCCTCGGGCAGGCGGGCGGCGCAGATCTGTACGACCCGCCAGCCGTCCATTTTGAACCGCAGCACCTCCGGCACAAAGTCGGCCAGGGCCACCGGTTCAATGGTATTGCATGCTTCCATTCGCATTGTCCTCCTTTTTACGCCTGGCCGCGGCGGCGCCTGGCGGCGTAATCTTCCCGCTTGCGCTGCAGGATCTCCAGCGCCTGGACGACGCCGTCGATGATGGCCTGGGGCCGGGCGGCGCACCCGGGCACATAGACGTCCACCGGGATGACGGTGTCCACGCCGCCCTTGATGTTGTAGCAGTCCTTGAACACGCCGCCGGTGCAGGCGCAGATGCCCACCGCCACCACCACTTTCGGCTCGGGCATCTGGGTATAGATCTGCCGGATGACGTCCTCGCTCTGGTGGTTGACGCCCCCTGTGATGAGCAGGATATCCGCCTGGAAGGGGTCGCCGGTGTTGATGATGCCGAACCGCTCGATGTCGTATTTGGGCGTGGTGCAGGCCAGCACCTCGATGTCGCAGCCGTTGCAGCTGCTGCCGTCGTAGTGCAGCAGCCAGGGCGATTTTGCCAGTTTCTTCGTCATTGTTCCCGCCCCCTTATCGGATCAGCATTAAGATCAGGCCGTTCAGGCCGCCGGTCAGCAGGGTGACCACCCAGCAGCTGTCCAGCAGCGCCTTCCACTTGACGCGGGCGCTGACATTGTCCCACAAGATCTCGAGGAAATAGACCACCAGGCAGGCGATGATGGCCACCGGCCAGCTCAGGGGATCGCTGTTGAGGAAGAACAGCGCCACCAGCCCCAGCATCAGGGTCATCTCGTAGTATTCGGCAATGTTCATCACCGCCAGGGCCGGGCCGGCCATCTCGGTGGTCAGGCCCTTGACGATCTCCTGGTGGGCGTGGTGGCTGGTGGACAGGTCGAACGGCGACTTGCGCAGCTTGATCGCCATGGTGAACATCATCCCCAGCAGAAAGCCCGGCATGGCGACGACGGCGCTGACCGGCTGGCGGATGATGTCCGCCACCTGGAACGAACCGGTCGCCAGGTAAAAGCCCACCGCCAGCAGCAGCGTCATGGGCTCGTAGGCCATGATCTGGATCATCTCGCGGCCGGCGCCCAGGGTCGAGAAGGGCGACGAGTCGCTGGAGGCCGCCATGACCAGGAACATATCCGCCGTGGACAGGATGAACAGGCACATCAGGATGTCCGCGCCCGCAAACAGCAGCGAGCCCGACACCGCCAGGAAGATCAGATAGCTGAGCAGCAAAAAGATCTGCACGTTGTTGACCGCCAGCATCTGCTTGGAGAACAGCTTGGCCAGATCGTAGAAGGGCTGCAGCAGGGGCGGGCCCTGCCGGCCCTGCATCCGGGCCGAGATCCGGCGATCCACCCCGTCCAGCAGCGCGCCGGCAAACGGCGCCAGCAGCAGATAGAGAACGACACTCACAGCCTGCATCATACCGCACCCCCGATCACCATGCACAGCATAACCACGATCACGCCGGCCGAAACGATCACCGACGGCCGCATCAGCCGCCGCCGGCCAAACTCAAAGCGCAGATACCAGTTGCTCAGGTACAGATGCTCCGGTTCGCCGTAACTGTTGACGAAATAGGTATTGTCCCCCATGTTCACGCCGCCCATGTAGATGGGCACATAGTCCCTGTGGGCGCTGCGCGTCAGCAGGAACATCAGGGTGGGCACGAACAAAATCGACACCAGCATCACCGCCATGGTGGTCAGCACGTCCATGGACAGCACCTCGTGGGAAGCGCCGAACAGTGTGCGGACGATGGGGTCGACGATGCGGGAGGAGACCAGCGGGAACAGCAGGCACAGCAGCAGCATGGCCCCCGCATGGACGAACATGGACAGGTACTGGTTGTGGTGGGTCTTGTCGTGGACGACCTCCTTGGTGTGGTGCAGGGAGACCAGCTTGCTCAGCCACTTGGTCCAGTACAGCATGGTGGTGGCGCTGCCATAAGCCAAAAACAGCACCAGCAGATAGTTGTCGGCGTCCACAAAGGACTTCAGCGCCACCCACTTGGAGATCAGCATCCCGAAGGGGGCCAGGTACATGCCCGCGATGCCGATGCCCATCAGGTAGGTCAGCCGGGGCAGGCGGAGCAGCAGCCCGTGCATGGACTCGATGTCCCGGCTGCCCAGGCTGTTCTCGATCGAGCCCACCGCCTGGAACAGCAGCGACTTTGCCACCGAGTGGAAGATGGTCAGCAGAATGGCGGCCCAGATCGTCTCCTCCACGCCGATGCCGGCGCAGGCCACGATCAGGCCCAGGTTCGAGATGGTGGAAAAGGCCAGCACCTTTTTGCCGTCGTTCTGGGCAATGGCCATCATGCTGCACACGATGAAGGTAAAGCCGCCGATGAAGGACACCATCACGCCGCTCAGGGTGCCGGCCAGGGCCGGGGCCAGCCGGATCAGCAGGTAGACTCCCGCCTTGACCATGGTGGCGCTGTGCAGCAGCGCGCTGGAAGGCGTCGGGGCCACCATCGCCCCCAGCAGCCAGGAGGAAAACGGCATCTGGGCCGACTTGGTCAGAGCCGCAAAGGCCAGCAGCACCACCGGGATGGTCGCGCCCGAGGCCACCACTTCGGTCAGCTGGACGGTGCCGCCGTTCACCGCCGCATAGGCGATGGCCACGGCAAAGCCGAAGCCGCCCAGCAGGTTCATCCACAGCGCGCGGAAGCTGTTGTTCACCGCTTCCTCGGTGCGGGTGTAGCCGATCAGCAGGAAGGAGACCACGCTGGTGATCTCCCAGAAAAAGTACATCCAGACCAGGTTTTCGGACAGCACCAGCCCGAACATGGCCGCCAGGAACAAAAACAGCATCGAGAAGAAAAACCCGCTGCGGTCGATGTATTCCTCGTGGTGCTCATGGTAGCCTTTCATGTAGCCCACCGCATAGATGCAGATGAAGCCGCCCACGAACGCTGCGATGATGCACAGCAGCATGGCCAGCCCGTCCACCCGCATATGGGCCGCCGGGCCGGCCGGATGGGCCAGCTCGGTCCACACCGCCAGCAGGGTCTGCCCGGCCGACAGCAGGATGATGGGGTACTTGTGGTGCCGGATGGACAGCAGGACGATCAGGCCCATCAGGAACACTTCGCCCGCCAGCATGGCGTGGTCCACCAGGCCGGTCTGTGCATACAGCTCGACCCGGCCCCCGCCGCCCGCCATCCAGGCGGCCAGCAGTGCCGACGCCAGGCCCATCACGCCGGCCGCCGCCACATAGACGGCCGCGCCGCGCGCCCGGCGGTTCCGGATGCAGGGCAGGACGGCCGCCGCCAGGGCAGGCCACGCGATCAACAGGATTGGTATTGCGCCCATAATACACGCTCCCTTTGTAAGAAAAAACGTTTATTTTGTCACGTTTTTCATTATACTCCCCTTTTTTCCGGTTGACAAGCCCAGACATGCAATTTGTCTATTTTTTCACAACCGCTTTTCCGCCGCTCTGGCATTTTGCGCCGGGCGGTGTTATAATAACAGTATTCTGTGGGCACAGGCCCCGGGAAAGGAGACAGAACCCCGTGCACGAACTTGCCATCACCCAGAGCATCCTGGACATCTCCCTCAAGGCCGCGCAGGCACAGAACGCCCGCCGCATCCGGGCTATCCGGCTGACCATCGGGCCTTTTTCGGGCATCGTGCCCGAGTGCGTCCAGATGTACCTGGACGTGCTGGCCAAGGGCACCATCGCCGAGGGCGCAAAGATCGAAGCCAGGACCCTGCCGCTGCGGGTGCGCTGCCGCGCCTGCGGGCAGGAGAGCGAGATCGACCGGCGGCACATTGCCTGCCCGGCGTGCGGCAGTGTGGAGCTGGAACGCCTTTCGGGCCGGGAATTTCTGGTAGACAATCTGGAGGTAGACGTATAATGGAGATCAAAGTCCTGCATCAGGTCATGGAATGGAACGACGATGTAAGCGCCCAGGTGCGCGACACCCTGCGCGAGCACAAGGTGTGCCTCATCAACGTGATGGGCAGCCCCGGCGCAGGCAAGACCAGCCTGCTCACCGCGCTGATCGCCCGGCTGCGGGAAGAATTCGCCATCGGCGTCATCGAGGGGGACATCACCGGCCAGATCGACGCCGAGAAGATCGCCGCCCTGAACATCCCCGCCGTCCAGCTGAACACCGACGGCGCCTGCCACATCGAGGCCATGAGCATCCAGCACATCCTGCCTCAGTTCGATCTGGACGGGCTGGACGTGCTGTTTGTGGAGAACATCGGCAACCTGGTCTGCCCCGCCGAGTTCGACATCGGCGAAAACTTCCGCCTGACGGTGCTGAGCATCCCCGAGGGGGACGACAAGGTCGCCAAGTACCCCCTCATGTTCACCGACACCGACTGCCTGGCCCTGACCAAGTGCGATATGCTGCCCTACTTTGATTTTGATGTGGAGCGCGTCACGGCCGACTACCGCGGCGTCAACCCGAAGGGCCCGCTGTTCCAGCTGTCGGTCCGCACCGGCGACGGGCTGGACGCGCTGGCCGCCCACATGGCCGGACGCATCCGTGCCGCGCTGGCCTGAGCCCGGTTTTCACCGGGTCCGCGTTCTGGTCTGCGGCATCGTGCAGGGGGTGGGGTTCCGGCCTTTCCTCCACAGGCTCGCGGCCCGGCTGGGCCTGGGCGGCTGGGCCCGCAACACCCCCGCCGGGGTCGAGCTGGAGCTGGAAGGCCCGCCCGACGCGCTGCAAGCGTTTTTGCAGGTCCTGCGCACCCAGCCGCCGCCCCTCGCGGTAGTGGAACAGGTGCAGGTGCAGCCCCTGGCCGCCTGCCGGGGGGAGACATCGTTCACCATCCTGCCCAGTACCGCCGGGGGCGCGGCCACCCTGGCTTCCCCCGACCTTGCCCCCTGCCCCGCCTGCCTGCGGGAAATGGCCGACCCTGCCGGCCGGCGGTACCGCTACCCCTTCATCAACTGCACCGACTGCGGGCCGCGCTTTTCCATCCTGAAAGCCCTGCCCTACGACCGTGCCAACACCTCGATGGCCGGCTTTACCATGTGCCGTGACTGTGCCGCCGAATACGCCGACATCCGCAGCCGGCGCTATCACGCCCAGCCCAACTGCTGCCCCGCCTGCGGGCCCCGCGCCTTTTATCTGGACGCGGAGGGGCGCAAACTGCCCGGCGACGCCGTCGCCCTGGCCCAGCAGGCCCTCGCCGCCGGCCAGACGGTGGCGGTCAAGGGGACCGGCGGCATCCACCTGGCCTGCGACGCCCGGAATGAGGCTGCCGTCCTCCGCCTGCGGCGGCGCAAGCACCGGCCCGAAAAGCCGCTGGCCGTCCTCTGCCGCGATCTGGATACGGCGCGGCAGCTCTGTGCGGTGTCCCCGGAGGAAGCCGCCCTGCTGCAGAGCCCGCGGCGGCCCATCGTCCTGCTGGAAAAGCGCCCGGACGCCCCCGGCCTTGACTGCCTGAGCGAAAACCGCCGCCTCGGCGTCCTGCTGCCCTATACCCCGCTCCATGCATTACTGGCGGACGGCTCTGCCGGCGGCCCGGCGGCCCTGGTGCTGACCAGCGCCAACCTGCCCGGCTGCCCCGTCATGACCGGCAACGAGGAAGCCCTGGCCGGGCTGCGCGGCATCGCGGACGGCTACCTCCTCCACGACCGCCCCATCGTGAACCGCTGCGACGATTCCCTCGCGGCGGTCTGGCAGGGGCGGGAATACTTTTTCCGCCGCAGCCGGGGCTACGCCCCCCAGCCGCTGCTCTTGCCGGACAGCGCTGCCGACGGGGTGCTGGCCTTTGGGGCCGAGCAGAAGGCCGGCTTTGCCGCCGGGCGGGACCGCCACGTCTTTCTCAGCCAGCACATCGGCGATCTGAAAAACGCCGAGACCCTCGACCACTACCGCGCCGCCCTTGAAGCGCAGCTGCGGCTGTTCGGCATCACGCCGCGGGCGCTGGTGTGCGACCTGCACCCCGACTACTTTTCCACCCGCGAGGCACAGGCCATGGCCTCGGCGCGCGGCCTACCCCTGCTGCAGGTCCAGCACCACTGGGCCCACATGGCCGCCTGCATGGCGGACAACCAGCTGGAAGGCCCCGCCTTCGGCATTGTGTGGGACGGCACCGGCCTGGGGGCCGGCGGCGGCATCTGGGGGGGCGAATTTTTGCGCGGCGGTTACGACGCCTTCGAGCGGGTGGGCTCCATCCGGCCCGTCCTGCTGCCGGGCGGCGACGCGGCGGTCAAGCAGATCGGCCGCACCGGCCTGGCGCTGGCATGGGACGCCGGGGTGTCCCCCGCCGTGCTGGACGCCCTGCCCCTGCTGCAGGCCCTGCCGGGCCGGGCTGCCCTGCTGGCCATGCTGGAAAAGGGCCTCGCCTGCCCCGCGGCCAGCAGCATCGGGCGGCTGTTCGACGGCGTGTACGCCCTGCTGTCCGGCCGGGTCGATGCCGGCTACGACGGCCAGGCCCCCGCCCTGCTGGAAGCGCTGGCCCGCCCGGACGTACCCGGCCGGGTCTACCCCGTATCCTTTGCGCAGGAGGGCGGCGTCCGCCGGTTCGACACCCGGCCCCTGACCGCCGCGGTCTGCGCCGACGTGGCGGCAGGGGTCTGTCCCGCCGCCATTGCGCGGGGCTTTATGGACGCGCTGGCCCGCATGGCGCTGGCGCAGTGCCGCGCCCTGAACCAGGACCATCTGCCCGTTGTGCTGTCGGGCGGGGTCTTTTTGAACCAATACCTGCTGCGCGAGACGGTGCGCCTGCTGGAAGCCGGCGGCTTTGCCGTCCATACCCATCACCGCGTCAGCCCCAGCGACGAGGGGCTGGCCCTGGGCCAGCTGGCCATCGCGGCCCGCGCGCGGCAAACACAGAAAAAGGAGTGAAACGCTATGTGTCTGGCAGTACCGCTCAAGATCCTTTCGGTGGATGGCAAGCAGGCCGTGGGCGAAGCCGGCGGCCTGACCCAGAAATTGCGGGTCGATTTTGTCCCGGACATCCAGCCCGGCGACTATGCCATGGTCCACGCCGGCTTTGCCATTGAAAAGCTGACCGAGCAGCAGGCCAAAGAGAACCTTGCCTGCATCCAGGAGGCCGTCGATGCCGCTCAGTGAGGCGGACTTCCGCCGCCCCAAAAACGCCGCCGCCCTGGTGCGGGCCATCCGCGGCCTGACCAGCCCGGCAAAACCCCTGCGCATCATGGAGATCTGCGGCACCCACACCATGGCCATTGCCCAGGCGGGGCTGCGCGGGCTGCTTGCGCCGGGGGTGCAGCTTTTGTCCGGGCCGGGGTGCCCGGTCTGCGTGACGCCGGCCGGCGCCATCGACGCGGTGCTCCAGCTGAGCGAGCGGCCCGGCGTGGTCATTGCCAGCTACGGCGACTTGCTGCGGGTTCCGGGCACGGTGCGGGGGGACACCCTGCTGCGCCGCCGGGCGCTGGGCGCAAAGATCCAGACCGTCTACTCCCCCATGGACGCGCTGGACGCGGCCCGGGCTGACCCTGCCGCCGAAGTCGTCTTTCTGGGGGTGGGGTTTGAGACCACCGCCCCCGGCACCGCCGCCTGTGTGCTGGCCGCCGCCAGCGAGGGCATCCGCAACTTTTCGGTCCTGTGCCTGCTCAAGCGGACCGAGCCTGCGCTGCGGGCCCTGATCGCCGCGCCGGACTTTGGGGTGGACGGCTTCCTGTGTCCGGGGCACGTCGCAGCCATCACCGGGGCGTCGGCCTTCGCCTTCCTGCCCGAAGAGTACGGCCTGCCCGCCGTGGTCAGCGGCTTTGAGGCCGGGGACATCCTCTATTCGGTCTGGCGGCTGGCCCAAATGCACGCCGAGGGCCGCCCCGCCCTGGAAAACGAATACACCCGCCTTGTGCGCGACGCCGGCAACCCCGCGGCCCAGGCCGCCATGGCGCAGGTGTTCGAGCCGGTATCCAGCGTATGGCGGGGCCTGGGCGAGATCCCTGCCAGCGGCCTGGCCCTGCGGGAGGCTTTCGCCCCCTGGGACGCGGCCAGAAAATTCGGCTTTGCCCCCGGCCCGGAGGCCGAGAACCCCGGCTGCCGGTGCGGGCCGGTGCTGCGGGGGGTGTGCGCCCCCCGGGACTGCCCCCTGTTCGGGTGCGCCTGCACCCCCGCCGACCCGGTGGGGCCCTGCATGGTCTCCTCCGAGGGGGCCTGCGCAGCCGCCTGGAAATACGGGGAGAAATAAACAACGAGGTGCATCATGCAGGATATCATCACATTGGACTACGGCAGCGGCGGATTAAAGACCGCCCAGCTGATCGACGAGCTGATCGTACCGGCCTTTGCCAACACGGCCCTCAGCCAGCTGGGGGACGGCGCGGTCCTGCCCGCGCTGGAAGGCCCGCCAGTCTTTTCCACCGACAGCTTTGTGGTCTCGCCCTGGCGGTTCCCCGGCGGGGACATCGGCAAGCTGGCGGTGTGCGGCACCGTCAACGACCTGTGCATGGCCGGCGGCGCGCCCCGGTATCTGAGCTTTTCCCTGATTTTGGAGGAGGGTTTTGCCCTGGACGACCTGCGGGCCGTGGTGGCCTCGGCGGCGCAGACGGCCCGTCAGGCCGGGGTGCAGATCGTCACCGGCGACACCAAGGTGGTGGAGCGGGGCCGGGGCGACGGCATCTACATCAACACCGCCGGCGTGGGGGTGCTGTGCGCGCCCGGCCTGGGGCGCAGCGCCCTGCGGGAAGGCGACGCCGTGCTGGTCAGCGGCAGCGTGGGCTGCCACGGCGCGGCCGTCCTGATGGCCCGCGGGGACCTGCCCTGCGAGGGGACGCTCCTGTCCGACTGCCGCCCCCTGCACGAGGTGAGCGCCGCGGCGCTGGCGGCCGGCGGGGTGCGGATGCTGCGGGACCCCACCCGCGGCGGCGTCGCCACCACCCTGAACGAATTTGTGGAGGGCTCGCCCCTGTGCATCGAGCTGGAGGAGGACGCCATTCCGGTGGACCCGCCGGTGGCGGCGGCCTGCAGCCTGCTGGGCCTCGACCCGCTGTACTCCGCCTGCGAAGGCCGGATGCTGGCAGTCTGCGCGCCGGAGGCCGTCCCCGCCGTCCTGGCGGCGCTGCACACCGTCCCCGGCGGCGAGGGCGCGGTCCAGATCGGCCGTGTGACCGCCGCGCGGCCCGGCCAGGTGGTGCTGCGCAACAGCTTCGGCGGCAGCCGTATCCTCGGCAAGCTGGCCGGCGCGCAGCTGCCCCGCATCTGCTGAGCCACATTCAAAATCCATTTCAGGAGGGCACCATGCTGATTTCTCACATTGCACAAAAAATGATCCGTGAATCCCACGGCAACCTCCACGACATCAACCACTTTCTAAAGGTGTACGCCTATGCCCGGACCATCGGTGTCAGCGAGGGGCTGGACCCTGCGGCCCAGACTGTTCTGGAAGCCGCGGCCCTGCTCCACGACATCGCCTGCCCCCTCTGCCGGGAAAAGTACGGCAACACCGACGGCGCCTATCAGGAAAAGGAGGGCGCGCCTCTGGCGGCGGCCTTCCTGCAGGACAGCGGCCTTGCCCCCGAAGCCATCGACCGCGTGGTCTGGCTGGTGGGCCACCACCACAGCCCTTCGGCCGGGGAGGAGCCCGACTTCCGCATCCTGCTGGAAGCCGACTACCTCGTCAACGCCGACGAGAGCCACTATCCCCGCGCCGCCATCGAGAGCGCCCGGGAGCATCTGTTCCGCACCGCCTCCGGCCGGGCGCTGCTGGACGCCATTTATTTGCAGCCGTAAAACGATTCACGCAAAAAGCGGGAGCTGTCTGCCAGCTCCCGCCTTTTTATTTCCTGATGTCCGTAGCCGCTCACGCCAGGGAGCCCATGGGGTCCCAGGGGGCCAGCTCGATGGGCTCGGCGGACAGCGCCTGCCGCTGCTCGTCGCTCAAAAAGCGCTTGTGGACCACGGCCTGGTAGACGAACTGGTCGAACCAGCTGTCGCTTGCCACGAAGTAGCCCTTGCGGCCGGCCGTCTCGCCCCAGCTGTTCTCGATCTTCCAGCGGTCGGGGCGGCCGTTCTCGTCCAGGTTGACGCCGCACAGCACCATCGCGTGGTTCATGGCGCTGTCGCGGTAGTCCAGGCGCTCAGCCTTGGTCAGGCCCAGGTCCAGCCCGCCCAGCAGCTCGCCGTACACAAAGCTGTCGGGGTCCCAGATGCCGTCGTCGCGGTTGCCGAACTTGCCGCAATCGCTGCCGAACCACACCGGCTCGCCCGCCTTCAGCTGGGCCACTGCCAGGGCTTTCAGCTCCTTCATGGGCAGGTTGAGGTGGCGCACCCGGCCTTCCACCACGTTGCCCAGATACTTGACGGTGTAGGTCTTGCCGAAGGGCTTGTCCGCGGTGGGGGCGTGGATGACGCTGACGTAGTCCTCCAGTGCCAGGCCGATGTACTTTTCATAGAAGGAGACCGGGGTCATGCCGCGGTCCACATGGTAGACGCCGTCCTTGTCGGTGTAGGCAAAGTCAAAGTGGTCCACCGGGCGGCCAAAGCAGATGCACAGGGCCTTGAACAGCTCGGCCAGCATCTCGTCCTTGCGGGCGGCGGTGTCGCCGCCGGCGGCCGCCAGGGCCCGCAGCTCGATGGCGTCCTTGCGCAGCTTGGTGTTCAGCAGCCGCATCAGCTCGGCTGTGTTGCAGGACTGCGCCGTCTCGGGCATGACGCTGGCCGGCACGATGCCGTACTTTTTGACGATGCTGACCATCATATCCCACTGGCCGCCGTCGCTGATGCCGTTCAGCACCCAGTCCAGGGTGCGGTCCGCCACCGGCAGTTCGGTGCAGTCCAGCACGCTCTCCAAAAAGAAGTTGATCTTTTCAAACTTGTCCCAGAAGCCCAGCCAGTTGCCCGACAGCTCGAACTTTTCCAGGTTGCACTTTTCGGCGACGATCTCCCGCATCACGTTCATGGAAGCGAACAGCCAGCACCGGCCGCTGTGCTGCTGCGCGGTGATGCCGCGGGTCTTGACTTCGACCGAAAAGCTGTTTTCCAGCCTGGCCGCCGCCATGGGGTCCATGGCCGCCTTGCCCAGGGGGCTGTGGCTGGCCGCCGCCGTCAGCACGCGGGCTTCCTTGTCGGCGTCATAGCTCGCCTTAAAAGCGGCGATCATCTCGGGGGTGATGGGTCTTGCGTTTTTCATGGTTTTTACCTCTCGTCCTTTTTCTGTCTGGAACCGGCCAACGCCGGCGCTCTTTTGCTTCATAAAAAACGAACTACTCGTAATACTACATCGCCGCCCCGCGGCTTGTCAATCCTTTTTCGACAAAAACAGGCGGCACGGCGCTTCAGCGCTCTGACCGGGACAACTGCACACCAGAGCAGCCCCAAATGTAGAATTTTTATGAACATCCGACACAATTTTTCTCTGCACAAACAAAAATTATACGGAACTTTCCCAAAATTTTCCTACCTCCTTTTCCGCCAGG
>ERZ1090861.683-NODE-683-length-19935-cov-26.316700_pt1 | contig 19935 bp, 16 predicted proteins | sample MGYA00478482_ERZ1090861 | MGnify/ENA primary metagenome ERZ1090861 (study PRJEB33644, sample SAMEA5815744) | chicken gut metagenome | biome: Chicken; feature: Gastrointestinal Tract; material: Caecum | place: Ireland | collected 2019-01-01 | study: A study of the... | reverse complement strand
GCTGCCGAGATGGGCTACAAGCAGTTCGCCTACCTGCCCCTGTTCCAGCCGGAAAGCGCAGCGGCCCCGGCGGACGCCCCAACAAATGCGCCGGCCGAGGCGGAAGCCCAGCCTGGCGGCAAGCGGGAGATCGCCATGATGACCACTTGTTTTTTGAGCAACTCCCACTTTTCTTCCATGATGCTGGACCGCTTCCAGTCCGAGATCCACCACCTGCACTACTGCATGACCATTTACCGCATCTCCCCGGAGGAGCTGCGCCAGCGCCGCCTCCCCTCCGCCTTTGACCCCGAGCGCACCGCCGGCATCATCTGCTTCGAGGTGTTCGACTACGAATACGCCCAGATGCTCTGCGAGCAGGGCATCCCGCTGCTGTTTGTGGACTCCCCGGTGACCGAGCTGAAAGCCCCCCTCAAAGCGGACCTTTTATATATGGACAACCATGTGGAGATCCAGCATTTCATCCAGATCATGCACCAGCGCGGCCGGGACCGCATCGGCTTTATCGGCGAGATCGGGCACTGCCAGTCTTTTTTTGAGCGGTATGCCGCCTATGCCAGTGCCATGACCCAGTTGGGGTTGGCCGGCAGCTTGCAATACTGCGCGCTGGAGGGCCTTTCTCCTGCATATTTTGAAGATGCGCTGCGAGCCATGCTGAAAACCCACGGGTTACCGGATGTTTTTATCTGTGCCAATGACTTTGTAGCCATCGATGCCATCCGAGCCCTGCGCAACCTTGGAGTCTCCGTGCCGGAAGACATCTGGATCTGCGGCTTTGACGACAGCCAGGAGGCTTCGGTCATGACGCCGCGGCTGACTTCCATCCATATCCACGGGCAAATCATGGGCTTTACTGCCGCCGACCTGCTGATGACCCGCATCAAGGAACCCTCGCTGAATTACCGGACCGTCTACACTGAGACCAACCTGATTCTGCGGGAATCCACGGGAGACCATGAGGCAAAAGTATGAGCAACCTGATCGATCCTGACCGCCCGCTGATGGCCTTTATCACCAAAATGGCCTACAGCGCCTACCTGAACATTTTATGGCTGATCTGCTGCCTGCCCATTGTCACCATTGGCGCGTCCACCACCGCCCTGTTCTACGTCACCTTGAAGATGGCAGAGGACCGGGACGACGGCTTGACTGGGATGTTTTTCCGGGCTTTCCGGCAAAACTTCCTGCCAGCCACCAAACTCTGGCTGGTTTTGTTGGGCGCAGGGGCGTTTCTGGCAATGGACGGCTATATCGTCTGGCATATCTGGAGCCAGAGCATATTCTGGACACTCGTCGCCGCTTTGCTCATCGTGGCGGCCATTGTCTACGCGGTGGTTTTGCTGTATGCGTTCCCGCTGCTGGCGCGGTTCGAGAACACGACCTTCGGCATTCTCAAAACTGCCCTGCTGGTGGGTCTGCGCTACCTTGTCTGCACGCTGCTGATGGCTGGCATCTATTTTTTGATGGGCTGGGTGGTGGTCAACCTTTTTACCCCCGCCTTCCTGCTGGGGTTTGGCTGCTGCACGATGCTCTGTTCTTTCCTGCTGGTCAACATCATCCACGCCATTGGCGGCGACCCGGACGCTGCGCTTGCAGCCCAAGACGCTGAGAGCAAAGAGGATGGAGAAAACCAAAATGCCGCGGATGAATGAGCGGGCCCGGCAGGACTGGGCCACCCTGCGCAGCCTCCATGGCAAAAAGAGGCTGGAGCATATCTGGAGCTACTATAAGCTGCCTATCATCATTGTGCTGATCCTGTTTTATATGGCAGGTTATGCCGTCTACCGGCAGGCCACCAAAAAGGAGGACGTGCTTTATCTGGCGCTGGTCAACATCGCGCCGGGCGACACCCTGACTGAACAGCTGACCGCCGGTTTTGCCAGGGACCAGGGCCTGACCGGCAAACAACAGGTGTATCTCTATAGCGACCTGCTGCTCTCGGAGAGCGAGGGCGCGGATGAAGAATATGTTTATGCCTCTGAAATGCGGATCGTGTCGGCCGTCACAGCCCAGCGGCTGGACGTTGTCCTGATGGACGCCGAAGCGCGGGACGCCTTTGCCGCCCAGGGCTATCTTGCAGACCTGAGCAGCCTGATACCCGGCCTTGCGTGCCAATGGCTGGACGTCTCCCAAACGCCGCTGATCCGTCAGGCTGGCTTCCCCGAGGCAGTCTATCTGGGGGTGCTGGCCAACGCGCCCCACCCCGAGCGCGCCGCCGCTTATATCGACTATCTGCTCACATAAGAAAGGAAGGACCGTCCATGGATATTTTGGCAATCGGTGAAATTTTGATCGACCTGACCCAGACTGGTACCGGCGAAAACGGGATCCCCCAGTTTGCGGCCAACCCCGGCGGTGCGCCCGCCAATCTGGCGGTGGCAGCCGCCAGGCTGGGCGCACAGACCGCCTTTATCGGTAAGGTAGGTGCCGACGGCTTTGGCAGTTACCTAACCAGCGTGCTGAAGCAGAACGGGGTGGACGCTTCCCACGTGGCAGTCGACCCCGAGGACCCCACTACCATAGCGGTGGTTTCGGTGGACGCCTCCGGCGAGCGGAGCTTTAGCTTTTACCGTAAAGTGAACGCCGACGTCAAGCTTACTGCCGGCGATATCCCCGACAGCGCCCTGCAGCGCGCCAGGTTTGTCCATTTCGGCTCGGTCAGCCTGACCGCCGACCCGTCCCGCAGCGCCACTCTGGACGCGGTGTGCCGTGCCAGGGCAATGGGCAAGGTCATCACCTATGATCCCAATTATCGCGCAAACCTCTGGCCGGATGCGGCTGCCGCCGTCGCACAGATGAAATCCCCGCTGAAACTTGTGGATATCCTCAAAGTCTCGGATGAGGAGCTGCCTCTGCTGACGGGCACCACCGACTGCGAGACCGGCACCGCCCTTTTGGCCGAACAGGGCATCCGGCTGATCTTTGTCACCCTTGGGCCAGATGGCGTATTTTACCGCATGGGCGGCCGGACCGGACGTGTTGCCGGCGTCCCCTGCACCGTCGGGGATACCAACGGCGCGGGCGACACTTTCTTCGGCGCAGCCCTCTCCAAGCTCTGCAAAGAGGATCTTGACGCCCTGACCCCTGAAAAACTGGAAGCCATCCTGGCCTTTGCCAACAAAGCCGCCAGCCTCACCACCAGCCGGCACGGAGCGATCCCCGCCATGCCCACCCTGGCGGAGGTCGAAGGCTGAAATACAGACACATAACTTGCCCGCAGGAAAGCCGCACGGACTTGCCGCGGGCAGTTTGTACTTTCCGGGGTTTGAGTGTACGCCGTACAGCCTTATAAGGAAGCAGGGTTTGGGGAAGGCACTCCCTCAACAAGTACGACCGGTCAGTACGACGCGATTTCAAAATTTGAATTGTGGCCACAGGTCGATACTTGCTTATCGCTTTTTCCGTCCAAAATGAAAATACAGATTTCAAACTGGATTTCGGTTTCCAAAGCTGGGAGTGCACAAGTTCCAATAGAAGTGTCTCTTGCTTGTGGTCGCCGCTTGCACCGAATCTGCGTTCCTGCCCCTGTGTTGCAGCGGCGTTGTCCGGCTCACCCGCGTTTTGCGCAGGGTCATGGCGCGGTATCCAGATCCAGACGGCTCATGAAGTTTTAAAAGTGCGGGTATGAAGAATTGCAGGCCGGTCGCCCGTCTGCAAATTCTCTCGGGAAATAAAGAAAACCGCCCCGCAGGGGACCAAAGGATTTTGTCGGGGACAAGCGGCGGCAAAATGGTTCGGTGTAGTTGCGGAGCGGCGGTTTATCACAGTAAAGTGGTTTATGTGGGTTAGAGGATACTATGAGAGGGGCAAAGTGTCAATGGCTTGCCTTGAAGTTTGGACATTTTCACGAATACACTACGCCGGGTTTGTTGAATCGCACAAAAACGAAACTTTTCCAGCAAGACATCCATTTTATTCTTCCACGGCTTCCAGCCAGTACAGGCGGGAGACAAAGTCACCTTCATGCTGGGCCTGGCTGCCGCCGGTGGTCACAAGGCCGGCTTGCATCAGCTCGTCGCCGCCGGCGGTATAGGGCTGGCCGCATGGCGCGGCGCCGCTGCCCAGCGGGGTGACGCGGTACAGCCGGCTGGGGTCGAGTCCTGCCAGACGCACCCGGCGGTAGCCGGCGTTGACCTGCTGCAAAATCAGATAATCGCCCACAAGGGCGGTTTCCCGGTCGGGGGATACCGTCATCCAGGCAGCTTCGTTGTGGGCAAAGGGGCTTTGCAGCCGCCAGAAGGCGCCGAACTGCAGGAGACGGCGGTGCTGTTTGAAAAATTCCACCTGCCGTGCTACCAGTTCCTGGCCGCGGGGGCTGAGCTGGGTCAGGTCCAGTTCGTACCCGAAGGCGCCGAAAAAGGCCACGTTGGCCCGCATGGTCAGGGAGGTGACGCGGTCCAGCTGGTGGTTGGGGACGGCCGCCACATGGGCCCCCATGCTGGAGATGGGGTAGACAAAGCTGGTGCCGTACTGGATCTTGAGCCGCTCCACCGCGTCGGTGTCGTCGCTGGTCCAGCACTGGGGGGCGTAGTAGAGCATGCCGGGGTCGAACCGCGCGCCGCCCGAGGCGCAGGACTCGAACAGGATCTGCGGGAAACGGCTGGTGAGCCGGTCGTACAGCCGGTAGAGGCCCAGGATATACCGGTGCAGCACTTCGCCCTGGCCCGCGGGGCCGGCGGCACAGGAGAAGGCGTCGCTGATGCTGCGGTTCATGTCCCATTTGATGTAGCTGACCGGCACGCCGTCCAGCAGCGCCTCCAAACGGCGGTAGAGGAAGTCCACCACGTCGGGGTTGGAATAGTCCAGTACATACTGGTGGCGGCTGGGCTGGGGCCGGCGGCCCGGCTGGTGCAGCACCCAGTCGGGGTGCTCGTCCCACATCCGGGTGCCGGCGTTGACCATCTCCGGCTCGATCCACAGCCCGAACTGCAGGCCCATGGCGTTGAGCTTTTCGGCAAAGCCTTTCAGACCGCCGGGCAGCTTGGCGGTGTCCACCTCCCAGTCGCCCAGGCCGCCGTGGTCGTCGCTGCGGTGGGTGAACCAGCCGTCGTCCAGCACAAACAGCTCGATGCCCAGGGCCTTGGCCTGGGCAGCCAGGGCCAGCAGCTTTTCTTCGTTGAAATCAAAATAGGTGGCCTCCCAGTTGTTGACCAGGACCGGACGCACCTTGTCCCGCCAGACGCCCCGTGCCAGCCGGGTGCGGTAGAGCTGGTGGTAGGTCTGGGACATCCCGTTGAGCCCCCGGTCGCTGTAGACCATCACGGCTTCGGGGGTGGAGAAGGTCTCGCCGGGGCGCAGGGTCCAGCGGAAGTTCTGGGGATGGATGCCCATGGTCACACGGGTGACGTGGTAGGGGTCCACGTCGGCCTGCGCCAGGAAATTGCCGCTGTACACCAGGCTGAACCCATAGACCTCCCCAGCCATTTCGCCGCAGTCGGGGCGCTTCAGGGCCAGGAAGGGGTTGAAGTGGTGGCTGGAGTGCCCCCGCAGGGAATAGACGGCCTGCACCCCCTCCGCCAGGGGGCGGGTGGTGACGTGCCGCTCCCGGGCCCAGGCGCCGGTCAGTTCCACCATTTCGTAGCCGCTGTCGGGCAGGTCCAGGCAGAGGCTCATGGCACGGTCCAGCTGGACCGGTCCCTGGCCGGTGCAGGCGATCTCGGCGTGCCGTGCCAGGGCGGGCAGCTGCTCAAAGAGGGTGTAGAACAGCTTGACCGTGACGCCGGCCAGCGGGTCGGCCAGGGTGACCGTCAGGGTGGCGGCTTCGCTGTCCTGCTCTGTATAGGTCGCGGGCAGGCCCTCGATGGGCGGCTTGCCCGGCGTGACGGTATGCTTCTGGTAGCGGAGGTCCAGCAGGCGGCTACCGTCCGGCATCTGGGCGTCCAGCGCAGGCAGGTGCATATCCCCGGCGCCGCAGGTGGGGTATTCCTGTTTGATATGCTCCAGCGAGTAGGCGTCGTCTCCGTCGAAGTAGCACACCGACATCGAGCGGGGCGCGGTCTCGAACAGGCGGTCGAAGTCCGGGCGGTCCCGCAGGGCTTTGCCGCAGTACAGCTGGCCCAGATGGCCGCTGGGCAGCACTTTGAAAATGTAGCTGACAGAGGCGTTGTGCAGATGGAACGTCCGGCTTTGCGGGTGGAACACAATGGGCATAGGGGTCGATCCTTTCTCCTGTTGGTCGGTTGAAAAAAGCGGGAAAGCCGGGGGCCTGGCGGAAAACACCAGGCGCCCCGGCTTTCATTATACACCGTGCTCCCGGGCGTCGGCAACCTCAAAGGTGCTCATGGGGCAATAGTCGATCTCTCCGGCAAAGGCGTCCACCACAAGGGTGTCATCGGCCCCGAAGATGCGGCTGGTCAGGGTGGTATACCCGCCGTTGACAAAGGCTTCCAGCGTCGAGCCGTCCAGATACAGCTCCAGCTGTTCCAGCTTGTCCAGCTTCATCCGCCGCACATCGTGCCCCGCCCCGCAGACGGGCCCCATCTCCAGCGTCAGCGGCCCTTCGGCGGCGCAGAAGTGCAGCACGGCATCTTCATAGAGATGGACGGTCACGTCCTGGCCGGCGTCGGGGCGCACGACCAGCTCGCAGCGGCGGCTGTGGAAGCGGGCCGCTTCCCGGCCGTCCTGCCGGGTGCGCGGGCCGCGCAGGGCTTCCAGCTCGGCCAGAGGCCGCTGCCACAGATGCCCGTCTTTCCAGCTGAGTTCCCGCGGCATGGCGATGGCCTGGTCCCAGCCCTGGCTGGCGCTGGGGTTGCGGCCGTAGCTGGTCTCGGACATCCCCATCCAGGCAAACAGCAGCACCCGGCCATCGCTGGCTTTCAGGGTGCGGGCCGCGTACAGATCGAAGCCGTAGTCGAAAGGCTGGAACGCCCCCAGCGCTGCCCCGGCGGCAAAGTCTCCCTCCAGGGCAAAGCAGCCGCACTGGTGGGCGTTCTGGTAGCAGAAGGGCTGATGGGGGATGCCCTGGGGGCAGCAGATCAAAAGGGGCTGGCCGTCCAGAACGGCGAGGTCGGGGCACTCCCACATATAGCCGAAGGGTTCGGCGGTGGACAGCCGGTTGACCAGACGGAAATGGCTCCCGTCACCGCTCTCATACACCAGAGCGCAGCCCACGTCCGCCTGGGTGCGTCCGCCCAGCAGCATATACAGCCGCCCGTCCCGCTGGATGATCTGCGGGTCCCGTACATGGTTGGTCATGTCGGCGGGGAAGTCGGCGTTGGTCATCAGCAGGGTCTTGCCGGTGAAGTGGACGCCGTCGGCGCTTTCCACCCGCAGCACGTTCTGCTCCCGCCCGGCGTGGATATAGTCAAAGTTGCCGGCGTGCCGGACGTTGCCGGTGTAATACAGGTACAGCTTGCCGTCCTTTTCCAGCGCCGACCCGCTGTAGACGCCGTCCCGGTCGCGGGGATGGTCAGGGTAGACGGCGATGGTCTCCCGGCGGTAGTGGACAAAGTCTTTGGTGGTGTAGTGCCCCCACACGCAGGGGGTGCGCTGGGTGGTGCGGCAGGCCAGCGGGCTGGTGACATAAAAAATGTGATACGTATCCCCGACCTGGCACAGGCCGTTGGGGTCGCCCAGCGTGCCGGCCAGCGGCGTCAGGTGATAGCCGGGCCGCCAGGGCCCCGGCGCGGCTGCCTGGCTGTCGGCGTAGGCGGTTGCGATCTGTTCGCGGTAGTTTGCGTTTTCCATAATTTCCTCCTGGATACCCCAGTGCCCGGACAGCAGGGGGCTGTCCGGGCGGTGGGGCGATCTGATTTTATTGTGCGGCGGCAGAGGCGGCGTTCTTCTTGGCAGTCGCCTTGCCGAAGAGGACGGTCAGCACCAGGCCGGCGCCCAGGGCGATGAGGTGGGCGATGATGTAGTTGAGATAGCCGCCGTGGGCGGGGTCGCAGATGGCCAGGCCGGGCAGGGCAGTGGTGCCGAAGCCCAGCGATGCCAGGTCGGTCAGGAACACGTAGCCGCCGGCGATGGCGCCGCCGATGCAGCCGGCCACCAGCGGGAACTTATACCGCAGGTTGACGCCGAAGATGGCGGGCTCGCTGATGCCGAACAGGGTGGAAATGAAGGAGGGGATGCACAGCTCCTTGACCTTGTTGTTCTTGAAGTTGAGGACGAGGTAGCCCAGCACGGCGCCGCCCTGGCCCATCAGGGCCACGCTCATCAGCGGGTTGAGGAAGTTGCGGCCGGTGTCCGAGAGCAGCTGCGCCTCGATGGCGCCGAAGATATGGTGCAGGCCGGTGATGACGATGATCTGCTGGACGCCCGCAAAGACCATGTAGCCGATGACGCCCAGGTTCTGGGTCATCCAGACCAGGCCGTTGGTGATGCCGTTGGACAGCAGGCGGCCCACAGGGCCCACGATGGTGAACAGCAGGACGGTGGAGATCAGCACCGAGCACATGGGGCTGAACAGCAGCTTGACCACGTCGGGGATCTTTTTGTCAAAGAAGATGTCCAGCTTGGCGATGACGAAGCCCATCATCAGAGCGATGATGATGCCGCCCTGGAAGCCCACCAGCTCGATGTCAAAGCCGAACAGGCTGATGGTCTGCACGTCCACGATGCCCTTGGCGGCGTCGTAGGCGTTGGCCAGCGAGCTGTCCAGCATGATGGCGCCCATGACAAGGCCCAGGATGGGCTTGCCGCCGTAGCGCTTGCAGGCCGAATAGCACACCGCCAGGGGCAGGATGCTGAAAATGCCGTTGGAAGCCAGGCTGACCAGCTTGTTGATGGCAAAGAGGGTGGCGTTGCTTTCCACCACGTCCCACTGGCTGAGCACGCCGGTCAGGCCGCTGAGCAGGGCCGCGGCCAGGATGCCGGGCATGATGTCCACAAATACGTCGGACAGGCTCTTGATGACCGCCTGCAGAGGGTTCATCTTCTTGGCGGCCTCGGCCTTGACTTCGGCCATGGAGGAGCCAGCTGTGCCGGTGTATTGGCTGAATACCTCGTAGATCTCGTTGACCAGCCCAGCGCCGAAGATAATCTGCAGCTGGTTGCCGGCCACGAACTCACCTTTGACCAGGTCGATGTTGTCAATGGCCTCCTTGTTGATCTTGTCGTAATCTTTCAGCGCGATGCGCAGCCGCGTTGCGCAGTGTGTGCTGGCCCGATGTTTTCTTTGCCGTCGACTTGCTCGGTGATCTGCCTGGATATCTCAAGATACCGCTGCTGCTTGCTGTTGTCGCTCATGGCTGAAACCTCCTCAAAACTGATGGTGGAAAAGAGTCAAACGGAAAAGCGCGCTTGTACTGGTTTTATTATAACGCGCTTTTTTGACTGTATAAGACGCAATATTACACAAAAAATCGTCTTAATTTTTGGTAAAACCTATTTCATAAAAACGGTCAAACACGATCGATTTTGATGCGGACCGGCTTGACTTTCGATCTGTGGGCGTGATATAATAAAAAATTAAGCTATCCGAGAGGTGGAACGTATGGAAAAGCGGCCGACCATTGAAGATGTGGCCAAGATGGCGGGGGTGGCGAAAAGCACCGTTTCCCGCTACCTGAACGGCAAGCCGGTCCGGAAGGAGAGCGTCGGCCGCATCCGCCAGGCCATCGAGTATTACGATTACGAGACCAACGTCTTTGCCCGCCTCAGCGCCAAGCAGTCCAACATCATCGGCATCATCCTGCCGGGCTTTGAATCGACCGTCACCCCGCGCGTGATGACGGCGACGGACAAGTACCTGCGCACCAAGGGCTATACCCCGCTGATCATCAACACGGAAGGCGATTTGAACTTTGAGGTGCGCAGCATCGGCAGCCTGGCGCGGATGCGCGTGGACGGGATCATTCTGGTGGCGAGCTACATCACCCCGGCCCACCGCAAGGCGGCGGAACAAGTGCAGGTGCCGGTGGTGTTTATGGGACAAGAGTTCAGCGCCGGCATCTCGGTGCTGGGCGATAACCTGGCGGCTGGTGAGGAGCTGGGCCGCTATGTGGCGGAGCACGGGCTGCGCTCGGTGGGGCTTTTGTGGGTGACCGAGGACGACATCGCTGTGGGCCTGCGCCGCAAAGAGGGGATCCTTCGGGGCCTTGCCGCAGGCGGCGTCACCGATGTGCGCAACTATCTGGCCGACTTCACCTACCAAACGGCCTATACTGTTGCCCGGCAGGTGCTGCAGCTGTCCGACCGGCCCCAGGCGCTGCTGTGCGCCACCGACCGCATCGCCTACGGCGTCTACAAGGCCGCGCAGGAGTTGGGGCTGCGCATCCCGCAGGACATCTCGGTGACCGGCTTTGGCGGCTACGACACCAACGAGGTGCTGACCCCGCCGCTGACTTCCATCCGCTTCGACTTCGAGACCGAAGCCTGCGTCTGCGCCGATACGGTGCTCAGAATGTTCCGTGGCGAGCCAGTCAGTAAAACACAACTGATCGGCTACCGCTTCATCGAGGGCGGTAGCGTGCTGTGACCGCGCCGAAACGCCAAACAAAAACCGGCCCCCTGCCCACACCTGTGGGATGGGAGAGCCGGTATGTTTGTCTTGACCCCTGCGGGAACTGAATGGAATGGAACGGATTTTCCCTCTGCACATTTTTGCACATTTTCTGCACATCAAACAACTGGAGATTGGATGCAAAGCCGTGTACAGGGTGCAAAGAATGCAGTGGATAAAAGCAAATAAAACAACGATAATTTGATAAAAGCAACGAATTTTCACTGAATGCCAGGCTGGACGAAAAATGTCCTTGGGTTCCTCTTAATCAGTGGGCCCAGGGCTTGAGTCCCTGGAGGTGCACCACATGAAACACGCTGAATCGTAGGATTCGGCGTGTTTTCTTTTTGCGCAAAGGTACGGAGCCTGTCTTTGGCGGCATGGTTTGACAAAGCAGCCGGTCCATACAGAAGAAAAGCCGCACCCTCCAAGGATGCGGCTCATACTGTCTACAGTGGATGCACAGCTTGTGAAAAGCTGCATAGAGGGTCCTCCTGGGTTGAAAAGGGTGGGGGTCAATCGTTCCAGCCCGCAATGCGGGTCAGGAGACGCTGGGGATAGCCGTAAAGGCTGGCGGGCCAGTTTTCCAGGTTGGATGTGTTGGAATGGACCAGATAGTCGATGGTCTGCCCTGACTCGTCGGTGACGGTCTGGCTGATGATGACCACATGGCGCCAGCTGCCGTTTTCTCCCATTTGGATCAGGTCGCCGGGCTGGCCGGTCAGGTAGGGAGCGCCGGTCTGGGCCGCCAGGCCATAGCCGGTGTTGCCCTCCGCATAGGCTAAAAATTCATCCACGCCGGACCAGGAGCTGCTGCGGCCGGCGGCGGCGGTGTCGTTGGCCACCGTGCCGTCGAACCACTTCCAAACCGCAGCGCCTGTGGTGTCCATGGGGATGCCGCCGGCGTACAGGCACTGGGAGACGTAGTTCTGGCAGTTGCCGCCCATGCCGGCATAGTCGTCCCAGGCGGGGTTGCGGGCAGCTGTATACTGGAGGGCGTAGTCCAGGGCGGCCTGCCGGTCGTAGGGGTGGTCCGCAGAGGGCAGGGGCCCGGCCTCCCGCTGCGCGCCCAGGGCCGCCGCTGCGGCGCGGTTGGCCTCCAGAAAGGCGGGCACAGCCGCCGCATAGCGGGCTTCCAGATCCTCCCAGCCGCCCTGGCGGATGGTGGTCAGGTAGAGGGCGTCAAAGCTGCTGTGGGCGGCGATCCGCCAGCCCTCCGGCCCCGGCGTCAGGGTGAAGCTGTGATGTACCCCGTACTGTCTGGATTCGGTCCCGGGGGTCTGGGCAAAGATTTGGGTGTTGTCCTCTTGAGCCTGCACCGTGACGCTGCCGTCCGCCTCCTGCCGGGCGGCGGTGCAGCGGAGCCGGTACTGCCAGGACACAAGGGAGTAGTCCGCCCCTTCGGTCAGGGTGCGAAGCCCCAGCTGCCATGTCAGCCCGGCCAGAGACTGCTGCGCCGCGGCATCGCTGGCGAAAAGGCCGTCCATCCCCTCGGGGGCCTGCAGGCGTGCCAGCGCCTGATAATAGCCGTCCATGAACCGCTGCAGAAGCGCGGTCTGCTCCGGGGTGAGGGAGCCTTCTTCCAGGTCGGTTTCCACCCGGCCGCTGCCCACCGGCGCGGCCGGCTCCGGCGCAGCCTCCACAGCCTGCTGAGGAAGAGCCGGGGCGGGAGCGGGGGAAAGGTCCTGGGCGCATCCGGCCGCCAGGACGCAGAGGGCGAGGGCCGCCCCCCGTGCGATCTGTTTGAGCATATCTGCTTTTGATACCTTCCCTGTGATGGTGTGTTTATACGTCCAGAAGTTCCAGCCGGTAGGCGCGGCTGCCCAGGCCGATGGCCTCGGCGCTCTCCAGGGTGTGGATGCCGTTGCGGCTCTCGATCCGCTGGGTCAGGGCTTCGTGGCCGGGGGCGGCATAGACCAGGTCGATGCAGGCCTGGTCCAGGGCCACCGGGTCGGTGGAGGCCAGGATGCCGATGTCGGCCATTTCCGGCTCGGCGGGGTTGCCGTCGCAGTCGCAGTCCACCGAAAGGCGGTTCATCACATTGAGATAGACGATGCGCGCCCCGTGGCCCAGCGCGTCGGACACCGACTTGCCCGCGTCCCCCATGGCCTCCAGAAAGACGTCCTGTTCGCCGCTCCACATACTGCCGCCGGTGCCGCCGGAGTGGATCCAGCTTTTGCCCTCCCGGCTGCCCAGACCGATGGAGATGTTTTTGATGGCGCCGCCGTAGCCCGCCATCGCGTGGCCCTTGAAGTGGGAGAGGACCACATAGTCGTCGTAGTCGGCAAAGGCTGCGCCCACATAGTTCTCCTGCAGGCGCGCGCCGCCCTCCACCGGCAGGGTCATCGAGCCGTTCTCATCCTGGATCTGGACGGCGGCGATGCCGGTAAAGCCGTGCTCCTGCGCCACCTGGTAGTGCTCCTGGGTGGAGCTGCGCGCGCCGCCGTAGGCGGTGTTGCACTCCACGATGGTGCCGTCCAGCTGGCGGACCAGGTCGCCCACCAGTTCGGGCCGCAGGTAGTTGGAGGCGGGGGGTTCCCCGGTGGATAGCTTGACCGCCACCCGGCCCGACGGCGTCCAGCCCAGGGCCTCGTAGGCCCGCACCAGCGCCGCCGCGCTGATCTCCCGGGTAAAATAGACGGCGGGGGCCCCGGCGTCCCGGGTCAGGTGCTCCAGCGCCTCCAGCGGGATGGCGTCCCCCTCGTTGGTGGTCAGGCTGGCTGCCCCGGCGGGGGCGGCGGAGCTGGCAGGTCCTGCCGGGCTGGACGCCGGAGGAGCCGCCGGTGTGGAAGAAGCGCTGGCCGCGGGGGCAGCGCCGCAGGCCCCGGCAGCCCCGGTCAGGGCTGCGGCAGCCGAAAGTTTGAGGAAATCGCGCCGTTTCATGGATCATGCCTCCTTTGTGGGATGAGTCTGGAAGGCGCCGGCTTTGGCACTTTCCACTGCTATCATAATACATAGCTGACGCCGTGTCAAATGCTTGTTCCGTATCCGGGAAGATACGGCGGGGGCATGGCTTTTCGGGGGCCGGGACGCAGAAACCCCCTGGCGCGGCGTGGAGGCTGCGCCAGGGGGCGGGGGTCACTCCCGTGCGGTGAGGAGGGTGAGGGTGTCCGGCAGGTGGAAGATCGCTTCTTTTAAAAACAGGGGATAAAAATACAGGTCTTTCAGCCGGGTAAAGGGCAGCCACTGGAACTGGAAGCGGTGGCGGTCCTCGGTGCGGGCAAAGGGGCGGCCCGGCCCGGGCAGCCCCGCCCGGGAGGCGTCCAGCAGGAAATACAGGCACAGCTCGTGGTAGCGCACCTGGTCCACATCCTCGGTGAAAAAGTTCTGGCAGAACCACAGGGGCCGCTGGATGGCCGCCTCGATGCCCAGCTCCTCCCGGAGCTCCCGGAGGATGGCCTCCTCGGCGGTCTCGCCCAGCTGGACCCGGCCGCCGGGCAGATAGAAATAGGGCGCGTGCTCGTCCTGCATGGCGAGGACGCAGTCCCCGGACAAGATCAGGCCGCAGACGCGGTAGTTGAATTTGGCGTCCTGGACGCGAAAGGAAAGATCCATAGCAGCACCTCTCTGCTGTCAAAAAGGGTGGATAAGGACAAAAAATCCACCCCGATGCGGAACGCATCGGGGTGGATCACTGGCGGAGGAGAAGGGATTTGAACCCTTGCACCGGTTCCCCGGCCTACGAGATTTCGAGTTTTTACGGTTTCACGGTAGTTGAGAGAACCTCGTGGAAGATGCCAGACGAAGCCGGAAGATAAAAACTACCCTGTTGACGATGAAAAGAAAGCCGAATTCTAAAAAATCCAGTCAGGATGTACGGATTTGAACCCATTCCCCAAAGACCTTAAAACAGCCCATTGGAAAGATTTTAGAGAGATTTTGGGCTGTCTGGAAAGATACAGGAAAGACTATTTCACCCTTTGTTCCCACCTTTGCCTGGTTCTGCTGCTGACAAAATCAGAACAGGAAAGGATGGCATCGTATGAACAACCTGTCTTCTATTGTACAGCAGTTGGACGCTCTCCCGGCAACAATTACCAAGGATCAATTCTATCGCATCTGCCATATCAGCAAACGCCACGCCAAGTATCTGCTGGACTCCGGCCTTGTGAAATGTGTAGACTCCGGCAAAAAGACACGGAAATACAAAATCGAGATAAAGGATGTTTTGGCCTACCTGATCGACCGGGAACTTGACCCCGAAAAATACCGTGCCCCTGCGGGCTACTACATAGGCAACAGCGGCAAACTCAAGCGGTGTATCCGCCGCGGCCAGGCACCTGGCTCTGTGGTGACCTTTCATTTTACAGAACAGGAGAAACCCGGCCTGCTTGCAGTATGGGAGGCCGCTGCCGCCGATTACAAAGACCTGATGACAACTGCCGAGGTCTGCGAGTTGACCGGATATGGGGCACAGACCGTCCAACGATGGCACAGCAACAAGTCCATTACTGGATTCGTCATTCAGCGCAAGCTGCTAATTTCCAAACTGACCCTTCTGGAATTTCTTGCTGGAGATACAGCCACTAAAATCGTCCGTAAATCTCCCAAGCATCTGAGTTTGCTTTGCCAATATGCAGAGCAGTGCAGTAAAGAAAGTGAGGCTGGTGCCTCCGCAGAACCAGAATAACAGTATGAAAACAGCCCCTTGCTTTACAGTGAGGGGCTTAACGCATAGCAGATCTTTTGTCTTTCTGGCATGGATCAGGTCCTGCATCGCATTGCGATGCAAGCAAATCACCCTCCTTCCGGGTAGCCGATATCAGTATAACACACATCCACACCCAAAGATGACCATCCTTGTACACCCGACCAGATAGCCTTAGCCAGAATTATCTTTACTCTATATATTGCATTATAACTTATAACGAGTTATAATATGTAAAAAGAGTTATAAGTGGGTGGTGATGACATGGAGTATCTCAAGCGGGTATTGGGGATAGAAGTCACTTGTGAAAGCAGGCCGATCCGGCATCTGCCCAACTTCATCAGCACGAGGTATACCCTGAAAGGCGCATCTCTGGATGGGCAGAAAGTGGTCTTCCTTTTCCCCAAAACGGAACTGGAACAAGTAGAGGCGCTCAAGAAGCATCTGGAAAGGGTGCAAGAGAGCGAAAAGCTGCCGGTTGTATTGGTGCTGGATCGGATCACTTCCCGGCAGAAAGAGTATCTGCTTCGGGAAAAAATCCCATTCGTTGTGAAGGAAAAACAAATCTATCTGCCCTTTATGGCGGTGTATTTGCAGGAACGCTGCAACGCCGAAAAAATCCAGCAGGAGAAAATGATTCCCTCGGCACAGGTACTTTTGCTCCATTTTATTTACCATGGGGCAGGAAAGATCACTACGCACCAGGCGGCAAAGGACCTGAATTTGACCCCGACGTCAATCTCAAGGGCATCTAGGCAGCTCGAAGAAATGGGCCTACTCAAAGCCAAAAAGGCTGGCGTTCAGAAAATCCTGTTTTCAGATGCTGTGCCCAAAGAACTATTTCAAACTGCAGAGCCGAAACTGCTCGATCCTGTAAAAAGGACCGTTTATCTCCCGAAGGATTCTGTAAAAGCAGAATGGCTGGAAAGCGGCTATCTGGCGCTGGCAGAATATTCGATGCTGAACACGCCGAAGATTAGCTGCTACGCGACAAACAAGGCTGTGCCGAACGCTCTGCTGACAAGCCGTTTACAGGATTCGCGGTCGCAGGTGGCCGTGGAGCTGTGGAGATATGATCCGCGAAGATTGTCCGGTCGAAAGACGGTGGATGAGCTTTCGTTGGCCTTGGCGCTGCGGAATGACCCGGATGAGCGAGTCGAAGAAGCGGTGGAAGAAATGCTGGACTGCTTGTGGAGGAAGATAGATGGTAAAAGGAATTGACAGTTTTAAAAACTGGTTCCAGGGCTACGAAGAACAATATGTCATCATTGGAGGAACAGCCTGCGACATTCTGATGACAAACGAGGAGCTGAGTTTTCGTGCGACAAAAGATATCGATCTTGTTCTGATTGTCGAAGCGCTAAACGCAGACTTTGGGAGAAAATTCTGGGAATATGTGAAGCAGGCCGGATACGAACATCGCAGCAAGAGTTCTGGAATGCCTCAGTTCTACCGATTCAGTCATCCCCTATCAGATCAATACCCTGCGATGATTGAGCTTTTTAGCAGAAAACCGGAGGCCATCCAGCTTCCAGAAGATGCCATATTGACTCCGTTGCCACTGGATGAGGATATATCGAGTCTGTCTGCAATTCTTCTGGATGACGCCTATTATGAATTTCTAAAACAAGGGCGAGAGACAGTCGCTGGCGTTACGATTCTGGGGGCCGAATATCTGATTCCCTTTAAAGCGAAGGCATGGATGGACTTGACGGACCGAAAAGCGAATGGAGAAAGCGTTGACGGCAAAAATATCAGGAAACATAAAAACGATGTTTTTCGGCTGACAGAATTGATTGACCCTGAGCTTCATATTCAGGTTCCGGCAGGCGTCTATGAAGACATTCAGGCTTTTTGCAATCGAATGAATGACGAAGATGTAAATGTCAAGCAGCTGGGTTTGGTGGGAAAAACAAAGGAAGAAATTCTCGAGGAGCTGGAAGCAATGTATCGTTCACGATAATTCTGGACACCGAAGCAAGCGGCAGAATCTGAAGGTGAGAAGTCCTTTGGCAAGACAGAATTTCTGTGCAAAAATGACTCTTCTGGAATTTCTTGCTGGAGATACAGCCACCAAAATCGTCCGCAAATCTTCCAAGTATCTGAGCTTGCTTTGCCAATATGCGGAGCAGTACAGCGAAGAAAGTGTAGCTGGTGTTTCTACAGAGCCAAAGGATAAAAGTTGATAACAGTATGAAAACAGCCCCTTACTTTACAGTGAGGGGCTTAACGCATAGCAGATCTTTTGTCTTTCTGGCAAGGATCAGGTCTTGCATTGCGTTGCGTTTCAAGCAAATCACCCTCCTTCCCAGGTAACCGATATCAGTATAACACATTTTTCTGAATTTTGCAGCAAGAATAATTCACGTTTTTCTGGCTGTTTGTGGCATAAAAACCACGTTTTTCTAAAAAAGTGGCAAATGTCAATCTGCATTTTAGCGCACACTGGTCAGCCGGTGTGCGCTTTTTTGGTAAAGGAGGCTTCTTGTGTTTGATTACTTTTATGGCGGCCAGGCCGGCCTGTTTTCCTTCTATCGAATTCCAAAGGCTCTCTTTACCGATGCCCGGATTCGCGGTATCTCTGCAGAAGCAAAAATCCTGTATGGCCTCTTATTGGATCGGATGGGGCTTTCGGTCAAGAATGGCTGGACGGATGATACCGGCCGGGTATACATCATCTTCACGACAGAAGAAATCATGGAAGCGCTCTACTGTGCGGACAACAAGGCCACCAAGCTCATGAAGGAGTTGGAAAGCTGTGGCCTGATTGAGCGCAAACGCCGGGGCCTTGGAAAACCCAGCCTGATCTATGTGAAAAACTTTATTTCTGAATCGTCAGAACCACGAATCCAGAATCGTGAAAATCACGATTCTGGAACCGTGAAAAACGCGACTCTTGAATCGCTAAAATCACGAGGAATTAAGAATAATCAAAACAATACTGACCTGAGTGAGACTGTTCCTTTCCTTTCGGGTGCAGTCGCCGGAACGGAATACGAAGGGAAGGATGACCGCACCCTGTATCAGAAGTATTTTTCTCGGCAGATCAACTTCGAGGCTCTGATTGCAGGCCACCCTGATGATGAGGATATGCTGCGGGAGATGTTGGAGCTTCTGGTGGACACAGTGTGCAGCAAGCGCTGCTTCATCCGTATCGCGGGCGATGACAAACCCGCCGAGGTGGTGAAGGCGCAGCTCATGAAATTGAACAGCGACCACTTGCGGTTTGTGCTTATGTGCCTGAAGGAGAACACCACCCAGGTGCGGAACATCCGCCAGTACCTGCTGGCGACTCTCTATAATGCACCCATGACCATGCACAGTTCCTATGCCGCCCGGGTGCAGCACGACCTAAATTCATGCTCTCGATAGCATGAACTTGATTTTTTGAAAAGTTTATGCTATGCTGTGGACAGGAGGTGGCCCCTGTGTTGCGACAAGAGAAGAAGTTGCACCCGCGCGATTTTTACATGCGCAAGCTGATGGCCTTTCAGGATACCGAGGATGTAAAGATCATCACCGGTATCCGACGCTGCGGTAAATCCAGCTTACTAAAGCTGATGGTCCAGCACCTGCGCGAAAGCGGCGTGGACGCCAGTCAGATCGTCGAGATGAACTTTGAATCCATGCAGTTCCGCGAAATGACGGTCCAGAATCTGTACCAGTATGTGAAGGATCGGTTGCCGGATGCAAAGCGCGCCTATCTGTTTTTTGATGAGATCCAGCGCGTCGATCAGTGGCAGGATGCAGTCAACTCGTTTCGAGTAGACTTTGACTGTGACATCTATGTGACAGGCTCTAACGCCTACCTGCTCTCGTCAGAATACGCGACCTATCTCACTGGGCGAAGCGTGGAGATCAAGATGCTGCCCCTCTCCTTCCGGGAGTTTCTGGACTTTCATGGCTATGTGGTCGAGGAGCGGCAAAGCCCTGCCGGTGGGACGCGCAAACGCATCCGGGACGCTAGCGGCGAGTTTTATGAGCCGCAGGAGCTGTTGGAGGCGTATCTGAAATTTGGCGGGATGCCCGGTCTTGCAGATGTGGGTCTGGACACGGACAAGGCTCTGACCCTGTTGGACGGCATCTATTCGACGGTGGTAGTGCGGGATATTTTGGAACGGGAGCGCCGCCGCGGCCAACGCCAGCTCACCGACCCGGAACTGCTGCGCAAGATCGTCCTCTTTTTGGCAGATAATATCGGCAACAGTACCTCGCTTACCTCCATCGGTAATACGTTGGTGAGTGAGAAGATGCTGCCGCAGGGTCGGAAAGGCGCACCCTCAGTCCACACCATCCAAGCATATGTAGCTGCCCTGCTGGAATCCTATGTGTTCTATGAGATCAAGCGCTTCGACATCAAGGGCAAAGAATATCTGCGGACCCTGGGCAAGTATTACATTGTGGATACCGGCCTGCGCAATTATCTGTTGGGGTTCCGCGATATGGATACTGGCCACATCATTGAAAACGTAGTCTACTTTGAGCTGCTGCGCCGCGGCTATGATGTTGCCATCGGCAAGGTGGGGAATCTGGAAGTGGATTTCATCGCGTCCAATGCCAAAGACAAAATATACTTCCAGGTCACAGAATCCATGAACGAGCCTTCGACTCGCGAGCGGGAGTTGGCCCCATTGCGTTTGATTCGTGACAATTACCGGAAAGTGGTTATTGCCGGCAGCTGTGACGCCCCTGTGACGCAGGAAGGCATTCAAATCGTAAAGCTGACGGATTTCCTGCTGGATGATATCTTATTTATAAACTAAATAACCTTGAACCTTGGCCCAGAGATTTCTCTGGGCCTTTTCTGTTGGGAGGTGATGAATCATTTCAGAGCAGAAACCAG
>ERZ1090861.681-NODE-681-length-19962-cov-9.560255_pt1 | contig 19962 bp, 21 predicted proteins | sample MGYA00478482_ERZ1090861 | MGnify/ENA primary metagenome ERZ1090861 (study PRJEB33644, sample SAMEA5815744) | chicken gut metagenome | biome: Chicken; feature: Gastrointestinal Tract; material: Caecum | place: Ireland | collected 2019-01-01 | study: A study of the... | reverse complement strand
CCTCCTGCTTTTTTGTACGTAAACGGCTTTCGCGTCCTGGGGGACGCGACGGGGGCGCTGCCCCTCGACCCCGCCGCCTTTTGTAAAAGGCGGGCGAAAACTTTTGTTTGATTTTGTAAACACCTTATACAAAAACGAAGCGCACTGCAATTTTGCAGTGCGCTTTTCTTTTTTTGATTCTTTTTACTGCATCAGCTTGCAGACCGCTTCGGAGAAGGCAACGGGGTCGTCTACGGAAAGCCCCTCCATCAAGCACGCCTGATCATACAGCAGCTTGGCGTACTGCGCAAGCTTGTCCGTGTCGCCCGCCTCGAACGCCGCCGTAAGCGACGCATACACGGGGTGTTCGCCGTTGAGCTCCAGCACGCGCTCGGCTTTCGGCGCATTTTCGGAATTGGGCATGGCGGCAAGCACCTTTTCCATTTCGATGGACATCGCGCCCTTGCTCGACAGGCACACCGGGTGCGTTTTTAAGCGGTTCGAGAGCTTCACTTCGCTGACCTTGCCTTCGAGCGCCTTTTGCATTGCCTCGAACATAGGCTTGCCGGCCTCGGCTTTTTCTTCGTTTTCTTTCTTTTCCTCGTCGCTTTCCAGCCCCAGATCGTTGCCCGAGATCGAGCAGAATTCCTTTTCGCCGTGCGCGTGGAGGATCTGCATCAAAAACTCGTCCACGTCGTCGGTTAAGAAAAGGATGTCGTACCCGCGGTCGCGCACCGTTTCCGCCTGCGGCAGCAAATTCAGCTTTTCCACACTCTCGCCCGCGGCGTAATAGATGTATTTCTGCCCCTCGGGCATAGCATCCACGTATTCTTTCAGCGTGCACAGCTTTGAGTCGGACGCGCGCGTGAACAGCAGCAGGTCTTCGAGCAGCTCGCGCTCGCCGCCGATGGTGCTGTACAACGCGTATTTGAGCTGCAAGCCGAAGGCTTTCCAGAACAACTCATACTTTTCACGGTCTTTTTCGAGCATATCCGCAAGCTCTTTTTTGATCTTCTTTTCGAGCGCGCGGGCGATCACCTTGAGCTGACGATCCTGCTGAAGCGTTTCACGCGAAATGTTCAGTGTGAGATCTTCGGAATCGACCACGCCTTTTACGAAGCTAAAGCAGTCGGGTAAAAGGTCTGCGCACTTGTCCATGATCTTGACGCCGCTCGAATACAGCGCCAGACCCTTTTCAAAGTTTTTGGAGTAGTAGTTGTAATCCGCCTTTTCGGGGATGAACAGCAGCGCCTGGTAGCTGGTCGTGCCCTCCGCTTTCTGGTGGATGACACGCAGGGGCTTGTCATACGCGTGGAAGCGCTCCTGATAAAATTTCTCGTATTCCTCTTGGGTGATCTCGCCTTTCGCCTTTTTCCAAAGCGGCACCATGCTGTTGACGGTCTCCCGGACGGTGTACGTTTCGTACTCGTCCTCGCTCCCCTCTTTTTTGCGCGAATGCTCCATATCCATTTGGATGGGGAAGCGGATATAATCCGAATATTTTTTAACGAGCGACGAGATCGTATAGGTCTCTAAAAATTCGTCATATTCTGCTTCGGGCGTATTTTCCTTGATGTGCAAAATCACGTCCGTGCCGACGTCGTCTTTTTGCGCCTCGGTGATGGTGTAGCCGTCCGCACCCGACGACTGCCAGCGGTACGCCTTGTCCGCACCGAACGCGCGACTGACGACCTCCACGCGGTCGGCGACCATGAATGCCGCATAAAAGCCCACGCCGAACTGCCCAATGATGTCCACATCCTGCCCGTCCGTCTCGTTTTCGGCAGAGAACTGCCGCGAGCCGCTTTTGGCGATGGTACCGAGGTTTTTGTCGAGCTCTTCCTCGGTCATGCCGATGCCGTTGTCGGATACGGTCAGCAGGCGGTTGTCTTTATCGATCTTGACATCAATATGAAAATCGTCGTGCTTCAGCTGCACGCTGTCGTCGGTCAACGAGCGGAAATACAGCTTGTCGATCGCGTCGCTTGCGTTGGAGATGAGCTCGCGCAGAAAGATCTCCCGATTTGTATAAATGGAATTGATCATCAAATCCAGCATCCGCTTAGATTCGGTCTTGAATTGCTTTTTTGCCATGCCATATGCCTCCGAAACGTTTTAGCACTCTAATACTTCGAGTGCTAAAATATACTATATACCTGTTTTTCCCATTTTGCAAGGTACGCACGGCAAAAAGTTTTGAATAATTTGTGAATTTTAAGCACGGTTCATGCAACGGATACCGTTTGCAGACTTATATAAAAAGACGGCGGGGGCAAGCGCCGCCCTACTGTATGGTTCATAATTTCTGAAACGGTTTTTCAGCACTCACACCCGCACAAAATTCTCGACCTCTTTCATCAGCAACTCCTCGCGGCGCGTGCCCTCGCGCGGGGTGACCGAGAAACCTTCAAGCGTCAGGTTTTCGGCATAGCGCGCAAACAGCCCGTAAGCGTTCAAATTGCGCATGCGGTTGCACTCCGGGTAGGTGTCCTCATAAGCGGGCACGAAGGGGCGGTAGTCGTAATAATCCGCACCGGGCGCATATTCAAGTGTAAAGTTGCGCAGTATCACATTTTGCACGGTCAGCTTCTTTGTGCCCGTCACGATCACGGGGATCTCCACGCCCGTTGCACGGATGTTTTCTACCGTCACGCCGTCTATCGCCCCCGCGTTGTCTTTTTCCCCGTCGCGGTTGCGGTTGTTGAGGCTGATGAACAGCGGGCAGGTCTCGCCGTCCATCTCAATATTGCGGATCGTCACGTTTTGCACCTTCGCACCGTCGGCGGATTCAATCGAAATGCCCGAAACGCCGCCGGGATAGATGTCGTTTAAGAAAAATGCGCAGTTTTCGACAAGCACATCCGAAATATCGGCGCTCGTTTCCGTGCCGATCTTAAAGGCATTTGTGCAGGAGGTCACGCGGCAGTCGCGCACGGTGACGTCCCGCATCTCGTCGCCGGCCCCCAGCCCCTCGCTGTTTTTAAGCACGATGCCGTCGTCGCCGGTTGAGATGAAGCAGTGCTCGATCACCACATTTGACGAGCCCGCCACGTCGATGCCGTCGGTATTGGCAACATGGCGGTTGTTGTCGATCACGAGATCACGCACCTGCACGCCGCTGCAGCCGTTGAGTTCCAGCGTCCACGCGGCGGAGTTTTCCAGCATGAAGTTTTCGATGCGCACGCCCTCGCACTCGATCAAACGCACCAGATTACCATATTTGCTTTCGTGGGCAAACCGCACGCGGCGGCGGTATTCCTGCCGCAATTCCCACACGCCGAGCGTTTCGGGAAACGGCTCTGTCTGCGGCATTTCTGCGGGCGCGAGCGAATAATAATTTCCCTCGCCGCACAGCTTCCCGCCGCCCGTAAGCACAATATCCCGCGCATGCTCGGCATACAACAGGCAGCCTTTGTCCATATCTGCGCCGTTTTGCGAGGCGACCAGTGCCGAGTCCCGCTCAATGAACAGCGTCACACCGCTTTTGAGCGTCAAACTGCCCGTCGTGAAGCTGCCGCCGCGCACCACGACCGTCCCGCCGCCGTGCGTGTAGACCTCGTCGATCGCCGTCTGCACCGCGTCACGGTTGTTCACGTCCGCACGGTCAGGCACAGCGCCGCAGTCGCGGATATCCACGGTATAGACACCTGCCGGGGGCTCGCCGTCGGAAAGATAGTCGTCATAGGGGATGTCCGCATAAAAATCCCCCTCGTACACTTCCGAAAACACATCGCCCGAAGTCACCTTGAAATCCTTTGTATACACGCCGAAATACCAGCCGGCGGCACCGCCCGTTACAAGTAAAATACTGACTGCCGCCGCAATAAGCCGCTTCGCCGTTTTGCCGAGTGTTTTCCGCACGCCGCCGCGCCCCTTTCTTTTTTTATCAGAATAGCACAAATCGCCGGGCGCGTAAAGGCGGATATGTCGGTTTTGTAAACATTTTGTGCCGCAGCAGGATTTTATTTGAAATACACGGCGGTTCGTGATAAGATAATAAAGATACAGACAACAAGGAGGTATTGCCTTGGACGATCAAAAAGAAAAACGCGGCGGCACGCCCGAACCGGATGTTGAGCCGAATGCCGAGCCGCAAGCCGAGCCGCAAGCCGGGTCGGACGGCGAGCAGTCGCTGCACGACGAATTGGAGGATCTCGCAAGGGTCTTTCAAGAGGAGCTCGACCGCGCAAAGGCACAAGCCCGCGAAGATGCAAACCGCACAGACGATGCACCGGGCATTCTGATCCAATCGCTTGACGATCTGCCGGATGTGCAGCGGGAAGCGGACGCAGAGGCGGCGCCGAAGGACGGCACGGAAGAAACGCTTTGCGAATGCTGCGGCGAACGGCCGAGCGGGACGCAGAAAGATCCCGATTCCCCTTACTGCTCCGTCTGTGACGAGGGGCTGCGGCATTATCCTTTCGACTTTTTGAATGTTTTGCTGGCGTTGGTGCTTTTGGTGTTTGTGTTTTACGGCGGCTACCAGTTTGCCGACCACACCGAAGTATTTGTTCGGACGGCGCAGGCAGATTCGCTTGCCGCAGACAATGAACTGTATTCCGCTTTGGACGCCTACACGCAAGCTGAAGAAGCCATGTCCTCCGACCGGATCAACGGGGAGCTGGTCTATAAGCGCGCCGCTCTTACGATGTATAAACTCGGATATATGTCGAATGTTGTGGAGCTGGGAGATGCCGTCCACAGCTGGGAGCTGCAGCTGCCGCATTTCCGCGCTATGAAAACGGCGCTCGACCGCGCCGAGCAGTTCCTTGCCACGGGCGACGCCGCCACGGAGATCCTGTCGCCGTACATGTCCATGTCCGCGCAGGAGATCCCGTATGACGATGTACTCGCACAATTGGAGGCGCTCAAGACCGCCGACCCGAAGGAAACGACCGCCGCCGCAGAGGATACAACGGATGAGGCGGAAACCACGACCGAGGCTGCGGATACGGACGCTTACACCCCGCAGTACACCGGCTACAACACCGCCATGGTAACGTTTTACCAATACTATCTGGCACTTATCTCCGACCGGCCTTTAGAGACCCAGATCGGTTTTGTGGAAGAGATGCAGTCGCTGGAGCCCGAGGAGACATGGCTGTATGCGACACTGCTCGGCGAGCTGTATGCCAAGACCGGGCGCGATATTGAACCGATCTGCGAAAAGATGCTCGAAGTCAACGCCGAGGACGATACGCCCGCACTGCTGCGTGTGATCGCGCTGCGCACGGCAGGGGACTACGATGCGGCGATCTCGCAGAGCGAAGCGCAGATCGAAGCCGGCAACGAATATGCTGCGGAGCTGTACCGGCAGATCGGCCTTTGCTACCTGCTGCAGGGCGATTACGAAACGGCATATGAAAAGGTCAACGAGGGCTTCCATTTAACCAATCCGTCCATCCAGCTCGTCAACACGCTGGCGCTTTGCGCTTCCGCTGCGGGCGAAGAGGACGCCTATGCAGAGGCGGCGGATCTGCTGACAAGCAGCGGGTATACTGTCTCCGAAGAGGTGCTGGAATACCGCGCCGGCACGCGCACCATAGAGAGCATCTTCACGGAAGGAGATCTGGACGTCACATGAGAATCGTATATTTGATCGTAAAATATATCACGCTGCCCGGCACGTTTTTGCAGGCCTTTTTTGAGCATTTGACCTGCCGTGTGTATGAGGTGCTTGTGGAGGACGGGCGGTATCTGCGGGCAAACGAGATGTGCGGGCATATCCAGCACGAGCTTGTGCGCAAGCGTTCGACCTCCTTTGGGATCTGCTTTTTCCCCTTTTTGTTCAATCTGATCGCAGGGCTGATGCTCACGGCAGTCGGCGCGGTCAACGTGCTGTACCTCGGTGAATTCTTCACCTCGGGCGGTTCGGTGCACATCCTCAACTTCCTGTTTTTATGGGTCGGCATTTCGTGCCTGACGAACCTGTTCCCGCAGACAGAGGATGCGCTGACCTTCAAAGAACTGCTGTACGGCAAGGGGAAATCCAACCTGTTTGTTAAGATCATCGCCGCCCCGATCTTTGCCGTCTTGTATGTCGGCTCTTATCTGCAAAAATGGGGTGTGACGCTGCTCACATCAGCGGCGTTCGCCTATGCGCTGCCCTATATTTTGGGCACGTTCCTGCCGCAGCTTTACGAAGCGGTGCAATAAACCGACCAAAATCCATCAAAAGACGCCGCCCTCCGAAACGGAGGGCGGCGTTCTTCTTGTTTTGCTTTTATCTGCCGAGATACGGCAAGGGGTTGACACGGTTGCCGTTGACACGTACCTCAAAGTGCAGGTGCGGGCCCGTAACATTGCCGGTCGAACCGATACTGCCGATCCGCTGCCCCGCCGAGACATAATCGCCCGCAGACACCCGCAGCGAACCGCGCTGCATATGGGCGTACAGTGTAGAGAGCCCATTGCCGTGGTTGATGATCACGTGGTAGCCGTAGCTGGAATGGTACCCTGCCGTGGTCACCCTGCCGCTGCCCGCCGCAACGACCGCAAGCCCTGTGCTTCCGCCGCCGGAGCGGGTAATGTCGATCGCCCGATGATACCCGGAGCTTCGCGAGCCGTAACCGGAGGAAATGTTATACGCCCCGATTGCAGGCCATAGCAGGCTGCCGCCGTAGCTGGTCGCGGAATAGGAGCCGGAGGAACCATATGCCCGCCGCGTGCCGACCTGAATGACCTCATCGACGGGCTCCCGGATCGTCACGCGCGAGACCTCTTTGACCGAGGTACGCACGCCGTCCACATAAGTGACCAGCTCCGTAACCTGCTGTTCGCCGTTGACGCCCTTCGTCTTGGTGCGCCGCGTGCCCGAATACAGGCTGGACGTTTCTTCCCGAACCGTCTCATACGGGATCGTCTCGGTGCGCGTTTCGGTACGGGTGACCTGCACCTGAATGAAATTGACCTCGCGGGTGATGAGAAGCTCCTGCCCGATGTGGATCTCCTCTGTCAGCCCCGGATTCTGCTCAAACAGCGTCGCTGTGGATAAGCCGAATTTCTGTGCGATGCCCGAAACCGTGTCGCCCGCCTCGACCGTGTAATACTGCGCGGCGCTCTTTTTGGAATTCAAGCGCTGGGAAAGGCGCTGTGCATCCCAGATCGTCTCTTCGCTGTCCGGGTAAAGTCCCTGCACATACGAGATCTCCTCAACAAAGCTGACGACCGCGTTGGCATCGGTCACATCGTAATTGTCTAAGATCGTATCGAACACCGTGGCGGCATCCGTCTCATTCTTCACCGCGCACAGGAATTCCCCGTCGATATAAATCCCGCAGGCGTTGGTCACCTGTAAATTGCTGCGTTCAATAATGGCGTCGCACAGCACGGTTGCATCGCGCAGTTCCGTCAAACGCACCGGCTTGATCGCAAAGCTGACGCTTTCCGTCTTCGTGTCGCCCGTATCCACTGCCGCTGCGGTCGCAAGCCGCTCTTCCGCCTGCTCACGCGCGGCAAGATAGACGGATTCCGATTCCACATAGCCGATGACCGCGTCATTGTATTTGACCTCCAGCGCCAAAGTCCTGCCGCTGAGGGCGCTGACCGTAAAGCAGAGCACGACGAATGCGGCGCACGGCAGCACCACGTTGACGGCAAAGCGGAATACTGCGCCGTGCAGGCGAAACGCCTTGCGCATATAGGCTTTCAGCAGCGTCGGCGCGGCCCTGCGGTCGTTTTTCAGCACATCTAAAACACGTGCGTGCACACGGCGCACATCGCTTATCAGCTCACGGATCTCGCGCACGAGCCGGCGGGAGGCGCGCATAAAAAAGCCGCCTACCGTAACAAGCACGGCGGTCAGTATCGCCCGAAGCGCCTGGAACGGTTTTTTGAGCTGCCGCCAGAGCCAACGCCCGAAATTGCGCAGCAGATATCCGCTCTTAAGCCCTAAATAATAAATATTTCGGTAAAATCGGTCAAACATATGGCGTTCCTTTCAAATGCCGCGCTGAAATAAGCGCAAGCGTTTTTCAGGTTCAAGGACATATATGAAAAGAGTATAGCACATTTTGCCTGATTTTTCAAGTCGTGCACGCCCGTCTGCCGGCGCACGAAAAACGGCGGCGCTTTTAAAAGCGCCGCCGTTTGTTACAGGGTCCTTATTCGTCTTTGTCGTCCGCGTCGTCGCCGCAGCCATCACAGCCGCAGCCGCATTCGTCGTCAAGGTCGAATTCCAGCTTTTCGCCGCACGCCGGGCAGGCGGCAAAGCCGTTGTCGATGTCGGCTTCGTCAAAATAGACGGTCTCGCCGCAGGCGGGGCAGTCCACTTCGTAAACGCCCTCGTCATCGCAGTCGCACTCGTCCTCTTCATAGACATACTGCTCAAGATCGTCAAGATCTTCATCCACAGCGTCGAGCTGCTCGCTGACGAGCGCCAGCTCGTCTTCAAGGTCGGAAACAGTCATGGCAAGATCATCGATAACGTCAAGCATTGCCTTGAACAGCTTGGTTTCATCCTTCTTTTCTTCGAGGTCAAGCCCCTCGAACAGCCCGCGCAGATAGGCGGCTTTTTCCGTAACGGTCATAACGTATACCTCCTAAAATACAATTACGCTCTGGACATGTATTCGCCGCTTCTCGTATCGACGTTGATCATTTCGCCCTCGTCGATGAACAGCGGGACTTTGATCTCCGCCCCGGTTTCGAGCGTGGCGGGCTTGGTCGCGTTGGTCGCGGTGTCGCCCTTAAAGCCGGGTTCGGTTTTGGTGACTTGCAGCGTGACAAAGGTCGGCGGCTCTACGCCGAACACCTTGCCCTTGTAAGAAAGCACTTTGCAGACCATGTTTTCCTTGACAAACTTGAAGTTGTCGGAAAGGTCGCTTGCGTTGATGGGCACGAGCTCATAGGTCTCGGGATCCATGAAGTAATACAGATCGCCGTCGTTGTAAGAATATTCCATATCCTTGCGCTCGATGAACGCGGTGGGGAATTTTTCGGTGGGGTTGAAGGTCTTTTCCACCACGCTGCCTGCGATCACGTTTTTGATCTTGGTGCGCACAAACGCCGCGCCCTTACCGGGTTTGACATGCTGGAACTCGATGATCTGGTAGACATTGCCGTCCATTTCAAACGTCACGCCGTTGCGAAAATCGCCTGCTGTAATCATAAAATACATCCTCCGTTTTACGCCCCGCCGCGCTGCGGCGCAGGTTTGTTTCTCATTCGTCTAATATTGTATATGATTGCGCGCGGTTTTTCAAGGCTTTTTTTACAGAACCGCGAGCACCTTCGGGCAATTCGTCAAATTACGGCAGCCCTCCGTCGTGATAAGCGCCATATCCTCCGTGCGCACGCCGAATTCACCGGGCAGATAAATGCCGGGTTCCACGGTCACCACGTTGCCCGCCACCAGCGCATCCTTGGCACGCGGCGCAAGGTTCGGTCGTTCGTGGATCTCAACGCCTACGCCGTGCCCTGTGGAGTGCCCGAAGCACGCGCCGTAGCCCGCACGATCGATCACACCGCGCGCCGCCGCGTCCGCATCGCAGCAGGGCAGCCCCGCTTTAAGGACTTTTAACGCCTCGGTTTGGGCTTCCAGCACGACCGCATACACTTCTTTCTGCTTTTCGCTGACCTTGCCGACCGCGACGGTGCGGGTCATGTCGGAATGGTAGCCGTCTACGACCGCGCCGAAGTCCATGGTCACAAAGTCGCCCAACTTGATCTTCTTATCGCCCGGTACACCGTGCGGTTTTGAGGAATTCGCCCCGCTGACGGCAATGGTCTCGAACGACAGCGCTTCGGCGCCGTGCGAGAGCATGAAGAAATCCAGCTCCAGCGCCACCTCGCGCTCGGTCTTGCCCGGTTCGATAAACGCACAGATGTGCGCGAATGCCTGCTCGGCGATGCGCTGTGCGCGTTCGATGCGTTCAACTTCATCTGCCGTTTTGACCGCGCGCAGCGCATGGATCAGGAGATCGAGCGTATTGTCTGCGGAAAGCTCCAGAGGCGCAAACATCTCCGTGTAACGGGCAAACGCCGAAAGGCTCATGCGCGATGCTTCAACGCCGATGCGCCGGACACCCATTTCGGAAAACAGAGCTTTCAGCTGCCCGCGGTCCGTGCTTTGCAGCACGACCTCGCAATCGGTCACCGTCTGACATGCCGCCTCGAAATAGCGGCTGTCCGTCACGAACACCGCCCGGTCGGCGCTGACCAGTAAATAGCCGTCGCTCGACGGAAACCCCGTAAAATAGCGGCGGTTCTCGGGCGACACGAGCAGCGCCCCGTCGAGCTGCGTGCTCTGTCGCAAAAGCGATTGCAGTTTTTCAATCCTCATAAACACCATACCCATGTAGCTTTTCAAAGGCTTCCAAAATCGGTTTTTCGCGCTTTTCTTTCCATTTGTAATACTGCGGATACAGGCTTTTCATCGGGATAGGGTCGATCCTTACGGCGATCGCCCCGCAGCGGTTGGCGGCTTTGACGTCCGAGAACAGCTGGTCCCCGAGCATTGCAAGCTCGGGAAGCTCCACACCGAGCCGTTTTGCCGCACGCCGCAGCCCGCGTGTGCGCGGCTTCATGGACAGCGAAACATACGGCAGAGAAAAACGCTTTGCAATGGGGCGCACGCGCAAAAACGTAGCATTCGAGATCAGAATGATCGGAAAGCCCGCAGCCTGTATCGTTCGGATCCACGCCTCGGCGCCCGTGATGAACTTCATGGTGCCGTCGGGCGCAAGCGTATTGTCGATATCCAGCCCGACTGCCTTGGCGCCCATTTTACGCAGATCCTCAGGCGTTACGTCGAGCACGCTTTTGAAACGGTATTTCGGCATCAGCAGGGAAGTCTTATCCATTTCATTCTCCGTCGCCGGAAAAAGCAAAAGCGGGCATACGCCCGCCTTACTTTCTCGGTCTTACTTATACTTTCTCTTTCGAGCGGCTTCCGATTTCTTTTTTCTCTTAACGGAAGGCTTTTCATAGTGCTCTCTTTTACGCACTTCTTGAATAACGCCGTCACGAGAGGTTTGCCGTTTGAAGCGGCGAAGCGCACTATCCAGGGATTCGTTGTCCTTGACCTTGACCTGGCTCATCTGATTCCCTCCCTTAACTTTATCAAAATGCCCTGTCATTATACAACAAGCCCATGTGCAATGTCAAGCCAAATTCCCAAGAAAGCCGCGCGAACTGCGAAAAATCTCGAAACCGGCGGTGCAAACACGCCGAACGGACGGCATCGCACAGGAAATTTACAAATCGTTCACAGGTCTGTTGTTCTGCGTCTGCGCGGCAGGATCAGGCTGCCGCACACCGAACCCGATATACCGAAACCGACGCCGGCGGTTCAGCGCAGCTTGTCGAGCGGCAGCTCATAAGCGGGCAGGAATTCCGACAGGAACGCCGCCGCCTCCGGGCATTCGAGCTTTTCGAGCAGCTTTTTTGTGGACTTTTCCGCCTCGCGGAACTCCGTATTGCCCGCCTTGCGTTCCTCAATGCATTTGATATATGCCGAAAGCTTGTCCGCCGCTTTTACCAGCCTCCAAAGCGCAGCATCATCCGCCTTTTGCTCCAAAAGCGGGTCATAATCCGCCTGCATATCCTCGGGCAGCATGGAAAGCAGCCGCGCACCGGCGCTTTTTTCAACTTCGGCGAAGGCGGAACGCAGCTCCGTGCTGAAATATTTGACCGGTGTCGGCATATCGCCCGTGATACTCTCCGCCGCATCGTGATAAAGCCCCAACAGCGCGGTGCGGGAAGTGTCGTAGGACTTTCCGAACCGGCGGTTGCCGATGACCGCCAGCGCGTGCGCGAGCGTTGCAACCTCATAGGAATGCTGGCTTAGCGTCTCATAGGTCGTGTTGCGCATCAGCGCCCAGCGGTTGATATACTTGATACGGGAAAGATAGGCGAAAAAGCTGTTTTTCATGGGTCGTCCGTGTCCTTTCAGGTTTGCGCCGATTAAGAAAAGCCCGCTTTCGCGGGCTTTTCAAATCGCTTAGTAGTTTAAGGCTCCGGCTTGATACCAGAGGATGTAAAAGTCAAAGCCGCTTCGACGATAGGTATCGTATTGCGTGGTCGCGTTGCCCTCGCGGAAGCCCGCCCCCTGCAAACCGCTTTCCATGGCGGTCGCCATGGCGCCGTTGAAGGTGCGGATGCGCGCGGACATCACCATTTCGGCAGGCGTGACCGTACCCACCTTGAAGCCGGTCAGCCACCAGTGCTTCTGCCAGCCGCGGGTGAAATAGGCGTTGCCGCTGCGGTAGTCGGCAGGGGTGAGATACATCGTGTAGGACATATACATCATATGATCATCGTCCACACAGTAATAGAGCTCTTCCGTCTGCCCGGGGATCTTATTGTAAATGCCGATCTCTGCACCGCCGAAAACACCGTATTGTCCTTTCCAAAGCTGGATACGCCAGTCAAGACCGTCGGTGGTGAAATCGACGCGTGTAGTCTGAAAGCGCATGTTGCCTAAGGGCGCGAGCGCGTCATAATGCTGGATATAGTTCGCGGAACGCTGCCAGCTGTCGATCTCGGTATAGAAAACACCCTGTTCCGCGTCATAGTTGTAACCGAACGCATTGATGAGCGACGCGACCAGTTCCATCGAAGCCCCGCTGTCCGCGGCGATATCCCCTGTATTCATCCCGCCGTTATTATTATTGTTGTTGCTGTTGTTATTGCTGCCGGAACTTGATCTGCGCGTGGTAGAAGGCGCCGTGGTCGCAGGTGCGGTAGTCGTTGTTGTGCCGGCTGTTGTCGAAGCGCGCGTTGTCGAAGGCGAAGCGATCGCATTCGCGCCGCGCGTGATCTCTTCTTCCCCCGCATTGTCCCCGCAGGAGGCAAAGGTGCACACGACCAAAGCCAAGGCAAGCATTGCGGCAAAGATCCGTTTTCCGTTTAAGCGCATAAAACCAACCTTTCCTCTCTCGTTCCCGCGCGGCGATGCACCGCGCCGTCTTTGTAGCTTATGCACAATTCTTTCAGGCGTTATAAAGTCATTATCGCACAATTCGGCACTTCTGTCAACATTTATTGCTTTTTTCCGTAATTTGTGCTACGCTGAATACGATTCAATTTTGGGAGTGAAGTACGTTGAGTGACATTCGGGAGCCAAACCTGTATGCGGTGGGAGAGCAAAAGATCCAATGGGTCGCGGGATATATGCCGCTGTTGTCGGGCCTTGCGCGTGATTTTGCCGAAAGCAGACCCTTTTCGGGGCTGCGCGTAGCGCTTTCGGTGCATTTGGAGGCAAAGACCGCTTATCTTTGCCGCGTGCTGCAGGCGGGCGGTGCGGAGATGTTTGTGACGGGCAGCAACCCGCTTTCCACGCAGGACGACGTTGCCGCGGCGCTCGTCCACGGCGGTATGGAGGTGTTTGCCGTGCACGGGGCGGACGCAGAGACCTATCACCGCCACATCGAGCAGGTCATTTTAAGCTGTCCGAACCTCATCATTGATGACGGCGGCGACCTTGTGAACCTCCTGCACAACGAGCACCCGGAGCTGCTCGGCGACGTGATCGGCGGCTGTGAGGAAACGACCACAGGTATTCTGCGGCTCGCCGCCATGGCAAAGGAAAAACAGCTCCGCTTCCCGATGATGGCGGTCAACAATGCCAAATGCAAATACCTGTTCGACAACCGTTACGGCACGGGGCAGTCGGTCTTTGACGGCATCAACCGCACGACAAATCTGATCGTCGCAGGCAAAACCGTTGTTGTGGCGGGCTACGGCTGGTGCGGCAAAGGCGTTTCCATGCGCGCAAAGGGCCTTGGCGCGAAGGTCGTGGTCACCGAGGTGGACACGATCAAGGCGATGGAAGCGGTCATGGACGGCTTTACCGTAATGCCCATGGAAGAAGCGGCACAGATCGGCGACCTGTTCATCACGGTGACGGGCTGCCGCGACGTCATTACGAAAGCCGCCATGCAGCGCATGAAGGACGGTGCGCTGCTGTGCAACGCGGGGCATTTCAATGTGGAGATCAACGTCGGCGACTTAGAAGCGATCGCCGTCGAAGTCTACGAGAGCCGTAAAAACATCACAGGCTACCGCATGGCGGACGGGCGCGTGCTGCATTTGATCGCCGAGGGGCGGCTCGTGAACCTCGCCGCCGGAGACGGACACCCGGCGGAGATCATGGATATGAGCTTTGCCATTCAGGCGCTGTCCGCACAATACCTTGTGCAGAACGCAGGCAAGCTCACTGCCGACCTGCACGCCGTTCCCGAAGAGATCGACCGCGAGGTCGCGCGCCGCAAGTTAGCGGCATGGGGCGTTTCGGTAGATACCCTCACCCCCGCGCAGGAAGCCTACCTGCACAGTTGGAATGTATAAGATCCTATTGTAAAACCCGCCCCGCAGCATACGCTGCGGGGCGGGTTTTTCTTTATGAGAAAGACAGATTCTTCAAACTGTTTCCAAAGCGCGGCGTATAGCTCCCAGCGCCTGTGCATCAAAAAAATCGACCTTGCTGTTATACGTTTCCACAATTGCCCGCGACTCCGCGCTCTGCTTTTCGGGCGGCAGGCGCTTATCGTGATGATACAATAGTGCCATCATGGCCTTGTGCCCGCGTGACAGCCGGGAATAATCTATCCCGCCGCGCAGGTGGAAGATCTGTGCACGGGAAAAAACGTCTTTCGGAAGCTGCCTTTGCAGCGCGGTACGGATATTTTGCACGTTTACGGGATCCTGCGGATCCGCAAGTCCCACAGTCACGAGCAAAAGCCGCATATTCGCGGCGTTCGGGAGGCTTCGGATCGTTTTCGAAAGCCCTAAAACGCCCCCGGCATACAGCCCGCCGAAGTACACAAGCGTATCCGCATCCCGCGCATCGCCTGCCTGTTCACAGGGCAGACACGGCAAGCCGGTTTCCCGGGCAAAACACTCGGCATATTTCTGTGTTGTACCGTAACAGCTCCCATAAAGGATGACACCGCGCATAAGCTCGCCTCCGCTTTGATAGCTTTATGCTACCATGCCGCGCATGCGCTTGTCAACCTTGCCGTCCCACGCCCACGCACCGCGCAGGCGACCTGCGCTATGCCGTTCGGTCAGATGACCGTATATTCCGCATCGGACAGCACATCCAGCGCCTTTTGGAAATTTTCTTTTTTTACGAAGATATAATCCGTATCATAGGTCGAGACGGCGAAGATGCCGATCCCGTTTTCTGCCAGCAGTGTGGAGATGCGGGATAAGATCCCGAACAGGGAAAAGTCCAAAACGCCGCGCACGCGAAACGCGCGCCAGCCGTCATCCCGTTTTACGATGTTGCTCGGCACGTCCGCCGTGCGGCAGACCAGGGAACGCTCCGCGTCCGTGTGCCCGACAAAGCAGAACGGGTTTTCCAAGCGGACTTCGGAATAGTCCGCCACTTTGCAGACGGAAAATGCACCTTCAATTATTTCAATTTCCATGAAAAGCCCTCCTTTATGGTACCGTTTCAGCCGTGTTCTTGAGAATGGTATGGGTCGTACAAAGGATAAGACCTTCCCTGCGAAAGATAAAACTTACTTCTCATTTAAGCCCTTCAAGAAAGAAGCATCGATTGTTTCAGTTTTGTTATCCAAGATAAACAGTTTAAAATTCCACGCTTTGTCAGATTTGCTTTCCATTCCAACTCGAACGCTTGCCGGCGGATCTGCTATGGACACCTTATCCTTTTCGATATATATGTTTGTTTTATCCTTTGGCAGAGTTAGGTCAACAGGTTCTGCCAATTCTATTTCACATCCAAACTTAGCGCTCTGCATCGCCTTGTATGGCTGACTATAAAAGATAGTCAACAACCCGCGAACAAGAACATTATCACACACGCTCTCGCTGCCGCAGGTAATAATCAAGCCGTTATTTCCCTCTGCAAAAATCTTTCCACAGGTTCTTGTATTTTCATTGTCGTGACAAATTGTTTCGTTGTTTTCGTTTTCTTCTCCCTTATAGGCTTCAGTTTCAATGATTCGCCATTTATAATTACAACTTCCGGGACCTTTAATAACAAGGACTTTCCCCAAAAGTTCTTTTGCCACCAAAACTGCGTCTCTTTCATAAAAAGACTTTTCATTCGGATCCATTCTGTTTCTCCCATATTGTGATTTTCCAAGCAAAAACGTTATTATCAAAATCCTCTGCTGATTTTGAATCAGCAGAGGATTTCGTGTTAGGTGTGAAACTCAGCTTTCACATTATTCTGATATATTCGGCTGCCTACAAAGGGAAAATAAAGATATGCCTTTACTTCCTCAATCGGCCAAGCGAATGCATCGAACAAAAATAAGTCAAACTTATTTCGCGCTGTTCTTGATCGCAGCCTGTGCAGAAAGGAAAAAACAATGGGGTTTTTTATGAAATCGCTGTTACTCTCATTCTCTTTCCTATGTAATGAGGAAATCTGCTCGATTTCCTCTAACCTGATAATTGCCCGTCCCTTTCTACCATCAGCAGTAAATGTCGCCTTGGCATCAACCGTTCCGTGTAAATGAATATACCAGTCAAAGGTCTTATCCGTTGTCGGCGTTACTCTATACACGAATTGATTGATAACATCCCTGCTAATCTTTGTGCCGCTGAAATCAATCAGCGTATTCAGCGTCTTAATAATCTCGTCAAGCTCTAAACCTCTTGTCGGCTGTTTATCAGTATCTGCAGATTTTAACTTGTCCTGAAGCTGCTGAATTTCTGTATCAATCGGCACACGCATATTTTGATATTCTTCTTTTGACAATTCTCCGTCCGCCCGCATCGCAATGAGATTTGTCAACCGGGTCTGCGCTTTATCCAATTTTGTCTGCAGAGCAATCGCATCAGAATAGCTGTTGCTCCCTCTGTCCTCTTTATAATACCTCTTAATAAGGTCTATTGCAATAAGAACAGATTGTTTCCGGCTCTGCCACAAATGTTCTAACAGCTCTTTCGCCATAAAGTCGAGTTTCCAGTCTGTTATCATTTTTATATCGCAGTAGCCATCCGTATCAAGACCAAGTTCAGCTCTTTTCCTTTTTGTACCATTATTAAGCTGATTGTAGCACTGATAACCATACGAAGTTCCTCCGTCTTTCTTAGTGTGCCACCGATTTTTACGGAAAGACGAGCCGCAGGAACATCTTAATTTGTTGACCCAAATATCTTTTGAGTCCCGCTTACTGTGGGTTGTTTTTTCTGTGGATACCAGAGAAGGCTTCATTCTGCTCATTCGTATCTGCTGTGCCTTATCCCAAACCTCTTGTGAAATAATAGCAGGGAAATCTCCCTCTACATATTCATAAGTAGACATATCCAAGTTGTTGATGCGCTTTTGTTCCAAGAAATTATTGCTTCTGGATTTATTGTAACACTTCGTACCTGTGTATGTGGCATTACGGATAGCCCGCATTATATTAGATACACTCCATTTCACAAGTCCTGATGCAGTTTTCCTTTTTCTTTCCGTCAGTATCTTAGCAATCTTCATTGATCCATAACCTTGTAAATAAAGATCAAATATCATTTTGACTGTCTCGGCTTGTTCCTCATTGATAACATAGGTGTCTCCTGCCCGGTCATATCCGAGGATATTTCCATTGCCATAAAGGACACCATTATCACGACTGATTTTCTGACCTGCTTTTACACGCTCAGAAGTCTTGCGGCTTTCTTCCTGTGCCAGTGTTGCCATCAATGACAATCTCAATTCGCCATCGCCGTCCATTGTCCAAATATTATCATCAATAAAAAACACTTCAACGCCTATCCCTTTTAACTCTCTTGTTACTACGAGAGTATCTACAACATTACGGGCAAATCTGCAAACCTCTCTGGTTACGATTAAATCAAACTTCCCGTGTTTCGCATCATCAATCATTCTTAAAAAGGCAGGGCGTTTTTTTGCCTGCGTTCCAGTAATTCCTTCATCAATATACCGTTCGCAGACTGTCCAGTTTGGATGATATTTGACTTGGTCGTCATACCATTGTAACTGATTTTCTAACGCAGAGAGCTGTGCTTCGTGTTCCGTGGAAACACGACCATAGATTGCCACCAGCCTTTCTCTGTTCCTATCAAACAAGGAATAATCAGTAAGTTTAAATCTGTAATTGTACTCGTTTATTGCTGTATTCATAACGATACCTCCTTAATTTCAGCTACATTGTAGCCAATTTCAAGCCGCTTGTGAAATGTGCAAATCTTGATGACGCATTATATTTGCATAAGTAGCTTGATTGATTTTTCCCATTTCCAGAAGTATCTCTATCAATTTCAGTGCAGCATAATAGTTGTCTAATTTAAACTCATGCACTTTTCTTCCTCCCTTCCAAAGCTAAACTAATTGACAGCGCATCGTCAACAGATACCATAAAACGCCTGTCCAGAGTTCCTAAAAACATCTGCAGGCGTTGCTTATCAATAGTGCGTATCTGTTCTAAAAGTACGACTGAGTTTTGAGTCAAACCTGAAAATTCATTTATATTTTTATGTGTAGGCAATCTGCTTTTTGTATGCGCTCTACTTGTAATAGCGGCAACAATGACCGTGGGGCTATGCTTGTTTCCGATATTATTAGAAATGATAAGTACGGGGCGTATTCCACCTTGCTCCGAGCCTATAACTGGATTAAGGTCGGCATAATAAATATCGCCCCGCTTTATTTTTCTTTCCATATGTGTATGACCTCCTATCTTATTTAGGCAAACACGATCTGCCTATGTAAGCAGTCAAACACAAGGAAGTTTTTAAGGTCGGGAGAGTATAAACAATTCTCTGCTTCAATGACCGCCTTGTGTTTGACTATATATGAATAGGAGCATTTTTATTTGTCCTCGACACCCCAAAATGCTAATGCGCTAAAAGCGCAGGGAAGTCGCCAAACGGTCAGCAGCGAACTGACTCCACGGGTGTTTCCCCCTCTGACGGTCTGCCAGAGCCGCCCTCATTGCCTGCGACGGATTGATTACCGTTCGGACTGTGACTGGACGGGAGTACCATAGTTCTCTTTGTGGGTTATGGCGTAATCGGGAGCTGCCCGATATTTTGAGTCGGTAAGAAATCGCTCACCACCTTTCATCGCTTTTCTGCTTGTCGGCAGGTCTTGGCGTACCGCTGCACACGCTTATGCTCATCACAATCACAAAGAGGAAGTATTTGGCGAATGGGTATTCACTTTTCAAGGAACATTCCCATTCTCGCCACACAAGGAAAATGGGATGAGAGTTTTTGCCTCTCATCCCATAGCCCGTGGCAACGGTCTTAATATTAGATGTCAAAAAGTTTTTTTAACTTTTTTCTCAGATGCCACATACGGAAATTTACTGCATTAACAGATAAACCGCATTTTTTAGAAATCTCAGAGCTACTAAAGCCTTCCATTTTCCAAAGTGCAATTTGCAAAGTCAGCTTGTCCACCATGATAAGAGCCTGATGGAGCTTCTGGTTTTCAATGCTGTTAAGCAAGTCGTCAACGCTTCTTATTTCGGGCAGTTCCGCATCGGCTTCCATTTCCTCAAGGTATGTAGCCACATCCTTTAGTCTCTGGTAAAACCTTCTGTCAGAGTTGAATACTTCCCAATCGTGGACACGGAGCTTTTCAATGGTATCTTCATCAACGCCTAAGCTCCGCAATTTATTTTCTTCGGCTTCTTTCCAGAGCCGCCATTTCTTTTCTTCTTTGGCTTTGTTATAAGCCATATCGTTCCCTCCAATCTGAATTTTTTTGAAAAATCCAGATTGGTCGGTGGAGAACGACAGCCTACACTGAAAAATTCTTTGTGTCGTGTTCTGACAAAAAACGACAAAAGAAAAACCGCAAAGGCTGTCAGAGCAATGCGGTTATAGGCTAAAAATATTCTATTAAGTAGAAATTTGGCTTCTACTTTTGGGGTATAAATCTCCCTTATAGAAGCGAGGATTTTTTTAACGGATTATCCTCATAAATCCATAATGAGATATATGTAGTTGCTGCTTCGGATAAGCAGCAGTTCGGTGGATTTACACCATCGCATAAAAAATCCCTCCAAACTCAAAACGGGTTTAGAGGGAGCGTTAGGGCATAACAAT
>ERZ1090861.680-NODE-680-length-19977-cov-7.068316_pt1 | contig 19977 bp, 18 predicted proteins | sample MGYA00478482_ERZ1090861 | MGnify/ENA primary metagenome ERZ1090861 (study PRJEB33644, sample SAMEA5815744) | chicken gut metagenome | biome: Chicken; feature: Gastrointestinal Tract; material: Caecum | place: Ireland | collected 2019-01-01 | study: A study of the... | reverse complement strand
ACCCTAGTATTCTGATTCGGCTTAAAACCTGTATCGATATACTCGGTTCCATGAGATTCGATATACTGAAGCTGGGTGTAGCCATCAGGCAGGCCGACATAAGGACGGGAAGTAAAAGTCGGGTAACGCTCGATACCGCTTTCGTCTTGACTCATAATGTACTCAGTAACTCTGGAAGTCGCTTTGATATTAAACTCATTGACGTTTTGGACAATATCGCCCATGAAGTAATCCATCCCATAAGTATACGTCCTACCCGAGCTAACCTCGCCTTCAAAGGATTCGGTACGAGTGTTCTGGGCAAGTTCATCGATGCCTTGACGCTGTAAAAGAGCCGTGTAATCTTCATCAGGGATCGTATTTTCTCCGTCTGTTTGGCTAATTCCCGAAGCATCGGTATGCATCTCTCTACGGTTAAGCCCCGACCCGGCACCATTTGAGCACTCAGCCACTGCTTTCTTCTTATCAGACCCTTCTCCTTCACCAGTAATCATGGTAACAGTTTTAAGAGTCTTCTTAGAAGAAATATAGTTAGAGTTAAGAAGGTTATCGAAACCTGGAGAGAAGATAACATACGGATTTTCTGTCTGCTCGTAAGAACGGTCAGTTCCAGCGTAAAGCGAGAAAACCATCTGGTTTGACTCATTCAAGGTTATCTTGAAGCCGATCTCGTTTGACTCACAAACTTCACAGATCACATCGTACAGATTTTCGCCATAGTATTGAGCGTTTAGAGAGAGATTTGTAATCTTACTGTCCACAGAATCCTGGAAGATTAGATTCGGAATAGTTCTTGCTGGGTCAGAAGGAGCGATTGCATTTTCGTTCAAAAGCTGCTTAATCCCGGCTTGAAGTCCCCCAGATAAAGTCGTAAGATTCCAAATAACCCTTCGATCCAGAATACTCTCTAGACTTCTTCCAGTGACCGTTAGATGCGCGCCATCTTCTACATCAGTATCGATTTGAATGTCTTCGATAATCATGATGTGCTCGGATTCACGCAAATATAAATACATGTCTTGCTTTAGGGTGCTTAGCATCTTCTCTGAGCAAGGCATGTAAATCTCAAAGTCTCCGCAAGCGTAGTACCGATCCGTCCAGATGAGGGATTCGAAAATATCAAGAGTGCTAACTCCTGCAAAATTCTCATCCATGATAAGAAGTTCCATATCTTAAATCCCCCAATACAAAGTAGGATACTCAAGTCTAAACTGGAGATCTTCTGTTCCGTACTCACAAATATAAGCGAAGACGTTATCACCTTTCGAAAGCATAAACCAGTCGGTATCTTTCTCAAGAGCGTTTAGAATGTTATAAGAAATGCCCTCATGAACATACTCGATCGATTTAGAGCCTCTAGTGGTTGTGATGATAATATCGTCGCCCGTATTAAAGTCATGGCCAGTGATTGCTTTGATACGATCCGTGCTGATTACGATCCTTTCACGGGTGTCCATGTTATAGATCGTAATGTTTCTCACTTCACCGGTTGCATGTAGTCTCATGACAACGCCTGTAGGAACATCACCGTCGTATGGAATGTTTTCCTCTTGACGATACACAAGACTTGCAAACTCGATGTGCTGATTCGTTGTATCCGCCTGATCAACCTCAACAGGATAAAGAGGATAGTCACCAGGAGGGTCTGGGAAACCGTTATCTTCTCCAGGATCAGGCTCGGGATCGGGATCTGGATCGGGGTCAGGATCAGGTCCGGGCTCAGGGGAGCCAGAAGTATTAAGCGTAATCTCTACCGCATTCTGTTTCGCGTTTTGCAAAGAGTCCTCAACCTCGACAACGAGATAGAGCTTCATTCTACTCTGAGAATAATCAGAAGTATCGATAGAAATGTTAGCAGTATCCCAATATTCCTTAACGGTTGCAACATACTGAAGCGTATCCTCTGTTGCGCTTTGACCCACTGGGCATTTAAAAATATAGAAATTATAGGTCATGGGTAGATAAGAGGCGCCCCATCTTATCTCAACAGAAGTAGCATCGCTGATTTCAATGGCTGCGACGGCATACGAGCCATACGATGTAACATAGTTATGGTCACCATCAACTATTCCAGTCTGAAGATAATCTTCTAACATCATCTCATGGCTAGAATTCGCCCTGGCTGCCATGGCCATGACTGCGATTTTGCTCTCGTTATCCGGACTATTCTCAAGCGGAAATTCGAACTCGTCGACAACACCAGAGAAGTTTACAGTACCAAGTTGCGAATCAACAGAATAAAAGTATGGATCAGGACAAACGATAGAAACGTCGATGGTTTCATCGTCTGAAAAAATATCAGGCTCACACTCTTCGACCCACCCAGTAATCTCGCAAAGACGTTTGTCTGTCTCAAAGCGCAGAGTTACCTGTTGGTCGAGAGGAAAATATTTGTAAACTCGATGCCTTGCTTCCTCAACCGTCGGAACAGGCATGAGGCCTAATTGCATAGTAATGTTTCGAATAGAAGCCCTCGCGGAGTTAAACTGGCCACCATCACCAGAGGCAATCTCGGTGTAGTTCACGTTTCCCTTCGGAGGGCCAATCCCTTCGATAGACCGGACATTTATACCGATGTCGAACGGATTTGACAGTTCCAGTGTCAGTGACTCACCTAAATAATTGGTCACCGTAACGGTCTTAATCAATGTCCAGTCACCTTCCAGTCACTTTGTTTTTAAGTTTCGTGAATTGGTTATTCGTTTGACGATAAATTTCGCTTCTGTTAAGTGCTTTCGGAGAATAGTTATTCTGCGTAAAGTTGAAGCTTTGAGTCACAGGCTGTTTGGATGCGTCAGAAGGCGTATTCACGTTTCCATTTTGACGGTAGCCGAAGCCGGACGAAGCACTCGAAACTTTCGAAGCAGTCATCGCAACAGAGTACCTGCGATTAATCCCAAATGCCTGATTGATCATGGAAGCTTTCGCTTGCACATCACTGAGATCGACAACCGGGCGAATCGTAGGTTGCATCTCAGAAGAATCCGAGAGTACGTCTCTTGCTTTTCCGATCGCAGACTGAATTGAATAAATAGCGCCTTCCGTCATCTTGCTAGCAGCAGACTCAACGGACGGAATCATCGCCAAGAAGCCGAGCGCAAGACCTTCGCCGCCATAACGGCCAGACTGTATCAGGACCCTAGAAGGAGAATGCTCATCGAGTGCCGAGTTTACTGCATTGACAGCACTATTTGCCATCTTAGCAGCAGCCTCAGCAGCTTTAGAAGCATACTCATTAAGCCCCTCAACAAAGCCTGCACCAGCGTTTTGGCCAGCGGTCTTAAACGAAGGAACAACCTGATTGAGTGCATCAACAGCTGCTTGACCAAGGTTCGTAGCACTTGTCCTAACGTTTCCGCTCTCGGCATTAAGGCCAGTGTATAGGTTAATGCCAGCCTGCTTGCCGCGATCGGTGAACATATTAAGACGGGTGTTAAATCCTTCGAGCATAGCGTTTGCGATCGTAACGCCCATTTGACGAATCTGCGGGGTGATGGATGCAACACCGGTCGAGAAGTTCGAGAGGATCGTATCCATCGAGAAATCCGCAATATTATTAAACGCTTCCTTAATGCCGGCAATCGCGGTTGTATCAACTCCGCTAAGAGTTTCGAACAGCGTTGCAAGCTGAGAAAGACCGTTAATAACCTCCGTCATATGCGCAGTATCGATGCTAGCAATATTCGAGGAGAACCCGCTCAAGCTCCAGCCAAGATCAGAAAGCTGAGTTCCGAAATCGGAAAGGGACATGTCATGCTCAGAGAATACGTCGAAAATACCACCAATCGAGGGCATAACGTCGTAAAGACTTGCAAGACTTGTGAGCGCAGTAACGGAATCCGTAACCTTCGTCGTATCGAGGTCTTTGATGCTTTCGCAATAAGCAGCGATTCCGGAGCCCAAATACGAAATTTGCGTGCCGAAATCAGCAAGCGACATCTGCCCGCCAGTAAAGTAGGAGATGAATGTCGTAAGATTCGGCATGCTCGGAGCAACTGCAGCAAGATCTTTGATTGCAGCAATCGAGTCATCAAGATTTGTCGTATCAAGCCCTTGGATGCTAGTACAATAACTTGCAATACCAGAACCCAAATAGGTAATCTGAGTACCGAAATCTGCCAAATCCATCTTGCCACCGATAAAATAATCGATGAAACCAGACATATAGGGCATATCGGGTCCCAAAGCTGCTAGACTCTGAATGGCACCAATCGAGGTATCGAGATTTGTCGTATCCAGACTCTTAATGCTCTCGCAATAACTTGCAAGACCTTCGCCGAGGTACGTGATCTGACCGCCAAATGTAGAAAGATCCATTTGACCGCCGGTAAAGACCTGGGCAAAGCCTACGAAGTTCGGCATATCGGGTCCCAAAGCAGCAAGCTTACTGATCGCATCAACGGACGTGTCAAGATTTGTCGTGTCGAGACTCTTGATCTGATTGCAATAATCAACAAGGCCATAAGCGAGGAAATATAGCTGGTTGCCAAACTGCTCTAGATCCATCTGACCGCCGGTGAGGTAATCAGCAAGACCTACCATGTTCGGCATACTATCCCCAAGGCCTGCAAGAGTCGAAATCGCCTCAACAGAAGAATCAAGATTCGTCGTATCCAGATCTTGAATCTGATTGCAGTATTGCTTTAGGCCACTTGCAAGGTTTCCAAGCTGAGTTCCGAACTCACTAAAATCCATTTGCCCGCCGGTAAACACTTGCAAAAGTCCATTTTGACTCGGAAGAGCATCCGCAAGAGCCGAGAAAGTCTGGATGACAGTAACACCCTTCTCAAGAGCACTCTCATCAATTCCAGCAATGTCCTCGCAGAACGTTTTAATGTCTGCAGCGAAATCGGAAAGCTGAGAAGCAAAAGCACTTAGGCTCAGACTTCCGCCAGTGAAAACGTTAGAGATAGCACTTACAAAAGTACCTCCGGCCATGGTGGTAAGGATGTCAAAGAGCCGCTTTGTGCCATCGACCGCACTGTTGTCGATACCTCTTACCGCCGTAATAAACGGCTGAATCGAGACACCGAAAACAGAAAGGCTTGTTCCGATTAGTGGTAGCGTCGAGGTAAATACGGTAGCTGCACCGCCTAGAACACCACCAATGAATCCACCAACCATTGAGCCAAGAACGCCGAAGATGCCAGTTACAAACTTCTGAGCTCTTGCGATGAACTCATCGATGTTTGGAATGTAACTCATCGCCCCGGCAATCGCGGTTACGACAATCCCTAGAGCGCTAATGATGAGAACAAACTTAGAGATAGCAAGCGCCACCTTAGTTGCGGCAGATTCATTAATCCCCTGCCCAATCCTAAGCGCCGCCACCATTGCAATCATGAGAGTCGAAAGAGCAACCGCGTTGGGAATCGAATTCTCAACTCCAAGAGCGCTCATTGCAGTAAGAACACCCGCAAGGGCAGCAATGCAGGCAGTCATCAAGACAATCGACGAGTTCGCAACTTTTATCGTCGGTTGAGCTTTCATGACAAGCGCAAACATGCCCATAAGAACACTCAAAGCCGCGGTATTCATTGCAAGACGATCGGGGCTGATGAGGCTCATTGCCGCCATAACAGCCGCTAAGACAGCGATCGATCCGGTAATCATTATGATCGACTTTCTGGCATTCGAAGCGTATCTCGAAGCAAGCATCAGAAGACCGAACATGCTCATGAGGACTGTTACTGCGACCAAAGCTTGCGTAAGTTTCTCGGGCTTAATCTCGCCAAGAACCATCATTGCCCCAGACAAGATTACAATCGAAGCAGACATCGCTAGGATGCCAGCACCAACACTTCCCGTATTCGCACCAGCAAGCTTAGAGAGCGCCATAATCGCTGTAAATATCGCAAATAGAGCTGTGATAACCTTACCCGACTGTTCGATCTGAGCAGGAGTCAGCGTGTTCAAAGATTTCATAGCCTGAGCAATAATCATAATTGCGGCAGACATCATGAGAATTGAACCGCCAACAGAAAGGCTCTTACTGCTTGCAAAATTAGAAGCCAAGAGAACTGCCGAGAAAGCTGCAAATATCAATGCGTAAGACTCGAGATTCTCTTGAATCTTGCCGGCGTCTACAGCGTTTGCCATGTCGTCCAAAACACTAAGGAATGCTTTAAGCGACAAGACGACTGCAATGATGCCAACCGCATTTGTGAACTTAACATTTTTAGCCGCCAAAGTAACCAAGGCAAGAATACCAAATACTTCAACAAGCCCAAGAATATTGTCCTCAATTGCAGACAGATCAATCTCATCAAGGCCTTTAAGAGAATCGACAATAAGCCAAATAGCAGCGCCAACCCCAACAAGACCAAGAGCATTTGCCTGAAATCCTTTTGCAAAACGCCCAATCGCAATAACAACCGCACTGAGACCGACCGCAATAATTCCAAGGGTTTTGAGCTTATCGGGCATGGTACTCATATCGACTTCATCGAGAAGTTTAAGAGCACCGACAAGACCGAGAATCGCGGCCGAAATTGCAATCGTAAGCGCTCCCATTTTGACGTTATCGATCGCATCTCCGCCTTGAAATAGACCGAAGACTTTAGAAAGACCAGCAACAGCCGCCGCAAAGATCCCGAGCGTTATCGCGGCCTCTTTTAGTTTTCCTTGATCAACAAAAGTCAAAAGGCCAATCGAAGCAGCAAGAATTGCAATACCTTCCGCGACGGTCTTGAATGCATTTGCTTTCGCTTGGGTCTTCATGGCGGCCGTAAAACCACTAATCGAACTAGAAATACTGCCAAGCAGAGTGTTAAATGCGCCGACAGGGCCTTGTAGAGTGTTGACGACATCTTTGAAGATGGAAACGGCAGATTTGATCTGCTTCATCATCGCAATAAGCGAAATGACAAAGCCGACAGTCAAGACTTCACCGATACCAACATCGCTAAAAGCCGTCGAGATGAAATCGACAAACCCTTGCACAACCGCTTGAATCTGAGCAAACTGGTCACTGACGACCTGTCTCAGATTCTTCATCGAATCTTCAAAGCTCTTGCCGGCATCTCCGAGATTCGAAAAGCCATCTTTAAGGTTATCGAAGAGTTCCTGGATAAATTCCCAAAGCTTCTGCAAAAGCTCCATAACTTTCTCAGGAGTCTTTGTTCCTTCCTCGAGGAAAGTCCTAAAAGCCATTTTGACCTTTTCGGCGAAAACAGAAAGAGCCTCGCTGGAATTTTCTCTAAATGCTGTGAAAACATCATTCACAGCCGCCATCACAGACTGAACCTGCTCCATCTGCATGATAGAACTGACCCAATTTCTGAAAGTCTGCAGGCCGGAACTCGCGGCGCTCTTAAGGCTGCTAAACCTTTTGCTTACAGTCCCAATCGCTTTCTCTAGAAGCTTGGAATTCTTAAGGAAATCCGAGAACTTCTCAACAATCGTATCGATTACTTCGCTGGAATCCAGCCAATCGTTAAATGCGACGATCGCATCACCAATGGTTGCCGTAAAGCCGGTAACACCTTCATCGACAGTGTCCACGGCAGCTCCGAAGGTCCTAAATGCGACGTTTACAACGCCACCAAGAATCTTACCTATGATGTCAAAGATCGAAAATAGACCCTTGAAGGTTCGATAAAGATTATTAGTGAGAGTAGTGTTTTTGGAAAGATTGTCGGAAAGTGTTGTAAAGAAGGAACGGAATGCTTCCGTAGCAGAATACAGCTCTTCCGGCGTCATAGCTTCAAAGACGTCTTCAAATGCATTCTTAACGGGTGTCAAGATTGTAAGAAGACTCTCAAAAGCTTTCCTGAGTCCCTCGATAATATTCTCTCGACCAGAATCTCTGGCCATCATCATCGTAAACTTCTCAAGATCTACTGTCCCGGCCTGAATTGCTTCATTTAGTTCCAAAGTTTGAAGCCGATGTTTCTCTGTGTATCCAGCCGCTTTTAGTTCTTCTGCAGACATTCCCTGAAGTCTATCCGAATAATCACTAACCGCGGCCGCGAGCATGTCGGCATTTAACCAACCCTCTTTTAAAGACTGCTCAAACGAACCGTGCTTTTCGATATAAGAGTCAAGTTGGTCTTCGCTCACACCATACTCTTCGGAAACATTTCGAATTGATTCGATGAAGTCATCAGCATTTGAAATTCCTTCATTAAGAAACTGCTTCCATCCAGAAGACAAACCTCCAGAAAGAAGATTGTTTCTAGCATCAGACATTTCACCGACAACGGTTCCGATAGCATTGGAAATATCAGTAAAAAGATACTTTGCTTCCTCAAAGTCGCCAAAGAGAATTTCCCAAGTTTGCGTCCAACCAGAAGTCACAGCTTCATTCGTGGTGTCCATCAACTGAGTAAGCGTTTTGACCTGAGTAGCCGCTTCATTAGCAGTCTTAGCCTGGGCCTGAATCGCCTCAATCTGCGCTTCGGTGAACCCTTGAGCAGCAAGCTCCGCATCGGTCATGTCGCCAGTAAACTGCCTAAGAGTCTGCAGAAGAACATCGGAAGTAAGCCACGAAGCTTTACCACCAGTCGTAGAGATGCTCTCACGAAAAGAAACACTTCTATCAACAGCAATGCCCATAACTTCCGCAGTTCTCATCAAAGCTTCCCGGAACACCTTGCCACCCATACCAGCATTAACGACAGAGTTCCAGTCCTGAAGGCTCACCCGACCTGCTGCCAAAGCCTGAGAAAGCTGATACATCGCGGTAGAAGCCTGATTCGATGTCGAACCAGACATAGCCGCAAGGTTCGCAATGCCTTTAATCGCTTCGACTGAGGTTTGCAGTTCAACACCGGCAGCCGTAAATGTGCCGATGTTACGAGTCATCTCGGTAAAATTGTAAATGGTTTTGTCCGCATAAGTGTTCAGCTCATCCAATGCAGCACTAACCTGGTTAATGGTGGTACCTTGCATAGAGGTATTTGCAAGGATTGTCTGAACCGCACCAATCTGGGTCTCGTATTCTCTAAAACCAGACATAATAGGCGCCAAAGTAAACTGATTAACCAGATTCTTAGCCGCGTTCAAAGCCTGGTTTGTGATGTTTTGAAGCGCTGTAACGCCAACGATTCCAAGATTCGTAAATCTCTTTGCAATCACGTCAACGCTGCTAGCAAGAGGATTTAGGTTTATCTTCTTAGCCGCATTATCGATCTCTTGAACACCTTTTGCAGCGCCTTTGAAGTTCAGCTTTTCCTTTAGCTTATCGATGGTGGACATCGTAGCCTTCGCATTCGCTTCGAAATTTTGATTCTCAAATTCCATTCGAACTACGCGTTCGTCAATGGATTTGCTCATGATCCGGTTGCCTCCTTCCACGCATCGTCCGCAATCCCCTCAAATATAGAACGAAGAGCGGGGTTAATATAATCGATGCCTTCTACATAACCGCCCGTTCCTGTTCCGTGACCGTACTGAAGAATTACCGCAATGGAAACGCCTTTGACAACATTGGAGTTTTTCCAGTAAATGGTCGCTCCGCCATCATCTTCTACAATCTCGTAGCTCCAAGAGGACGCAGTTAAACCGGTATCAATAGGTGTTGCCTTTGCCAAAGCATCTACACCCATCTTGCCATATTTGGAAAGAATACTCTTGTAGTCAAGTTTCGTGATCTTTTTTAAGAAATTTGTCGTTTTAGAGAAATCCCCTTTATTCTTCAGTACAATCATTTTGACCTTTACCCCCTAGTTCCGAGCATTTTCTTTCTACGTTCATTCTCGGCCCTTCTGGCAGCCATCATTTCCGCTTTAGATCTCTTCTTAGGAGGCGCATCATTGGCATTAAACACTTCAATAAGTGTCATCAGCCGATTCAAATGCCATTTCTCAAACTCCACCGGAATATTAAGCTTGCACATCCAATAATAGATGACCTCGCTTGTGACGATGGTTTTGTTTTTACGAAACGGCGATTTCTTTCTTGCATCATCCGAAAACCAAGTTGCCGTCATCGAATCATTGATGTAATCCGACACCTTTTCTAGAATCTCTGGATGATAAAGAAGACTTGTATATAAAACTGGATCGGCATTTTTAGGAGAAATTGTCATGCATTTAACATAGTCGATGAGCTCATCGTTTGAAAGAGTCTCACTATCTCCTAAAAACGGCTTTTTCCACTTGCTTTCCCACTTAGAAAGAGAGACCAAAGAATGTTCCAGTGTAAAAGTCGTTTCTGGGATATTAATAAACTCAGAAGTCGCTTCGTTAAACAGTTCAACCGCAGGAACAGTTATGTGTAACATTCTTCGTATCTCCCTTTCGTATTACTTAGAACTAGCGGCTCCGGTCTTAGCCAGCAGCTCTTTTTCGACCTTCACGGCATCTGCCTGCATATCGGAGGGCAGAATACCACGAATGAAGGCCAGAGATTCCTCGCCATCACCACTGATAAGATCCATGAAGAACTTATCATATGCCGGGGACTGCTCAAAAGCATCCGAAATGGCATCAGACTTCTCGAAACGACGACCATCATCGCTTTTAACGCCGTAAGCCTTGCGAATAATCATCTTAAAGGTGTTGAGGAGACTCGCTGTATCCTTCTTATTCGCGATGGCGGTCAGAGCTGCGTCCATACCGCCAGGAATCATGGCATCCATTTCGATCAGTTCGGTTTTGGTGAGGTTAAACCGATAAGTTTCGGTACGTTCAACACCGTTGTAATCGGTATAAGTGATCTCTTTTGCGAGCATATGCTATGCGCTCCTTTCAGATTAATCCATTTTGACTTTTATGGTTATTCGCCCTGGAACATGGTGTAGACTTCGTCCGGAGTCGGCAGGGTCGGAGTACCGGAAGAAGAGTCGCCATACAGTTTGGTCTCCAGAGAAGTAACTTTCTCAGCATCAGCGACGGTAGTGTCGACGACCAGATGAGAAGTGGGCTGATGACCATTCACGTTCACCGGAGTGGTGGTAACTTCCCAAGAGAAAGCAACCGCCTCAGGAGAATCATTCACGGTGGAACGACTCTTCTCAGAAGGAGAAGCCTTGCAGCCGTAGCACAGATGAATCTTGTAGCCATGAGCAGTACCCTCCGTGTCGTTACCAACCAGAGTACGATAGCTAAAGCCGAAAGTTTTACGGGTCTGCTGACCGATAGTAACACCTTCCACCAGAATCGCAGAGCCATCGCACTCCTCAAACTCAACGGGATAGGTAAAAGCCTCGATCGTGAAACCAAACTCCTCAGCAGAAGTCAGGTCCAGGTATTTGATGTTGTCGGCGTACTGAGGATTGTTCTCAGCGCCAGAGGGAGATTCGTTGACAGCCGTCAGGCCATTCCAAGCAACACCGGTGCCATAAGTGCTGCCGGTGGTGATGGGATACAAAACGCCACGGTCTACGCCAGTTTCGTACAGACGCTCGCCAGTAGCATCCCAGGTCAGTTTCGCCATTTGGGATTCCTCCTTACATGTATTTTACAAACACCCAATGATTCAGGTTGTCTGCAGCATAGAATCGCTCGAGGCCACATTTCTCTAGGCTGTCGAGCTCTTTGACATATTTACTTGTAGGGTCCGGGTCAATCAGCGTAATCATGAAGGCCGGATTTTGGATGTATGGACGATTATTAGCATGAAGATGATTAATATCGTCTAAGGAATAAACGATTGCCGGATACTTCATCTTTACGTTTTCTGGAGGCTGAAAATAGACATTCTGGCTTCCTAATACGCGCTCAAGTAACCCTTGCAGTTTAAGCCGTTGGTCCATTATACACACCTCCTAAAGTAAGGAGAAGTCTGGGGAATCGTACCTCAACCGAGGTAACTTTCCAATTCGTGCCAAACAACGTCACATACTTTATGCTATGGAAATGATTGGTGAGATAAGGATCGGAGACGATGCTAAGCTGATTCGAAAGGGAAATATCGTCGTTTACTTTTGCCGCATCTTCTGAACGTTTTACGTTTTTAATGATGTCGCCATAGTAATGCTTTTCCGTAATCGTATCCACCCAGATTCCGTCAGATTTTTCAACCGTTTCGCCGAATCCAATCTTTCCTGAAAACTTCATCGTCTCACCTCCTTAACTCCATTTTGACTTTTACTCTTCGGTTCGTTCCTTAGAGGTATACGCCGTGGTCCCATCCGCCAGCTTAACCGTAACGGTGCTACCAGAAACGGTCATATCAGTAGGAATGGAAGTACCAGCGGTATTCACAATACGCAGAAGGCCTTTAGTGAAATAATCCTTCATTTCCTCAGCATTCACGGTATTACCGGTGGTATGAGCCTCATCGTAGTACAGTTTATTGTCAGTATGCGCGTAAACAATAACGCCTGCAACATACTTATCTTTCAGATCACCGTACAGAATATTCGGTTTTGCCATTTAAATCACTCCTTTTGATCAATCATATGGGTGCGGGTTCGAGCGTAAGACCGGAGATGTCGTAGATAGACTTTTCACTCTCTGCGTTATCGGTCGTCACTCGAACTTGGATTTTCTGCGTGGAAGCATCCTTGATTCTAGTCACCATAATGTGATCTTCGTCAAGAGTTCTTTCCCCAACCGTACCGTTCAGAAGAGTTACATGGACCTCTCCATCGGAGGGAGTCGGATCGTAGCGCATTGCGATGTAGTGACCGGACTGCTCCTCTACATTACTCGAGAAACCGGTGTAGCCACTAACGTATTTCAACGTGCCGGAGATCTTATTTCCTTTCATTGTAATCCCATACTGCAAGTCTGCAGCGGTTTTACCAAAGAGATCCGTATCGTCTTCAACGGCGGTAACTTTAACGGTTGGGGTTAGGAAGGGTCCTCCATCTCAACCGCAATGGCAGAGTAGGGCTTCATCAGAGAGCCAGAGCAACGAGTCTCAATCAGATACTTCTGAGCATTGTAGTCAATGTCGAAATCATCAAAAGTGTTCACCTGGCCACCACGATCAGCGCCGACGTTGTAGTCATTCAGGTTCAAGATCAGAGCGTACAGATGACGATTCTTACCGGTAACCTGACGAGTCAGACCTTCCATGACAGGAACGGTCACAATGCGGCTAACACGCAGCTTACGAGCCAGCTGAGCCTCATCGGTATACAGATCACGGCCAGTGGAATCGGTCATCAGCAGCATGTCGGTCAGGATGTCCTCAGTGGTGAACATGACCGGCTGACCAGAGCCCTTATAGTTCTTGCGAGCACGGATGCAGGCCTCGATGAACTTACGAGCAATCTTCGAAGAATCATCAGAGGCCTCCTTCTGGAAGACCTGGTTGATGGTGAAGAACTCCTCGTCGGTCCAAACAGGACGAATGCACTGTTCGTTGATCTTGTCATCAGACGAAGACGGACGGCCATCACCGAACAGGAAGGCACGAGCCAGTTCCTCATTCAGCATCATCCGCATCTCACGACGGATCATCGGGATAATATCGAACTCGGCATCAATCAGATCGTCGCGATCAAACTTCTGCTTCTTGTAAACGGTGGTGGGCTGGGTGGTACGCTTCAGCAGACCGAAGACCTGCTCTTTCTTGTACTTACCCTTAATGTAACCCTTAGCACGGGCCTCATCCTCAGTCAGATCAGCATAGATGCTCTTAATACGAGCGAACGGAACATGATGAACGCCATTCATAACGGTGTCAACCCAGTCCATATCGCGGGTAACCATAACAGGCTGCTGACCCTGGGCTTTCGGATCGGGGAACAGCAGCTCGATGTCGTCAATGCCATGCTGCAGGGCGTGATCTTTGATGCTCTCTTTCAGGCTACCGTAGCGCTTGCCATCTTTCAGGCTCTCGTTCAGAATTTCGGCATGCATCAGAGCATCATCGGTCTTCTTGCTGTCGGTCGCAGCATCAAAAGTGTTGTGTCGCACAGTATCTTCCTCCTCATCAGTAGTAGAATTTTCATCGAGATCATCGGACTGCTCCATCTCGGAGCCACCTTGCTCCAAAGCAGCACCAATGACCGCGTAAAAAGCATCTTTCTCGTCCTGGTCAAGTTTTGCCATGCCGGACTGCATCAGCTCGGCAACGGTCTTTTCGGTTTTCTCCTCAGCCACGGGTTCATCCTCCTTAGTAGTGTCACTAGAACCGTTATCGGCATGTTCGAGAACCAGTTTTTCGTTGGTGCAAATAATGGCAGTCTCACCGCTCTCATCCGAATGCTCCATCACATTAACGATGGTGGCACCAGGATTCGCACCAGCCAAAACCAAACTAACTTCTCGAATAATGCCATGAAGAACATCAGAGCCACGCTCCTTCAATTGATTGGCACAAATCGACAGGGCATTCACATCGCCATGCTCGACAAGCAATTTAGCGTTTCTACCCTGCTGAGTGTCTTCATTGAACTTGCAGTAAGCGTAGACTCCATCTTCCCGGTTCTTCAGATCGGCGTGGCCAAGAACGTTAAACGGGTCGTTATGCTGGTGATTCCAAACAAGGGGAACCCGTTTGCCATCATCGTCTTTGAATGCATCACGTCGAATTACTCGGCCGTCGGTGCACTTCAAGTCGTTTTTGGTTGCCCAGCCACTGAAGTCGTATTTCTCCATTTTGACGCTATTCCTCCTTCTTTGTATCATCAGCCCCAGAATCGGACTCACCCGGAATTTCGGCCTTCACAGTTGCCGACGGTTGTGTATTCTCTTTCGGTTGCGAAAGGTTTTTATTACGGAGTTCATCCGCACTGGGATCTTTAGAAGGCTTCATGCCAATGATCTGTCTAATCTCGTTAGAAGAAGCGATCTCGTTACGAGTCAACTTATCTGCAAGCTCAGACAGATCTTTTACGCTGACAAGCTTGAAGGGATCATTGAAGAACATGATCGACTGACCCTGACTTCGAGCTGTCTTAGTTAGAAAGGTACGCTTCATGTTATCGACAATTGCTGTCGTAACAACTTCGATAACACGAGTATTATAGTTAAGCATTACTTCCTCAGAAGCAGTACCGTTCATAATCTCTTGAGTAATGCCAAGCTGGCTATAGAAAAGATTTACGAGGTATTCAATCTGCTTGAGGAAATTATTCTCAACTGCTCGATTAAGCTGAGTGATATGCTCAGTGCCATCGATGTAAGCGATACCGTATTTTGAATTAGCAAGCTGCTTCTCAATGAGCGCTCTACGTTCCTCGGCTTGATTCTTTCTCGTTTCGCTCTTTACAACGTAAGGAAGTTGAATGATCAAATCAAGCTTTCCAGAGCTAGAATACTCATCCACAATGTCGAGAAGCCTAAACTTTCGATTCAGTCTTGAAACGATGGAGTTTGGCTCGTTCATAACTGAATAGAAAGGATTTTGGATAATCGCTACTTTATCTTTCGGCATGATGACTTCGATATGTCGACCTGTTCGATCGTCGTAAACTTCGAGCCTTACGTGCCCCGGATACCATTCTTTTACTTTTGCCGTTCTCATTGAGAAAATGTCAAAAGAACCGGTTTCTAGAATGTTTTTCACATTCGTTTCCGTCGGCATAATCGCTACGGTTCCTTCGTCAAACATGCTCATAACAACATCCTGAATAAAATCTCTGGATGTCTGATCGATGTTTGCTTCGAGGGTAAGACAATCGTTTAGTTTAGAATCGAGCGTCTCCATATAGCGACCTTCGTCATCGACTTTAACATGCTGAATCTTCATTTGGCTAACATCCAAAGCAATACGGTTATATACGGCCGTAACAATACTTTGTTCAGTGACTCGATATCGATACGCTCTGTCTGGACGATAGCTGTAACTAGGCCCAAGATCTCCTCGATAGCGATATAGATCTTTGTTTGTTAGAACATCCCATGCATGCTTCAACCGATCTCTAAAAGAAAATTCCATTTTGACTCCTCACCCCCTTAATTAAAATTTTGGAAGGTTAGTCTTTCTCCTCTTCAGAGCGAGAAGCATCCCTAACTCTATACTGCTGACCGCCAACCGCCCAAGGAGCCTGCTCTCCATACTCTTTATAAAATTTTGATTGCCTATAAAGATTGATTGCGGCATTACCGATTGGGCCAGTAAGGGCCGTAGTAACAAAAGAACGCCCCATCTCGGTGTTTCGATAAACTCGCTTGGCAGTAACATTATAACCTTCACTAACTGCCTCGGCGAATGTCTTCCAAGTTTGAGAATCGATTTCCTGCCAGATCTTTTGAGCTTCAAGGGCCTCTTTAGCCTTTTCTTCGGCTCTTTTCTGGTTTCCTCGAGCTGCGGCCCTTTCTGCAGCGGCCGTTGTTTTCATGACTCGACCGATTTGCCTGGTAGCTTCTTTATCCTGTTCATTCAGAAGATCCTGATACTGTTTTGCTTTCCGCTTCCTTCCGGCAGGAGTAAGAGTGCCGTCGAGATTTTGATATCGTCTAACACCCCATCTTTGGCCTTTAATGCCATGATGCTCCAGAAATTCATCCGTAGTCATCAGCAAACCTCCTTAATCAAATGCATCTTTGTTGAGCTTATACGCTACAAAAGCGTCCATCATAGCCGCAACAGGGTCAATCTTGGCTTCGTAGCGCTTCTTAAGTAGCTTTCTATTACCGTTTGTGTCTTCCATGACAATGCAGTTACCCATGGCAAATTGCATTAACTTTTCATCAAACAAAAGCATTCGTTCTTCGGAAAGTTTCTTAAGCTCGCCCAAAGGAACACTCTCGGTCTTAGCACCCTGTATAACTTTCTCGATTCCAAATACGCCATTCTCTTGCTGCCAGCGATCCACAAAAGCTTTTGCATTATAAGGATCGTAACCAAAGCATCTGACGTCGTATTCTTTATCAGCAATATGCCGATCGAGATCATCATAAACTTGCTCGAGGTCTAAGATGTTTCCTTCCAAGACAATTAGACTGCCTTCGTTAATGAACTCCTCATACTTTAACCTCATAGCCGCCGGGAGCTTCATTAGTGTCAGAGAAGAAATATAATCTCTTGTCTTAATACCGAAGCATCCATCTTTAAGCGGAAACATGAAAGTAAAAGCGCAGAAGTCATCACCCTGAGAAAGGTCGGCACCGAGTGCACAGGGCATGCCCCAGTAATCCCGTTTACGATGGCAAAGGGTTTCCTCGTAGGTAAAGTAATAAGTATAACCTTCCATGGGGATACCAAAACGTTTTGCCAAAATATCGTTTCGTGTTGCGGGAGCTTTCTCGGCACGTTCAACATCAAGCTGATAGGTTTCGTAGGTAACAGTCTTATCGAGGTTCGGATTCGCCTTCACCCACATCTCGGGATTCGAGACTTCATCGATCGAGTCAAGCTTGTACCACCAAATGGACACGTGAGGGTTTCTGTATTCGCCTTTTAAGATGTCCATTAACTCCATTTTGACCGTATCGCCCGATCCATTTCGGACAGTACCTTCAGATGAAGTTGCGATGATAAGCCAGCCATCATTCTTTGAAGCGCTCTGCTCGCAAGCACCCATGACATCTTCTCGTACATCGCCAGAAAGCCATTCATCGATCGTAAAGATTTTCGAACGAAGGCCTTGAAGCTTGTCGATTCTCATGGGGCGAACTCTGATAATAGAGTTTGTCAAGAAATCCTCGACACCCTTCTTTGTTGATGCGAGTTTCTGCCTGTTTGCTTTCGATCCTGTAGTGTTCTGGAGCGAACCTTCTGTCAGAAACTGAAATAGAGGTCCTCTTGCTCTAGCGATCGCCGTTTTAATCGGAGTAATAACTTCTTCTGCCTGACTCATAGTAGGAGCAACGGTGACTTGGTCTGTGGTACTGGGGTCAACGGTCAAGAAGTAAGCCTGCATGCAAGATGCATAAAGACTCTTTGCTGCGCCGCGTCCAACGATTAAGTATTGCTTATTAATAAGTCGTTTCTTAATGCGTTTTGTGACGTAGTGTCCGCCGTGATTGTCCTTATATGGAGTATAAACGCTTCTATACTCAAAGTAGTACCAACCAAATACCTGCTCGCCCCAGAGTTTAAAGGTATCGAGAAGCCTTAAATCCGATCCATCTGTTAAGGTCATTTCCTTTTCGCAGAACTTAATCCATCCTTCTACTTTCGTTTCATCATAGTAGACACCAGGATTTCTAATAAGATCATCAATGCGATTCATCTCCATCGAGATCTCTCTGCAAACTGGGATTTCACCTCGTAGAACGGCATCTCGAAACATGCCGTAATACTTAGGAACGGCAGTATTCGAAAGTGCCATAGATGATTATCCCTCCTTGAGTTTCCGTTTCTGCTGCTCAAGGGTTAGCCTCTTTACCTCTTGCTGAAGGTTATCGAGATATTCTTTCTCCTTTGTCTTCTGATCTTTAGCATTAAGGCCCATAAGGTCTTTAAAAGTCTTCTCGAGATAAGCAGTGAGAGCATTTCTTGCAGAATTGGTAAGAGCAGGAAGGGCTACATCTTTCATAGCACTAGAGATAAATCTAGAAACTGCGCTCTTTTGCTTTGGGGTAGGAGCGGGTTCTTTTGGAAGAAGATCCATATATCGTTTTTCTAGCTGCATTCGATTAATCGCTGCATTCAGCTCTGAATCGGTCATCTCAGAGGGCTTTCTCTTAATCACAGGATCTTGTTTCTCTCCCGAAGAGCTGGAAGACTTAGACAAACTGCTCAATTTACCGCTAAAAGAGTTGGATTTCGACTTATTTGAAGCGGAGGTGCTTTTATCGCCCTCCGCAGGATCATTATATCTCTTTCTACCAGCGGCTGTAAGGGAGCCATCCTTGTTTTGGAATCTCCTGATTCCCCATTTCATACCCTTGATTCCCCAATGTTCAAGAGTGGCTTTATCGGCGTCTACAATTCTTTGCATTCCTCACACCTCCTTCTCTTCGGATTCGACATTAAGCCTCCATTCATACTCCTTTGCCATATTCTCCATGCTCGCAAGAACGTAAGAACTGGAAGGGGGATCGAACAGAAGCCTAACTTTTAAGTAAATATAAGATTTAACAGCTTCGAGGTTTGATTCTTCAGGTAAATACGAATCCCAAGTGGTTGAATCATCTGTGATTGTAAATGCCTTAGGACCAACGCCAAGCTGAGAAAGGGTAAAGAAGCAGGAATTAATATGCATGATAATATCGGGATCGAAATCCTTATACTCGGCCGCAATACCAAGTAGTTTCTTCACCGATGTTAAGATACTTTCCACAAAGAAACCCCCAATCCTTTATCGTCTCCATAGGCAGGTATCATTAGGACGTCGCTCTTCTGGTTCTAGCATCAAAAGACTCTTATCGCCGTAATGAATAGCTTTGTGAGTGATGTCTGTAGTCGTGATTACGTATTCGGGATTGAGTAAGAACTCTGTGGATTCCTCAATGTCTTTCATTGTGATCGGATTCATGTGATGAATAATAATCTTAATTCCATCTGGAATCTCTCGTCCTTCAATTCCAAGATCTCTACCTAGATCTCTTGAAATGACATGATTACGAAAGCCTCTCCACTCCTTTGAATGAAGAAAGTTCTGGTAAAATATACGATCGAATCCGAATGTATCAAGACCAACTCTACCATGAAGCTGAAGATAGTTAAATCTATCCTCGAAAGTGGAATACTGAATAAGCTCAGTATATGTCCGAATCCTCGACATCTGAAGAATCCTCACCTCCATAGCTCCGCATTGCTTCAATGGCTTTGGTATACATCTCATCAGTATGCTCAGCAGCCTTATATGCATTGGTCTTAGCCTTAATCAGCTCAACCTGTTGCTCTAGGATCTGTTTTTCAAGCCTAGCTTTTGCGGAACCGAGTTTTAGATAGTGAGTAATGACTTGAGAGGAGGCGGTTCCTTCTCTTAGTTGCTTCTCTGCTAGATCTGAAGCCAAAGAGATGAGGTAATTCTCTCTAGAGTCTGGATTTAAAGCTGGTCTGGAAGAACTTGTCTTTCGTTTTCCACCAGATTGAGTCGCTTTACCCACACACTAGGCCTCCTTTCATTTAAGTTAGACAGAGTTTGTAGGTGGTTTCCAATCACTTTGAGGGCACTTTTTAGAGAGCGTAAGACCTGTCTCTTATACACATCTCCGAGCCCACGAGACACTGAGCGATCTC
>ERZ1090861.679-NODE-679-length-19979-cov-28.452971_pt1 | contig 19979 bp, 16 predicted proteins | sample MGYA00478482_ERZ1090861 | MGnify/ENA primary metagenome ERZ1090861 (study PRJEB33644, sample SAMEA5815744) | chicken gut metagenome | biome: Chicken; feature: Gastrointestinal Tract; material: Caecum | place: Ireland | collected 2019-01-01 | study: A study of the... | reverse complement strand
CTCGGACAGATACCGGCTGGTGCCGCTGAGGATGGCCTTGTGGCCGAATGCGTCCAGCTGGCCCGCGGTGGACACCAGGTCGCACAGATAAGTGCCGTCGGCGGTGCGGACGCCCTCGCTGGCGGCGATGATGACGTTGGACTTCCGGCTCTGCAGCTCGTCCACCCGTGCCAGGAACTTTTCGGGGTCAAAGGGCACTTCGGGCAGCAAAATCAGGTCGGGGCCGTCGCAGTCCTCGCCCGAAGCCAGGCAGGCCGCGCCGGCCAGCCAGCCGGCATGGCGGCCCATGATCTCGGCCACCGTCACGCTGCGCAGGTCGTAGACCGAGGAGTCGCGGATCACTTCTTTCAGGATGGTGGCGATGTACTTGGCGGCCGAGCCATAGCCGGGGGTATGGTCGGTCAGGCACAGGTCGTTGTCGATGGTCTTGGGCACGCCGATGAACCGCACCGGGCTGCCCACCTTCTGGCCGTAGCGGCTCAGCTTGGCGATGGTGTCCATCGAGTCGTTGCCGCCGATGTAGAACACCGCGCAGATGTCGTATTTGTCAAAGAGGGTGAACAGCTGGATGAAAGGCACGCTGTCCGTCTCGGGGTCGGGCAGTTTGTAGCGGCAGCTGCCCAGGAAGCTGGACGGCGTCCGTTTGAGCAGTTCAATGCTCATCCGGTCGTCCAGCAGGACGTTGAGGTCCACGATCTCCTCCTTGAGCAGGCCCTCGATGCCATACTTCATCCCGTACACTTTGCCGGCGCCCAGGCTGCGGGCCGTCTTGTAAACCCCTGCCAGGCTGGAATTGATGACGGCGGTGGGGCCGCCGGACTGTCCGACGATCACATTGTTCGACATGGTTTGCTCCTTCTTATCCTAGATACCAATCGTTTGCGCCGCTGCGGGCCCTGCATTGCGCCGCGCGGGCGGGACGTGAAACAAGCTGAAATCCATACAAAAATGCTTTTTGAGGTGAAAGAGCTTTTTGCAGGTTGCTGGAATTTTGTCCCAATCCTATTGTAACCGTTTCTCGCGTTGTATGCAAGACCCAACTTGGTTGCAGAGTGAAAAAATTTATGATAGAATCAATATATCTTTGAGCGCCGGCGGCAGCCGGCCCAAATTGTTTAGGAGAGTAAATCGTACCATGGGTATTTCACACGAATACAACTACGCCCGCCGCCGCGCCCGGCAGCGGAGCAAATACGGCAAGCTGAAACTGGCGGCCTGCGTGGCGGCGATCCTGCTGCTGTCGCTGGCCATCACCGCCATTTTGGAGACGGCCCAGCGGGAGGCCGCGCCCGCCGTGCCCGACACCCTGCCCAGCGGCACGGTGGAGGGCATCCTGGCCCCGCTGCCCATGCAGCCGGGGGAGGGGGGCGCCGCGGCGGAAGTGCTGGACTTCGGCCCGGCCCGCCAGAGCCCGGGGGCCTATACCGTCCGCGCCTATGACAGCAGCGTCATCCGCCAGCCCGCCACTGGCCAGGTGGACCTGAGCTACTTTGCAGACGCGGCCTTTCTGGGGGACAGCCTGACGGTGGGCTTCACCGACTATGACATCAACCTGGGCGGCGCGCTGATCTGCGGCTATATCGGGGCGGGGCCCGACACCATCGTCAACCGGATGACCGTCAACCACATGACCCGCGGGGACGAGGTGGCCCTGGACGTGCTGGCGGCGGCCCAGCCCAAAAAGCTGTATATCCTGCTGGGCACCAACACCCTGACCACCGCCGGCGCCGAGGACCGCTTTTTGACTTACTACGGTGCCATGCTGGACACGCTGCGGGAAACGCTGGGCCAGGACTGCGTCATCTATGTGCAATCCATCCCGCCGGTGCGGCCCGAAGCCGCGGCCGAGCGCCCCGGCCTGACCAGCGGCAACCTCCGCAATGTGAACGAGCAGCTGGCCAAGCTGGCCGACAGCAAGGGCTGCGTCTACCTTGACCTGTGGGAGGCCCTGGCCGACGGCGAGGGCAACCTGAAGGCCGTCTGCGCCGCGCCGGACGGGGTCCACCTGTCGGCGGGCAACGGCTACGGCGCGTGGGTCAACTACCTGCGCAGCCACACCCTGTATGCCGCCGGCAGCCCCTGGACGGCCGGCAGCGCCTTTGCACAGTGACACAAGAAAGGGACGCGCCGCACGGATGCGCGCAGCGTGTCCCTTTTTTGCATTTTATCTTGATAAAAAGAGAGGAACATACGAGATCGAAAAGTAAGGGGCCTTTCGCCCGGACAAAACCGGGCACAGAAAATCGGGCACAGCCGGGAAACTTCGTGTATACTGTTGCCAGAAGGAGGGCGTGATCTATGGATTGGGTCGAGAGCATCCACAGGGCAATCCAGTATATCGAAGCTCATCTCCGGGAGGATTTGTCCATCTGTACTGTTGCGCAGCAGGCGGCGCTGTCCCCGTATTACTTCCAAAAAGGGTTTACCATGCTGTGCGGCATGACAGTGGGAGAGTATATCCGCCAGCGCCGGCTTTCCGCCGCCGGGCTGGAGGTCCTCATGACGGACCGGAAGATCATTGATATTGCGCTGGAATTCGGCTACGATGCACCAGACAGCTTTACCAAGGCATTTGCCCGTTTCCATGGGGTCACGCCGGCCGCTCTACGAAAAAGCGGAGGCGCGGTCCGCTCCTTTGCTCCGCTGAGAATCAAAGTAACTCTGGAAGGTGGTCAGAATATGGATTGCAGAATTCAGAAAAAAGAGGCGTTCACGGTGCTTTGCCGGGCCAAAACATTCCGGTATGAGGAGGGTGCCGAGCAGGTGCCTCGATTCTGGGCGGAACATTTCCGTACCGGCGGCGGGGAAACCGTGCACGGTATGTATGGGATCAATCTGGACGAGAGCATGGGCGGCAGTGAATTTGAATATCTCATTGCCGACAATTATGACCCGGTCAAAGAGATCCCGGCGGGATTCATCACCCGGACCATTCCCGCATATACCTGGGCGGTCTTTCCCTGTACCGGCAAGATGCCGCAGGCGCTGATGGAACTCAACCGGCAGATTTTTTCCCAGTGGCTGCCTGTTAACACCGACTATCGCATCGCTGCAGGTATCAACGTAGAGATGTACAGCGATGCCAGCCGGTTTGAAAACGGAGCTCAAGACCAGGACTACTATTGTGAGGTCTGGCTCCCGGTAGAAAAGAAGTAACCGCAAACCGGGAGGCCCCCAAAAGAGGGAGCCTCCCGGTTGTTGTTTTGCTGTTTTTGGCAAAGATTACTTGTTCTTGCTGCGGGCCTTCATGCGCTGCTCGTGGTTCAGGATCTGCTTGCGGATGCGCAGGTTCTTGGGGGTGACCTCCAGCAGCTCGTCGGGGGCCAGGAATTCCAGGCAGCCCTCCAGGCTCAGGCGGCTGATGGGCACCAGGCGCAGCGCGTCATCCGAGCCGGAGGCGCGGGTGTTGGTCAGGTGCTTGGTCTTGCAGACGTTGACGTCCACGTCCTCGCCGGTGGGGGTGTAGCCGATGACCATGCCCTCGTAGACCTTTTCGCCGGGGCCGATCAGCAGGGTGCCCCGCTGCTGGGCGTTGTACAGGCCGTAGGTGACCGAGTCGCCGGTCTCGAAGCTGACCAGGGAGCCGGTGGAGCGGTTGGTGATCATGCCGGCCCACAGGTCGTAGCCGTCAAAGATCTGGTTGATGACGCCTTCGCCGTGGGTGTCGGTCAGGAACTGGTTGCGGTAGCCGAACAGGCCGCGGCTGGGCATACGGAACACCAGACGCACCCGGCTGTCGCCCAGGGCGTCCATCTGCTGCAGCACAGCCTTGCGCTGGCCCAGGCCGGTCATGACGGCGCCCTGGTACTGGGTGGGCACGTCGATGACCACCTGCTCCATGGGCTCGTAGGTCTTGCCGTCGATGACCTTGGTCAGGACGTGCGGGGGCGAGACCTGCAGCTCGTAGCCTTCCCGCCGCATGGTCTCGATCAGGATGGACAGGTGCATCTCGCCGCGGCCCATGACCCGGAACGAGTCGGTGGTGGCAGAGTCCTCCACCTTCAGGGCCACGTCCTTGAGCAGCTCGCGGTTGAGCCGGTCGCGGATCTGGCGGCTGGTGACGTACTTGCCCTCACGGCCGGCCAAGGGGCTGTCGTTGACCGAGAAAGTCATCTCGACGGTGGGATCGTTGATCTTGACGAAGGGCAGGGGCTCCACCTTGGCGGGGTCGCACAGGGTGTTGCCGATGGTGACGTCGGGCAGGCCCGAGAAAGCCACGATGTCGCCTGCGGTGATGTTGTCGCAGGGGACGCGGCCGTTGGCCTGGAAGTCGTACAGCTTGGTCAGGCGGCCCCGCAGGCGGACCGAGGGATCGTGCCAGTCGCAGGCCACCACTTCTTCGCCCACGCGGCAGGTGCCGTTCTGGATGCGGCCGATGCCGATGCGGCCCACAAAGTCGTTGTAGTCGACCGAGGAGACCAGCATCTGGAAGGGGGCGTCGGGGTCGCCCTCAGGCGGCTCGATGGTGTCCAGAATGGTGTCGAACAGGGGGACGAGGTCGGTGCCGGGGACATCGGGGTCCAGGCTGGCGGTGCCGGCGCGGCCGCAGCAGTAGACCATGGGGCATTCCAGCTGCTCGTCCGAAGCACCCAGGTCCATCAGCAGGTAGAGCACTTCGTCCACCACTTCTTTGATGCGGGCGTCGGGGCGGTCGATCTTGTTGATGACCACCACCAGGCTCAGGTTCTGCTGCAGGGCCTTCTGCAGCACGAAGCGGGTCTGGGGCATACAGCCCTCGGCGGCGTCCACCAGCAGGACCACGCCGTTGACCATCTTCAGCACGCGCTCGACCTCGCCGCCGAAGTCGGCGTGGCCCGGGGTATCGACGATGTTGATCTTGACGCCCTTGTAGGTGCAGGAGCAGTTTTTGGCCAGGATGGTGATGCCGCGCTCACGCTCGATGTCGCCGCTGTCCATGACGCGCTCGGCCACCACCTGGTTGTCGCGGAAAGCGCCGCTCTGGCGGAGCATGGCGTCCACCAGGGTGGTCTTGCCGTGGTCAACATGGGCGATGATGGCCACGTTGCGCAGATCGTTACGAATCATACAAATCAAACCTCTCTATTTTACAACGACATGGTTCTATGACGGATATTTCAACCGTATTAGTGTAAATCATAGGAGGGGTTTTGTCAAGGTTATCTAAAATATTATTCGGCATTTCGGCGTTTTGACAGAAAAGACGCGCCCCGGTAGAAAGCCAGCGCACAGAGCACCGACAGCACTTCGGTCACGGGGAAGGTCAGCCAGACGTACGTCAGCCCCGCACGCCAGGGTGATGGCCATGGCGGCCCACTGGCCGGCCACGGTAGCCAGCGCCGCGCCGGTCACTCCTAGGGCCGGCGCGCCCAGCCGGCCGAAAATGAGGATGGAGTCCAGCACGATGTTGATGGCGGCCCCGGTCACCTGGGCCAGCATGGGGACGAGGGTTTTGCCCCGGGCCTGCAGCAGCTTGGTGCAGTGGGACTCGACGAACAGCCCCAGCGACCCGGCCAGGACCACCTGCGCGTACTGGATGCCCTGCTGCCGGACCATGGGCTGGTCCGATGAGAGGGCAAAGTACCCCTGCAGGACGGCCAGCGACACGCAGGCGAACAGGGCGAAGTTGAACACTCCCAGCCACAGGCCGCTCTTGATGGTGTCCCGCTGGGCGGCGGTGTCCCCACAGCCGTCCATCCGCGCGATGAGGATGCCCAGGCCGGTCCCCGCGCCGGTGGACAGGGCAGTGGCGAGCAGCTGGATGGGAAAGACCAGCGACAAGGCCGTCAGCCCGCTGAGGGAATATTGGGCTACAAAGTAGCTGTCTACGATGTTGTAAATAGATTGGATCAAAAGTGCCAGCATCACTGGCGGGGAAAGCCGGAACAGCAGCTTCCCGATGGGCATATCACCCATAACGTTCCATCTCCTTTCCCGCATAGGATAAGGGATGGAGTTACTCCACTGTCAAGCCCCTTTTTGCGTTTTTTCTTTCAGGTGGGCCCGCACCTCGCAGGCGTAGTTGTCCATGTAGGGAAAGAGCTGCAGCCCCAGTTCCTCGGCGTAGATGGCGTCGGCCTCCTCCCCGTGGGCGGCCAGCCAGTCCAGCAGGGGAGAAAAGTCGGCCCGCTCCTGCCGGATGCGCAGGGTAAAGACGGCGTACCGCCCGGCGGGGATGGTGTAGAGCGTCTCGGGGTCGATGCAGCGGTAGGGCGCTTCCATCCTAACATATTCCCGCAGCTTGACCACCCGGCCGGCGGGCATCCCCGCGCCGTCCAGCGGGTAGCCGTACCGCCGCCGGATGGAGGCGGCCTGCTGCAGCTCGGCCTGGGCGGCCTGCTGCATATTGACATGGTATGCCTGGGAGCCCCCCTGGGCGGCCCGCCCCGCGATGACCTGTTCGGCCTCCCGCCAGACCTGGCGGACGAGGGGCGGGTCGTCTTTCTGAGCTTCAATGCGGCGGTGTTCCTCTTTGTACCAGAGGATATCCTCCGCCACCTGCTGGTAATAGGCGCTGCGGCGCAGGGCCTCCTCCCGGTATTCCATCAGCAGCCGGACAATCTCGGCGTTGTCCTGCAGGGAAAGGATCTGCCGGACGGTGTCCAGCGGGATGTTCAGCTTGCGGCAGGTGGTGATGATGTCCAGCTGCCACAAATTGCGCAGGGAATAATAGCGGTAGCCGTTCTGCGGGTCCACATGGTCGGGGCTCAGCAGGCCGATCTTGTCGTAAAAGTGGAGGGTGTCTTTGGAGAGGCCGGTGGCCCGGCTGACTTCGCCGATGCGGTAATAACTCTGTTCCAAGGGAAGCGCTCCTTTCTGCGGGCGGGCTTTCGGCGTTTTGACGGAAAGCAGCCTCTGATTTTGGCGGAAAAGAAAGAACCTTTTGTGATACAATAAAACCAGTACAGGATCAAATACCACCCGCGGGCCCCGCCCCGGGAGGATGGAGGTAAGCTGCGATGAAGCTCACATTTTTAGGCGCGAACCACGAAGTAACGGGCAGCTGTACCCTGCTGGAGACAGGCGGGCTGCATTTCCTGATCGACTGCGGCATGGAGCAGGGCAAGAATGTCTACGAGAATCAGCCTCTGCCCGTGGCGCCCGGCGAGATCGACGGCGTTTTGCTGACCCATGCCCACATCGACCACAGCGGCCACCTGCCCCTGCTGGCCAAGCAGGGCTACCGGGGCAAGATCTACGCCACCCGCCCCACCTGCCGGCTGTGCGACATCATGCTGCGGGACTCCGCTCACATCCAGGAGTCGGAAGCCGAGTGGAAAAACCGCAAGAACGCCCGTGCCGGCCTGCCGCCGGTGGAACCGGACTACACCGTCGAGGACGCCGAGACGGCTGTCAGCCTGTTCGTGGGGGTGGACTATGACAAGCGGGTGGAACTTGCGCCCGGGGTGGAGGCCCGCTTTACCGACGTGGGCCACCTGCTGGGCTCGGCCAGCATCGAGCTGTGGGTCACCGAAGGGGAAAAGACCACCAAGCTGGTCTTTTCGGGGGACATCGGCAATCTGAACCAGCCCATCCTCAAAGACCCTACCTATCTGACCGAGGCGGACTACGTCATCATGGAGTCCACCTATGGCGACCGCAGCCATCCGCCCCGCCCCGACTACATCAAAGAGCTGGTGGATGTTCTGCAGCGCACCTTTGACCGGGGCGGCAACGTGGTCATCCCCAGCTTTGCAGTGGGCCGCACCCAGGAGCTGCTCTATTTCATGCGGGAGATCAAGGAGAAAAACCTGGTGACCGGCCACGGCAATTTCCCGGTGTACATCGATAGCCCCCTGGCCATCGAGGCCACCCGCATCTTCCGGGATACCAGCGAGGACTGCTTTGACGCCGACACCCGGGCTCTGCTGGACGCGGGGATCGACCCCATCACCTTCCCGGGGCTGCGGGTCAGCATCACCAGCGACGAATCCCGGATGATCAACTCGGACCTGACCCCCAAGGTCATCATCTCGGCCAGCGGTATGTGCGACGCCGGCCGCATCCGCCACCACCTGAAACACAACCTCTGGCGCAAGGAGTGCACCATCCTGTTTGTGGGCTACCAGGCGGTGGGCACCCTGGGCCGCGCCCTGGTGGAGGGGATCGACGGGGTCAAGCTGTTCGGCGAGGAGATCGAGGTGCAGGCCGAGATCGCCCAGATGGGCGGTATGTCGGGCCACGCTGACCGCGAAGGTTTGCTGCAGTGGATCGGCTCCTTCGACCCCAAGCCCCGGCGGGTGTTCGTCAACCATGGCGACGACGCCGTGGAGGACCTGTTTGTGGACACCCTGCAGAGCCTTGGCTACACGGCCTGCGCGCCCTACAACGGGGCCCAGTGGGCGCTGGGCGCCGATGGCGCGGTCTGCCTGAACGAGGGCAGCCGGGAGCGGGCGGCGTCCAGGGCTTCCACCCCGGCGCTCAGCCGGGCGCAGGCGGTGTTCCAGCGGCTGGTGTCTGCCGGCCGCCGCCTGATGCGGGTCATCGAGCACAACGAGGGCGGGGCCAACAAAGACCTTGCCAAGTTTGCCGACCAGATCAACGCCCTGTGCGACAAGTGGGACCGATAAAGCGTTACTTCCGGGTCAGCTCGTCCAGGTTTTGGGTATAGCAGGGCAGGCAGTGCTCGATGAACCAGTCTGCCTCGGGGCAGGCCATCTCGGCCAGGGCCTTCTTCTGCTGCTGGAGGGCGGCGTCGAACTCGTGGTTGCCGCTGCGGGCCTCCTCCATGCACTTGATGAGGGCCGACAGCCGGTCGGCCGCCTTGAGCAGCCGGCGCTCGGTGTCGGTCAGCAGGTCCCCGGTGATGTAGGGGGTGATCTCCTCCTCCAGCTCGGGGGGCAGCATGGAGGCCATAGAGGCGGCGCTTTCCCGCTCGATGGCCTTGTAGGCGTCCCGCAGCACCTCGCTGCGGTACTTGACTGGCGTGGGCATATCCCCGGTGATGATCTCGGACGCATCGTGGTAAAGGGCCGCCACCGCCACCGTTTTGGGGCGGCAGGGCGTGCCGGTGTACCGCCGCGCAATGAGGCACAGGGTGTGGGCCAGCAGGGCGGTGTCGCAGGTGTGCTCGCTGAGGGACTCGGCCCGCAGGGAGTGCATCAGGCTCCAGCGGGTGATATACTTCATGCGGGCGAGCAGGGCATTGAACGGATAGAGCATCGGATAACCTCCCGGCCGGCGGCGCGTGTCGCCGGCTTTTTTGTACCCAAAATACCCCCGATCACGCCATCTGTCAAGGCCGCGCCAAACTTCGCCCTTTCTTTACAGGGGCAAACATGGTATACTGACTGGGATGAACTACAACTGGGATGAACTACAAAGGAAAAGAGGGACGCTATGGATTTTGCACATCTGTCCCGGCAGCCGCGGCTGCGGCAGAAAAGGGACCGCTTTTGGCTGACGGTGGGGCTGTGCGCCCTGACGGCAGCGCTGATCTTCCTGCCGTTCCAGATCATAGACGGCGGGTTCTTTCACTACGCGGGGGACTTCAACGGCCAGCAGATCGGCTTTTACCGGTATATGAACGGCTTCGTCAAGGGGCAAAGCTACCCCGACGGGCTGGCCAGCGTGGGCGGACAGCGCCTGCCCGCCAACACCTTTTCCTGGGCCACCGACCTGGGCAGCGGGGTGATGAACGCCTACTCGTTCTACCTGTACGGCTCGCCGTTTTTCTGGCTGTCCACCCTGTTCCCCCAGAGCTGGCTGCCCTACCTGATGTGCCCTCTGCTGGTGCTCAAATTTGCCGTGGCGGGGGGCGGCGCCTACCTGTATATGCGCCGCTATGTAAAAAATCTGGACTATGCGGTGCTGGCGGCTTGCCTTTACACCTTTTCGGGCTTTGGCATCTACAACATCTTTTTCAACCACTTCATCGACGTGGTGGCCCTGTTTCCCTGGATGCTGTGGGCGCTCGACGAGTGCATCTACAGCGGCCGCCGGGGGCTGTTCGCCTTTTTTGTGGCTGTCAACCTGCTGAACAACTATTTCTTCTTTGTGGGGCAGGTGGTGTTCCTCATCATCTACTTTGCCTGCAAGGTGTCCACCGGGGAGATCAAGCTGACCCGCGGCCTGTTCGGCACACTGGCGTTTGAGAGCCTGCTGGGGGTGGCGCTGGGGTGCCTGCTGGTCTGGCCGGCCTTTTTGTCCCTGATGCAGAACCCCCGCACCACCGACATCTCGTCGGGCTGGGGCTTTTTGACCTACTCCAAGGTGCAGCAGTACCTGGCCATCCTGGTCAGCTGGTTCATGCCGCCGGACTCGCCCTATATCGTCTCTATCTGGTCGGAGGGGACCGTCAAGTGGACCAGCATGACCGCCTACCTGCCCCTGTGCAGCCTGGCCGGCGCGGTGGCCTATTGGCGGTCCCGGCAGGGGGACAGCCGAAAGCGGATCATCGCGGTGTGCGCGGTGTTCGCCCTGGTGCCGGTGCTGAACAGCGCCTTCTACGCCTTCAACGCCAGCTACTACGCCCGCTGGTACTATATGCCGGTGCTGGTCCTGGCCGCCATGACGGTGAGCGCCTGGGAGGACCCGGACGCCGACCTCGAGCGCCCCACCGGGATCGTGGCGTGGCTGATGATCGCCACTCTGGCCTTTGCCCTGGTACCGGTGAAGGACGGGGACAGCTGGTCCCTCGGCGTGACCGAAAACCCGGAGCAGTACCTGACGATGCTGGCCTTTGGGCTGGCGGGGCTGGTGCTGTACAGCGTCATCATTCGGGACCGGAAGGACCCAAAGCGCTTCTGCCGCCGGATGCTGGCCGCGGTGCTGGCATTCAGCTGTATCTTTGGCATCGTCCACATCGGCATCGGCAAGTTTGGCCAGTGGAATTATGACAGCGACCTGGTGGAGCAGTACCAGGCGTCCATCGCCCTGAAAGAGCAGTTCCCCGAAGGGGACTGGCGGGTGGACACCTACAACACCCACGACAACCTCGGCCTCTGGATGGACAAGAGCTGTATGCAGTTCTTTGACAGCACGGTGGCCCCCAGCATTCTGGATTTTTATTCCTCCCTGGGCTTTACCCGGGACGTGCGCAGCAACCCCGAAGCCTATTACTACCAGCTGCGGGGGCTGCTCAGCGTGCGGTTCACCATCATGCCCGAGGACGAGCAGGACAGCTTTGCAGAGCAGTCGGTGCCCGGCTGGACCTATTACGACACCATCGAGGGCTTTGCCCTCTATGAAAACGACAACTACCTGCCCATGGGCTTCACCTACGACTACTATGTAGACGAGGAGCAGCTGGACAGCCTGCCCACCCAGGACGCCTGCGCTTTGCTGGTGCGGGCGCTGGCCCTTACCGACGAGGACATCGCCGCCTATGGCAGTTACCTGGAGCCGCTGCCCGGGGATCAGATGCTGGATTTCAGCTACGAGCGCTACCAGCAGGACATTGCCGACCGCCGGGCGTCGGCCTGCAGCAGCTTTGTCATGACCAATTCCGGCTTCAGCGCCGAGATCAACCTGGAAAAGCCCGACCTGGTCTTTTTCTCGGTGCCCTATGACGACGGCTTCACCGCCTATGTGGGCGGGCAGGAGACCGAGATCCTCCGGGTGGACAACGGCATGATGGCGGTGCTCTGCCCCGCAGGCTGGAGCAGCATCGACTTTGTTTACTCGCCCGCCGGGCTGCCCCTCAGCCGGACCGTGACACTGATCGCCCTGCCCATCTGGCTGGGCTATACCGGCTGGCACCTCTGGCGGAAAAAGAAGCGCGCCTGAGGAATGGAATACCCAAACCGCGAAAAAAGGGGCGGCTGCCGCTGTGCGTTGTGCCAGCATGGGCAGCCGCCCCTTTCAACAGGGAGCGAAAAGAAAATATTCAGCCCGCGGCCTGCCGGGCCCCGGCGCGGACCAGCACCGCCGCCAGCAGAAAGCCGGCCGGCGCGCTGACGAAAGAGGCGAGGTAGAACCCGCTGTACCCGCACAGGGGCACCAGCAGGCCGCAGGCCAGCAGGTCGATGGCGGTGCCGCCCAGGTTGGAGGCCAGGTACAACCCCATCTGCTGACGGCCCCGGAGGCTGGCCTCCTGAAAGTGCTTCATGGCGGTAAAGGCGTAGACGATGGCCTGGCGGCTGAGCAGCAGCGCGCCGTAGGCGATGGCGTTCCCGTCGGTGGTGAACAGCCGCAGCATCGGCCGGGCAAACAGGACGCAGCCGGCCGTCACAGCCAGCGCGTAAAGCAGCATGATGCCGCGGGCCTGCCGCACCCCGGCCCGGACCCGCCCGTCCTGCCGGGCGGCGGTGTTCTGGGCGATGAAAAAGACCAGCGACTGGGTAAAACCGTAGACCGGCATCAGCAGCAGGCTGGACATCTTGTTGGCGCAGGAAAAGCCCGCAATGGCCGCCACGCCGATGCCGCCCAGCAGCCCCTGCTTGATCATGCCGCCCACCGGCGCGCTGGCCTGCTGGATGGCGCTGGGGGCCGCCAGCCGGAACACTTCCCACAGGCAGCGGCGGTCCAGCATGGCGGGGCGGAACGGCCCGGTCAGGAGGGTGCGGCGCAGATACCACAGCATGAACAGGCACCCCGCTACCTGGGAAAGGGCGGTGCCCGCCACTCCGAAGGGCCCCACCCAGGCAAGGTCCAGCAGGATGTTCAGCACCGATGTGCCCAGCACCGCGTACAGGGGCGTTTTCGAGTTGCCGCAGCCCATCACCAGCTGCTTGGACAGGTCGTAGACCATCAAAAAGGGCAGGCCGGCCAGGTAGAAGCGGATGTATTCCGCCGCCTGGGGCAGGATGCCGGCGGGGGTGCGGATCAGCCGCAGCAGCCATTCCGCGCCCAGCAGCCCGGCCCCCGTCAGCAGCAGGCCCAGCACCCCGTCGATGAACAGCAGGTTGTAGACGGCCGCCGACAGCTCGTCCGGGGTGGAGGTGGGCCGCCGGGCGGCCAGCAGCAGGCCGCCGCCCAGTTCCATCCCGCCCGATACGAACAGGAACACCATCAGCACGGTGGACGCGTTGGAGACAGCCGCCAGGGCATCCGCGTCCAGGTACAGCCCCACGATCATGGTGTCGGCCACGGAATAGAGCTGGGTGGCCACCATCGTCAGGATGATGGGCCCCGCAAAGCGCAGCAGCGCCGGGCGCACCGGCCCGGCCAGCAGGGCGTTTTCGGTTTGGGATTTGTTTTGCGACATGGTTTCACCTTCCGGTTGCAAAATGGAGTGGATTCTGGTATGCTGGGTCTATCATAAACCATCCAGCAGCTGGATAGTCAAGAGGCAAAAGCATGAAAGAGACCTACCTGCGGACGGCGGCCTTTGCGGTGCTGGCCGGCGTGAACAAAAAGACCCTGCACTATTACGACGAGATCGGCCTGTTCCGGCCCGCCTATGTCAACGAAAAGGGCTACCGGTTCTATTCGCCTTTGCAGCTGGACCGGCTGGCCCTGATTGTGACTTTGAAGGACCTGGGGGTGCCCCTGAAGGTGATCGCGGAGTACCTGAGCTGCGGGGACCTGGCCCGGGTGGATGAGATCCTGACCCGCCAAAGCCAGGAATTGGACCGCCGCATCAGCCAGCTGACCCGGCGTAAAGCGCTTTTGGAGGCGCTGCGCCGCCAGAACCGGGGCTTTCTGGACTGGTGCGGCAAAGGCCCCCAGCGGCTGCACCGGGAGCCGGAGCGCATCGCCGTGCTGATGAGCCGGGAGGAGATGGAGAGCAGCCGCATCCTGATCGTCAACTACCTGACCGACGGCCCCGGCACCGGCCTGTGCGGGGAAGGGGAGGACCGCTTCCTCTACCAGAAGCGGCCGGACGGGCCGATTCTGGTGCCCGGCGGGGACTATCTCTGCCTGTATGAGCTCGTGCAGGGGCACCGGCCCTGGGACTGGCTGGTCAGCCGCCGGCAGCAGCTGCAGGACTATGCCGCCGCCCGCGGCTGGCAGCTGGATGCGCGCGCCTTCGTGGAATTTGGGGACCTTGCCGTCAACGGCTGCAGCGAGACAGACCCCGAGCCGCGCAGCATCCGAATGTGTATCTGTGAGCTGAATTCACCTGAATATGCAAATAAGTGAAAAGATATATCTTGACTTTACGGCGGTAAAGTGTATAATGCAATCAAACCGATGAGGCGAAAGAGACCCTGCATCTGGCGCATCCAGAGAGCCCGGCGTGGTGGAAACGGGCGGTGTCAGGCGGTGGTTATGGGTCGCCGAGGGCCGGGCGAACGGGGAGGTTTCCCCCAGTAGCTTAGGACGGGTGTCTCCCGTTACAGGGCAGGGGAGTGTTGGCTCCCCGCGAGTGGCTCTGCACCGATGCAGGGCAAACAAGGTGGCACCGCAGAATCGAAAGTTTCGATCCTGTCCTTGTGGCAAACACAGGGACGGGTCGTTTTCATGTCAGGGCCCGTTCCGCAGCGAAGGCGGGGCGGGCCTTTTCCGTTTGGCTCCGCTCCCCACACAAGAAAGGAGCTTTCCCTATGAAACGTACCCAGATGATCTCCCGCCGCAGTTTCCTCCAGGCCGCCGCTGCCGCTGCAGCCGCCTGTTCCGCGCTGGCGCTGACCGGCTGTGGGTCTGCTTCCCCGGCGTCCTCCGCCGCTGCCGCTTCCGGCGAGGCGTCCGGCACCGTGTACAAGGTGGGCGTGGTCAACTATGTGGACGACGCTTCCCTGAACCAGATCGTCGCCTCGCTGGAGGCCCGTCTGGACGAGGCCGGGGCCGAGCGCGGCGTCACCTTCAATTACGCCGACTACTATTCCAACGCGCAGGCGGACCAATCCAACCTGAACCAGATCGGCGCCGACCTCGTGGCCGACGATGTGGACGTCATCGTGGCGGTGGCCACCCCCTCGGCTTCCACCATGCTGGCCGCCGTGGAGGACACCGACATCCCGGTCATCTACTCGGCCGTCACCGACCCGGTGGGCGCCGGCTTCGACGGCCTGCCCAACATCACCGGCACCTCCGACGCCTTGAACACCGAGGCCATCATGAATCTGATCCTCTCCATCAACCCCGATCTCGACCAGCTGGGCCTGCTGTACGATCTGGGACAGGATTCTTCCACCCAGGCCATTGCGGACGCCAAGGCGTTCTGCGATGCACACGGCATCAGCTACATCGAAAAGAACGGCACCAACACCGCCGAAGTCCAGATGGCGGTGGAAGCGCTGGCGGCGTCCGGGGTCAAGGTGGTGTTCACCCCCACCGACAACACCATCATGACCGCCGAGCTGGCCATCTACGAGACCATGATCGAGGCGGGCATCCAGCACTTCACCGGCGCGGACAGCTTTGCGCTGAACGGCGCCTTTGTGGGCTACGGCGTGGACTACGTCCAGCTGGGCGAGGCCACCGCCGATATGGTGGTGGAGCTGCTGTGCGACGGCAAGACGGTCGCTGATATGCCGTACCGCACCTTCGACAACGGCACCGCCACCATCAATACCGAGACCTGCGCGGCCCTGGGCTTCGACCTCGAGACGGTCAAGACGGCCTTCGAGCCCTACTGCACCGCCATCGAGGAGCTGGTCACGGCGGAAGAGTTCGAGTGATGGGCCGCTTCCAGCCCTGCGCCCGGTCCGGCCGGGCAGAATGCAACAAATGTACGTGAGGGGATTCCATGCTGGCTAGTATTTTTTCGATCAACGTCCTGCAGTCGGCCCTGGAGCTGGGCTGCATTTACGCGCTGGTGGCGCTGGCGCTGTTTTTGAGCTATTCCATTTTGAACATCGCCGACCTGTCCACCGACGGATGTTTCACCCTGGGCTGCGCGGTCTGCTGCCAGGTGGCCGTGGCCGGCCATCCGGTGCTGGCCCTCTTCGCCGCCATGGCGGCGGGGGTGCTGTCCGGTTTCATCACCGCCTTTCTGCAGACCAGGCTGGGGGTGGAAAGCATCATGGCCGGCATCATCGTCAACACCGGCCTGTACACCATCAACCTGGCGGTGATGGGCTTCTCCTCCAACATGAGCCTGGTGCGGGTGGATACGGTGTTCTCCCTCGGGAAAGAGCTGCTGGCCTTTGCCGGCGGCTGGTATCAGCTGATTTTGGTGGCGGCGGTCATCCTGATCGCCTGCGTGCTGATGGTCCGGTTCCTTAGCACCCGGCTGGGCCTGTCCATCCGGGCCACCGGCGACAACGCCGCCATGGTCCGCGCCTCCAGCATCGACCCGGGCTACACCATCATGGTGGGCCTGTGCATCTCGGGCAGCCTGACCGCCCTGTCCGGCGCGCTGCTGGCCCAGTACCAGAAAAGCTGCGACATCAACGTGGGCACCGGCATGGTGACCATCGCCCTGGCCTCCCTCATCATCGGCGAGACCCTGCTGGGCAAGCGCTCGATGGTGCTGCGGGTGGGCGGCGTGGTCTTTGGCAGCTGCCTGTACCGCTTCATCGTGGCGGTGGCCCTGCGGTTCAACGTCCCCGCCGCGGCCATGAAGCTGGTGTCGGCCCTGATCGTGGCGGTGGCCATCTCGATGCCCGCCATCCGCCAGAAGATCGCGTTTGAAAAGCGCAAGCAGGAGGCCCGCCTCCGCCACGCCAAGACCCACGGCAAAAAGGAGGCAGTCTGATGCTGATGCTGGAAATGAAGGGTGTCCGCAAAACGTTCAATCCGGGCACCGTTAACGAAAAGGTAGCGCTGGACGGCGTCGACCTGGCGCTGGAAAAGGGCGATTTCGCCACCATCGTGGGCTCCAACGGCGCGGGCAAATCCACCCTGTTCAACGCCATCACCGGCGGCTTCATCGCCGACGAGGGCTGCATCGTCCTGGGCGGGGAGGACATCACCTTCACCCCCGAGTTCAGGCGCAGCAAGGTGATCGGCCACCTGTTCCAGGACCCCCTCAAGGGCACCGCCCCCAACATGACCATTGAGGAAAATCTGGCCCTGGCCTACCTGCGGGCGGGCACGGCCCAGCGGGCGTATTTCTCCCGCATCTCCCGCAAGGACAAAGAGCTGTTCCGGGAGCGTCTGGCCCTGCTGGGCATGGGCCTCGAGGACCGGATGAAGCAGCCTGTGGGGCTGCTGTCGGGCGGCCAGCGCCAGGCGCTGACCCTGCTGATGGCTACCCTGGTCACCCCCAAGCTGCTGCTGCTGGACGAGCACACCGCCGCACTCGACCCGGCCACCGCCGACAAGGTGCTGGAGCTGACCAAGAGCATTGTGGCCGAGCAGGGCATCACCTGCCTGATGGTCACCCACAATATGCGCCAGGCGCTGGACCTGGGCAACCGCACCCTGATGATGAACGGCGGCAAGATCGTCTTTGACGTCCGGGGCGAGGAGCGCAGCAAGATGACGGTGGACGATCTGCTGGAACGCTTCCGCCAGCGCGCCGGCGAGGAGCTGGACAACGACCGCATCCTGCTCAGCAAAGTGGAAGGCGCATAAAAGCCCGGCCCAGACGGCGCAGGCATACACACAGAAAAACACCCCGGTGAACCAAAGCAGCAAGTGCCTGGTCCACCGGGGTGTTTGTTTTGCCGGGATTACTTCACGTACTCGATGGTGTACTCGAAGCCGTACTCCTCCTGGAGCTTCTTGACGGCGGGCTCACAGTCCTCGATGAAGGTGGGGGCGTAGACCGAAGCGCCGTTGTGGGCCTTCTTGTAGTCCTCGACGATCTGGGTCAGCTTGTTCCAGCCCTCGCTGGCCTTGGCCTGGTCCACGCTGTCGGGGAAGTTGATGATGAATTCGCGGTGCTGCGGGATACGAGCTTTCATAAGACATTCTCCTTTGTTTCTGACAAAATCTATCATCGGCGGCCGTTGAGGCGGCCGCGGGTCAGTGGTTTTTACGCAAGGCCGAACACCCGGCGGGCGTTGGCGGCGGTCTGGACAAAGACCGTTTCGGCCGGCACTCCCTTGCGCTGGGCGATGTACTCGCCCACATAGGCGATCAGGGAGCTGTCGCACCGGGTGCCCCGCACCGGCTCGGGGGCCATGTAGGGGCAGTCGGTCTCCAGCAGGATGGATTCGAGGGGCAGCGCGTCGATGGCCTTGCCGGCCCGCTTGGCCCCCTTGAAGGTGCACGCGCCCCCAAAGCCGAGCAGGATGCCCTGCTTGGCCAGCCAGACGGCGTCCTCGGCGCTGCCGGAATAGCAGTGCAGGATGCCCTTCGGCCGGTACTTTTTCAGCAGGGCGTAGACGTCGGCGTGGGCCTCCCGGTCGTGGACCACGATGGGCTTGTCCAGCTCCAGAGCCAGACGGATCTCGGCCTCAAAGAGGGACAACTGGGCGTCTTTGGGCACCGGCCAGTGGTAGTCCAGGCCGCATTCGCCCACGGCGACCACCTTGGGGTCATCGTAATAGGGGGCAAGGGCGCGCATCTCGGCGGCCCAGTCCCCGCCATAGACCGAGACGGTGGGGGCGGGCGGCGCGGAGCCGCACTTGTCGGCGGGCAAAAGGCTTTCGGGGTGGATGCCGATGGCCGCCCACACCCAGGGGTAGCGGTGGGCCAGCTCCAAACAGTGGGGAGCGTCCCCCGAGTGGGTGGCCTGCTCGCAGACCCCCACCACGCCCCGGACGGGCAGGCCGTCCAGCACCTCGAAGCGGTCGGCGTTGAAGGCCCCGGAGGAATAGTGGGCGTGGGTGTCGAAGATGGGGCCGGCAGAAGGGTAGATGCTCATGCCTTGCGCGCCTCCTTTCCGCGGCGGTTGACCAGCCAGATCCCGGCGCAGACCAGGGCCAGAGCGGCCAGGTACTGCCACTCGAACAGGGGTTCGCCGTTCAGCAGGGCGGACAGCAGGACGTTGACCACCGGGTTGACCAGGCCGAACACGCTGATCCGGCTGACGGGGTTGTTTTTCATCAGCAGGGCCCAGAGGACATACCCTGCCCCCGACACAAAGGCCAGGTAGAGCAGGACGGGGATGCCCAGGGCGCTCTGGGGCGCAAGGGAGCCGCCCATCAGCAGCCCGATCAAGAGCAGGGCTGCGCCGCCCACCCCCAGATTGATGCAGCAGACCATGAAACTGTCGGCCTTTTGGGTCACCGACTTGTTCCAGGGCCCGGCGGAGGTGAAGATGACGGTGGCCGCCATCATGCAGAAGATGCCCCAGCCGCTGCCGCCGCCGTGGTTGCCGATGGTCGCCACCAGCACCCCGGCAAACCCGATGGCGCAGCCCGCCGCCTTGGCGGGGGTCATCCGGTCGTCGGAGCGGTAGAGGAAATGGGCCAGAATGACCCCCAAAAAGCTCTGGGTGCTGTTCAGGATGCCGCCGAAGGCCCCGGTCAGCAGGGCGACGGCCGCGTAGTAGAAAGCGTACTGGGCTGTGGTCTGCCACAGGCCCAGGGCGCAGCACTCGGCCAGCACTTTGCCCCGCGGCAGGGCGGGCAGGCGGCCTTCCAGCGCAAAGCTGGCCAGCAGGACCAGCGCGCTGCCCAGCATGAACCGCACCCCTGCAAAGCAGAGGATGGAGGCGGTGTCGGCGGCGTCAATGGCAAAGAGCCGGTAGCCCAGCTTGATGAAGGGGAAGGCCGACCCCCAAAAGCAGTTGCAGATGACCGCAAAAGTTACCGCGAAAGCCGGCGCCCCGAACAGGGCGTCCAGCCTGGCGGCGCGGGCGTTGGTGTCCGTGGGCAAGGGCGGCCTCCTTTAGTGGATGCGGCTGCCGGGCACGGCGTCGTCGGGGTAGAAAGCGATGGTGCAGCCGCCGTCGGCGGTGTCGGCCGCCACGATCATCCCTTCGCTGGTGTACTTGCCCTTCAGCATGGGACGGGGGGCGAGGTTGGCCACGATGCCCACCTTTTTGCCGACCAGGTCCTCGGGCTTGTACCACTTGGCGATGCCGGACAGGATGCAGCGCTCCCGCTCGCCGTCAAAGACGGTCAGGTGGAGCAGCTTCTTGCTCTCCTTGAGGGCCTCGCAGGCGCGGACTTCGGCCACCCGCATCTCCACCTTGCAGAAGTCGTCGAAGGTGATCTCAGCCTCGTGCTCGATGGGTTCAGCCGGCGCAGCAGGGGCGGCGGCCTTGGCCTCGGCTTCCTCCTTGGCCTTCTGGGCGGCCAGGGCCTCGGCGCGGCGCTTCTCGTCCTCCGCCTTCA
>ERZ1090861.678-NODE-678-length-20010-cov-28.797494_pt1 | contig 20010 bp, 14 predicted proteins | sample MGYA00478482_ERZ1090861 | MGnify/ENA primary metagenome ERZ1090861 (study PRJEB33644, sample SAMEA5815744) | chicken gut metagenome | biome: Chicken; feature: Gastrointestinal Tract; material: Caecum | place: Ireland | collected 2019-01-01 | study: A study of the... | reverse complement strand
GACCCTTCAACTCCAATAGACGGCACACTGACTTTAACAATCATAGCACCAAATGCAGACGCAGATAATCCTGTTGTTTTAGATGATATAGTTATCACAATAAACGTATATATACCACCAATGATAGAGACAATAGCAGTAGGGCAAACAGAGACAGGAGAAATGCTAGGCACAGCTGAAGGTGAAGGCTATGCAATGGTTGGGAGCGAAGTCACCTTGCATGCAGGCTTTACAGGCAATGCAGATGCCGACTTCTTAGGTTGGAGAGCAGGAAGCGTAGATGGGGAACTTGTATCAACCCTTCTAGACTATAACATCACCTTCACCGAAGAATCACCAACAACCTATTATGCAATATTTGAAACAGCAAATAGTAATTTGACATATCGTTATACCACTTCATCAGGCACGGCAAGTGTGTCAGGCTGCGTTACAAGTGCAACAGAAGTAACAATCTCATCAGCAATATATAGAACTTCCCGTTTACCTTATGAATTTAGTGTGACAAGTATAGGTGATGGTGCTTTCAATGGTTGCACTAGTTTAACAAATATAACAATTCCATCAAGTGTGACAAGTATAGGCGAGAGTGCTCTTCGTAGTTGCAGTAATTTAACAAGTATAACAATCCCAGATAGCGTGACAAGTATAGGTAGTCAGGTTTTCTATAATTGCAGTAGTTTAACAGATATAACAATACCAGACAGTGTGACAAGTATAGGTAGTTATGCTTTCCGAGATTGCACTAATTTAACAAGTGTTAATTTTGGAGAGAATAGTCAGTTGACAAGTATAGGACAAAATGCGTTTCAAAATTGCAGTAGTTTAGAAAGTATAACGATCTCATCAAGTGTTACAAGTATAAGTATTCAAGTTTTCCAAGATTGCAGTGGACTTAAAGAAATAATAGTAGAAGAAGGAAACAACAATTATGTAAGTGTAGGCGGAGTATTGTTTGATATAGATATGGAAACAATAATAGCATATCCAGCAGGTAAGTCAGATACTTCTTATATAATCCCATCAAGTGTGACAAGTATAGATGGAAGTGCTTTCTATGGTTGCAGTAGTTTAACAAGTATAGAAATTCCAGATAGCGTGACAAGTATAGGAGCTCAAGCTTTCTATGGTTGCAGTGGGTTAAGAACAATAATAATCAATGCGATAGAACCGCCGACACTTGGAAGCAGCGCAATAGATACCAGATATGTAACAGAAATTCTTGTTCCTGCAGAGAGTGTTGCAGATTATCAGAGTGCAAGTGGTTGGGCAGATTTTGCAGATATAATTTCTGCTATTGCATAAAACTAAATATATTTAAAATAAATAAAAATAAAAAAATCTTCTATTTTTTGGGGTGAACTTCATTAATATAGGAGATTTTTTTGATTAAAGTGCTTATAAATTTCCTTACTTCATTTAAGATAATTTTAAGGTGGGCTTTTTCTGCCTAGCATATGATAAAAATATTATTTTGCTTAATAAAAATTTTAAATAATTTATTTTTTTCAAAATTGAATTGATTTTGAGTAAAAAATATAACAAAATTTTGCGTTTATATATTGACTAAAAGTTTGAGAAGTGACATAATATATACAAAGGAGAAATGGTATGAAGAGTTTTGTAAGAGCTATGGATAACCTTCCACTTATCGTAAAAATTATCTTGGCATTGCCTATGATAGATATCGTATGGGTGGTATATAGACTTATAAAGTCAATAAGCAATGAAAATGTTTTAGGCATTGTGCTTGGTGTTTTGCTTTTATTTATTGGTATTCCATTTTTATGGCTTATTGATATAATCACACTCATTATCAACAATAATGTTTTGTGGTTTGACTAAAAAGGCTACAAATTAAGCAAAGATAAGAAGGCAAAAGCTCTTCTTATTTTTTATTGTAAAAATTTTTGTAAATTAGATAAAAATGTGTATAATAATTATAGATAAAGACAAAATTTTACATATTTAGATGTGATAAAACTATCCACAAGGCAAAATTAAACTTAGCAATACATATTAAAAGGAGATACTTATGAATCTTTATGGGCCATTTGATTATGATGACGATGACGACGATGACGATTTTGATGATGACGAAGATTTTGACGATGACGACGATGATGACGACGGTTGGAACGGGCATTTTGGAGAAGATGATGGCTTAGACGATGATGACGACGACAAAGACGACGATGATGACAATGACGAAGACGATGATAAAGACGAAGACAAAGATGACGATGGCGAAGGTGATGGCTTTGGGGAAGATATAGGCGATGGCTTTGGAGACGAGCAAAATCCAGATGGAACGGACGCAGATAACCCCGACGACGAAGATGGGAAAAAGAAGAAAAAGAGAAAAAATGACGATGAGGACGTTGACGTTGAAGGCAAAGGTGAGTTTGGCGGTGAGAATAAAAGAATTGAAAAGGCAATAAAGAGAAACGCAAATACATTTACAACATGGGCAGGAATGCTAGCGGTTGGAAATCACCCAGTTGCAACATGTCCTAGTTGCCATAGGAAATCAATCTATATGAGCAAGACCGCAACCGATTTGCTAACCTTTGGGCTTGGTGCAATGATTATTGGTGTGGGATTTAGGTTTGTTTTCTTCTGTATGAATAATTATGATGAATGCAAATATAGTTATCAAAATGGGAAGTGTTTTTTCTCAGAAACCGCAAAACCTACATTTGAAAGTGGGGCAAGAAACTATCCTTTAGCCATGTTTAGAAATTGTGACAAAAAATCTGTAAAAAAGAAAAAGAGATAGAAAAAAGATAACGGCTTAAAAAGTGGTCGTTATCTTTTTTTTAAAAATAAAATACTTACGTTTTATTTTTGCTTTAATTTTTACTTAACTTTCATAAAGATTGTTATTTAAAAACACAGGCTCGCAAGTGATATTTATGCCAAGTTTTTTAAGTGTCTGCTCTTCTGCTGGGCTTAAGATGTATGTGCAGTGTGCCTCGCAGCCGCTTAGGGCTTCAAGTTTTTTGATTGCCTTCTTTGCTTTTTGATTGTTATGTGATGAAATAGAAAGGGCTATAAGCACATCGTCAAGTGTTAGCACGCTGCTTGTTGCGTGAAGATACTGCGTTCTAAGCTTGGTGATAGGAAGGAGTATATCGTCTGAGATTATGTCAAAATCATCTCCCATTCCTGCAAGAGTGCGGAGTGCGTTCAAGACAACTGCTGCACTTGCTGACACAATCTTTTTATTCTTTCCGTATACGATTTCACCATTTGGCAGCTGGAGAGCAACGCATGGATAGCCACAAGATTTGCTCATTTTTTTAGATTTTCCCACAACGGCAAGGTAGTCAGGAGTGAGTTCAAGTTCTGCCATAAGATATTTTGTTCTCTCAACTGTATCAAAAGATGCTTGTCCGCGTTTGTAATCACATTCTGATTTTAAATAGCGTCTTACAACTTCCTTTTTTGCCGCCTTTTCAACAACAGCCTCATTTGTTATTGCACTTGCCACCATATTGACACCCATGTCAGTTGGAGATTTATATATTTCCTTGCCTGTGATTTTTTTGAGTATATTTTTAAGCACAGGGAAAACTTCAATATCTCTGTTATAGTTGACTGAAAGAATGCCATATTCACTGAAGTGATATGGGTCTATTTGATTGATATCTTTAAGGTCAGCAGTTGCGGATTCATAGGCGATATTGAGTGGGTGTTTAAGCGGAAGATTCCACACAGGGAAGGTCTCAAATTTTGCATAGCCTGCCTTTATTCCATGCTTATAGTCGTGATACATTTGACTTAAGCAGGTTGCAAGTTTTCCGCTTGATGGACCGGGTGCTGTGACAACAACAAGTGGTCTTGTGGTTTCAATATATGGGTTTGCACCATAGCCTTCGTCAGAAACAATAACATCAACTTCACTAGGATAGCCTTTAGTGTAGCGATGAAAGTATACCTTCTCGCCGTGTTGCTCAAGTTTTTGTGCAAATTTTGTTGCACTTGATTGACCTTTATATAAGGTTATAACAATGGAAGAAACATAAAGCCCAAGTGCCCTTAAGTTGTCAATCAGCCTGAGCATTTCGTTGTCGTAGCTTAGCCCTAGGTCCGCTCTAACTCTATTTTTTTCAATGTCGTTTGCTGATATACAGAAGATTATTTCAACATGTTCCTTAAGTTTTGTAAGAAGTTTTGTTTTAATATTGGGGTCAAAGCCAGGCAAAACTCTAGCCGCATGCAAATCGTCAAACAGCTTGCCGCCAAACTCTAGATAAAGTTTGTTGTTAAACATCTTGATTCGCTCAAGTATCTTTTCACTTTGAAGTTTAATTTAAAGATCATTGTCAAATCCTATTTCTTTGCTCATTTTTGTTTCTCCTTTGCTTTTTTATTTTGTTCAATCATTGTAACAATAATATTATAGATTTCATCAGCACTCTTGTCCCATGTTCTATAGAGCCCAGTGCGAACGTTCTTGCTTATTTTGCTATAAAGTTCTTCGTCGGTGAGTGCATCTAAGATGCGTTTTGCATACAGATTTTTGTCATCTTTTGAAATATAGCCTGTCTCGTTGTCAATTATTCCAGAGGCAGCACCAGTGCTATCTAAAAAGACAGTTGGCGTGCCTTGCGATGCAGCTTCAATTTTTACAATTCCGTCTGTATCGTATTTTGATGGGAATAAGAATAAATCACTTCGAGCATAGATTGCTTTTAGAAGTTCTTTATCAGTAATCTTTCCTGTGAAAATAACAAACTTTTCAAGCCCAAGCTCCATTGCCTTCTTTTTAAAATACTCTTCATCATTTCCACAGCCCACAATCAGCATTTTGAAGTTTTGAAAATCATTTTTTAAAACTTGAAGTGATTCAAGTATAAAATCTATATTCTTAAGCTTATTTAGCCGTCCGACATAAAGTAGTATTTTTTCACCAGGTGATAGCTTGAATTTTTCATTGACAACTTTGCACGCTTTTTCGCTGTCACTCACTGGCGTCATATCAGTTGCATTATGCACAACTGTGATAGGCGGCTTTAATTTATAGTCATTTTTAAAAAGGTCTCGCGTATATTCATTGACGGCTATGGCAAAGTCGCATTTATTAAAATTTTTCAAGAATGTTTTTAACAATATTTTTGTAAGTAGTTTTGAATGTGTTGCGTTATATATGTCTCGTTTATATTGTGAGTGAAGATGGCAAAGGGCGGGGATGTGGTGTTTTTTCGCATATTTGATTGCAGCACCAGCCATATATGTTGGCGAGTGGCAGTAGACAAGGTCTAACTTGCTGTTTTTTAACTCTTTTTTGAATTTTTTGTCAAAAAAGGGCATAGGAAGGTCATAATCTAGCGATCCAAGTGGGCGAGATTTAGAACGAACCACTTTATAAGGGTGTTCTATTGTGTCTTCAGTCTCACCTGACATCTTAACTGTAAACACTGTTATATCAAGCCTGTCCTTCAGCGTTCTAGCCAGATTATCAACCACTGTTATAACGCCGTCAACCATAGGATAAAAAGCATCTATAAAAATTCCGATCTTATATTTGTCCATGAAAAATCCTCTTTAATAAGTATAGTAATTTTTAGGATTTTTTCATAGTAATTTTATAATTTTGTCAATATTTTTTATAATGTTTTGCTCTTTTTCATAAAGTATGCTAAAATACTATGGAACAATTTTAATAACATTTAAGGAGTATATAATGAGTAAAATAGCAATAGTAACAGACAGCAATGCAGGAATTTCACAAAAGAAAGCACAGGAACTAGGCTGTGTTTATGTTATTCCTATGCCATTTACAATAGACGGAGAAGAGTATTTTGAAGATATAAACCTGTCGCAAGAAGAGTTCTATCAAAAACTCACAAATGATGCAGATATCTCAACATCTCAGCCAGCTATTGGCGGTATCACAGAACTATGGGACAAACTTTTAAAAAGTTATGACTATATTTTGCATATTCCTATGTCTAGTGCACTTAGTATGTCCTGCGAGACTGCTAAGAATTTTGCAAAGGACTATAATGGCAAGGTGCTTGTTGTTGACAATAAAAGGATTTCAGTCACACAAAAGCAATCTGTTCTTGATGCTTTAACACTTATAAAGCAAGGTAAGACCGCACAAGAGATTTATGAAGTTTTAGTTGAAACTGCAGCTGATTCAAGCATATATATCATGGTTGACACGCTTAAATATCTTAAGAAGGGTGGAAGGGTCACACCAGCGGCTGCCGCTATAGGAACAGTGCTTGGAATCAAACCTGTTCTTCAAATTCAAGGTGGCAAACTTGACAGCTTTGCAAAGGTGAGAAGTGAAAAAGTTGCAAAAAATAAGATGATTGAAGCAGTTAAAAACGACCTTAAAACACGCTTTAAAGAATATTATGAAAATGGTGAAATGGAGCTTTTTATGGCTTACACAAATTGCCATGACAAGATTATGCAGTTTACAGAAGAAGTAAAAAAGGCTTTTCCTGATGTCACACTTACGCACATTGACCCGCTTTCACTCAGTGTATCATGTCATATCGGCAGTGGTGCAATCGCCATTGCTTGTTGCAGAGTTTTGAAATAAAAAAGGTGAAATATGAAAAATAAACTTAAGGGCAAGGTTGCCGTTATAACAGGTGCAAGCAGCGGTATAGGCTTTTCAATAGCAAAGTATTTTGACAAAAATGGGATTATTGTCTATGATATATCAAGAACAGTTAAAGCTCATGACGAGATTAAGGCTGCATATAGTTGCAACGTCAATGACACTGAAAAAGTGAACGAAATTTTAAATGAAATCTTTGAGAAGGAAAAGAAAATAGACATCTTTGTAAACAATGCAGGGTTTGGCATAGCTGGGACGATTGAGAAAGCAAAATATGAAAACATCTATGCTATCACAAACACCAATCTTGCTGCCGTTATGGCGCTAAGCGGACTGGCTGTTAAATATCTAAAGGCGAGCGGTGGTGGAAATATAATCAACATCTCATCAGTTGGCGGCGTTATACCACTTCCTGTGCAAGCTGCTTATAGTGCAACAAAGGCAGGCGTTGAAGTCTTTTCACGCGCTCTTGCAAATGAAGTCAAACCTTATAAGATTAAGGTCACCACAATCTTGCCAGGCGACACAAAAACTTCCTTCACATCTTCAAGAATAATTGACAACGAGGGCAACACAAAAGAGCAAGAGAAGATTGCAAAATCCATTAAAAAGGTTGAAAAAGACGAACAAACAGGAAAAAGTCCAGACACGGTGGGCAGGGCGGCTGTTAAAATTTTAAAAAAGAAAAACCCGCCACTAAGAAAGACCATAGGCTTTTTCTATAAATGCGCAGTATTTCTTCCAAGGATTTTGTCAACTAAACTTGTAAATTATATAGTTAGAAAATTGTATCTATAATAAAAATTTTAAATTTTATTTTAGATTTAAAATAAAAAACTTTATCTTATAAACCTATCGTTTAATTTGATAAAGTTTTTTAAATTTATTCAGATTTTTTATAACAATGATATTTCTTTTTTCTTTTTAATATCTTTTCTTTTGTAACTTTTGTTTTTATTGAATATTTAGCAGTTGTTTTTAAAAACTCTTTTGCACCTACAACTTTATGTTTAAAGATTGAAGCTTCCTTCATAAAGTTGCCATCACCTAAGGTCTCTGTAACGGCGGCAGAGAAAACAAAAGCGTTTTCATCAATCTCTTTGATAAGTTTTTTCATTTCGTGGGCTTGTCCTTTCGGAATAAGTGAAAGAAGCATTGCTTTTTCCTTGTGAGAGAACATCCCTTCTGCATCAATTTTAGTCACTCCGCGATGGAATTTATTTAAAATAGCTTCTGCAACTTCTTTATCTTTGTCGCAAATAATATAGAAAGACACCACGCGTTTTGAGTCGTCAAGCACAAGATTAGTTGCCATTGAACTTATTATTGTCATGATAAGTGCATATAGACCAATATATAAACTTCCCGTTGAAACAACACTTAAAATGATAACTATTGTATTGATACCAAGCAAGCAATAGCCCGTTTTGATTGCAGGGAAGAATTTGTTAAGAAGTGCTCCAAGAACGTCGCTCCCGCCGGTTGAGCCACCAAAACGCAGGGCAAGCCCAATAGTTAATCCCATAATCATGCCACCAACGATACAATAAAGAAGTAGGTCGGCATTTTCAACATCCGCAAGTCCAGGTATTGCTCCAAATTGCATGCTGAGTGTATAACAACCTATGCCAACACCTGATAGAATAAGAAACTTCCAACCAAAAACCTTAAGAGCAACAGCAAATAAAATAACGTTGATAACAAGATAGATGACGGATGTTGGTATGTTTATGTCACCCATTAAAAACAAATTATGCACAACTAAAGAAAAGCCTGAAATGCCCGTAGGGATTATTCCAACGGACTCAAAAAATGTTTTAAAAGCAGTGCCACCTAAAAGTCCAGCAAAGGCAATAATAAGAATTTGCATAATAAATTTGGCAACATTTTTATTTATTTTTTTATTTTTCGTTTTATTATTCATAATTAAGAATATATCATTTTTTATAAATTTTTAAAAATAAATTAGCAATTTTTTTTATTATTTTTGATAATTTTTTGATATTTATTTTAATTTATTGACTTATTTTTTAAATTATTGTATACCTTATATATATGGAAAAGTGTTTGTTTATTTATAATCCACTAAGTGGAAAGGGAAAGGTTGCCAAAAATGAGAGCAGGATTGTCAAGATGCTTGAAAGTAAATTTATTGTTGACGTGCACCGCTCAAAATATAGTGGTAATATTGGAGAAGTCATCAGCGAAAAAGGGGATGGCTACGATATCATTGTCATCTCCGGCGGCGATGGCACATTGAATGAAGCGATAAATAGTATTGCACGACTTGAAAAAAGAGTAAAAATTGGCTATATCCCTGCAGGAACAGTGAATGACGTTGCTCATAGTTTGGGTATACCGCGCAGCATAAAAAAAGCAGTCCAAAATATTCTTGACGGGCAGGAATTTAAGCATGATATTTTCAGAATGAATGATAGATTCGGCATCTATGTATGTTGCTCAGGGCTCTTCACCGAAACAAGTTATGCAACCGACCAAAACCAAAAGAAGAAGATTGGCAAGGTCGCCTATGCGCTTTATGGGGCAAAAAAAATTTTCACAACGCCTGCTGTTAAATTGAAACTTAACTATGATGGTGGCGAGATTGAAGGTAAATATGCACTTATGCTTATTTTAAACTCAAAGAGCGTTGCCGGCTTTAAAGTAAATAGGCATGCTGAACTAAACGACGGGCTTGTTGACGTTGTTTTAATCAAAACAAATAAAGATAAAGTGAATTTTCCTGCCGTTTGCCGTGTTGCAAAATTTTTTCTAAAAGGTGTTGAGCATAAATATAACAAAAATATTCAACATTTGCAACTTGATAAATTTAGAATTGAAACCCAGTCAGATACTATCATAAACCTTGATGGAGAAAAGATAGGAAAGGGTAGTTTTGATTTTGAAGTTATAAAAGAAGGGGTAACGATAATTGTGCCTAATTTGAAAAAATTGACTAAAAAAGTTGAAAATATTTGATTTTTTAGGTAAATTTTTATAAATTTTCGCATTTTTAAATCAAAAAAGCTGAGATTTTTTACTCAGCTTTATTTTTTGTCATTTTGTGCAAGGTATCAATATATTCATTTGCGTCATGCTTAAAAGAATAAATAGGGTCAGCATCTATCGATTTTGCATTTTCAATTTTTAGTAAATCTTGATAGATGGCAAGTTTGAAATTGATGCGTTTTATGCTGTCATTCAAAAATTCAATCTGTGCTTTTATATCAGCCTTTAATTTTTTCAACATTTGATATCGCTCGTTAAGTGTGCTGTCGCCTTGCTTGCATAGGGCGATATATTTTGCAATATCAGCTATTTTCATTCCGCATTGCTTTAAACACTCAATGGTCAAAAGCCATTCTATATCTTCATCCTTAAATTGCCGAGTTCCTGACGCAGTTTTCTCCACAAATGGAAGCAAGCCTTCTTTATCATAATATCTAAGTGTTGAAGCCGGCACACCTAAAACCTTTGATATTGTTTGAATAGAGTATCTCATAAAAATAAATCCTTTTTCTTTATTTAAACTTAACTTTAATCTTTATTAGTATATCAAACAAAACAAATCCCTGTCAAATAAAACGAACCTAACGCTCGGCGGCAAACTTAGTTTGCATCAACGTCCGGCAGTGTGAGAATAAGAGACAAACTATATTTCCGCTCTCTTGGAACTGATAAGCTTAACATTATAGACAAACTACACGATAGGAAGCGGATAATCCGCCCGCTCTCTTGGAACTCAAAAACTCAGTTTATAGACACACTGGACGATAATATGCGGATAATTCGCCAAACCTAGTTTGCATCATTGTCCGGCAGAGCGAGTTGGTAGTATAAACTTTAACACCACTCTTATGTAAATCGCAAAATCCACCCCTTGCGGGTCCTTATTAAGACAAAAATTTAGAAAATTTTTGCCTGGGGTGGAAAGGGAGTTTTAACCCACAAAGTCAGAGACTTTGCGGGAACCCAAGTTGGGAGGAAAACTGAAGCAATAGCTATTAATCTTGAGAGCGGAGAAAGAGTTTAATCTTAGGCTTGATTTGCCGGACAATCGCCAAGCATTTGGCTTGTGCCCGCGTTCTCCATTCTAGGAGTTCGAAAAAATTAAAAGTCCAAACCCTTTAATTTTTTCGAAAATGTTTTGGTGTTACCCCAATATAAACGACAAAAAGTGGCTAAGCCACAAAAAATTTAAAATTTTTTAAAAAATTTGTTAAATTTGCTTGACGTGGGTTGCTGGGGGGGTATACTAATAGCATAAAGATAGACGCGGCAAGCGGCTATCGCGAGCGGGCGGCAGACCGCTGACGCGGGAGTGAAAAGTGAAGAATGAAAAGTGAAAAGAGCATGCGGGAAATGATGCAAACTGAGTTTGCCGCGAGAAGGCACGAATAGTTTTGCTTGCAAAACTATTCAAGAAGGCAAAAGTCTTTGCCTTCTAAAAAACTTACAGTTTTTGTGCCTTCTCGCTTAGTCAAAGCCCGCTCTCTCGCAAAATGGGCAGGAGGAATATGAAAGACGATTATATAAGGTATACGCTGCGGCTTACAAAAGAGCAGAGCGAGCAACTGAAAAATCTCGCCAAGAAAAACGGCTTATCAACCGTCTCAATGATAAGGTTTTTAATTATGCAAGAAATCAACAAGCAAACTTAATTTCATGCCAAGCATAAGGCTTAGAGAGCGTAAATATGCTTAATCGGACAGCCGTCGAACATTTGGTTCGAAAAATCGGGTCGTGATTTGACGGCATCGTGCCGTCACCCCTGTGACATAGGGATTACAAAAGTGTTAAAATGTGGCTAAGATATGCAAAAAAGGTCGAAATTTGCATAGAAAACGAGAGAAAACCCATACTAGAAACAAAAATGGACTTGCAAAATCACCCCTTGCGGGTCCAAACACTAAAATAAGTTCACCCCTTGCGGGTCCAAACTTTACCCACAAAATCAAAGATTTTGCGGGAGCCCAAAAGACGAAATTTACAGAGTAAATTTCTAGGGGGTGGAAAGGGAGCTTTAACCCACAAAGTTAGAGACTTTGCGGGAACCCAAGCTGGGAGGAAAACCAAAATTTTATCTGTTAGGTTAGAGAGCGGAGATAAAACTTGAAATTTAGATGCACTTAATCGGACAGTCGCCAAGCGTCAGGCTTGTGTCAGCGTTCTCCGTAGTGAGTTAGACAAAAGTTGAAGGTTGAACCCTTAAACTTTTGTCTAAAAAATTTTGGTGTTACCCCAATATAAAAGGAGAATAAAATATGAGTTTAAAAGTAAAATTAATTTCAATGGTATCACTACTTATGCTTATGCTAGGTGTTTTAATCATAGGTGTGTATGCAGCTACGCAAACAATAAATCTTAGGGGTAGTGTGGAGTTTGATATTGGCGACACAAGCCTATATATAAGAGATATACGTGTGCAGACAGAGCCAACGGGTTCGGCTGAGACTATAGACGATTTTATTCCGGGTTACACAAATCAGTCAATAGACCTTAACTTAGGCACAATTCAATCAAACAGCGGCTCAGTCAATGTATACTTTGATTTTGTGAATACCACGTCAACAGCTTATTCTGCAACAGCCACAGGCGGAAGCGGCGTTGTCTTATCCACAGATGGAATAATATATAATTATCAAGTGCCAACAACGGAAGTCACAACAGCCGATATTTCAGGCACAATAACTTTAACAATACAGTTTACAGGTGGCACAGCTGGTAATGTTGATTTAGATGGAATAGAAATATCAATAGAAGAGTATGATTTAACAGAATACTCAGACTTTGCTTTTGGTATTACGTCAGATAGCACAGGGGAAATTGTCGGTTATACAGGTGCAGAGACTAATGTTGAAATACCTGAAAGTTTCTATATAATGACAATGGATACAGGAGTCGAAGGTTATACTAAAACATTTGAAAGTATGGAAGAGTTTTCAACCTTTATGAATGGGCAATACACTCAATATATATTGTCAGCAGGGTATTATTATGTGACAACTCCAATATCAGAACGCACATTTGTGAGAGATTTTAATTCGTATATGGAAACATTGATAGGAATGGCAGGCGGAGATACAGCACAATTATTCCCAGTGACATTGGAAGCAACTAATTTTGAAATAACTTATTCAGATATTGCATCATTGGTTGGAGATGCTCAAACTGATTTCTTGATTTCACTATATGATAGACTGCGTTATGAACTCATGACAGGTGAAGTGAGCGGAGTAACAATAGAATTTAATAGCGGTGAAAGGTTTGAAATAGATACTACAAATGTAAATGTAATAGATGGTGAAATACTTGCAAGCGTAGGAGCAAATAGTATTCCTATAAATGTTAGCTATTCAAGTTTAAAAAATTTCTATGTTGAAGGCGATGACTACCTTGTGACAGTTATAGGGCGGCAGGCTTTTGGTTGGTGCGATGGTTTAACAAATATAACAATCCCAGATAGTGTGACAAGTATAGGCGAACAAGCTTTCTATAGTTGCGATGGTTTAACAAGCATAACAATTCCAGATAGTGTGACAAGTATAGGCGATGGAGTTTTCTCTTTTTGCAGTAGTTTAACAAATATAACAATCCCAGATAGTGTGACAAGTATAGGTAGTCAAGTTTTCTTGGGTTGCAGTAGTTTAGAATATAACGTAGATGAATATGGAGTAAGCTATTTAGGGAATGATAATACCCCATATATTTATCTTGCTGATGCACCAGAAACAATAATAAGTTATACTATAAAAGATACTTGTAAGTTAATAGGTGAATCGGCTTTCTTTTATTGTGAAAATTTAACAAGTATAGAAATTCCAGAAGGTGTGGCAAGTATAGGGAATGGTGCCTTTGCTAATTGCGATGGGCTTGAAGCAATAACAGTAGCAGAAGGGAATAAAAATTATGTAAGTGTAGACGGAGTATTGTTTGATATAGATATGGAAACGATAATGGCATATCCAGCAGGTAAAACAGATGTTACTTATATAATTCCATCAAGTGTGACAAATATAGATAATTATGCTTTCTATTATTGCAGTAATTTAACAAGTATAGATATCCCAGATAGTGTGATAAGTATAGGTAGTCAAGCTTTCCAAAATTGCAGCAGATTAACAAGTGTGACTTTTGGAGAAAATAGTCGACTGACAAGTATAGGCGGTAATGCTTTCAATGGTTGCAGTAATTTAACGAGTGTAATAATACCAAATAGTGTGACAAGTATAAGTGTTGCTACTTTCCAAAATTGCACTAATTTAACAAGTATAGAAATCCCAGAAGGTGTGACAAGTATAGGGAATAATGCTTTCTATAATTGTAGTGCTTTGACAAGTATAACAATCCCAGACAGTGTGACAAGTATAGGCGAACAAGCTTTCTATAGTTGCGATGGTTTAACAAGCATAATAATCCCAGAAGGTGTGACAAGTATAGGTGATTCTGCTTTTGCTTATTGCAGTGGTTTAACAGAAATAACTTTCAACACTCCATATAACTGGGAAATATCAACTACCAGCTCTTTCTCATCAATTTATGCTACACCAACGGCTTCACAGGTTCAAACTAATGCGTTGACTTACTTAACAAGCACCTATCGCAACTATTATTGGCGGGCAGTTGTTTAAATTAATAATCTTTAACAAAAAATCTCTTATGGTCGCAAAGGTTTTGCGGGAAAGCATAAGAGATTTTTTATAGTTACATAAGGCAGTTTTTAAAATAAGTTAATCTTAGTTTAGATAGTTTTTAAGTTGTGCTGATTGTCTATAAAGGCTGTTAATAAAACTAATAGATATAATTGGTTAAAGATAAAGTGTAGTTTTTCCTGTCAAGCTTTTGTCATAAAAGGCTTGGCTTTTTTGTATATTAGTTGAAAGGGGGACAAGTGGAGATATTTATTTTGTGTCTGCTGGGGTTGGTGCAAGGGCTATGCGAATTTTTGCCTGTCTCGTCAAGTGGGCATCTTGTGCTTTTGTCAGAGCTTTTTGGCGTGGAAGACTCACTTTTTGTCAGCATAGTTCTTCATGTGGCAACTCTTCTTGCTGTGCTTGTGGTCTTCCGCAAAGATATATGGCAAATGATTAGACATCCGTTTTCTGCCGAGAGCATGAATATTGTTATCGCCACTATTCCAACTTGTGTAATCGTTTTGATGCTTATGCCCATCGTTGACGCATCGTTTGGCGGTAGCTATCTTGCTTTTTCATTTTTGATAAGTGCTTGTCTTTTGCTGTTTTCACAGAATTTTGCCAAGAAAAAAGCTTTTCAAGGCACTTTTACTCGTAAAAATGCACTTATTATGGGTATTGCACAGGGGCTTGCGGTATTTCCGGGAATTTCACGTTCTGGCACAACAATCTGTGCGGGGCTGCTAAGCGGTGGAGATAAAAAAGAATGTGCAAAGTTCTCTTTTTTGATGAGCGTGCCAATCATCATCCTTTCAATGATAATGGAGATTGTCAAAATATCTCTTGGCGGGCAGACGGTAGCGGTGAGCCCAATCGGCATGATACTAAGCTTTTTGATAGCTTTCTTAGTGGGCATACTTTCAATCAAAGTTATGATAAAGCTCACCGAGAAGGCTAATTTCAAGTGGTTTAGCATATATCTCTTTGCACTTGCCGTTATAACAATTTTTGTGATTTAAGTTTGTTACCTTATGCCTTATGGCAGTTTAGCATAATTTAAAATTTATTTTTATATGATAAAAGGGTGAATAATTTGAGTGATTTTCATTGCAAAAGTATAAAGGAATGTATAACACACCTTAACAGCTCGACAAACGGACTTAGCGAAGATGAGGCTAAGGCTCGTGCGTCTTCCATGCCAAAAACTGAAAATAATTATAAAAAGCATGGCATAGTCAGCAAGTTTTTTGAGCAATTTTTTGACCTTATGATAATAATCTTGCTTTTTGCCTCAGCGGTTTCTATCGTTATTGGTATCATAGAAGGCTCGTCAAGTGAAATAATTGACGGCTGCATCATTCTTTTTATTGTGCTTATGAATGCCATCTTTGGCGTAGTCCAGGAGTATAAAGCAGAAAAGTCACTTGAAGCGCTCAGCAAACTGACTGAGCCTGAAACCTTTGTAAGACGCGGCGGACAGCTTATAAAAATCAATACAAATAACCTTGTGCTTGGTGATGTCGTGTCGCTAGAAGCGGGTGCGATTGTTCCTGCAGATTTAAGACTTATTGAATCGCACCAACTTCAAATAGACGAAGCTTCTCTTACTGGCGAGAGCCATGCGATTTCAAAGGACGCCGAAAGTCTATGCTCGGCTTCTGCTCCAATAGGTGAGCGAAAAAACATGGCATACAAAGGCACAGTTGTCACAAACGGGCGTGGTTATGGACTAGTGGCAGTAATAGGTGAAAGCACCGAACTTGGTAAGATAGAAAGGGCTATCAAAGATAATCAAAAAGAGCTGACGCCGCTGCAAAAATCCATCAAAGACGTTGGAAAAATTCTTACCTATCTTGTGCTTGGGGTGGCGGTTTTAACCTTTATCATAGAAATTTGCATCAACCCCGCAAATATTATGGACGCCTTTCTCACGTCTGTTGCCATATCAGTTGCGGCAATCCCTGAAAGTATGCCCGCGGTGATAACAATCATCATGAGTCTTGGCGTTGCACGTCTTGCCAAGCAGCGTGCAATTGTTAAACGTATGCACTCGGTTGAAACGCTGGGTTGCTGTGATGTTATATGCTCTGACAAAACGGGCACAATCACGCAAAACAAGATGGCTGTCACATTAATATTCTTTGACGGCAAACTGCAAGAGAAAAAATTTGTTTGTGATAAAAATATGTTGCCTTTCATAAAATGTGCTCTTGCCTGCAATGACACGTCGCTTAGCAAGGGGAAAATTTTAGGCGACCCAACTGAAGTGGCACTCACCGAGTTTTGTGCGAAGCAGAAATTCAACAAATTTGATTATGATAAAATTCTCAAGCGAATAGACGAACTGCCATTTGACTCCAACCGCAAGATGATGAGCGTTTTGATTGATGATGACGGGCAAAATATAATGTATACTAAGGGTGCACTTGACCGCATTTTGAACGCTTGCGAATATATATTGCAGGACGGCAAGGTTGTGCCGCTTTCAGCTGAAGCAAAATCACAGATTTTTAAGGCTAATGACACGATGTCAAGCGGAGCATTAAGGGTGCTTGCTCTTGCCTGCAAACAGGTGAAAGACAGAAGTGATTTTAAAGAAGATGGGCTGGTATTTTTAGGGCTTGCAGGCATGATAGACCCACCACGCAAAGAGATTAAAGACGCGGTGAAAAAATGTAAGCGTGCAGGTATGAAACCTGTTATGATAACGGGAGACTATAGCCAAACAGCCTTTGCAATAGCCAAAGAGATAGGTCTTGCTAGCGATTTTTCACAGGTGATAACGGGTAGCGAAATTGCAAAGATGAGTGATAGAGAGTTTCAGAACGCAATAGAAAGATATTCAGTTTTTGCTCGTGTCAGTCCAGAAGATAAGGTGCGAATAGTGGAAGCGCTTAAGGCAAAAGGTCATGTGGTTGCCATGACGGGTGACGGCGTAAATGACGCACCTTCACTTAAGAAGGCAAATATTGGCATAGGCATGGGAATAACAGGCACTGATGTTGCCAAAGAAGTCAGCGACCTTATCATAACTGATGACAACTTTGCGACCATAGTTGTGGCTGTGGAAGAAGGGCGAAAAATCTATCAAAACATACAAAAAACAGTCAAATTTTTGTTCTCGGCAAATTTGGCAGAGCTGTTCTCACTTTTTATTGTCACGCTGCTGTTTCCACAATATATTTTCCTTTTCCCTGTCCAAATTCTCTTTGTCAACTTGATAACCGACTCACTGCCAGCCATAGCACTTGGCGTTGAAAAACCAGAGCGTGACCTTATGGACATTCCACCACGCGACCCAAAGAAGGGACTTTTCTCAAATGGCATAGGTTGGTCGATAGTAATTTTAGGGCTTTTCCAAACTCTCTTTGTTGTGCTAGCTTACGTGATAGGTATTCTTTGCTACAACGAAGGCATTGCAGTAACTATGTCCTTCTACACTCTCAACATAATTCAAATGTTCTATCTTGCGTCAATGCGAACAAACTCCAGCATTTTCAAGTCAAAACCATTTGAAAACAAGTTTTTCTTGCTTGCGGTTGCCTTCTGTTTTGTTTTGATTGGGCTGTTTGCTTTCACGCCACTTCAGTCGCTTCTCAATTTGAGAACATTAAATCTGACGCAATGGCTTATTATATTCGGCTTTTCATTTGCCATGCTTATTGTAAGTGAAATTTATAAAGTGATAGAAAAAAGAATCCTTGCAAAGAAATCTTTAAAAATAAAAAAATAAATAAAATAAAAAATAATTAGAAAAAATTAAATAATAATTGAAAAAATGATAAAAAATCAAAAAATCTCTTTAAAATAATAAAAAAGAGATTTTTTATTTTTTTAATTTTATTTTTTATGTTAAAATTTGCTAAGGAGAAAAATATGATAAATAAATATAAAGATTTAGTTATAGACCACTATAACAATTATGAAGAAGATGAAAGATTCAACAGAAAGACGCAATATGTGGAATTTTTCACAACCATGCATTATATAGAAAGATATTTAAAGAAGGGTATGAAGATACTTGAAATAGGTGCAGGCACAGGTAGGTATTCTATAGCACTTGCAAAAATGGGCTATGATGTAACAGCGGTTGAGCTTACTCCAAAAAATCTTGAAATAATGAAGAAAAACGCAGAAGGAATAAAAAATATCACTTGCCTGCAAGGAGATTGCCTTGAACTTGATATGCTTCAAAATGACACCTTTGACCTTGTTTTAAACTTAGGACCAATGTATCATCTATATACACAAGAAGACAAAGACAGGGCAATAAGTGAAACACTTCGTGTTTGCAAAAGCGGCGGAGTGTGCATATTTGCCTACCTTACTCATGCATCTATCGTGTGGGGTTATGGCGTAAGAAAGGGTAAGCTTGCAAACCTTGAATATTGCCTTGAAGATGACGGTAAGATAACTGATACGCCAGAAGAGATATTCACATCTTACTATATTGAAGATTTTAAAAAGCAATTTGACGGCACGGATACAACTTTTATAGCTAGCGTCGCAACTGATGCAATTTTTCCAATGATGCGCGATTATATAGATGATAAGATGGATGAAAAAGAGTTCAATATTCTACTCAAGTGGCATCTTGCAACCTGTGAACGCCTTGACCAGCAAGGATACAGCTCTCACATGATTTATATTTGCAAAAAGAACTAATAAATTTTAAAACATAACAAAAATTTTTCTTAAATTTGTGTTTTTTGCTTGACTTAAAGTTTACTTTAAGTGTTATCATGTGCGTGAAAAGGGGGTTCTATGATAGGTTATATAACAAAATTAAGTGACAAAATTCAAAGAGATCATGTCAGGTTTAAAAATAGATATGGACTTGCTGTTGCAGGCGACCTTTACTACGATAAAAACATTGACAAGGCAAAGAAATATCCAGCAATAATTGTTGGAGCACCATATGGCGGGGTTAAAGAGCAAGGACCATGCGTCTATGCAGGGGAACTTGCAAAACGCGGCTTTGTGGTTTTGACTTTTGACCAATCTTTTATGGGTGAAAGTGGTGGAGAGCCAAGAAATGTCTCATCACCAGATATCTTTGTTGAAAACTTTTCAGCCTGTGTTGACTTTTTAGGTCTGCAAAACTTTGTTGACAGAGAAAAGATAGGCGTTATCGGCATATGCGGCTCTGGCGGTTTTGCACTCTCAGCCGCACAGGTGGACACAAGAATCAAAGCGGTTGCAACTTGCAGTATGTATGATATGACGGTTGCAAGCAGACTTGGCATGGACAAACAAGCGGTTCAAGCAGAAAAAGAACGTCTGTCAAAACAACGTTGGGTTGATGCGGAGAACGGCTATCCTGAGTATATTCCATCTTTCCCAGAAGAGCCTATAGACAAAGTGCCAGCTGAGCTTACCGAGCCAACGGCAGAGTGGTTTAGGTTCTATGCTTTAAAGCGTGGACATCATCCATATGCACGTGGTGGCTTTACCACAACAAGCAATATGGCGTTTATGAATTTTAAGCTACTTGACTATATTGACGAGATATCGCCACGCCCAATACTTTTTGTAGTAGGTGACAGAGCACATTCAAAATTCTTTAGCGAAGATGCGTATAAAATGGCAAAAGAGCCTAAGGAGCTTTATATTGTCAAAGATGCTGAACATATTGACCTTTACGACCGCACTGACCGAATACCATTTGATAAACTTGAAAAATTTTTCAAAGATAATTTAAAATAAATCACATAAAAAGTTTTTAAATATATAAAATATCTGACAAACTGTCAGCAAAGATTAGGTTCTTGTTTTGCCGTCCGCACAAATAGT
>ERZ1090861.677-NODE-677-length-20028-cov-5.859510_pt1 | contig 20028 bp, 18 predicted proteins | sample MGYA00478482_ERZ1090861 | MGnify/ENA primary metagenome ERZ1090861 (study PRJEB33644, sample SAMEA5815744) | chicken gut metagenome | biome: Chicken; feature: Gastrointestinal Tract; material: Caecum | place: Ireland | collected 2019-01-01 | study: A study of the... | reverse complement strand
TTGTTTTGTCGATGCCGCGGATTTTAGCCCAGACTGACCCCCATCGAGCGCGCCACATTGAGCATGGCGCAGTCGTCCGGCACGTTGCGGGTCTTGCCGGCAATGTCGATGAGCGGGTTGGCCGTAACGCTGCGGTTCACCATTGCCACCGTTACGCCGTAGTGCTCGTCCGCCACAAGGCCGGCCGCGTATGTACCAAACTGGGTGGCCAGCACACGGTCATAGGCCGAAGGCGAGCCGCCGCGCTGCATATGGCCCGGCACACAGATGCGGGTTTCGGCGCCAGTGAGTTCCTGCACCTGCTTGGCGATGCGGTTGGTCGCGGTCGTATAGCCTTCTTCGGCGCGCTTGGCAGTCCATTCCTTGCGTTTCATCTTGGACTCTTCTACCGAGAGCGCTCCCTCCGCCACAGCCAGGATGGAGAAGTTTTTGCCTGCCTTGGCGCGGCGCTCCACAGCGTTTGCCACCTTTTTGATATCATACGGATGCTCCGGGATCAGGATGATATCGGCGCCGCCTGCAATGCCGGCGTACAGCGTAAGCCAGCCTGCCTTGTTGCCCATGATCTCGATGCACATCACCCGGCTGTGGCTGCCGGCAGTCGTATGGATTCGGTCAATAACATCGGTTGCGATATCGACGGCTGTATGGAAACCGAAGGTGACATCGGTGCCATAAATATCGTTGTCGATCGTCTTGGGAAGGCCAATGATGTTGAGCCCTTCCTGGCTGAGCAGGTTTGCGGTTTTGTGGGTACCGTTACCGCCCAGGCAGAGCAGGCAATCGAGCTTAGCTTCCTTATAAGTCTTTTTCATTGCGGCGACTTTGTCCACCTTGTCATCCCCCACAACCCGCATGAGTTTGAAAGGGGTGCGCTTGGTGCCCAAGATTGTACCGCCCATGGTCAGAATGCCGGAAAATTCCGACTGCTCCATTTCGCGATAGTTCCCATGAATCAGGCCGTCATAGCCATTCATGATCCCTACAATCTCCACTTTGTCGCCCATCCGGTGATAGAGCGCTTTGGCCACACCGCGGATCGTGGCGTTGAGGCCGGGGCAGTCCCCGCCCGATGTCAGAATACCGACGCGCATTTTCATAGTGTATCCCTCCTGTTTCTTCCTGCCTTGCCGTTGGCAGATGCCCCCCGACAAAAACAGCTTTCTAATTGTAAGAGTACGCCTTCCAGGGGGCGTTTGTCAATGCCAATGCGGCCTTTTTGCTCCGCGGGAAATAATTTTTCTCGGCTTTTTTACGCAGCTGCGTCAGCCGAAACTTCTATACCTATTTTTTCAAAAAAAGTGTTGACAAATGCCGTCCAAAGCGCTATAATCTATAAACGTTGAGGGCAGCGCCCAAGAGCAAAGCCCAAGGCTCCAATGGGGATTCGCATAATGGTAGTGCAGCGGACTCTGACTCCGCCCGTGGGAGTTCGATCCTCTCATCCCCAACCACAACCGCAGCAAGCAAACCTGCTGCGGTTTTATTATCGGGGTGTAGCGCAGATGGTAGCGCGCTTGGTTCGGGACCAAGAGGCCGTGGGTTCGAATCCCGTCACTCCGACCATGCGGAGTATCATGAAAGGATCTGAAAAGGTCTGCTAATGATACTCCGCGTTTTTTATTTCCAAATCTACATAGCGATCTGTGTGGGGGCGTAGCTTAGTGCTACGCCTTTTCTCGTTTCCAAAAGAATGTCCCGCTCGGGGATTTTCCGGCGATCCGGCACTTCAAATGCCCTGATGGTAGTGTCAAGTATTTTTCGCAAAATGGTTTGCGGACTCTGGCAGGCCCCAATGCTATATTGACCTGCTCACCCGGCACAAGGTAAAGCTCCTGTGCATCCGGGATCGGCTGCTGTTCGATGAAAACGGCGCCGCTCCAATTTTGACAATAAAAAATGCGGAGTGTCCTTTGTAGGATACTCAGATCCTATAAGGACACTCCGCATGGTGCGGATAACAGGAATCGAACCTGCACGTCTGTGACACTGGACCCTAAAACCAGCGCGTCTGCCAGTTCCGCCATATCCGCACGCTGTATAGTAGTGTACCAGTGTTTTTGCGTTTTGTCAATTCTCAGGCAGCCGGTTCGCTCTCGTCACCGGTTGGCGTTGCCATTTCCTCTTTGCTTTCTTCAAGGCCGGGCAGCGAGCTCGGCACCACGCCGTTTTCATCCGTCTCAACCGGATCAGCATAAACAAGGTAGCGCCGGTCGGTTGGCGTCTGGATGCCTTGCGGATAGCAGGTATAAAGGATGCAACTCGGCTCCTCCGCACCCCAGCGGCACTGGTCGACCTCGGTCTCATAGATCACTTTTGTTTCGGTGATCTTGTAAACAAAATCTCCATAGATCGTGTCCAGATGGATCAGCGCCCCCACTTCGGCATCGAAGAGATTGTAAAAAAAGGTGTCCGTATGCGCCCCAACAAAAACGGTACCGTTATCACCGGGTAAAACGCAGCCATTTTCAACGCTGCATCCGGCTCCTGACCGGAAAATGGAAGTTCCATCCCCCCAGTACAGGTCACAGTTCACCTCGGTCCCTTCAACCCAGACGGTGCCGATCACATCACCGTATTCAATTTTTTCCTTGGCATCTGCCGCCGCCTGCTCAGCAGCAGCCTGAGCGGCTGCCTGGCGCTCAGCTTCCAGCGCAGCCTGGCGTGCCGCCTCTTCCTCGGCCGCACGAGCCGCAGCTTCTGCCGCCGCCTGTTCGGCTGCCGCTTGCGCTGCGGCCTGCTCTGCAGCCATACGCTCTGCCTCAGCCCGTGCGATGGCCTGCTGGCGGGAATAGACCAAATAACCGCCTCCCAGGCAGGCCAATACCAGTGCAGCCACACAGATAACCAGATAACGGATTGCACGCTTACGGATCGGCTTCATACCGTTTTCCTCCTTTACCCTGCCGGTCTGCGCGCAGCAGGAATGCGGCTGTTACTCTCGGTTCAGACTGGCGAGGTAGGCGGCCGGGCCACTTTCATACAAGTCTCCGCCATGCGCGTCAAGCAACACGGTCAGCGGCATATCCCGGACAACCAGTTTACGGACAGCCTCACAGCCAAGGTCCGGCCAGGCAATGATTTCACAGTGCTCAATGCTTGCGGCCATCAGCGCACCTGCGCCGCCAATTGCCGCCAAATAAACTGCACCGTTGCGCACAACCGCCTGCTTGACCGCGGCGTCCCGCTTGCCTTTGCCGATCATACAGGCAAGCCCCAAATCCAGCAGGCGCGGGGTAAAACGGTCCATCCGGCCTGCCGTAGTGGGGCCCGCCGCCCCAATGACCTGGCCGGGGCGTTCCGGCGTAGGGCCGACATAGTAGATGGTGGCGCCCTCAATCGGAAACGGAAGCGACTTTCCCTCTTTCAGGAGATCTTCCATGCGCCCATGGGCAGCGTCCCGCGCCGTATACACAACGCCGGACAGACGCACCGTATCCCCTGCCCGCAAAGGGGCGAGCGCTTCGCGCGTCAGTGGTGTGCTCAGTCGATATTCCATCATTGGCCTCCCTGCCGCGCACGCCGATGCGCCGTCTTGACTTTTTCGTGGTGGCGATTGACCATATTTTCAAGCATACGGTCTATCACTTTGATTTCCGGCCGCTGGCGCGAAGTTTCCTCCAGCGGGATATCGATACGAGAATTTGCACGCGGACCGCGCTGCTTTGCCGGGGCGTTTTTTCTGAATTCCATGGTCCGTCCCCTTCCTTACAAAACACAGCTGGCCCGGCGGGTAACATGACAGCTGATATTGACCGCAACCGGCAGGCACGCAACGTGGGTTGGCGCCTGCTCAATCGAGACACCCAGGCAGGTAGTGGCCCCGCCGAAACCCTGCGGGCCGATGCCAAGCGCGTTAACCTTTTGCAGCAGTTCTTGTTCCAGCGCGGCGTAATACGGGTCTGCGTTCGGGATATCAAGCGGGCGAAGCAACGCCCGTTTGGCCAGCGCCGCACATTTGTCAAAACTGCCGCCAATGCCAATGCCGAGCACAATTGGCGGACAGGGGTTTGCCCCGGTCTGGCGCACCGTTTCAAGAACAAACGCCTTTACCCCTTCGGCACCGTCGGCCGGCTTGAGCATTGCCAGGCGGCTCATGTTCTCGCTTCCGGCACCTTTGGGGGCTACCGTGATGGAGCACTGCGCCCCTTCCACAAGATGCACTGTGAGGAAAGCAGGGGTGTTGTCCTCTGTGTTCCGACGCTGCAGCGGATCAGCGGTGATGCTTTTCCGCAAGTAGCCTTCGGTGTAGGCGCGGCGCACGCCGGCATCCACAGCCGCCTGCAGATCACCGTTAAGGTGCACGTCCCGCCCAAGCTCGATAAAAACACAAGCCATGCCGGTATCCTGGCAGATCGGCAGGTCATTTTGGGCAGCCGCACAGAGATTGTCCTCCAACAGGCTCAGCGTGTCTTGGGCCAGCGGCCAGGGCTCGGCTTCACGCGCGCTGATCAGCGCGGCCTTCAGGTCGTCCGGCAAGGTCTTGTTTGCTTGCAGGCAAAGCGCATATACCGCCTGTGAGATCGCGGTGGTTTCCAGTTCCCGTATCATACACGCGCCACGCCGCTTTCCCGGGCGGCTTGCGCCACCGCGTCGGCCACGGCGGGGGCTACCCGCGGGTCAAAGGCTTTGGGCAGGATGTTTTCTTCGCTGAGTTCCTTCTGCGGAACTAGGGCGGCCAGCGCCCTGGCGGCCGCCAACTTCATAGCATCATTGATATCGCGCGCGCGCACAGACAGAGCCCCTTTAAAGATGCCCGGGAAAGCCAGAACATTGTTGACCTGGTTCGGGAAATCACTGCGCCCGGTGCCGACCACCCGCACACCAGCCGCCTTGGCAGCATCGGGCATGATTTCGGGGGTCGGGTTGGCCATCGCAAAGACAATGGCGTCCGGAGCCATTGTCGCGGCCATTTCCGGGGTCAACGCACCGGCTACCGAAGTGCCGATGAAAAGATCGGCGCCGCGCACCGCCTCGGCCAAACCTCCGGTCACTTTGCGGGGATTGGTTTGCTCCGCCAGTGCGGCCTTATGCCCTGCAAGCCCGGCCGCACGGCCGGGTATCAAGATGCCATGTTCATCCACGGCGATGATGTCCTGCGCACCGGCCGTCTTGAGCATTTTGATAATCGCTGTGCCGGCAGCGCCAGGGCCGTTTTGGACAATTTTGATTTCGCGAATATCTTTTCCCACAACTTTCAGTGCGTTGAGCACACCGGCCAGCACAATAATCGCCGTACCGTGCTGATCGTCATGGAAGACCGGAATATCCAGGTCGCGCTCCAGCTCCGCTTCAATTTCAAAGCACTCCGGGCTGCGGATATCCTCAAGGTTGATACCGCCGAACGTAGGAGCAATTGCTTTGATCGCCGCAACAACTTCCTCCTTGGTTTTGGCGTTTAAGCAGATCGGAAATGCATCAACCCCGCCAAATTCCTTGAACAGCACACACTTTCCTTCCATAACGGGCAAACCTGCTTCAGGGCCGATGTTGCCCAACCCCAGCACAGCGGTGCCGTTGGTTACGACCGCGACGGTACGGCCTTTGAGGGTATAGGTATAGACGTCTTCCGGGTTCTGATAGATGCGGCGGCAGGGCTCTGCCACGCCGGGGGTATAGGCGGTGGACAACGCATCTTTATCACGCACCGGGACAAGGCTCTGGACAGTCAACTTCCCACGATATTCCTTGTGCATGGCAAGGGCGGCGGCATTGTAATCCATAATCGTTTCCTCTCCTTATTTGGGGTATGGGGCTCAGGTTCGGGTTTGCCGGGCAGAAGCCGGGGCAGCAGGCCCTTCAGGCTGTCCCGCAAAAGTATGGTGCGGGGCGGCGCCATAGTTTGATTCCACCCGGATTACACAGAAATGATCGGGCCAGCGATTTCGCACCGCTTCCCGAAGTTCCGTGCTGAGCCGGGCTGCGCGGTGGTCTTTCGCCGTCAAAAATTCCGGCGGCACGGCGCACTCAAACACGACGTTTGTATGGGTTGGGCCCGGCACAATCCGCAGGTCGTGCACCGCGGCCAACGGTTCCAGTTCAGCAGCCTTTTGCTCCACAAAGGCACGCACTTCATTGGCATGTGGGTCATCTGCCACGACGGGATCATAGTGAATGGTTGTGATAAGGCCTTCCTCACGCAGAAGATCCTTCTCAATCGTATCAATCGTGTCGTGGCTGGCCAGCACATCGGCGTCGGCCGGCATCTCAACATGGAAGCTTGCCAGCCGGTTGCCGGGACCGTAATCGTGCAGCATCAAATCATGAATGCCAAGCACGCCCGGGTAGCTGAGTACCTTGCGCTCGATACGATCAATCAGCGCCGGGTCCGGCGCTGCGCCAAGGATCGGATCAAGCGTATCCCGTACAAGCCCAAAACCGCTGTACAGGATAAAAACAGCCACCGCTAAACCAGCTGCGCCATCCAGCCGGTTGATCCCGGTGAGGCGGGCTGCCAGCGAGGCGATCAGCACAGCGGATGTGGACAGCACATCGTTGCGGGCATCGGCCGCTGTGGCAAGCAAGGTCTCGGAGTGGATGGCCTTGCCGATTGTGCGGTTGAACGCCGACAGCCAAAGCTTCAGGGCGATTGAGGCCAGCAGTACCACTGCCGACAGCCAGCCGAAATTGACCTGTGTGGGGTGCAGCAATTTTTCAAAGCTTTCTTTGAACAGTTCGACCCCGATTACCAGGATCATGACCGATACTACCAGACCGGCCAGGTATTCATATCTGGCATGGCCGTACGGATGCTTTTCATCAGCCGGGCGCGCCCCCAGGCGGAAGCCGACCAGGCTGACAATGTTCGAACTTGCATCGGACAGGTTGTTCATAGCATCGGCCGCAATCGCTACGCTTCCGAACAAGGTCCCCACAATAAACTTGCCGGCAAACAGCAGCACATTGCACAGAATCCCCGCCACGCAGGCAAGGTTTGCATAGGCAGCCCGGACGCCGGGGTCCTGGGTGCGGTCAGAATTTTTGACAAACAGGCGCAGTAACCAATGTGTCATGCATGCGTTCCCTCTTCCGTTTCAACACGGCAGTTTCAAAAAGCAGCGGCGCCGCCCCGCCGGGGGCCGCAATCCGCTGCCAAAGTGTTTTTCAATCGGTACTGTATCAATCGCGCACAATGCAGGCTTCGCGTTCCGGTCCGACTGAAATGTAGCGAATCCGGCAGCCAACCGCTTTCTCGAGATACTCTACATACGCGCGGGTCTGCTCGGGCAGGTCTTCATACTTGCGTACACCCGAAATATCGCAATGCCAGCCCGGCATCTCCTTCAGGACAGGCTGGGCGTCATCCAGGGTTTTGCCAGTCGGGAAACGGTCGGTGATGCTGCCATCGGCCAGACGGTAAGCTTCTACCACCGGAACGGTCTGCATGTAGTCCAACACATCCAGCAACGTCAGTGCCAGTTCATCACAGCCCTGGCACTGCACGCCATAACGGCTTGCAACCACATCAAAGGGGCCGACACGGCGCGGGCGGCCGGTGGCAGCGCCATATTCATGGCCGTGTTCACGCAGGACGTCCTTTTCCTCTTCGCTCATGGCCAATTCAGCCGTGAAAGGCCCTTCGCCGACGCAGGAGGAATATGCCTTCATGATGCCGATCGAAAGATCAAGTTTGCGGCCAGGAATGCCGGCGCCAATCGGCGCGTAGGCGCTGATTGTATTGGAGCTTGATGTATACGGATAGATGCCGTAATCGATATCGCGCAGTGCTCCAAGCTGGGCTTCAAACATGATTTTCTTGCCTGCTTCATCGGCCTTGGTCAGATAGTCGCCTACATCGCAGATGTAATCGCGGAACTGATCGGCATAGTGCTCACACCAGGCCCACATTTGTTCCACGCTGACCGGGCCCTGACCATAGATGCGCTCCATCGTCAGATTTTTGGATTCAACAATCGTTTCCAACCGTTTGCGCACACCGGCATCCATATGGACAAGGTCACCCATGCGCAGCGTCTTTTTCATAAATTTATCGCCATAGGTATACGCAATCCCGCGCTTGGTCGAACCAAACTGGGCGCCTGTCTTGGCAAGGCGGGCTTCCTCCAGGCCGTCTTCTTCCACATGGAAAGGCATCGTGATGGTGGCGCGGTCGGAAATTTTCAGGTTTGCCGGGCTGATCTCAATCCCCTGCTCACGCAAAGAGGCAATCTCCTTTTCAAGATGTGCAGGATCGATGACCATCCCCCCGCCCATAACGCAGACAACCTCCGGGCGAAGGATGCCTGAGGGGATCAGGTTCAGCACAAACTTGCCGCGTTCGTTCTTGACAGTGTGGCCGGCATTGTCGCCGCCCTGGTAGCGGGCTACGATGTCATAGTCCTGGCTGAGCAGGTCGACCATCCGGCCTTTGCCTTCGTCGCCCCAGTTGATACCTGTGATTGCAGTCAGCATTTTATTACCTCGCTTTGGTATACATGTACAGCCTTTTCCGCCCGGTCCGCCGTTATAAAGTGCAGATGCAAAAAAACAGCCCTTCACACATGCCCTTTCAAAGGCCGGCAGGCCGATTTGTTCAAACCGGGATACGCCGCCAGGGCCATTATACCAGACCCGCCCTGAAATTGCAATGCGGTGCGGGGCCGATTTTTCGATGTTTTATCACAATGTATCGGTTTTTCCGCCGTTTTTCAGCAGGGGGTGCCGGCTGCCGTCCGGCTCTACCACAACTGTGTGCGCCAGCTGTTCCTGTAGGGAAGCGCGCACATCGGCCAGAAACTCCTTGCGCAGGGCGGCCTGTTCGATTTTTTCCTCCTCTGTCAATGGGGAATGCTTGGCTTTGTGCGCCAGGGCATTGATGCGGGCAATTTTACTTTCGGTCATATTGCGTACTTCCTTTCCAATTTCCTGCTCGGCTGTATTATACCATGAAGCGAAGCGGAATGGTATAATTGCGCATCCAGAGGCGGTTGCCGGGCTGGCGCAGCCAGAACAGCGAGCCGTTGCGCAAAAGCAGTATAATAGCCGCGTTTGCGGCTATTATACCATGAAGTGCAAAAGAATGGTACCGCCGCACGGCACAAGGACGGACCACAGCTTTTGTGAACAAAATGCTGTACTTTTTTCGGAAAAGATGTATAATGGGAAAGTATCACGCATTGCAGCCGGTGGTTTGACCTTTGCCGGCCTTTGCAGAAAAAGACAGGAGAGACCCATGAAACACAAAAATCTGACCCGCGCCGCCGGTTTGCTGGCTGCTTGCCTGGCCCTGGGGTTGGCCGGCTGCGGCGCCACTGCCAGCAGCACCGTCACTGCCGAAACCGCCCCCACCGCAACACCGGAAACAACCGCTTCCTCTGCCGAGACGGCGGAAACAGCCGACCCCTATGCCTATCTGGCCAACTTTGATTATAGCAGCCTGTTTGATGACAACGGCTATGTGGCCGGGCTGAACATCGATGATTATGTCACAGTGCCTGCCGATCTGAGCCTGACCCTTTCAGATGAGGCCAACACGGTTTCACAGACGGACATTGATGAATACATCGATTCAAATGTCCTGGCCGGCTTTGCGGAAGAGACCCAGGTTACCGACCGCGCTGCGGCGGACGGCGACACCGTCAACATCGACTATACCGGCACCATCGACGGTGTCGCGTTTGACGGCGGCAGCGCCACCGGCGATAGCCTGACACTTGGCAGCGGTCGTTTCATTGACAATTTTGAAGAGCAGATTGTTGGCCATATGCCGGGCGAAACCTTTGATGTAACTGTTACCTTCCCGGAAGATTACGGCAATGAAGAGCTCAACGGCAAGGAAGCCGTGTTTGAAACTACGCTCAATTATATTGCTGAAACTTCCCTGCCGGAACTGACAGATGACTGGGTGACAAGCAACCTCAATACCCAGCTGGGAATTACCAGTGTGGAAGGACTGCGCAGCTATGTCGAAGGCATCTTGTTGTTTGAGCAGCAGGCCAACGAAATTTACACCCAGCTCAACGATCAGTTGACCATCAGCGAAGATCTGCCGGAAGAAGTCACCTCCTATTTTGAGGATCTGTACCTTCAGCAGCCCTATGCCTATGCCCAGATGTCCGGCATGTCGCTCAATGACTTCCTGGCTGCAAGCGGCATCCCCGATGCGGAAACCTACCTGACCTACCTGACTGCCAACATCCAGGGTTCGGCACGCCAGATGTTGATTATGCAGGCAATGGCTGAGCACTACGGCATTGTTTGCGACGACGCCACGCTGGAAAGTGAGTTTTCGAACCAGTTCGGCACGACAGATTCCTCCAGCTATATCGAGAGCTATGGTGCAAACTACCTGAAAATGACCACTCTCAATGATCTGGTTATGAACCATATGATTGAGCAGGCAAACGCCTGATCCCTGTTGCTTTCCTACGCCCTGCGGCCAGCCCGCAGGGCGTTTTTTGGCAGTTGACAAACAATAGTGTGTATGCTATACTGCACGCAAGTTAATTAGATTGTTGTCTAATTATCTCATGTATTGCAATTCCTGTTTTCTGTGCTGCAGGCTGCTTGGCGGTGAAAAACGGCACAGGAAAATGGAGGTTGTCCAAGCGCATAGGGCAATCGTCTGCAAATCCAATTCAATAGAAGGAGGTTTCTTATGGGGGATGCATTCAAAGCTCTGGCTGATCCAACCCGGCGACGCATCCTGGAACTATTATCCAACGGTGAGATGACGGCCGGTGAAATTGCGGCCCATTTTTCCATGGCGAAGCCTTCGGTCAGCCATCATCTGAACACCCTGAAGGCAGCCGGGCTTGTTACCGATGAGCGACGCGGGCAGAACATCGTCTATGGTCTGAACCTGACTGTATTTCAGGAACTGATGAAATGGTTTTACGATTTTGGCCTTGTGAAAGGAGAGGGTGACGATGAAACAGAATAAGCCGTTGTTTCTGGCCCTGGCAATCCTATGCACATTGAATCTGTTGGGGCATCTGCTCTGTCTGCCGTTTTTGCCTGAGCAGGTTCCCATACACTGGAATTTTGCCGGTGAAATAGACGGATGGGGCCCCAAGTGGAGTGCCGCTGCATTCGGCGCGCTGCCACTTGGAATCCTGCTGCTGCTCGGCGCATTGCCCTATATTGACCCTAAAGGCAAAAACTTCGAAAAATTTGGCGCTCTTTACCGCGGTACAACGATTGGCTTCACGCTGCTTTTCTGCCTGTTCAGCTGGGTGACGGAGCTCAGCGCGTTCGGTTTCATCCCGGATGGCAGCAACCTTGTCGGGGTGTTGATCGGCGGTGGGCTTGGGTTTTTCTTTATTCTGCTGGGCAACTATATGCCGCGCATCAAACAGAATTATACTTTCGGCTGCCGAACGCCCTGGTCGTTGGCAGATCCGCACAATTGGGAACGCACCCAGCGCATGGGCGGGATTACATTCATTGTCATGGGGATTGCCCTGCTTCTGAACAGTTTTCTGGCCGGATGGCTGGGAGAGGGCGTGGTTCTGACCTTCCTGCTTATTGTCCTTCTGGGCGGCACAGGGTGGATTTTCCTGTATTCCTTCCTTGTTTACAAACGGATCATGAAGTGAGGGAAACCGTATGCTTCGCATTGAACATCTGACAAAAACCTACCCCGGTGGCAAAGTGGCCGTGCGGGACCTGTGCCTGCATGTGGAGCCCGGGGATATATATGGCTTTATCGGTCACAACGGCGCTGGAAAAACCACCACCATCAAAGCTGCCGTTGGCCTGCTTGATTTTGAGAGCGGCAGAATTCTGATTGACGGGCACTCCATCCAGCAAGAGCCGATGGAATGCAAGCGCAGCTTCGCTTATCTGCCGGATGACCCGGTGCTCTTCCCCTATCTGACCGGCATGCAGTATCTACGCTTTGTGGCTGATGTGTTTGCGGTGCCGGCTGAGCTGCGCCGCGAGCGCATCGAGAAAGAGACTTCCGTGCTCGGCCTGCGTGATGCACTCGGCGCGCTGATCTCAACGTACTCCCACGGGATGAAACAAAAGCTTGCGATCGCAGCGGCACTGTTGCACAATCCCAAATTGCTGATTCTGGATGAACCGTTCGTTGGCCTTGATCCGGAAGCCGTAGCGCAGCTCAAGCAAACGATGCGCCGGCTATGTGAAGCGGGAGCAGCTGTCTTTTTCTCAACCCATGTGCTGGATACAGCCGAAAAGATCTGCAACAAAGTCGCCATTCTGCGCCGCGGGCAGCTGGTGGCCGCAGGCCAAACAGAGTTGCTGACTGGCGGGCGCAGTTTGGAAGAGATTTTCCTGGAGGTGGTACGCGATGGGAACGCTGCAGGCAACCCGGATTCTGCTGAGGGTTGAATGGCGCCGGTTTGGGCGTTGGAATGAATTTTGCTGCAGCCATGATCCCAAGTTTCGTCGCCGCTGGCTGCTGATGGCAATTCTTGGCGCCGTGCTTGCGCTGTTCTTTCTGTTTTACGCCGTCGCCATCGCCTATGGGCTGCAGTGGTTGGGGTTTGGGGACCTGGCGCCCGGCTGCCTGTATACCGCAGCCGCGCTGGCATTGACCGTGTTTGAGGTGAGCCGTGCCGGTTCCCTTCTGTTCAGCGATCAGTTCTGCCAGCAGACAGTTCCGCTGCCGCTGCCGCGCACCGCGCTGCTTTTGAGCCGCTTTCTTACCGTGTACCTGACGGATCTGGCCTGCTGCACGCTGTTGCTGGGGCCCAGTTTTTGCCTGTTTATCTCACAGGCCGGCATAGGCCTGGCTGCTGCACCCATCGCATTTCTGGGGCTTTTGCTTTTGCCGCTCCTTCCGCTCTGTTTTGCCTCATTGCTGGGGGCAGCCACTCTTGCCGGTACCTCCCGCCTGCGGCATGGAAATATCATCGGCAGTTTGTTGCTGCTCATTGCCACCTTGCTCGTACTGGTTCTTTGTTTCGGCACCACAATCGGTATGCCAACCGACGAAGCGGAATTTCTGTCCCTATTGGAACCGGTCCTGCTGCAGTGCATTGCGCTTTACCTGCCCGCAGACTGGCTGACCCGGGCTTTGGCGGGCCGGTTCATTTGGCTGGTGCCGTTGTTCCTTATCTCCCTTCTGCCTGCCGTCCTGCTGTTCGGATTGGCCGCCCCGCGTTATCCGAAGCTTTGCGCTACCCTGCACACCGGCAGTGCAAAACGAGCTGCGTCGGCGCTGCCGCAACGCACAGGCCGGCCAGTGACGGCGCTTTACCGTCGGGAATGGCAGCGATATCTCAGCTGCGGAATCTACTTGACCAACACCTTGGTCGGGTATCTGCTGCTTGTTCTGTTGGCGGCCGGTTACCGGCTGGTTGGGCCGCAGATGTTTGCTCAGCTCGGCCTGCCGGCGGAGGGTACCAGCTTTCTGCCGCTTGTTCTGGGGTGGTTGGTTTGTCTGGCGCCGCCTTCGGCATGCTCTGTCTCGCTGGATGGGCCGCAATGGGACCTCCTGCGCAGCTTGCCCATCCGCCCCGCCGATTATGTTCACAGCAAGCTTCTCCTGAACCTGACTGTCGGTGTCCCCTGCTGGATGATTACCAGTTTGCTGCTGTCTGGTACCCCCACCGCCGGATGGAACGCAGCTGTTTCAGGGTTATACCTGGTGTGGGGCGCCGTATGGGGCCTGAGCGCCAACCTGCATCTTCCCCTTTTGAACTGGGAAAACGAAGTGCAGGTTGTCAAACAAAGCGCCGCCACACTTGTGACATTGCTGGGCGGCACCGTGATGGTCGGCGTGCCAGCAGCCGCCCTGTTGGTCTGGCCGGCAGGTTATGTCTACCCCGTTCTTTGCTTCGCTTTGCTGGTGACGGCTGCAGCGCTTTATCTGCACTGCCGGCAGCTGGCCCGGCTGCGGCTGGGCGCATAGCCGTCAATGTGCAGGCGCTATCCGCCAGCCTGCCTTGTTTGCGGCTTTTGGGTAGCGGAGTGCCCATCTATTCATACGCAATAAAGTTCCTCCTCAGTTGATGAACTGGCCTGTCTCCCTTAGACCCCAGCTTTCCGCCATTTCACATTGACCCTTTCCTTCTCCCTGATTTTCTAATATCTTCTCGCAATATAAAATCCCCCTGATGTAGTACTTCCATTTTCCTACATCAGGGGGATCTTGTCTATTGTCCGTTATTACTGGTTCGGTTCAATTGCTGTGCGGGGCTTTTCATTTAACAAAATTCCATTAACGCAAATTACGCCTTGCCGATGGGGCCATCCACAGCCAGTTCCTTAATAGATGCGACGGTAGACGCCAGGTTTTGCATCTCGCTCGGAATAATAATCTTGGTTGCTTTTCCGTCGGAGACTTTTTCCATTGCTTCCATGCTGCGCAGAGCCAGCATCGCCTGGCTGGGCGCAGCTTCATTGAGCAGACGGACAGAATCCGCTTTGGCTTTCTGCACCAGAAGCAACGCCTGGGCCTGACCTTCCGCTTCGCGAATTTTTTGCTGTTTCACCGCTTCAGCACGCAGGATCGCACTTTCCTTCTCACCTTCGGCGCGGGTAATAGCTGCCTGCTTTTCACCTTCAGCCAGAAGGATATTGGCGCGCTTTTCACGGTCCGCCTTCATCTGCTTTTCCATCGCCTGGCGGATCTCCTGCGGCGGTTCGATGTTTTTGAGCTCGATCCGGTTCACCTTGATTCCCCAGCGATCGGTTGCTTCATCCAGTGTCGCAGTGATTTTAGAGTTGATCAAATCACGGCTTGTCAGCGTTTCATCCAAGGACATCGAACCGATGATATCGCGCAGCGTCGTGGCGGACAGATTCTCAATCGCCTGAATCGGGCGGTTGACGCCGTACGCATACAGCTTTGCATCAAATACCTGGAAAAAAACGACTGTATCGATCATCATGGTAACGTTATCCCGCGTGATAACCGGCTGCGGTGTGAAGTCGGCCACTTCCTCCTTCAAAGAGACACGCCGGGCCACGCGTTCCAGAAACGGGACCTTCAGGTGCAGACCGGCTTCCCAAGTGGCTTTATAAACGCCGAGCCACTCAATAACGTAGGCATTTGACTGCGGAACAATGACGATGCAACTGATGAGGACGACCAACAAAATGACAAGCAAAATAGCGAGCGCAATCCAAGGCATAAGGGTACCTCCTCTTGTTTATACTTTCGGTGGAATGATAGTGGCGAAGGCCTGCCGGCCGCTGCGGCCAACCCACGCCAAGGACAGGGATCAGGCAGGGGTTTTGGCGGCGGTGACGGCGCGCACGGTCAGAACAGCGCCTTCGGCAGCAGTTACTTCACAATGGGCGCCTTCCGCCAGCGGGGTGTCGGCACGGGCTTGCCAGTCCAGACCATCTACACGAACGCGGCCGATCTCTCCAGGCTGGATTGCCCGCAGTACCACGCCGCGTTTTCCGATGGCAAGGCCAGAGCCGTTGGTGACCGGCGGCTTGCGCGCTTTGCGGCGGCGCGCAAGCGTGGGGATCATAACCAGAAGCACCACACCGGACACTACCGCAAAAGTGACAAACTGAATCACAGCCGAAGCCGTGAAAAAGCTGAGCACCAAAGCGGCGGCAGCCCCCACCGCAAACCAAACTGAAACAAGTGCGGCCGTTGCCGCCTCCACCAGCAGAAACACCGCCACAGCGGCCAGCCAGAAAATCGTATCCATTCCCATGGAACTTCCCTCCTTTCTTGGCTTGTCTTTATACTAACAGAGTGCTCGAATCCTGTCAACTGCTGTCCTATGTTACGGGGCTGGAAAGAACCCCCACGGCCGGGCGTATCGCAGAGGAAACACAAAAACCGGTCTTCCAAGTGTTATAACATCCTTGGAAAACCGGTTTAGGGAGAGGCTAAGTCACCTCAATAAATTTTGAAATACCCGACATGTTCTGGGGCGTTATCCTCAACCAGAATGGTAAAGCCCAGCGGGTTCACCTCGGCTGCTTTGCCGAAAGCCTGCGTACACAGCAGGTGCGGCCCACGATTGAGAATAATCTCTGCAGTCTGCGTTTTTCCGATTCGCCGGAAATGCAGCACATCTCCCTTCGCTTCAACAAGTTCAATCCGCCCGCCTTTGAAAGCATCACAGCTGCGACGCAGTTCAGCCAGGTTTGCCAGCGGCCCGCGCAGACGGCGTTCGGTGCTGTGCCAGTCGTAAAACGCCCGGTTAAACGGGTCGCGGTAACCCTGCATGGCGATTTCATCGCCGTAGTAGATGCAGGGCACACCGGGCAGCGCAAAGATCAACGCATAGGCAAGGAGTTCGCGGCGCACAGCATCCTCCATGCGGGACAGCGGGATGCGGCGACCGCTTTGCCAGAAACGATCCCGGCCGTTGGCAGGTTCATCTGCAATGGCGGTAATGGCGCGCTCAGTGTCATGGGTGGATAAAAAGTTCATGCAGCAGTCCAGCGCCGGGGGCGGGTAGTTTTCGCAGATGGACAAGATACGGTCGGCAATTTCCGCCGCATCCGCCCCACGAACAAAATCAATGGCTGCATTCCGGAACGGATAGTTCATCGTGGTATCGAGCCCATGCCCGCGCAAATAGGTGCGCCGACGTCCGAAACCTTCCTTGGTGGTGGCATCCTCCCAAACTTCACCGATCAGCAGTTTATCCTCCCCATGGGCTTTCACTGCGGCGCGAATCTTTTCAATAAAGGCATCCGGCAGCTCGTCTGCGACATCCAATCGGAAACCGGATGCGCCAAGCCCCAGCCAGGTGTCAATTACCCCGCCCTTCCCGCAGACAAACTCTACATAGGAAGGAGATTCCTCCTGCACTTCAGGCAGCGTATCAAACCCCCACCAGCTGCGGTACCCACAGGCATAGCCGGAATCAAAATCATACCAGCTGCGATAAGGCGAATGTCGGTCGCGGTAGGCACCGCCCGGGCCATAGCGGCCTTCGCGGTTGAAATACAGAGAGTCCGAACCGGTGTGGCTGAACACACCGTCCAGGATAATGCGGATGCCTTCCTTTTTGGCCGCCGAACAAAGCCGGGCGAAATCTTCATTGGTACCAAGCAGCGGGTCGGCTTTCAGATAGTTGGCTGTATTGTAGCGATGGTTGGCGTGCGCTTCAAAGATGGGGTTAAGGTAGATACAGCTGATTCCCAGATTCTTGAGATAAGGAAGTTTTTGCTCAATCCCGAGGAAATCCCCCCCAAAATAGTCCCGGTTCAGATACCCCTCTTCCTGTTCGGTCGGCCAAAAATAGGGCTCACCAGTTTTATCTTCTCGGTAGATACGGTCGGCGAAGGGCATTTCCTTGTTTGGGACGCCCTCATTAAATCGATCCGGGAAAATCTGATACATCGTTCCATTTTTGATCCAGGAGGGGGTGGAAAAATCCGGTTCATAAACCGTCAGCTGCCAGCTGTCCTTCAGTGTCCAGGTCAAAAAGCCCTCGGCCCCTGCGCCGCGGCAGATTTTGCGGAAATCGGTGTAGAGGTCAAAATAGTAAAAATACAACCCCGAGGAGGTGGGGGTAACCTTCACCTGGAAATGGTTGGCCCCCTGGCTTTGGCCGGTAAACTCCATCCGGTAATGTACAGGGGTTTCCCTGTCCTTTGTCAGAACCAGATGCGGGTCTACATAACCAAAGTTTTCCGGTACATCCAGATGCCAGGTAACCTGCGTATTGGCCGTGACAGCGCCAAATGGAGATTTATATTGCAGCAAACGGCTGTTAAAAAAGGTGTGCGACATAGCATTGTCCCTTCGGGGTTAAATAAAATTGGCTTCGGCACAAATAGGATTGCCAAAAATACCGCCGCAAGCACAGCCGGCATAGCGGCATTGGTTTGCGGCGGTTCGACCTTGAGCAAAAAAGGTATAGCGATTAGCGCACCTGCGAAGCGCCCCAAATATCACGGGCGTAGTCCATCACAGAGCGATCGGCCGAGAAGATACCAGCGTTCGCGATGTTCATCAGGCTCATGCGGTTCCAGGTATCCCGGTCACGATAGAGCTTCTGCACCGTCTGCTGGGCACGGCGGTAATCCTTGAAATCTGCCATTACCATATACGGGTCAGAATTGCGCAGGTTGCTGGTCACTTCGGTGAAGTTCTCACCGTTCCAGCCGCGTTCCAAAAGATCCAGAACCGCCATTGCGATGTTGTCATCTGCAATATATGCCTGTGGATGATAGCCCATGCCCTTCAGAGCATTGACCTCCGGGGTCAGCATACCAAAGATGATTTCGTTCTCATGGCCGGCAGCGTCCGCAATTTCAACGTTGGCGCCGTCCAGTGTGCCGAGCGTGATCGCGCCGTTGAGCATAAACTTCATGTTGCCGGTGCCGGAAGCCTCCGTGCCGGCCAGCGAAATCTGCTCCGACACCTCCGAAGCAGGCATTAGCTGCTCAGACAGCGTCACGCAATAATCCTCAAGATACACAACGCTGAGTTTGCCGCGCACAGCCGGATCGGAATCGATCAAAGCGCCAAGCTTGCAGATCATACGGATCATCTGTTTGGCCATATAATAGCCCGGGGCCGCCTTCGCGCCGAAGATATAGGTCTTCGGGGTGAAATCCGCATTCGGGTTGGCCTTGAGATAAAGGTATTCAGCTGCGATGTTCAGCGCGTTGAGGTGCTGGCGTTTGTATTCATGCATACGCTTGACCTGACAGTCAAAGATCGAGTCCGGGTCAATGAGCTGGCCGGTTGCGCGCATGAGATAGTTGGAGAACTGCGCCTTGTTCTCGCGCTTGACATTTTCGAGCTTTTTCAAGACAGTCTTGTCGGCTGCAAATTTCTCAAACTTTTTGAGCTGTGCGGCGTCCGTCTTGAACCCGTCGCCAATGCACTCGGTGAGCAGATCGGTCAGCGCAGGGTTCGAGCACAGCAGCCAGCGGCGGTAGGCGATGCCATTGGTGACATTCTTGAACGCCTTCGGTTTATAAAGGTAATAGTCATGGAAGACGCTGTCTTTGATGATTTCGCTGTGCAGTTTGGAAACGCCGTTGATCGAGTGGCAGGTGTAGGCGCAGATATTCGCCATGCGGACCTGGTTATCGCCCAGGATCGCCATATAGTTCACCTTGCCGACATCGCCCGGGAACACCTTGAACAGATCTTCACGGCAGCGGCGATCCATCTCACAGACAATCTGCCAGATACGCGGCAGCGTGGAGCGGAAGATATCGACATTCCACTTTTCAAGCGCCTCGCTCATAACGGTGTGGTTGGTATAAGCAAAGACCTTCTGGCAGATTGCGAACGCATCTTCCCAGCTGTAGCTGCACTCGTCAAGCAAGATGCGCATCATTTCGGGAATCGCAAGGGTCGGGTGGGTATCGTTGAGCTGGATTGCCACCTTTTCCGGCAGGTTATCCAGCGTACCGTACTGATTCAGATGGTTCTGCAGGATATCCGCTACCGATGCAGCCGAGAAGAAATACTGCTGGCGCAGACGCAGGATCTTGCCTTCGGTATGATTATCGTTCGGGTAGAGGATCTTGGAGATCAACTCGGCCGAAGCGCTCTGGCTGATCGCGGTATTGTAATTGCCTGCATTAAAGCTGCTCATGTCGAAGCTCGGAGCCTTGGCCTGCCACAGGCGCAGCTTGGAAACACCCTGCGTGCCGTACCCGGCAACATACATATCATTCGGCACCGCGATAACGCTGTTGTAGTTTTCGTATTTGACATGGTGGAAGCCACCATCCCACGTTTCAACAGCCTGGCCGTCAAAGCGGATTTCCTGTGCCTGGTCCGGGTGCGATTTGATCCAGACCTGACCGCCGGGGAGCCAGTTATCCGCGGTTTCCTGCTGCCAGCCGTCCACAATCTTCTGCTTGAAGATGCCATACTCATACAGGATCGAATAACCGGTGCCGGGGATGCAGTCGGTTGCCATGCCGTCAAGATAGCAGGCCGCCAGGCGTCCCAGACCGCCGTTGCCCAGGCCGGCGTCCGGCTCCTGGGCGTAGATATTGTCAATCTTAATGTCGGCTTCCGCCAGCACATCGCGTGCGACATCCTGCAGCCCAAGGTTAAACAGGCTCGAACGCAGGCTGCGTCCCATCAAGAACTCCATACAAAGGTAATAAACCAGCTTTATGCCCTCTCCCATCGCGCGAGCCTGGAACTTCTTTTGATTGTCAGCC
>ERZ1090861.676-NODE-676-length-20032-cov-10.978726_pt1 | contig 20032 bp, 22 predicted proteins | sample MGYA00478482_ERZ1090861 | MGnify/ENA primary metagenome ERZ1090861 (study PRJEB33644, sample SAMEA5815744) | chicken gut metagenome | biome: Chicken; feature: Gastrointestinal Tract; material: Caecum | place: Ireland | collected 2019-01-01 | study: A study of the... | reverse complement strand
GAGATCGCTCAGTGTCTCGTGGGCTCGGAGATGTGTATAAGAGACAGGGCGTATACTCATAATTATTTTTGGAGGAAAATATGGCGGGTACAGTAAAGTTAAAAGATATTTATCTCGGAGTACCAGATGGAGCAACCGAAGCGCAAAATGAAAAATTTCAGGAATTATTTTATGATCCCAATAACAAATATGATGAATTGATGAAGAGTAATGAAAAGTTCTTAGTGGTGGGTAGTAAAGGAACCGGGAAAACCTATTTGGCTAATTACATTATAGCAAAATCTCCTAGAAATCGAATGTCAGAAATAGTTGATGCCAATAATTTTTCTCTTTATAAATTGTCTAATTTATACGATATGGAGTTAAGTAATGACCTGATACGTGCATTATGTAAATGGTTTCTGTTAGATAATATTTCACAACTTTTGTTAAAAAGGCATATATTAAAGAGCAGATTTCCATTTTTTAAATTAGGGAAATTAAGAAAGTTTGTTGACCAATATGATAACATTAGTTTTTTTAAAGATATAAAAAAAATAGATACGGATTCTAAAGAAAGTGGGTTTGTAAAAGAAAAAAGAGCAGTAACAGATATTAAATCTAATTCATCTGCATTGAATTTTGGATTTGCAAAAGGAATGTCGATTGAAGCTGAAAGAAAACAATTTTACGAGTTAATTAATTCATATGAAAAACTAGTACTACAAAGTTTTTCAAAAAGTGACGATGTTCTATTGATTATTGATGATCTTGACGAGGTGGAGAAAGATAGAAAAAAGGCTGGGGACATAATAATAACTTTAATAAATGTGGTAAAAGAATATAATTTAAAAAATAAGAAAATAAAAGGGAAGCTGAAGATTATTTTACTTTTACGAAGCGATATTTTGAGCGAATTACAAGCTAAAAACGCAAATTTAAGTAAAATAAAAACATCGTGTTCGGTTGAACTTTATTGGCTTTTTGATTCTATGTCAGAGCAATATAATCATCCGTTAATAAGTATGGTTTTACATAAAGTAAAAGCATCATGTCCGGGATATAGAGATATGGATAATAAAAAATTGTTTAACGAGTTATTTCCGGAAAATATTGATAATAAACGACCGTTAGATTACTTATTGGACTATGGATTCGGTAGGCCTCGGGATATTATTTTATATTTAAATCATACGAAAAGGGAGTTTCCAGAAGATACGTGTTTTTCAGCAGTAGCTTTAAAGGAGGCAAGGAAATTATATTCTTCAGATTTTTATGATGAGATGTTAAATCAGGCCGCATTCCATCAGTCCCCAGAGTATGTTAAGCAGTGTTTAGGATTATTGGCTTCTGTTAAAAAATCTTCGTTTTATTACGCTAAGATTCAGGATATATACACAAAGAATAAGGATAAGTATCCAGAAATACTGAATTTGGATGATGCATTAACATTTTTGTATAAAATAGGGGCAATAGGTAATGTTTGGCGTATAGATAAAGGCTCGAAAGCGCATACCTGTTGGTCGTACAAAAAAGACGCGATGGATGAGGTTGATTTATCAAAAAAATTCACAATACATTATGGATTAAGAAAGAAATTTTCTTTATAAATAAATGGACACTGCATGGGGATTTTCCTGTATATTTTACCGTTCCCTGTACATACTATCTCTGAGGTGATAGTATGAATAAAAAGCAGCAGGAGCGGCAGAACAGGCAGAAGAACCTGAACAAGTTCAACAGCATAACTGAGAAGGTAAAGCCGGAGAATCAGAATCAGGGCCACAACGTCCGATCTGAAGCGGTGGAACCGAAGAACAGGTAAGTTTAAGACGTCCGAGAGGGCGTCTTTTTCTGTTGCCTATTGTCAGTTGCGGGAGTATAATAAAGATGGTGTTAATGGAACAGGAGATTGGAGGAAATATGCCTACATATACAAGTTCGGATATCGCAAGAATGGAGCGACAATTAGAGGCTTTATATGAAGAATTAGAGGCCACGCCGCATAGAGCGCAGCAGATTCAAAAAGAAATTGATAATTTAAAGTACCATCTCGAAATTGCAAAGAAAAATTTGAGATGACAAAATTATAAGAGGCACTTCGGTGTCTCTTTTCTTTATGCGGGCATATCATCAACGGCAGATGTGCAGGGTAGCGCCCTGTGTCCCGGTTCGACTCCGGGTGCTCCGCTTCACCTCTTGAAATAATACCCACGTATTACAGAAAGAGGGTTGATAAACATGGACAGCTTTATAAGCTGGATCGGCGGCAAGAGGCTGCTGAGAAAGAAGATTATTGAACAGTTTCCAGAGAGTTTTGACCGGTATATTGAAGTATTCGGCGGAGCGGGATGGGTGCTGTTTGGTAAAGACAAACATGCAGATATGGAGGTATACAACGACGTGAACGGTGAACTGGTGAATCTGTTCCGTTGCGTGAAATACCATCCGGAAGCATTGCAGAAGGAACTGGACTGGATCCTGGTGTCAAGGGAACAGTTCTTTGACTGTGTTGCTCAGAATGATGTACAGGGCATGACAGACATACAGAGGGCCGCAAGGTTCTATTGTAGAATAAAACTAAGCTTTGGTGCCGGCCTCCGGACGTTTGGTGTGCGGCCGCGGGACATGCAGAAAACAATTGCCTATCTGCAGGAAGTATCAAAGCGGTTGAATAAAGTAGTAATTGAGAATGTCGATTTCGGGCGTCTTATAAAAACATATGACCGGGAATCGGCATTATTTTATTGTGATCCGCCGTACTATGAGGCAGAGAAATATTATCACGACAGGTTTCAGCCGGAAGATCATGTGAGGCTGAGGGATGCGCTTTCCTGGATTAAAGGGAAGTTTATCCTATCTTACAATGACTGCCCGGAGATTCGGGAACTGTATGCAGGATATCATTTGCTCGAAGTAGAACGGCAGGACAACCTTACAGCGAAAACTAACCCACGTCGTTATAAGGAACTGATTATCAAGAATTATTAGAAATATCGTGGGTATTATTTTGAGTGAGTAAAGATGAAGCATCTGGCGAGAGTTAGGTGCTTTTCTTATGCCGGAACGTGGCTCAGTAGGCAGAGCACCTGTCTTATACACAGCAAGTCGAAGGTTCGATTCCTTCCGTTCCGATTGGCCACCGGGCCATTGTGTACACATAAAGGAGGGCAGATAGCATAAACGGAAGTGCGCGAGGTGAGAGCCTTGGTGTTGTCGGGTTCGATTCCCGGCCTGCCCGCTGAACAGAAAGGAAAAGTAAAGATGCCAATCTATAAAAGATGTAGCAGGTGCGGAAAGAGAATACCATCTGGAAGCATATGCCCATGTGTCAAGCAGCGCCATAAAGAGTACGACAGGTATAGCAGGGATCAGAAGAGCAGGAACTTCTACAACAGCAAAGAGTGGGAACTGGGAAGGGCTGCTGCATTAGATGCTGATGGCGGGATTGATGTGTATCTGTTTATGACGGAAGGAACCATAGTTATAGCTGATACAGTGCATCACATCATACCGCTTAAGGATGATTGGAACAAAAGGATAGACATAGATAACATGATGAGTCTGAGTAGTGATACGCACAGCATGATCGAGCAGATGTACAGGAAAAATAAAGCTCAAATGATAAGAAAGCTGCAGGGAATGATCAAGGAATACCGAGGACGGCGAGAACCAGGGGGTATCTGAAAAAGTTTTGAAAAATCCGGCCTGACCGCACGTCCTCCTCTCTTTACATAAATTTCCGAATTGAAATAAAAAGTTGGCAGCGTGAAAGGAGGGATCCGGATGGCAAGGCAGAGAAAAGTCGTTGATATGCAGACAGCGCATCTGACACAGAAAGAAAAACAGAAGAAAAAAGCTGAAGAACGCGAGATTATTACAGGAAATGAAGCTCTGGACAAGCCTCCGGCCTGGCTTTTGAATGTGGATGCAAAAAAAGAATGGAAACGAATTGTCGGAGAATTGAAAAAGATAGAACTTGTCGGAAATCTGGACTATGCGAATCTGGCATGCTATTGCAATGCATATGCGAATTACATAAAGGTCACACGTCAGTTGAAAAAGGAGCCATACTGTATAGAACGAGAGACCAGGACCGGAGTGATTGTGGTGAAAAATCCTCTGATCGATATACAAACTAATTATGCTGCAGAGATGCGGAAGTTTGCGGGACTATGTGGAATGACAATTGATTCAAGGCTTAAGGCAGCTGTTCAGAAAGTGGACGAAAAAGAAGAAAAACTTGAGCAAAAATTCGGGGCGATATGATGAAACAGTATGAAGACATAAAAGCATATGCGAAGAAATGCATATCAGGTGAAATAATAAGCTGCAAGAAACATAAATGGGCATGCATGCGGTTCTTGAGAGATGCGGAAAAGGCAGAATCAGATCCGGATTATCCATATTACTGGAGTGAGGAATCAGCACAGAACATTGTGGACTGGTTTTCTCTCCTCAGACATTCGAAAGGAACTTTGGCCGGAGAACCGATCGTATTGACAGAGTGGCAGCGGTTCAGAATATGTCAGATTTACGGGTGGCGCAGGAAGAAGGATGGCCGGAGACGATTCAAGAAGAGTTTTACGGAAGTAGCAAGAAAGAATGCAAAGTCACAGGAAGAGGCGGGAATCGCATTATACGAAGCATCTGTAACGGCGGTAAAAAATAATGAAGTATGTGAAATTTATACCGCCGGGGTAAAAAAGGATCAGTCAAAGATTGTATTTAATGAGGCCGGTCTGATGCTGAGGGGTTCGCCGCTCAGAGAGAAGTTTGACGTAAGACGGGATGTAATTACACACCGGAAGAGCGGAAGCTTCATAAAGGCGTTAAGCAAAGAAGATGGAAAATCCGGAGACGGAACGAATCCGGCAAATCTGATTATAGATGAGTACCACCAGCATCCGACAACAGAGTTTTATGATCTGGGCCTCGGTTCAAACACGAAAGAGCCTCTGCTGATGATCATTACAACGGCAGGAGTGGATCTTACCAGTCCGTGCTATACCATAGAATATGCGTATTGTTCAAAGATATTAGATCCTGATGTAGATGTGGAAGATGAGGAATACCTTGTTGATATCTGCGAACTGGATGAAGAGGATTACGCTGATCTTGAGAGGCTGGATGATGAGAACCTTTGGTATAAAGCAAATCCGATTCGAATGACATATGAAGAAGGACGCGAGAAAATACGGGGAGATTATAAAATTGCCCGTGAACAGCCGGAGCATATGAGCTCTTTCCTCACAAAATGCCTGAATATCTGGGTGCAGGCCCAGGAAAATGGGTACATGAACATGGCCAAATGGAAAACCTGTCAGGTAGATAAGCTGCCTGTCGACACAAAGGGAATGAGTGTATATGTGGGATTTGATATGTCTGCTAAAATTGACTTGACTTCGGTTGCATTCATTATTCCATTTTTATCTGGAAAATATGATTCAACGGGGAAAGAAATTGTGAAATACATTGTATTTTCACATTCGTTCATTCCGAATCGGGAGAAGCTGACCGAGCGAAAAAGGAAAGACAAAGTGGATTATGACGCATGGGAGCGGATGGGTTATCTTACTGTAACAGACACTCCGATCGTGGATCAGAGTGCTGTTATGGAGTATGTAAAGAATACGTGTGAGAAAAATAACTGGCAGATTGAATGCCTGTGTTTTGATCTGGCAAACGCCGCAAAGCTGATGATGGATCTGTCAGAGGAAGGGTATACCGTAGAAGAGGTATTCCAAAGCCATAAATCTCTGAATGAATCTACACAGGGGTTTCGAGAGCAGGTGTATAGCGGAAATATAGTGTATACATATAATCCGCTTCTGAATTTCGCAATGAGCAATGCAGTGATCCGGAAGAGCCAGGGACTGATAAAGATTGACAAAGATGCTACGACAAAGCGTATCGACCCGGTGGATGCGGTGCTGTGTGCATATAAGCTTGCAATGTATCACGAATTCGTATCAAGTTTTTTTGATGCAATTGATAAATATCTGGAGAGTGATTGGTAAATGGGAATTGTAAACAGGATCAGAAATGCAGTAAATGAACTTGTACGGCCTACAGCGGATCTGAATGATGAAGAACTCCTGGAATGGCTGGGAATAACCACAAGGGACAAAAAGCTGACAGGAGAAGTGACGTATTATACATGTTTGAAGATGTTGAGTGAGACAATCGGGAAGATGCCTCTCAAATACTTTCAGCAGACAGAGAAAGGACGGATAAGAGCTGACCCCGACGACATAACCCGGCTGCTGACGATTCGTCCGAATAAGATTATGACCCCTACTACATTGTGGACGGCAGTTGAGATGAATTGCCAGCACTATGGAAATGGGTATATCTGGATGCGTGGGGAGTTCGCACGGGACGGTACCTATGGCGGGACATATAAGACCTACGATATATGGCTGATGCAGAGCTGTTATGTGACGGTTCTGATGGATGATGTCGGATTATTTGGTGGAAAAGGTGAGATCTACTACCAGTATTCAGATCCGATGACCGGGCAGCAGTACCTTTTTAAGAGTGATGAAGTTATGCATTTTAAGACGTGGTACAGTCTGGACGGGATTATGGGTCAGCCTGTTAGGAAAATACTTCAGGATACGGTGGGAGGAGCCCTTGAAAGCCAGCATTACATGAATAATCTCTATGAGAACGGACTGAGTGCGAGCATGGCTATGCAGTATATCGGAGATCTGGATGAAAAGAGACGAAAGCTGTTGGAGAAAAAATTTGCGAATGCTCTTAGTGGTCCGGAGAATGCCGGGAAGGTAATTCCGGTTCCGATTGGCTTGCAGCTTACTCCGTTGAATATGTCCATGGCGGATGCTCAGTTCTTTGAACTGAAGAAATATTCTGCTCTTCAGATTGCCGGCGCATTCGGAATCAAACCGAATCAGATTAACAATTATGAAAAGTCCAGCTATGCAAACAGTGAAACGCAGCAGCTGGCTTTTTTAGTTGATACAATGGCGTATCGCCTGAAAATGTATGAAGAAGAGATCAATGCGAAAGTGCTGACTCCGAAGAAACAGAGAAAAGGATATTTTTACAAGTTCAATGAAAAAGCTATTCTGAGAACGGACAGTAAGACTCAGATGCAGGTTTTAAAGGATGCGGTGGGCAATGGCCTCTATATGATAAATGAAGCAAGAGAATATCTCGATAAACCTGCGGTAGAAGGTGGAGATGTTCCTATGGTAAATGGAACTTTTATACCGCTTACGATGGTGGGACAACAGTACAAAAAAGAGGGAGGTGAGAATAATGCCGGAACTACAGTTCAAAGCACAGAACCGACAGCGGGGGAAGATGGAGATCCGAAACCAGACGGAGACGAAAGCTCAGCTTAATATCTACGGAGATATTGTATCCGATGAATGGGGAAAGTGGAGTGATGATGATACTTGCCCGACGGATATTTCAAACTTTCTCAAGGATCTGGACGGGGTATCGGAGATTGAAATGCATATTAACAGCGGTGGAGGATCTGTATTCGCCGGGATTGCGATCTACAATATGCTGAAGCGGTCAAAAGCAACCGTTACAACATATATCGATGGGATAGCAGCGAGTATCGCATCTGTGATTGCCTGCGCAGGAGACCGGATCATCATTCCGAAAAACGGGACGTTTATGATTCATAAGCCGACAACCGGTTATTTTCTGGAGTCGCTCAATGCGGATGATCTGAGAAAAGATGCTGAAACACTTGATCATTGCCAGAAATCCATTGTCCAGACGTATATGGGGCGGGTGAAAGACGGCGTAACAGAAGAGCAGATTAACGATCTTGTAAATGCAGAGACGTGGATGAACGGATCTGAGGCAGCAGAATACTTCAATTTTGAAGTGGAAGAAGATGTAAATGCTGCCGCGTGTGCAAGTGACTTTTTTGAATCGTACAAACGCACTCCGGAAGGAATAAGAAACCAGGATAATTCGTCGGTGTCAGTGGAAAAGATTGCAGATTTGGTTGTGGAACGCCTGGAGGATAGGAAGCGGTCAGAAGAAAAAGAAAAGCTGGAAGATATGAAAAAAGAGATTTTAGAAGATCTGGATATGTTTGGTATCTAGGTCTTTTTATTTTGAAAGGAGAACAAGGATGAATAAAGAACTGTTAGAACTGCTTGATTCGATTAACGATAAAAAAGCAGAGATCAAAAAGCTGGTAGCAGAGAATAAGCTGGATGAAGCAAAGAAAGCCAAAGATGAGCTGAAAGAAATGCAGGCAAAATTCGATCTGCTTAAAGACCTGGATGATGGAAAAACAGAAGATGTAAAGAAAAAAGGCGCGGACGGAAAACTGAAAGATGCAGAAAAAAAGGATACTGTAAAGGCATTTGCTGACGCTGCACGCCGCGGATTTAAGGTAGAAGATTCTATGAATGAAGGGACTCCGGCTGATGGAGGTTATACGGTTCCGGAAGATATTCAGACAAGAATTAATGAACGCAGGTCCGCAAAAGCATCTTTGATTGATTTGGTCGATGTAGAGTCTGTGACAACAAATAAAGGCTCAAGAACATTCAAAAAGAGAGCGCAGCAGACTGGATTCCAGAAAGTTGGAGAAGGTGCAAAGATTGGAGCAAAGGCTACTCCGCAGTTTGAACGTATGGATTATACGATCAGCAAATACGCTGGATACTTCCCGGTTACAAATGAACTTCTGGAAGACTCAGACGCCGCCATTACATCAGTACTGACTGCATGGATTGGAGATGAATCCAGAGTGACACGGAACAATATTATCAGGGCTGCAATCAATACAAAAGAAAAAACGGCGCTTGCAAACCTGGATGACATAAAGAAAGCTTTGAATGTGACTCTTGGAGCAGCATTTAAATCCACTTCAAAAGTGGTGACGAATGATGACGGCCTTCAGTATCTTGATACATTAAAAGATAGTGATGGGAAATACCTGCTTCAGCCAAATCCGGCTGATCCGATGCAGTTAAGGCTTTGCGCCGGCGCAACCATCGTGCCGGTTGTAGTAATTCCGAATGATGATCTTCCATCTGACGTGGCAACTGCAAAAAAGAGAAAAATTCCGATGATTATCGGCGATCTGAAAGAAGGAATTAAATTCTTTGACAGAAAGCGGATTACAATTACCGCATCCAATCTGGCGGCAGCAGGAGATCTGAATGCATTTGAGGAAGATCTGACATTGTTTAGAGCAATTGAGAGAGAGGACTGCCAGGTTAAGGATGATATGGCATTTGTGAATGGAGAACTGACCATTGATGATGATTCCGTGGTGGGGGAATGATAAGTCCTGACATCCTTACGATGCCAGCCGCAAGTCAGGACTTTTACGGTAAGACGGCAGGAGAAATGATAACAGATGCGTGGGTCGGAAAAAACGGAGATGTAACAGGGGCATTTCATTACATAACCGGGTATACCGGATTCAACGAAGCAGTGCCGGCGGAACAGGAGGGATATTATTTCCCGTTCACTCTTGCAAAGTCCGGCACGACCATGACATTTAAGAAAAATGGAGAGATATCAAAAGATTCAATTCCGTGGGAAGCAAATAATGTGTTCCGGGTGACTCAGGGCGATGTATTCGAAGTGCTGGTCGATGGACTTCACGTTGTAACATTTAACTTCTCCGGAGCTGTATTTGAACCAAATACTACAGTAAAATCCGACACAAAACAGCGGGCCAAAAGCAAAACAGCATCATAACCGGAGGTGAGCGGATGTTTCAGCTGATAAAGAAACGACTGGGGATCGCAAAAAATACAACTGTGTATGATGACGACATTAAAAGTTATCTGGCAGACTGTGAACAGGATATGCTCGACTCCGGAGTGCCGAAAAGGACAATTGACTCGGATGATGACAGGGTGGTGACAGCCGCCACCCTGTATGTAAAAGCCAATCTGGGAAATGACCGGTCGGACACAGAGAAATATATGAATCTATACAGACAGAAAGTGTTCAGGCTTACATTAGATCCGGAGGAGGATGAGACATGTGGAACGGAAGCATTGTCCTGATGAAGACAATACAGACGGGGCAGAATACAAATGGATTCCCGCAGAGCAAATATGAGTGTTCGGAAGAAATACCGGCAGATATATCCGATACTACACGAACGGATGAGGTTGTTGGAGAACAACTCGGGTACAGCGCAGATATTACAGTAGAGATTGTAGCGTGTAATTATGCCGGAGAATCAACGTTCAAAGATGTGGGTACCGGAATCGTGTATGATGTGAAACGGACATATAAACCGCCGAAATCCATGAATATTATTCTGACCGGAGAGGCGAGAGAGCATGGCAAAGTTTGATATTTACGGTATTGATGACCTTATGAAAGGGCTCAGTCAGATTGATGTTGACCGGATCGCACCGAAAATGCTAGAAGAATCTGTCCCGATCCTTGAAAAATCGGTAAAGGCAGAAGCGGCGAAACACAAAGATACCGGCGCTATGGAAGAATCCATTAAGGCTACCGGCGCGGATATAAATGCCAAAGGACATTACATCTGCGTGCGCCCTACCGGACGGGATGAAAAAGGCGTCCGAAACATGGAAAAGATGGTTTATATGGAATACGGAACCTCAAAACAGAAGGAAACACCGGTATTATCTCCGGCTGTGAGAAAAGCAGAGGGACCGGTTCTTGACAAAATGCAGGAGGTATTCAATAGAGAGGCTGAACATTTATGACAACTTTTGAAAGAATTATATGCGCGATAAAATCGTTCGGGTATCCATATACTCCTGAAGTGTACAAAGGGAAGGAAAAACACTGGTTTACATACAGTTATGCGGATGATTATGGCAGTAATTACGCTGACGATGAGCCGCAAAGTATAATTAACCGGGTGCGAGTTAATTTTTTTCTGCCGGCGGACGAAGATTATACGGAAATAAAGAACCGGATTCGGTATGCATTGTTCCGTCAGGGGTTCACATTCCCGGAAATTACTCTTTTAGATGATCCGGATCCCGCTTTGAGGCATATTGTGTTTGAATGCGAGATTGAGGAAGAAACGGAGGGGTAAGACATGGCGTATATGGGACTTGCGCATATTGTAATAGCGGCATATCGCGAAGCTGATGGAAAAGCATCATATTCTGGCGGAATTCGATTCGGGAAGGCAATTAAGCTGGAGATTGATCCGCAGTATGAGGATATGAGCGACTATGAAGACATCAATGAAACAGACGAAGCGCAGGAAATATCCTATGCAGATGTATCGCTGAATACGGATGAAATACCGGAAGAAGCTGAATATATGATGTTCGGGCATGAGACAACGTCCGGAGAGGTAATATCCGGCGAGAAAGACAGATCGGGATATGTTGGAGTAGGTGCCAGGATTCGCGGTGTAAAAGGAGGACATAGAAAATATGTGGCAATATGGCTGCATAAAGCGAAGTTTACGGATGGGAGTCAGGCGCACGAAACAAAAGGAGAGTCAATTTCCTATCAGACTCCAACTGTAACGGGGAAAGCGATACCTGATATTGAAGGAAACTGGAGAACAAAGAAAACATTTGATACAGCAAAGGAAGCGGATTCCTGGATTAATGAGATCGCAGGAATAGAAAGTGAGGAATAACATGGCATATGTAGGATTAAGAAAACCGATTATTGCACAACTGAAAAATGATGGAAGTTATGACGATCCCTTCGCATTCGGAAAAGCGATCGGGCTGCAGGTGACACCGAACTATGCAGAAGGATCGTTGTATGCGGATGATGGACAGGCGGAATATGATAAGGAATTTTCATATGCAGAAGTCACATTGAATACAAGCACCATTCCGATCACCGCACATGAAAAGATGTTTGGTCACAAAGTAACCGAGAAGAATGTCAAGTTTAATGGAGACGACCAGAACAACGATGTAGGCGTCGGCTGGATTTCGGTGGAAAAGGTAAACGGAATAAGGTCCTTTATCGGAAACTTCCTGAATAAAGTAAAATTCTCTGAGCCGTCCGAAGACTATGCAACAAGGGGGGAATCCATTGAATACAAAACACCGTCGATCACAGGACGCGCCAGCACGGTAGACGGCGGAGACTGGAAAGAGACCGAAACTTTTGCTACAGAAACGGAAGCAAAGAACTGGGTATATGAAAAGTTTGGCAAAACAATGGGAACGCTAAGTGTACAGAGCGCCGCCGGTACTGAAACAGGAAAGACAAAACTTACCGTAACACCGAATAAAGGAGAAAGCTCATCTTATATGTACAAAACAGGGGTGAATGCATCGCTCCCGGGATATAACGACGTATGCAATGTAAATTCTGGCTGGACCCCGTGGGATGGAACAGCGGAAATCGCGGCAAAGACCGGAGACAAAATCGTAGTGGTTGAAATTCTGACGGAAGACAGCACAGCAATAAAGGCAGGAGAAGCTACAGTAGCAGCAAAAGAAGCAGAGTAAGGAGGATGAATCATGTTTGACAAACTGAATTACATAGAACTTTCCGGCGAATTATATCCGATCAAGTGCGATATGCTTGTCCTGGAACGGATCCAGGACAAGTACAATGATATCTCAGAATTTGAAAACGGTATTACCGGATTTCAGCCGAAAATCGGGGAAGACGGACTTCCCGAAAGGACTGAAGAAGGGCTTATTATTGGAATGTCGGGTGTGCCGAATATAAAGATGTTAAAGGACGGACTGATCTGGATGATCCGGGAGGGAATGGACATTGAAAAAGAGGAAGGAAAAGAGAAACGGCCTGAACTGACAGACGAACAGATTATGAGAAAAGTGGACATTCCTCCTAAAAGACTTGGAAAAATTCTGCATGATGAATTTAACTGCTGCTTTGCAAGAAAAAACGGAGAGACCACGCAGAGTCCGACGACGGAGAATCCGAGCGAATAAACTTTGCGTGGATCGTATTTGTAGGAATGGAAATCGGATATCGGGAAAAGGAGATTGCACATATGTATTTTGGAAAATGGTGCGATCTTTTTGAAGAATGGCGAAAAATGCACAATATCCGCATGAAAAGAATGGTATTCGAAGAGAAAAAAACACAGTCTCTTATGGATTTGTAGCAGCCTCTGTGGTAAGATATAGCCAAAGGAGGGAACACGGATGAAAGCGGCCAGAGTTTGGATTGTATTAAAAGCAATTTTTTCATATTGCATGAAATATCGCCCATATATGACGGCATGGACAATTGTATGGCTGTTTGCGGGAATATGGACCAGTATCAGCAAACAATCCATAGCTGGAATAGTAATCGCCCTGATCTGTATTGCGATTCCGATCGCTTTAAAAAAGGGGTTATGGTTGCTGAACCATGCATTGACTCCATGGAATTCCCGTGATGCGAAAGCTTTTGGAAGAGCTCCGCGTGGGAGATTTACAGATTTCCTCGACGAATATCTGAATAACTATAAAGAATAAGAGCCGCCCGGAAGGGCGGTTTTTCTATGCGTATTTTGCGCCGGCGCAATGAAGCAGCGAAGGAAAGAAAACGACACGAAAAGGAGAGTCTGGCAGCAGGCTCTCTTTTTATGTAAATGGAAAGGCGGGCGAATATGTCGACAAAAAAGATAGGGGCATATATTACTCTTGACGGCGAAAAAGAATTCCGAGCAGCTACTTCCGCCTGCAACAAAAGCCTGGCCACAATGAAGTCGGAAATGAAACTGGTAGAGGCTCAGACTACCGGAACTGCAAACACGCTTGAGACATTGCAGAAGAAGCATGATGTACTGTCCCGGACTCTGGACGAACAGGTGAAGAAAGAGGAAGCTGTCCGTACCGGATTAAAACATGCGGAAGAACAGTATGCGAAAGTCGGAAGTGAACTGGATGCATATAAAAGTAAACTGGAACAGGCCCGAAGCAATCTGGAAGAGATGAAACAGTCCTCGGAAACGACAGAAGAGGCTCTGAATAACCAGAGTGAACAGGTCGAGCAGCTGGAAAAGATTGTAAGCAAAGGCGAGGAAACCTATCAGCGGGCCGGAAACCGTGTAAATGACTGGAAGAAGCAGCTGAACAATGCGGAAGCGCAGACAATCAAAGCGACAAAAGCTTTGAATGAAAATGCTGCCTATATGCGGGAAGCTGAAGATGCAACGGATAATTGTGCAAAAAGTATTGATGGTTTCGGAAATAAGGTTGATGACACGGTTAAAAAGCTGACCGGTTTTGGTACTACCCTTAAAATGAACGTGCAGAACACGCTTATAGAGACCGGGAAGGAACTGGGGAAAGATCTGTTCCAAAACGCAGTGCAAGGAACTCTTGAGCTTCAGGACGCACAGAATCAGCTCCGGGCAAGTACCGGGGCAACTGCGGAAGCGACAAAAGAGTACAGCACAGAAATGCAGGCCGCGTACAAAAGCGGCTATGCAGATTCTGTAAATGATGTAGCTCAGGCAATGGCATTGGTAAAACAGTATACGGATGAGACGGATCCGTCAAAAATCCGGGAGATGGCTGAGAATGGAATGGCGCTGGAGGATACGTTCGGAATGGATTTGAGTGAATCCATTCGTGGAGTGGATGCGCTCATAGAAAACATGGGCCTGACTTCGGAGGAAGCATTCGATTATATGGCCAGGGGAGCCCAGAACGGATTAGATAAATCCGGGGAACTGGCAGATAATCTTGCAGAGTACAGCCAGATCTGGGCGCAGGCGGGATTTTCGGCTGAAGAAATGTTCACGATCCTGGAAAATGGACTGGACTCTGGAGCTTACAATCTGGACAAAGTCAATGATTATGTAAAAGAGTTCAGTATCAGCCTGGCAGATGGACGCATTGAGGAGAATCTGTCCGGATTTTCGGAAAATACGCAGAACCTCTTCTATCAGTGGAAGGCCGGAGAAGCTACAACGAAACAGGTTTTCCAGTCTGTAATATCTGATCTGGCCAGTATGGAAAATCAGCAACAGGCGCTTACAATCGCAAGTAATACCTGGAGTTCCCTGGGCGAAGACAACGCCATGAAAGTGATTACGTCCCTGAACAACGTAAATAACAATTATAAAAATGTTCAGGGAACAATGGAAGAGATAAAAAATATCAAGTATGACAGTGTATCGAATCAATGGAAAGTTCTTGGAAGAACTTTTCAGACGGATGTCATGCAGCCGATTCTTGTAAAATTTCTTCCGGTCGCTCAGAAAGGCATGGAAGTCCTGGCTGACAATATTGACACAATTGTACCGGCTGCGACAGCAGCGGGAGCAGCTGTGGGGACGATCTGGGCGGTTAATAAGAGCAAAAAGTTCATTGAAGATACAAAATCAGCAATCAGCATAATTGGAAAAGCAAAAGATAGTGTTTTGAAGTTTGTTGGAGTACGTACAGCAGAGACGGTAGCGGATACCGCGTCTACCGCAGCGAAAGGAGCAAATACTGCCGCTACGATAGCTCAGACCACAGCCACAACGGCCCAGACGGTGGCTACGACGGCGGCCACCGCTGCACAGTCCGCATTTACCACGGTGCTGATGGCAAATCCAATGGTGCTGGCGGCAGCAGGAATCGTAGCCCTTACAGCTGCTGTCGTTGCATTCGGAGGAGAAGTAGATAACACAAAGAGTAAATCAGAGGAACTGAAAGAAGAAGCGGAAGACCTGAAAAATAAAGTAGAAGAGGCTACCAGCGGGCTTTCAGAATCCATCGCCGAAACAGAATCTTCTCTTTCGGAGGTTATGGCCAGTGGAGATGTGGCCAATGGGCTTGTGGAAGAATTGCAGGGTCTGGCCAGCCAGTCCAGACTGACAGCAGATGAACAGAGCAGGATGAAGATCATTGTTCAGGAATTAAATACGATGTTCCCGGAAATGGGGCTGGCAATTGACGACACGACCGGAAAACTGAACATGAGTGCTGCGGAGATGGAGAACTATATCAATACTGCAATTGAGATGCAGAAAGTGAAAGTTGTCCAGGATAAACTCGGTGAAAGTGTTGAAAAGCTTGTAGATGCGGAAATTGCGAGAGAAGAAGCAAGTCGGAAATACGAAGAGGTCGGAGAAGAGCTGGCAAACATTGAACAGAAGAGACTAGAGGCAAATGAAGCGGCTGAGAAACAAATGGAAGATGCTCAGAAAGCTCAGGAAGCTTACAATGAAGCCATGCGGACGGGATCGGAAAATGCCAACGAACTTTATGCGGAAACTCTGAATCAGTCGGAGGCGATGATTGAGTACAATGGTGAAATGATGACAGTCTCGGAAGCTCTTCGGCAGATGGAAGAAGACGAAAAGAACCTCACAGCGGCTCAGGGCGAATATAAAGAAAGCCTTGATGCAGCCAATGATTCGATTGATGCTGCTAATGAAAGCATGGCGCCGTATACGGATTACTTAAACGGGATGACGGATGCGACAAAAAACAATACGGATGCAACGAATGCGAATACGGAGGCAAAACAGACTGCAGCCGGACAGTCGCAGATAAGTATTGAAACAGCCGGACAGGAACTGCAGGCTTACAATAATCTCGCACAGGGGCAGCAAGATCTGGCTGTTAATGTAACAAATGCAGTGCTGACTATGCAGGAAAACGTACAGAGTGCACTGGAATCTCAGATGAATATGTTTGAGGAATTTGACGGAGGTGTACAGCTGTCAACAGAAAAGATGCTATCGAATATGCAGAGTCAGATTGACGGCGTAACGACCTGGGAACAGAATCTGTCTACATTGGCCGATCGGGGAATTAGAGGGGGATTACTTCAGAAACTGGCTGAAATGGGGCCGCAGGGCGCCGGGTATGTACAAACATTTGCAAATATGACAGATGAAGAGCTGAAAAAAGCAAATGAATTGTGGGACCAGAGCGTTGATATTAAAGGCATGACAAATGATTGGGGACAGCAGCTCCTGGAATCTGGCGCGGCAAATGTAGCGGGAGGAATGGAAAAATTGACCCCTCTTATGAAGCAGAGTGGAGCAAATACGGTGATGGGGCTTGTTACCGGAATGCAACAGGCTCAGAAAATTGCAGAAGCGGCTGGTAATGATCTGGGTGTTAAAACAATTGGGAGTGTTAATGACGGCCTCGGGGTTCACTCTCCTTCAACAAAAACCCTGCAGTCTGGATTGAACACGACACAGGGCCTGGCAAATGGGCTTATACTTGGCAAGGTTACCTTGGTAATTGCAGTGATGGGAGTGGCCACGTCTGTAATAACGCAGATGAACAGCCTGCTGAATAAAAACACGCTCGTTACAGCTGGATTAAATACATCATACGGACTTGCGGCGGGCATTAGAGATGGAAAGTCGGAAGTTATTGAGGCGTCGGAAGAGGTGGCTGTAGCTGCGATAGAAGCCGCAAAGGATAAACTTGAGATTCACTCCCCTTCGCACGTATTCCGCGGAATGGGAAATAACTCCATGGATTCTTATGCACTGGGCGTAAGAGAACGCAAAATTGCTGTGCGGGAGACGGTAGCATCTGCGGTTAATTTTCGGGATGTTAATGGCCAAATCAGGGGAAATACAACTGCTGGAATGGCGGAGAGCTATCAGTTGGCGTCTGTTATTAGAGAAGCGTTAAAAAATGTAACAATAAAAGCGTATCTGGGAGACCGGGAGGTCACAAGAGCGCTGGCAGGTCTGGGGGTGCAGTTCAGTGCTGGTATATAAAAGCGGAAGTACCGGAGAGGAAATCAATCTTTCAGATGAACATATAAAAGCTCATATTAAAACAGCAGGACTATATGATTACGACTGGAATGTAAACGAGATCGAGCTGAAAACCGGGATTGAAGTAGATGGATTTCAGCGAAATTCAAAACAGTATGAGCTTACACTGGACTTTCGAGGATCCAAAGAAGAGCGGGCGGAAACTGCAGAAAAATTTTTCAGAATTACAGAACGGGATGTAATAGAAAGAATCAGCGGGCAACTGTATTTCAAAAATCATTATCTTAAATGTTATGTTATTGGATCGAAATATGAGAATGCCGGTCGAACGAGAATTGTCAGAAAAACAGTAAGCGTGTATGCGCCGAAACCGGTATGGATTACGGAAGTATCACGGTCATTTCAGAAAATAAGGGCTTCTGAAGGGTCGGAAGAATATCTGGATTATGAACATGACTATAATTATGATTATACAATGCCATATGGCGGCGATGTGATCTGGAATGTAGATCATTATGCACAATGCGAATTTTTAATGACAGTATTCGGACCTTGTGTGGATCCGCGGGTTGTAATTAACGGACATCCATATCAGGTATATGTAACATTGGATGAAAATGAGTATTTGCAGATTGACAGCCGGCCGAATGCAAACACAGTTGTGAAATATGCTGCAAATGGAATTCAGCAGGATGTATATGATATGCGTGCGAAGCAGGAAAGTGTATTCGAACCAATTACTGCGGGAAATGTCAGAGTGGTATGGCCTGGAGATTTCGGATTTGATCTGACGCTGTTCTGTGAAAGGAGTGAGCCGAGATGGAAGATCCAAGGCAGTTAATTCTGGCAGATCAGAACTTACGTGATATCCGGCCGGTGATGGATTCTGATATTGATTTTGCGGTCGGGATAAATGAGAACAGCTATGAAATCAGAATCCGCCGTGATCGATGGGATAAGCGTTTTTCTTATGGAAATGCGTTTTACATCAAAAATACGGAATTCGGCGGGATTATCGGAAGAAAGAAGATTGCTACGGAGATAGATACGATTTCAATTTATGGAAGAACCTGGCGGGGAATGCTGGATAAAAAGATTATTCGGCCATCGGCGGGGCAAGATTACCGTAAGGTATCCGGAGAGCTGAATGCGGTACTGAATACGCTTGTGACTGAGCAGTTTGGTGACTATTTTGTTATATCACAGAATAACACAGGGGTGAGTGTGACAGACTATCAGTTTGACCGGTACTGCACATTATTGGCCGGAATCGTGAAAATGCTGAAAAGTGTAGGGCACAAGCTGCATATAGAGTATATCCAGCAGGAACGCGGACAGCCTGGGTATGTGGAGCTGTCTGCCTTGCCGATTGTGGATTACTCTGAACAGATTGAATTATCACAGGACAGTAAATTAAATTTTGTTTTTGATGAGACAAAAAACGGTGTAAATCATCTGGTTTGTCTGGGAAAAGGAGAACTGAAAGATCGGCAGATCATAGATCTATATGTTCAGGCAGACGGAAGTATTGATACAACTCAGTATTATACGGGAATTCAGGAGGTGGCTGAATCTTATGAAAACACTTCTTCGGACTCAGAGGAATTGGAAGAAAAAGGACGGGAGAAGTTGCAGGAGCTTATGAATTCCACATCATTCTCCATGGATGTAGAAACGCTGAATATGGATGTAGAAATCGGAGATATTGTCGGAGGACGAGATTATACAACCGGTATGTATGCGGCAAAACCAATTGCAAAGAAGATCTACAAGGTGTCAGGCGGGACAGCTTCACTTGAATATGAAATAGAAGGAGATGATAGTTAATGGAACTGGTAACAGGACGGGCAGGGAGTCCGCACATCACAGCACAGCAGGACAGGCAGCTTCATCAGGGTATCTGGGGTGAAGATGCATATATCTTGAACACAGGAAATATGCTGGAGCCTGTAGTCCAGAGTTCAAACAAAATACTGATCAAAGACGGCGCGCTGATGTATCAGGGTGCTCTTTTTTCGGTAAAGGTAGGTACTACGGATGAAATCACGATTGACAATGGAAATCAGGGAATGCAGAGAAAAGACCTGGTCGTTGCCAGGTATACATATGATTCTGCACAGAACATTGAATCGGCATCCTGGCTGGTATACAAAGGGACAGCAGTAGGAAGTAACCCGGCATTGCCATCAGGAATAAGCGGGGATATACAGGCGGGAGACAATGTCGTTGATGTACCATATCTTGCTGTAACTTTGAACGGAATCAATATAGTATCAGTGGATGTGATACCGGAAGTAGCGCCAGACATTCCTGCGATAAATGCGTCTTTGTCAGATTTATCTGAAACAGAATCCGCTGAATTACGAAATAATTTCAATACCCTGTTTGGATATGCTGAACGCCGCGGGAAGATGGTATCAATCG
>ERZ1090861.675-NODE-675-length-20042-cov-5.675139_pt1 | contig 20042 bp, 12 predicted proteins | sample MGYA00478482_ERZ1090861 | MGnify/ENA primary metagenome ERZ1090861 (study PRJEB33644, sample SAMEA5815744) | chicken gut metagenome | biome: Chicken; feature: Gastrointestinal Tract; material: Caecum | place: Ireland | collected 2019-01-01 | study: A study of the... | reverse complement strand
ATATTCTTCCGTGCAATTCTTAGATATGCTCGTTAAGGCATTTCCGTTTAAGATATTCCCATACGTTATACATCGGCCCATATATCTTACAAAACGCGAAATACCGCGGCCCCGAAAAAATACTTTGAACCGGCGAACAGGGCTGCCGACTCTCCAAATATAAATTTACATAGGTTCAGCTATAATTCATACACCGCCGTCAGCTCAACCCTGCCCTCGCCTTATCTGATATCAGACGCAAATGTTTCCCGTTTGAACACGAATTCTCCGCCAAGCCCGCTCCCCCGACGAAAAACTACGCCCAGCCCGGTTCAGGATTTCATTGCGCGTGCAATTTCAATTAACTCCGTCAGCGAAGAAATCCCGTATTTCGTCGGCGCGTATTTCGCCGCGCCGCCAATCCCGATGGGACAGAACCCTCCCGCCACCGCCGCGTCGATTCCCGCTTCGGCGTCCTCTACCACAAAACATTCCTCCGGACGCAGAAACAGATATTCCGCCGCTTTCACAAACACTTCCGGATCCGGCTTGCTCCGCGTGATGTTATTTCCGTCTGAAATCGCATCAAACGCCGACGTCAGATTCGTCCGCTCCAGAATCGTCCTCGTGTTCTTGCTGGAAGACCCCACCGCCAGGCGATACCCCATCTTCCTGAGTTCTGCCAGCGTCTTCCGCACTTCCGGAGCGATCGTATTCTCGTCCAACGTGTGCAAAAGTTCCTTGTAATATTCGTTTTTCTCGTTACAGCAGTCCTCTTTTTCCGCCTTGCTCAGCTGTCCGTCGTATTTCTCCAGGATAATCTCAAAGCTCGCTTCCCTGGATACCCCGCGCAGCCGGTCGTTGATCTTCCGGTCAAAGGGGATTCCCAGTTTGTCGGCGATCTTTTTCCACGCCCGGTAATGCAGTTCGTCCGTGCTCAACAGCACTCCGTCCAGATCGAATATGATTCCCTTCATCTTCAGCCTCCGATTTTTCTCAGTTTTTCATCCAACTCCGCAATTTTGTCGGGCGCGGCGCCGAACATCGCCAGATAACCCATCGCCCGGACGTTCATGACAAGAAACTCTTCGTTTTCTCCCGCAGACATCGCATAGGCCTGCGGCAACGTCTCCGCAAACGCCCTTCTCGCCTCTTCGTTTTCAAGCAGATCAAGCACTTTCGCATCGGCTGAAAAAGGATGCCGGATGTCTTTTTTAAGTTCGTATTCCCATACCTGCCCCCCCTCTTCGACCTCAAACGGCGATTTTTCCGAATACGGAAGCACAATCTCCGCCTTACAGCCGTGAGGGACCGAAACCCGGAGCGTCATACGGTTTTCTTCGCTCACTTTCCAATCTATTATATAAGGTCCGCACGGGGAATCGTACCGAAGGAAGCAGGAAGTCACCCGGAAATCGGGCACGGGCGCAATCCGCGCTTTTCTCCATGCCGCGTCCAGCAGCTGAAGCCCGCCGACGGAACGATAAATCGCCTCCGCCACCGAGCCGTAAGCGTAATGATTGAGCGAATTCATGGCCGTACCGCTGATTTTTCCGTCGGGCAACAGGGAATTCCAGCGCTCCCATATCGTCGTCGCGCCGAGATTGATCTGATACATCCAGCCGGGGCATTTTTCGTTGAAGATCATGCGGTACGCCTCTTCCGAAAGCCCGTTTTCAAACAGGGTGCGGATCATCAGCGGCGTACCCGTAAACCCGCTCTTCATACGGTACAGGTCTTTCCTGAGACGGTCTCTGAACCCCTCCTTCACCTTGTCTTTATCGACATAAATCCCGAAGTGCAGGGAGAGGACGTAGGCGGTCTGCGTATCCACCGCCAGTCTGCCCGACTTTGAAAAATACTCGTCCAAAATGCTTTTCCGGATGTCCTTTGCCAGTTCCCGGAAAGATTTTTCTTCCGGATCCGCAAGAACAGCCGCCGCCTCCGCCGCCGTGCAGGCGGTATTGTAATAATAGACGCTGCGGATAAAAGTATCGTCCGTGCCGCCGCGCATGCTCTGCGCACAGATCCCGTCCTGCGCCAGCCAGTCGCCGAACGTGAACGGAGCGCTGAGCAAATGTCCGTCACGGCGTTCCTCGTCCCCCCGGCAAAGTTTCCGAAGGTATTTTTTTATTCCCTCGTAATGAATGCGCAGCAGTTCCTTGTCCCCGTAAAAACGGTACAGCATCCACGGCACGATCACCCCCGCGTCCGACCAGACGGCTCCGCCCGGCCCGCACACCCCTTTCAGGGAGGGAGAATACATCGGAAATTCCCCGTCGTAATAGACGTTCTGATCATACGCCATGTCCCGCATGAACTTTTTATAGAAGGAATAGGTCTCGGCGTTATACGAGGCCGTTGCGGCAAACACCTGCGTGTCCGCCGTCCAGCCCAGCCGCTCGTCCCGCTGCGGGCAATCGGTGGGAACGTCGATAAAATTGCTGCGCTGGCCGCGCTTTGCATTTTCGATCAGGCGGTTGAGCTTCGCATCGGAAGAACGAAATTCCAGCGTCTGGTTCATCTTCGTGCTCAGACGGACCGCCGTGAAATCCTCCGGATTTACCTCTCCGTCCGTCTCCACCAGGACGTAACGGAATCCGTAATAAGTGAAAAACGGTTCCACTTCTTTGTCCAGGCCGTCGCTGGTGTAGACGTATTCCGCTTTCGCCGTGCGCAGATTGTCCCGGTAAAAACAGCCGTCCTGCAACACTTCGCCGTAACGCAAAACGATTTTTCCGCCGCGCGGCAACCGATTCCGAAAGCGGACGAATCCGGCCGCGTTATGCCCGAAATCGAGAATCTTTTCACCTTTCGGCGAAAGAATCAGGGTCGCTTTTTCCGTTTCATAAGCGGTTACCCCCGCCGTATATTCCGGGACGAAGCGGAAGATCCGGTCGGCAGGAATTGCCGGTCGACTCTCCCCTGGTACCAGCGTATCATCGCGTTGCTCGCCGTCATAAATGCCGTTTTCCCGGATCGCGCCCTCGCGATACTGCCAACTTTCGTCGGTGGAAATCTCCGTTCCGTCCCCCAGCGTAATTTTTGCGGCCAGATAAAACCGATCGCCGTAAATGCGGTCGCCCAAGCCGTCAATCCCGAACCGGCCTTTGAACCAGCCGTTGCCGAGATATACCTCGATGAGATTCTCCCGGGCGAGTAGCCCGTCCAGGGAATAGGTCTGAAAGCGGACGCATCCGCCGTAGTCGTTCATGAGTGGCGTGAGGTATTCTTCGCCCACCCGCTTGCCGTTGACAAACGCCCGATACAGCCCCAGTCCGCTGATCGTCAGCCTGGCTTTTTCAGGGATTTCAGACAGGGAAAACCGCTTGAAAAAGACAGGGCTCAGACAATCGCCGTCCGCGGCGATCGCCTTGCCCGGTTTCCCCGCCGTCTCAAACGCCAGCGAAGCCTGATCTCCGCATTCGCTGACAACGGTTACGACGTAAGAACCTGCCTCGCGCAGACGTACACCGGGGCGGAAACACACCGCGTCCGCAAGCGTCAGCGCCGAGCTTGAAATTACCCGGCCCGAACCGTCGGAAAGGGAAAGCGTAAACGCATTTCCCCTCCCCGCTTTGAACGAAAACATCACATCGTCCGGGTCAATGCCCAACGTTCTGTCCGTCCTGTTGATTTTCAGATCATAAATTCCCATAACCGCTCCGATTACAGCCGCGTATCCCATTTCCCGCAAAAAGCGTCTACGGGGCTCTTGCCGCAGAATTTGCTTTGGCCGACCAGTTTCTCCACCAGCGCGTCCAGAATCTCTTCCGTCGAACCGTAAGTATTGATAAATGTCCTTACCCGCGGCACGTCCAAAAGGTGATACGGATTTTCCAGCGACACGAATACGGTCGGGATGGAATGCATATATACCGGCACGTCCGCGCCCATCGGCTCCGCCCATTCCAGCCGCACCACCGTCTGATTGGACTTCGTCGCCAGATTCGCGATGTAGAGAATCAGATCGTACTTGTCGTAAAATTCCTGTACGGGGGTAGCCATGCCTTCCCAGCCGCCGCCCGGCACGAATACCGTGATGTCAAAGCCTTTGGCCTTGAGTTTCTCAATCAGCTTATCCGCCGCGCCCTCGGTAATCCCGGCGCTCACCGCGCTCGCCTTCCCCTCTTTTTTATAGACGAGGATTCGTTTATAGCGCTCGGGCGTGATGGGGAGCACTCCTTTTTCCTCTTTCACAAGCGTGATGGAACGATCGGCGACCTCTCTCGAAACGCGCTTGTGTTCGGCGCAACCGACAATCTTTTCCGCGCGTGCGGCATAGGGAATCAGCTCCCCGTTCTGCTGTTTTTCATGCAGGCGGAGAGATGCTTTCAGCGCAAGGATCCGCGTCACAGCCTCATCCAGGCGGTCTTTCGTGATGACTCCGCTCTCGACGCCCTGTTTCATAAAGCGCAAGTCCTCTTCGAGATTTTTCGTAAACAGGAACATATCGCAGCCCGCGGCAATCGTCATCGGCACCGCTTTCTCGCGAGGCATTACCGTTCCGATCCCCGCCATCGTGGAAGAATCGGTGACGATCAAGCCGTTGAATCCCAGTCTGCCGCGCAACAGACCCTGCAACAGTTCGGGCGCAATCAGGCCCGGCATAATCTCTTCGTCTTTCAGCGAAGGATTGAGTTTCTTCGACCAGGCGGGTTGCAGAATATGCCCGACCATCACGGTCTTGGTGCCCGCGTCGATAGACGTTTTATAGGCTTTTCCGTAAGTCTTTTCCCATTCTTCCGCGGACAGGGAATTGACGGACGCCAGCAGATGCTGGTCCCGTTCGTCCACGCCGTCGCCGGGGAAGTGCTTGATGGAAGCGGCGATTCCGTATTTCTGGACCTCTTCCACATACGCTTTTCCGAAACGGGCGACGCGATCGGGATCCGACCCGAACGTCCGGGTGTTGGTGATGGGATTGCGGAAATTGTAATCGATGTCAATAATGGGGGCAAACGCCCAGTTGATGCCGAGCGCAGAAGCCTCTTCCCCGATAATCCTGCCCAGCTCGTGCGCATATTTCTCATCGTCTGTCGCCGCAATTCCCATTTCACAGCCGACGCGCGTCCCTTCCGTGCAGGCCTGGTTGAGTCCCGCTTCCAGATTCGCAGAAATCAGCATGGGAATCCGGGCGTTTTTCTGCAATCCCGTCACCGTGCGGATGAGTTCGGGAAGACTCATTGTGCGCGTCATGACGCCGCCCACTTTGAGGTCTTTCGCAAGATAGGACAGATAGTTCTCATCGTCCGTATAGGTGATCAGACAAAAGAGTTGGGCAATTTTTTCCTGCTGAGACATCGAAGCCAGAGTAGATTCCACCCACTCGACGTCTTTGTCCGACAAATAAAACGGATTGGATTTCAGATCAATGAGCATCGGATAACCCCTTTTCTTTTTTTGCAAAAATTTTTCCGAAAAATTTTTTGATGTTGCCCGACTGTGCGGAGAACGCATAGAACCCGAGCATGAACATGCCGAAAATAATCTGCTGATATCCGCCCGCGCCGACGCCGAGGCAGTCGAGGCCATAGTTGAGAAATTCCATGCCCAGCGCCGCAACCACGACGCCGACCGCGTCAATGCTGGCCGTGCCGATAAACATGCCGATGAATACCGGAACGATATACGAGAACAGAATGCTGGACGTGGACAGATTGGACTGCGGTTTGATAATCTGCTGAGAGCCGTACACAAGAGCGCCCAGGCCCAGAATGACGCCGCAGACGATATAGGTAATAAGTACGTTTTTGTTTTCCTTGATGCCGATGTTCACCGCCACTCTCTGATTGCCGCTGAGCAGTTTTGCCCGTCTGCCCTCCGCCGTGAAATAGGTGAAGAACACGAACAGCCCCAACGCGATCAGCAGCGGGATGAAGATGAACGGAACTTTGGCAAACATGACCATCTCCGTGCGGGAAATAACGCTGAGTCCTTCCGCGTCAAAGAGGACATAGGTCAGAGATTCGTAAATAAGAGTAACGGCAATCGTACAGATGATCACGGGAACCTTGCTGACGATATACGCCGTCGCGGTGATCATGCTGAGCACAACCCCGAACACAACGCACAGCACCAGGAAGAGAATAGGATTTCCGCCCGCCTGCAAAGTGATGTTTCCCGCGATGATGGCGGAAAGGATCATCGTAGCCCCGCCCGAAAAGTCAAATCTGCCGTTTTTGAATTGCAGATAAATGGCAAGCGCGATAATCGTCGTCAGCGATGCGTCCGTCACCACCTGTCTGACCATATTCGCCGACACATAATAGTCGATCCCGTTCGCCGCCGTAATGATCAACATCACGACAAAGATCAGCGCGGGAAACGCAAGCGTCAGGCCTGTTTTTTTCAAAACGTTTACGATTTTTGTTCTCATATTTCTACCGACCCTCGTTTACCTTGAATTTTCTCCGCGGGCGGGTCTCGCCCGCGGAAGGATTCGTTTCAGTTTTCTGCCGTGTACACACGGCGTTTTCGGCTTTCGGTTTTCGCCGATTACAGCGCTTTAAGGTCTTCCATGGCCATGGACTGAACGGCTTCCACCAGTTTCGCATGCGTTCCGCCGTTCTCCGCAAGCAGCGCTTTCACATCTTTTCCGGTGAGGAAAGCGTTTGCGTATTTACCGGTGTAATACATGGCTTTCTGCTTTACGACATTCAGTTCTTCATTGTTGGTGATGATGATCTGCGAGCTGTCCACGCGGGCCGCTTCCGTAGGATTGTCCGTGAATTCGTTTCCGGAAATCTTGTTGATGAGCATTACGAGCGGATAGGTGATGGCTTCTGCATTGGAGAACACCAGTTCCTGAATGCAGCCGTTGCCGCTGGTGCCGAAGTTGTTCAGCGTATCGTCCGCCGTGGAGAATCCCGCCGTGAACAATTTGATGTTCGTCTTGCCGGCGCTCACCATCGTGGGATATACGAAGTCGATGCCTGCGCACATCGCGTAGATCGCATCCAAATTAGGGTTCTGCGAGAAATAAGAAGAATCAAGCGGAGCAAAATTGAGGTTCGTTGTGGTCGCCTGCACCGTGATCTGATTGCCGGCTTCGGCCGTTTCGTTATATTCCGCAATCGCCTCGCGGAAAGCCGCGTCCATCTCTACCTGATGAGGATAGGCAAATTCCGGGAATTTGATCATGCCGATATTCTTGTAGCCTTCCGCGATGACGCGCTCGGCGATGTGCTGGCCCCAGGCCGTACCCGTATAGCTGCCGTCCACCACCGTGCCGAGGAAGTTCTCGTTCGTCTTGATCGTATCGTAGCTGATCTCATAGTCGCAAAGATAGCCCGCCACATAGATGCCCGCTTTCTTGCATTCCTCAAGGATAGACGTCGTGCCGCTGTCCATCGTGAGAATCATACCCTGGCAGCCCTGTGAAATCAGCGTCTGCGCATGTCCCTTATTGGCAGCTTCATCCGTCTGGCTGAGCGTGACATAGGTAAATTCGCAGTTCAGTTCATCCGCGATTCCCGCAAGATACGCCTTGGTAGCCGTGACCGCGGGACCGGAATCCTGATACAGGCCAACGCCGATCTTGATCTTGTCGCCGCTGTTGCCGCCGCAGGCGACCAGAGAGGAGCCCATGCCGACGCAAAGCGCACATGCCGTGCCGAACGTTACAAGTTTCTTGACAAAGTTTTTCATAATTGCCTCCGTTTTTAATTTTCCTTTTTATTTTTTTACTGCTTTTTATTTTCACGGCCTTCCGAAGCCGACCGCTTCCGCCTTATCGAGATATCCGATTATCTCAGATTTTTCGTGCTTATCTGGGCAGGACGCCGCTCTTATCCCGGCAGGACAGCGCCACCACGATGAAGAAGATGATTGCCTTCACGAGATAGACCAGGCTGGTGTCCACATTGGAAAGCGTAAGCCCGTTGGAGAGGAGCGCGTAAGTAAAACTGCCGACCAGCGCGCAGCGCACCTTGGATTTCATGCCGCCTGAAAGAGGCATTCCGCCGAGGATGAGAGAGAGCATGACGTCCATCGCATAGCTGCTCCCGGTGCCCTTTCCGGCGCTGCCCGTACGGGCAAGCAGGAATACCGACCCGATGGCGACGCAGACACCGAATACCATGTATGCGATCACTTTCCATTTTGTCGTATTCACACCGCACTGTCCCGTCGTCAGTTCATTGGCGCCTATCCCTCTCGTATACTTGCCGAGCTTCGTGAAATTGAACAGGTAGAAGACTATCACCGCAATGATGAGAATGCTGACCAGAATCACGCCCGGTTCCAGAAAAGCGGAAAAATCATACTTGGTGGAGACGGTGCTCGACCCGGTGCTTTCCACCATGAGCATCTGGATGCCGCCGAAGAGGAACATAAGAAAGAGAGAAGTGACGATGGAGGGAAGTTTCAGCCAGACGGCCACCATCCCGTTGAACGCGCCGCAGACAAGCGTCAGCGCCAGTACCACCAAAAATCCCAGCAACAGCGAACCCGTCGCATTGATGATGAAGATCATCAGAAGACAATATACGCCGATCTGCGTCCCGACGCTGATATCCATATACCCCATGGCATAGACGAACAGCGCGCCCAGCGCAACGATCATATAGACGCATACGGATTCCAGCAACACGGAAATGTTATAGGAGCTCCAAAGCCTGCCGTCCGACGTAATCGTAAAGACGATCAGGCAGAGTACCAACCCCGCATACGCGGCGACGTCCGAAACATGTCCGCGCACATATCTGCCCGCCAGAGAAAGAAACTTTTTCACTTTGTTTTCGTTTTTGATTTCTTCCATAACACACCTCAGATCATCGAACCGATTATGTCGGTCTCTTTCAGATCGGCGCTCCGCATAAATTCTCCGGATACCGCAAAATCTTTCAGAATAATGATTTTATCCGCCATGCCGATCAGTTCGGGCAGTTCTTCGCTGATGAGAAGAATGGCTTTGCCCTCCTTCTTCATCTGTGCGATGAACGCATACATGGCCTGCTTTACGCCGATGTCCACGCCGCGGGTCGGACAATCCATGATGATCACGTCGCTGCCCTTCGCCGTCCATTTTGCAAAGCTGACTTTCTGCTTGTTGCCGCCCGAAAGCGTCGATACGAGCTGACGAGGAGAATTGCATTTGATCAGATAACGCTCCACTTCCCGTTTCACCAGACTCTTTTCCTTAAGGGGATTGATGAAGGTAAAGCGGGAGATCGCATCCAGCGACGGGAACGTGATGTTGTCGGCGATAGAAGCCGACAGAATCAGCGCTTCGGTGTCCCGGTCCTTGCTGACATATCCGATGCCGCTCCGGATCGCCGTAAGCGGATCGGTGATTTTCTTCCCGTTTTTATATACGCCGCCGGAAGAGAGTTTTTCCAGGCCGAACCCCGCCCTGCCGATCAGGCGCATGCCGCAACCGCTCAGGCCGCCGAAGCCGATGATTTCGCCTTTGTGCAGCTGCAGGCTGAAATTTTTGACGGGACCTACCGACACGTCGCGGAATTCAAGCGCGACTTCTTCCAAATGCGAGACGTCGTAATCGCTGCGGTAATAAGCGTCGCCGATCTCCCGGCCGACCATCATATAACGAATCCGCTCGGGCGCGCCCGGCTGACGCATTTCTTCTCCGGTCAGATTTCCGATGATATCCCCGTCGCGCAAAACGGTGAGGTCGGTGCACTGTTCGAGAATTTCGTTCATATCGTGCGAAATGAAAATGACCGCCTTATTCTGTTCCGCCAGCTTTTTCATGAGCCCGTAAAACAATTCGCGAGCGTCGAATGAAAGCGCCGTGGTCGTTTCGTCCACCACCAGAACTTCGGTATCGGAGGAAACGGAACGCACGATCTCGATCATCTTCCGGTCCTCGAAAGAATACTTGTCGATGACGTCCGCCGCGCTGATTTTTCCGATCCCGAACGAATCGAGCAGCTTCTGTGCCTCGGCGATCATCTTTCTCATATTTACAACGCCGAAAGTCGAAAATTTTTCAATCTGACCCGCGAAGATGTTTTCCGCAACCGTACAGCCGCGTATGGTGTTCGATTCCTGTAAGATCATGCAGACGCCCTGCTCCTGCGCCTCCGCCATCGTGGAGGGATTCCAGGGCTTTCCCTTGTACTCCATACTGCCGGAAGTCGCTTTCTGCATTCCCGCCATGATCGACGTGAGCGTCGATTTCCCGGAACCGTTTTCGCCGATCAGACCGCGGATCTCCCCGCGCCGTACTTCAAAATCCACGCCGTTGAGCGCATTTACCGGCCCGAACTTTTTGACGATGTCTTTACAAACGAGAATCACTTCATTTCCCATTTCCTTCAAGCCTCCGCCTCCTTGCCTTTTCTGAAACCATTATACTATTCTTTTTTCCGTTTTGCAATAGCGGAATTTAACGCGTTTGATTCGTATTTTTTTGATATTCCGCGCTCTTTCCCCGCCGCTTAAAAAGACAAAAGAGAAAAAATTGCACCGTTTTTCCGAAAAACAGATGAAAAAATTGAACTTATCTTGACGGCACTCTTTTTTTATGTTATACTGATAAAGGAGGGAAAATCATGAAGAAAATCCGGCTTTTGCAAAATATCACGGGGTTGCAGATCGAGCTTTCGGTCGTGCACTTTTTCGGAGAAGAGGAAAATTTTGCCACGGTTCCGGAGCTCATTTTCGTCGCGCAGGGAATGTTGTCCGTCCTCACGCAAACGGGAACGCATCCGGAAGGACAGGAAGATATTTTTCTGCTGAACACCGGGGAAAAATATTCCGCGTTTTCAGACGAATGCGTCATCGTTTCCCTGAAACTGGATCCGTCTCTGTTTCTGGAACACGACGATATCATTTTCGACTGCAATTCCGGCGGCTCTCCGGCCAAAGAAAAATACTACAACCTCAAACACCTTCTGGCACGGCTGGTCAAAATTTCCGCGGATACGGCGCAGCGCCTGGAATATCTGACGCGGTCCATATTAAATCTCCTCATCCATGAATTGTGTACCAATTTCAAGGGCGAAAAGAAAAATTCTCTGCAATCGAAAAAATATCTGGAGCGGCTGGACCTGCTGACCGGGTACATCAACGAAAATTTCCGCGACAACCTGTCTTTGAGCGACGTCGCGGAATATGCGCACCTTTCCGTGCCCTACCTCTCCACTTTTTTCGATAAATATTTCGGAATGAGTTTTCTGACCTATTACACCAACGTCCGGTTGCACCATGCGGTGGCACAGCTGATGAGCAGCGACGAATCCATCGAAAAAATCGCGCTGGACAACGGATTTTCCGATCCCCGCGCATTCGTTTCCGCTTTCCGGAAAAAATACGGCACCCCGCCCAGCGTCTACCGCAAAAAAAATGCCTCCTTCCCGCAGGAAAGCGCAGGACAGGAACGACAAGAAGATCTGAATTCCAACTATCTCTATACGTTGGCGAAATACCTGCCCCCTCTGAACGGGCCGAAAAGCGAAAACAGCTTCCCCGTTTCCCAGAATTTTTCGGAAGAAAAAATCGATCTGTCCGGCAACACTTCTTCCGAAAAAGGATACCTTACCCATAATTTCCGGAAAATGACCAGCGTCGGCCGCGCCAAAGAACTGTTGTATGACGACGTACGGGAAATGCTGGAAGAATGGCAGAAGGAAATGAAATTCGAATACATCAAGTTTCACGGGATTCTCTCCGACGATATGCTCTTTTACAGCGAGGACAAAGACGGAAATCCCGTATACAGCTTTGTGATGATCGACAAAGTCCTGGACTATCTGCTCACCATCGGGCTCAAACCGATCATCCAGTTTTCCTTTATGCCCGGACAACTCGCCCTGCACCCCGAAAACAGCGTGTTTTTCCACCCGATGATCATCAGTCCTCCGAAAAGCTACGAAAAATGGGACGCCATGATCGCCGCGCTGATGAACCATTGGATCGAGCGATATACGCACAAAGAAGTGCGCAGCTGGCTGTTCTGCGTCTGGAATGAACCGGACACCGCCCCCACCATGTTCGGATTGGATCCGGAAGATTTTTATCAGCTTTATCAGCACACTTACAAAGTGGTGAAGAGTTTCGGCAAAGGTTTCCGGTTCGGTTCCACCTCCCTCTGCATCGTCTTTAACGTACCCAAAGATTTTATCCGAAACTATCTGGATTTCGCCATCCGGACCGACTGCCCGCCCGATTTTCTCAATCTGCACTTTTACGACAACGATTTCACCTTTTTCGATTCGGAATTTTCAAGGCCCGATTCGCTGACCTACTCCCAGCTGAACATGGATGAAAATTCTTTCAGCAAAACCATCGATCAGATCGAACTGCTCAAAAACGAGTTCAATCTGAATATTCCCGTCTATCTCACCGAGTGGAATCTCACCGTCTCCCATCGGAATCTGCTCAACGACACTTGTTTCAAATCCTGCTATCTCGTAAAAAATCTGCTGGAAAACTATGACCGGCTGGACAGTTTCGCTTACTGGGTCCTGACCGATCTCATCGAGGAAACGCAGCCCAGCAACATGATCTTTCACGGCGGACTGGGATTGTACACTTACAACGGCATCAAAAAGCCGCATTGGTATGCCCTGCAGCTGCTGACAAAGCTCGGCGGCACGTTCATCAAAAAGGGCAACGGGTTTTTCATGACGAAATCTTACGGAAAAATCCAGATCGTCCTTTATAATTACGAACATTTCAATCATCTTTTTGCCAGCGGCGAAGCTTTTGACATGACCTATACCGAACGCTACACGCCCTTCCCGCAGCTCGGAAAGAAAGATCTTTCCATCGAACTGACCAACATCCCCGCCGAAAAATGCACCATCAAAGAGCATATCATCAACCAGGAATACGGTTCGGCTTTCGATAAATGGCTGGAAATGGGCGCCTGCGACCTGGACAAAGAGGACATCGAGTACCTGAAGAGCGCTTCCGCCCCGAAAATCGTGAAATACAATATGGACAGCAACGACAATACACTCAAACTGTCCTTTATGCTGTCCCCCCTGGAAGTCCGGCTCATCGAGATTTTTCTCAAATGACGCCGGCAGGTCTTTGCCCCATACGGAAAAGCCCGCCGGACAGACGATGTTTTCTGAAAAAACTTGAGCAAAACCGATATTCTGACGGATAAAACGCCCGCAACCGACTATGGTCGGTTGCGGGCGCCCCTTTTTCCGAAAAGATTTTTTCTGCTTTCTTTTTCTGCTTCTTTCCGGACAAACATCTTATTCTTTCTCTGCATTCCGGAACCGGAAGCCGATCTGCCCCCTTCCCCGCGCCGGCACGCAATACCGGAACGGAAGCTCGGGACCGCAGGAACGGGACCCGATTCCGCACATCGAAAAATCCGCCGTAAAATAGGTCGCGTCGGATGCGGGAAGTTCGTCATCGTGGCGCGTATGCGTCAGTTCTTCGGCCGAATAGCCGACAGCGCTGAAACTTTGCATCCCTTCGGCGTACACCACCGTCTTTCCGTCCGTCACCTCCGCAAAGTCCGCGCCCCAATGGCTGCCCGATTCCTGCGGCCGGATATAAAGATGACTGTACTCGTCCGACACTTTTGAAAGAAATACATCCTTATAGGTTCCCAGACATTTATCCGAATAGCTTTCACCGGGGCCGTAAGCACAATACTTCACCCGGTTGAACCGTTTGTTCAGCCGCATTCCCAAGCCGAAGCGCGGCAAACTTCTGAAATATTCGGAAACGGCAAATTCTGCTTCCGCATCGAATCCGTCCTCTCCGAACGTGTATCGGATGGTATAGCCGGCCAACGGCTTCTTGTACGCGGTGACAAATCTTCCTTTCACGACGACGGACGCGCCCTCCGCCACGATCTCCCGGGCTTCATTTACGGCATTTTCCAAACTCTTGTCCAGGCCCACGTCGTTGTCGGTCGGCGCACGCCAAACGCAAATTTTTACGCCTCCCAGCTCTTTACCGAAAACTTTCAAGGACGCTATTTCGCCGCTTTCGTCGTCAAACGTATAAGCCGCATTGGCTGTATGAACGCATACCTGCCTGCCCCGTTGCTCGATTTTTGCCGCAGCGGCAATCGTTTGGGGAACAAACGTCTCGCGGAAAAATCCCTCAAAGGCCAGTTCGGTTCCGATGGGCAAGCCGGGCTGTTCCTCGGATGTCAGGAAACGGACGATCACCGTCTGCGCAGCTTTGCAGGGCACGGCCATCTCTTCCCGAGGCGCAATGGCCACGCAGACTTCTTCCGAGCACTCCTCCTTGCCGTATTCCTTATATGTAAACACAAGTTTTCCGACAATCGGAGCAAAATAGTTGCGATTGAATACAACCATGCTCCCCTCACTCTGCGTGAAAACAATCGGCTGATACGCTTTTTTCATTTCCAAAGTTCCGCTCTTGATCCGGCGATCGGGCGTCACGATTCCGTCGATGCAGAAATTTCCGTCATGAACAGTCTCGCCGAAATCCCCGCCGTAACGATAGGGCGCGCCGCGATAAGAAATGCCGTGATCCGCCCATTCCCAGATACAGCCGCCCATAAACCTCTCGTCCGACTCCATCAGTTCCCAGTAATCTTTGAGACCGCCGGGGCCATTGCCCATCGCATGCGCATATTCGCACAAAAAGAGCGGCCGGGTTTCTCTGCGGTCGGAAAGATAGTCGTCCCGCATCCACTCCACCGACGGATACATGCGACTGAGAATATCCGTAGCCGTATAATACTCCTCATTACGGGCAGGGCGCTCCACATAGATGCTCGATTCGTAATGAACGGGACGGGAATCCCTGCGGCGCACTTCTTCGCGTGCCGCGACAAAATTTCTGCCCCAGCCCGATTCGTTGCCCAAAGACCAGAACGCCACACAGGGATGATTTTTATTGGTCTCCACATTGACGATCTGTCTTTCAACGATCGAAGAAAGGAATCTTTCGTCGTCCGCAAGCAACGCAAACGCCCGGGCTACATCCATTCCTCCCCCGGCTTCGCCCAGTTCAAGAACGCCGTGCGATTCGAGATCAGATTCGGAAATCACATAAAAACCGTACCGATCGCACAACTTGTAAAATTCGGGCGCCGAAGGATAATGCGACGTGCGGATGGCATTGACGTTGAGCCGTTTCATCAGTTGCAGATCACCTTCCATATCGGCAAAAGACACCGCCGCGCCCTTTTCGGGATGAAAATCGTGGCGGTTCACGCCGCGGAATTTGACGGCTTTGCCGTTGAACAGATACTTGCCGTCCCGGATTTCCACGCTGCAAATCCCGACTTTTTCAAAAATTTTCTCGCCGGCGCAAGTGATTTCCAGATCATATAAACAGGGCGTTTCCGCGCTCCACAACCTGGCGTCTTTTACCTGAAAACAGACCGTTTCTCCCGCAGAGACCTCTTTCTTTTCGCCCTCGAAACAAACCTCCGCGGCTCCGCCCGAGCGATAAGAAAATCTCACTTCCGCGTCTTTCCCGGCAATCACCGTATCGATTTTATAATCGACGACATGTCCTTCCGGGCGTTTCAGCAGATACACGTCGCGGAAAATACCCGTAAAACGCCACTTATCCTGGTCCTCCAGATAACTGCCCGCGCACCACTTCTGCACGACCACGTCCAGCCGGTTTTCGCCCGCACGGACAAAGCGGGTGATCTCAAACTCGCTCAATTTATGCGAAATCTCGGAAAAACCGACAAATTCCCCGTTCACATATACATAAAAGCAGGAATCCACCCCTTCAAACACGAGATAGAGCCGCCCCTGCCCGTCCGCTTCAAACAAACGGCTGTAATGAAACGCCGGATTGGCCACCGGGACCCGGGGCGGATCGTACGGGAACGGATACCGGACATTGGTATACTGAAAGTAATCGTAGCCGCTGTATTGCAGACAGGAAGGCACCGTCACTTTATCGGGCAGGTTCTGTTCGCAGAAATCCTCTCCGATGTCTTCCAGTTTGCGATAAGCCCGAAGCGACCATTCGCCGTTCAGGGAAACGAACCGGTCGCTCTTCTCCCGCGCCGCCTCTTTTTGCCGCGCGCCGAACGGCACATAATAACACCGCGGCGCGCAAAGTCCGAAAGATTGCATCTGTTCACTCAGATTTTTTATCATAACGTCACCCGGCAATCCGTCCGTGGAAGAGATTGCCATTCCTATTTTCTCTGAAATCCGTTTATTTTTCGACGACAGGGACTTCTTTTACAAACTCAAGTTTCCCGTCGGCTATTTTCACCAGCGCTTTCAGGCGGATATCCCGCGACGAAGCGCCGACGCGGATCTCGTAAAACCCGTCGTCCGTCGTCCAGCCGTCCTTCGCCGTGGAATAATAAGCAAAATCCGCCGCGGTCAGCGTAAAAGCCGCTTTCACGGTCTTTCCGGCTTTCACCGCCTGTTTTGCGAAGGCTTTCAGCTCCTGTTCGGGGCGATAGACATAGGCGTTCAGCGGATGAATATACAGCTGGCAGACTTCCTTTCCGTCACAGGCAGATACGTTCTTCAAAGAGAATGCAACTTTCGCCTGCTGCCCTTCGGCGTCCACTTTCAATCCGCTGTAATCGAAATCCGAATAGCTAAGCCCGTGTCCGAACGGAAATGCCACGGGAATCCCGCAGGAATCATAATAACGGTACCCCACGTCCAATCCCTCTTCATATCTCGATACCAGGGGAGTGTTGAGCGTTCCGTAAGAAGGCGTATCTTCCAGGCAGAGCGGGAAAGTCTCGGACAGTTTTCCGCTGGGGTTGACTTCTCCGGTCAGGATTTCCGCCAAAGCCTCCCCGCCGCGTTCGCCGCAGAATCCAGCCAGCAGAATGCCCGCGACGCTGTCCTGCCAGGCGCTCACGTCTACGGCGCCGCCCGCAAAAATCACCACCACCGTATTCGGATTGAGCGAAGCGATCTGCAAAATCATCTCTTCCTGGCATTTCGGCAGGCACATCTCGCTGCGGTCCCAGCCCTCGCCCTCAAAAACAGTGCCTGTTCCCACGCAGACGACGCATACGTCGCTTTCCAGAGCGGCATTCATGCCGTCCCGCGCCTCCGGAGAAAGAGACCGTCCCCAGAACAGACGGGAAAACCGAACGCCGCCGCCCAGTTTGCCGTCCAGAATTTTCGCCAGATCGAACCGTTCCCCTTTCCACTGCACCATTGCGGATCCCGCGCCGGAAACATGCCCGATTCTGCCGGGCGCCGCAAACTCGCCCCCGACCAATACCTTCGAGCCTTTCCGTATGGGAAGCACGCCGTCGTTTTTCAGAAGGACCATGCCCTCTTCCGCAATCTTCTGCGCCACGCCGAACCGCTCTTCCGTCGTGCGCTCCACTTTCTTGCCTTTTCCCATCGCCTTGCAGCGGCTGACAAGTTCCAGCACCCGCTCTGCACATGCGTCAATTTCCTCATCGGAAATTTTCCCGGCGCGGTAATCTTCGAGCAGTTTGTCATAAGTCGCTTTACAGAACGGCATTTCAAGATCAAGCCCCGCCTTCGCCGCTTTGACGCGGTCATGCACGGCCCCCCAGTCAGAAATCACGGCACCGTCGAACCCGAACTCGTTTCTGAGAATATCAAAGCCCTTCTTATTTTCGCTGGCAAAAACGCCGTTGATGCGGTTATACGCGCACATGACGGAAACCGGCTTGGCCTGACAGGCGATCTCAAACGGTTTGAGATAAATTTCCCGGAGCGACCGTTCGTCCACTTCGCTGGACTGGTCCAGACGGTTGTATTCGAGATTGTTCACATAATAATGTTTCAGGCAGGCGCCGACGCCCTTGCTCTGCAACCCTTCTATGTATTCCTTTCCCAAAGTACCGGCAAGGACCGGATCCTCCGAAAAATATTCAAAATTGCGCCCGTTCAGCGGATTTCTCTTGATATTGACGCCGGGAGCCAGCAGAATATCCACATCGTTTTCCTTGCAGTCGTCTGCCAGCGCTTCTCCCATTTCCCTCGCGCATTCCCGGTTCCACGAGTTGGCGAGGCATTGCAATGCGGGATATGCGATGGAGGGATAGTCCCGCACCCAGTTTCCGTCTGCGTCCAATTCGCTTTTACGAAGCCCCACGGGCCCGTCCGACATCCATACATTCGGAATCTTCCCGTCAAAATCCTCCGTAGTCCAAGTACCTTTGCCGCAAATCAGGCGGAGTTTCTCTTCCGCGCTAAGGTTTTTCACTGTCATCTTTTTCTCCTTATTATGTTGTTTTTTATGATAGAATCCTCTCGCCGCCCGGACGCCATAAACTTTCCGGACGATGCTTCGTTCCACCTGTTTTATTATATCGCATTTCTTCGCGAAAAGCAAATGTTTACGCTTACATTTATACTCGGAATTCCCGAGGATTTTTACCCGTCCCGGCTTTTCTCCGTCCGTTTTCTCTCCCGCCGGCCGTTTTCTTTTTCTATCGTCCGCCACGACGCTTCCTCCCGCCTATCGTCGCGGCAAAAATAAAAAGATTTTATCTGCAATCCCGCACATCTTCTTTGACCGAAACTTTTTTTCGTGATATAATAAATATATGCAAATTCAGAAACACGCCATCGACCTGGGGAATGACAGCGTTGGAAAATTAGTCGTCCGGCTGGCCGTACCCGCGGTCATCGCACAGCTTATCAATCTCTTATACAATCTGGTGGACCGCATGTATGTGGGCGCCATCAAAGACATCGGCATGGAAGCGCTCGCCGGATTGGGCGTAGTGTTTCCCATCACGCTGATCGTCAGCGCTTTCGCCAACCTCGTGGGACTGGGCGGCGCGCCGCTGGCCGGAATCTTCCTCGGGGAAAAACGCCGGGATAAAGCCAATGAAGTGTTCAACGCCGGCGTTGTCATGCTCGCTTTTTTCTCCGTAGTGCTCACCGCGCTCGTCCTGATTTTCTGCGAACCCCTGGTCCGGCTGTTCGGCGCGCCGGCCAACGTCTCGGGATATGCGCGGGACTATCTTTTCGTCTACGGGGCAGGCACGGTTTTCGTCATGGTCTCTCTCGGTCTCAATCCCTTCATCACCACCCAGGGGTACAGCCTGACTTCCATGCTGACCGTGACGATCGGAGCCGGACTGAATATCGCGCTCGACCCGCTCTTCATTTTCGTCTTCGGACTCGGCGTCCGGGGAGCGGCGCTCGCCACCATTCTTTCCCAGGCGGTTTCCGCAGTATGGGTCATCCTGTTCTTTTCCGGGAAAAGGTCTCTTTTCCGCTTCGACTTCCGGCTGTTCAGGCCGAAGTCTGCCGTTATGCTGAAAATCCTGCTCCTGGGGCTTTCCCCCTTTATCATGAGCGTCACCGAAAGCGCGATTCAGATCGTTTTCAACAACACGCTCAAATACTGGTCGGGCGAAAACAGCAACTATACCACCGCGCTCACCGTCATGCTCAGCGCCATTCAGATCATCAGTCTGCCCCTGAACGGATTGGGGTCCGGCGTACAGCCGCTGATCAGCTATAACTATGGCTGCGGCAATTCCGCACGCGTCCGCAAGACGGTAAAGCTCGTTTCCGGCGTCGCCTTCTGCTGCAGTTTTTCCGTATGGCTCGTTTCCCTGTTCGCCCCGCAGATTTACGGCTACCTTTTCAGCGCGGACAAGGAAGTCTTGGACATTATCCGCAAAAATATGCCCTTCTTTATGGCAGGTACGGTTTTCTTCTTCGCACAGATGACCTTGCAGAATGCGTTCATCGCGCTCAACCAGGCAAAAATCTCCATTTTCCTCGCCTGTCTGCGCAAGATCATTCTGCTCATCCCCCTCAGTCTCCTCCTGCCTTACCGGTTCGGCGCGGAAGGGGTTTTTTACAGCGAAGGCATCGCGGACGCCCTTGCCGGAATTACTACCGCAACCACCTTTTTCCTCATGCTCCCCCGCATTCTGAAAAAGCGGGAACAGCTGTTGATGTCCGGGCAAAACGGCGCGGCGTACGAATCTGCCGCGGCCGGAACAACCGACGCAACGTTGACAGGGCCGTCGCCGCAGGATGCTTGCGGACAATCCTCTTCTCCCGCGCCTCGGGCGACGGGAAACGAGGAAAATTCCGAAACGCAAAAATCAGACGGATAACCCGGCACAGCGGAGCAGGTAAAAAAGCCGCCTGCTTACACGACAAAATCTCAAACGGAGCGGGGGCGGACAAAATGTCCGCCCC
>ERZ1090861.674-NODE-674-length-20052-cov-5.882482_pt1 | contig 20052 bp, 20 predicted proteins | sample MGYA00478482_ERZ1090861 | MGnify/ENA primary metagenome ERZ1090861 (study PRJEB33644, sample SAMEA5815744) | chicken gut metagenome | biome: Chicken; feature: Gastrointestinal Tract; material: Caecum | place: Ireland | collected 2019-01-01 | study: A study of the... | reverse complement strand
TTTCTGCAATCTGCATTAAATTGCTAAAAGATTCTGGGTTTCGGAGTAACTCTGGAAGTAATACTTTCATCATAATTGTGTCAGCCGATTCTGTTTTTGCTGCATTGCTTAAGCTAGTTTGCATAATTGTCTGTAAGGTTTCATTATCTTTTTTTGAAATTTCGGTTTTTAAATCTGCAATAGAATCTTGAATTTGATAAAGTATAGGTAATAAACCAGAAAATGTTTTGTCATTTTTGTCATTTGCATTTCCATCTGATTCGTCAGCAGATTCAAAAGAAATTGCTGAAATTGTTTGTTGCAGGCGTTCTTTAATAGCCTCAACACTATCCAAATCAGTTAGGTCATATTCAAAAGTCCGAATGGTATTCACGTCAAAGGGTAGATTTTCTCCTTTACATTTGAGGTGAATAATAGGTTTCCCGGTACACTTTCTATAACCCATCTCGTAAAAAACATTAGGATTATGTCCTGAGATATCTGCGATGACCAAATCGGCAGATAAAAGTTTATCAATGATCGTTTGTGTTATTGAATCCGAATCATTAATCTGGTCTACTCTTTCGACGCTTAAACCACAACTTTGGCACACCGGATTAATGATGTGCTTTAACAATTTATCTGCATTTGTTCTAATTTCGCTACCTTCTTCGCCAATCGGAGAAACTACAAAACAATATTTCATGTTATCTGCACCTCTACTTTCTTTTGCAAGCATATATATTGCTCGGTCAATTTTAATGATAGTTTTATTTCTCAACAAAGTATTGATCGATCCAGCAAATTGCCCCTCGCTATATTCCGTTGCACCACATTGCTCTAAATAGATTTTCATCTCCTGCACGGAATGAGATTTCATGTCAGCAAGAAGATCTAAGATGATTTCTTGTAATCTTGCGCTCGTTATCAAACCATCACGCCCTTTCTTGCAGATATAATAGCATATTCCTTGCGGTAATGCAAGATATTTTTTTAGGATAAATCCAAGATTGCAAGATTTTTTCGCTATATACTGTTCGAGCGGTGTATAGCACAATCGATTCTACGCATTTAGGGTAAGATATTTGGGGAGCGGTGGTAAGATCCTATCATCATTATGGATAGCACAATAAAAAGCCTTAGAAATCAAGGGAGTTTATCTCCTAAATGCGTAGACACAATCACCATAATATCAGTGGGCGCAAGCAGTTTTCTGCTTGCGCCCCGCTTAATTACCACACAGCAAAGACGGAGGAAGCCGTCAAGGGCGCGAAGCGTTCATCTTGACCCTTGACGGCTTCCTTTGGCTTTGCTATTTCTTGACTACAATGGCTTCCACCAACTTTGCCTGCAAGCGGTGCTTCATATACTCATCGATGCCGATGTGCGGCAAACCGTTTTTATCATAGAGTGTTCGTGTGCAAATCTTGTTGATGTAACGGTCATAATACCGCAAGACGCGCTCCAATGCGAACGGATCACCGGCGCGGGCCGCTTCGATCACGTCCATTGGCAAAAGCATTCTGCCGTTAAAAGTTGCTTGCTTCATGTTAGTGCCTGACTTCTTTGGATTGTAAGTCTTTCTGCAATTCGTTCAGGGCTTTGGTGCGGTGCCGCTGGACGGCGCTGCGGGACATTCCCACAAGGCTGCCGATCTCACTGTCTGCCAGCTCTAACACACAATGCAGGATTAAAATGCCTTGCTCCTGTTCCGGCAGACTGGCAAAGGCGTCAGCCACCAGCTCGTCCCGGATATGTAAGGCATAGCCATAGGCCGTGAATAGGATGCTGTCGCTTGGGTATTCGTCCACCGTGCAGAGCTTGCCCATTTCATGCTGCGGCAAGGAACTGAACTCGGTTTCCCGGTTCCGCTGGTGGGCCAAATCCCGCAGGTGGGTTCTGGCTTCGTTGCGGAGGACGGTTTTGCAGAAAGCGTCAAACCGGCAGCATTCTCCATAACTATCAGAGATGTACTTCATCTTCTCACCCCCGATCTGCGGGAGAGTGAGAAGCCGGGGCCGGTTGCGCCGCCCCCTGTGTCTATGTTGCTGCGGAAATTTCGGCCCGCGCCGAAAGGCCACAGGAAACGGCAAAAAGCGCCCGGAAGGTCACAGATTCTCCGGGCGCAACAGCAAGTAATATGAAGTTTATTTACATGGTATAATACATATTTTTGGCCGGAGTTATCCCCTATTGGGCACAGGCTTTTTTTAAGAAGTTGTTCCGTTGAAAAGCAAGTCGTATCAGCATGGTAGCTCCCTCCGCGGGCCGCCGATCCTGCGCCGGACAAAAGGAAAACGACAGCCTTGATTTCTCAAAGCCGCCGCTGGGTCATATGGGCGCATCAAAAGGGCTACTGTAGGGAGAGGCTACGTAAGGAAGTAGCCTCTCCCAAGTGCTTTGTAATCAGCCAGATTGATTGAAATTGTAGGAAAATCAATATATTTGAAGGATTACATAATGGAAAACAGAATTTATAACGAGCAGAACGGTTTATGGTACGAAAAGCAGGTCGATTACTATTTGCCTTGTCTGGCACTCCCCAAAGCAGAAAATCAGTCTGTCGGTGTATGGGGACAGCGACACGCACGATATTTGAAAGAACATCGCAAGGTTTTGTATATGAACCTGCTGACAAGCGGAAATTTAAATTCTCATCTTGCAGAAATTGATAAGCAGGCTGAGGATATGTTTTCTCGGTTGGTAAAGGAAATGGCAGAAAAGCAAGGTGTTACCGAACAGTTAAAGGCAAGTGAGCCGATGCTGTGGGTGGACAAAATGAACGCAATTCGCAATGCCGCTATGGAAGTGGTCAACAGCGAGGCGATTTTCGTATGAGAACAACGAAATATTATCTCTACTTGACCGATGAAGAATATCGCCTTGTGTTGCAATCGTTAGTTTCATTCAAAAATAGTCTTATCCGTGAAAGCAGATACACCGATGCAGTTGATGAACTTATCATTAAATTCTCAAAGGCAAAGGCAAAGAAAATACGAATAGCATAAAATTATGGAGGTCGATACCGTCAAAAGTATCGACCTCCATTGTCGTATTGCCTATTGTGTTGTAACGCTTTCGGGTGTCAATTTCCTTGCCATACAAGGCTTATTAAGGCTTGTTTTTCAGGCAGTAATTTTATATTACTTGCTTGGTTTTGGCTGATATAGGCGTTACACAAGTGCTGAAAACGCACCATAACGCCACAATATGAAAAAGTAATGATTTAGGTATAAACACCTTACCCCCCCTCAAAGTGCAGACTGAAAAAACGGCTTAAATAAAGGCTATTTTAAACCTGAAATTTCGACTATGCAAATCAAGGGCGAGGATACTTTCAGTGGTATCTTCGCCATTTGCCTAAACATATGTTGATATAACAATTTTTTACACCCATTTTACTCTACAATGATTTCGAATTTTACACACAAAATGTATAATAAACTTAATTCTGTAAAGGAGAGATTAAAATATGAAGAAAAAAAGAATGTTAAGCATAGTTCTTGCAATGCTGATGATGACTACATCAGTACCATTTGTAAGTGCAGCAGAAAGTGGCAACACTATCTTTATTAACGAGATTGAATCAGACAGTGCAGAAACCAACGATTATATTGAACTAATCAATATAGGTACAACCGATGTTAATATTAGTGGTTGGTTTGTATCTGACAACAAAGAGCTCGAAAGATTGTCAGATGGAAGTACAAAGAAATTTGAAGAAGGTACAGTAATTAAAGCTGGTGAACTTCTTGTAGTTGAGCTTGACCAAGAAGGTCAAATAGAATTTGCACTTGGAAAAAATGACAGTGCTATTTTATACAATGCAAATTCCGAAGTGGTAGATAGCCACACCTATACAGGTCACGCTGTTGGCACATATTCAAGAGTGCCGGATGGCACTGGTGCATTTGTAGATTTGGCTGCTACAAAGGGTGCATTGAACATTGTAGATGCACCTGCTGAATCTGAAGGTAAACTTGTAATCAATGAAATTAACTCTTCCCCTGATGACTGGGTAGAAGTAATGAATATCGGTGAAACTGATTTAGATGTTTCAGGATATGAAATCAGAGATAATTCAGATGACCATCGTTGGAAATTTCCAAGCGGTACAACAGTAAAAGCCGGAGAGTTGTTTTTGGTAAAAGCAGACTCTATGGGACTAATATATAATGACGCAACTGATAGCTATGAAGAGAATAATTTTGATGCAGCTATTGGTATCGGTTCGGGTGACTCTATCAGACTTTATGATGGCAACAGCAATCTTTTGGATAGCCATAGTTGGACAGAACACGCAAGCTATGATGGAGATGCAGCTAAGGCATCGCTTGGTCGTTATCCTGATGGAACAGGAAGTTTTTGCTTAATGCCTGAGACCGCCGGTTCTACGAACACTTGGTATAAACCTGCTATTGTTCTCAATGAAGTGGAGTCTGACGGTGATGATAATGACTGGGTGGAAATTTATAACAACAGTGCTGAGCCGGTTGACATTTCCGGTTGGTATATTTTAGATAATGACCCTGTTGGTCATAAGGCTGAAATTACACCGGTTTCCGATGGAACAATTCTTCAACCTAACTCTCATTTTGTTTTTGAGGGAAATCAGCATTTTGCGTTCGGTTTGGGAAAAAACGATACGGTGACAGTTTTTAATAAGGATGGAGCCGTTATTGATGAATATGTTTGGAGTGGACACGCTGTTGGTGTCTATGCTCGTGTTCCTGATGGTACAGGTGAGTTCATAGATTTTGAAGCATCTACTAAGGGGAAAGCTAATGTAATCACAAATCCAGTGATTCTGAATGAAATTCAGTCTAATGACCCTAACGGTGGTGCTGACTGGATTGAACTTGCGAATCCTACAAATGCTACGATTGATATTTCCGGTATTGTTATTAAGGACAACGACGATACACACAGTTATATAATCCCCGACGGAACTACGATTGAGGCAAATGGTTATTTGATTTTGACAAGCGATTCTTTTGGATTCGGACTTGGTAAGAACGATTCAGTAAGACTTTTTGAAAATGATTTATTGATTGCAAGCACTACTTGGGTAGAACACACCTCACCAACTTGGGGACTTTATCCAGATGTAAAAGGAACTGAATATCGCAATACATTGGAAGCAACTCCGGGAACAGCGAATAAGTTTGCAGGTATTCCCGATATCATTGATTGGGCAGGAGATAATTCGACTATTATTTATGACGTAGAATCAATGTTCTTAGAAGATTCCTCAGGACTTGATTTCCACAACGGACAGCTTTATGCAGTAGATAACGGAACAGGAAAGTTTTGGATTTTAGATGTAGCCAAGGATGGCAAGCTTACATTCGCAAATGGTTTTGAGAACGGAAAGCGTGTGCAGTTCCAAAAGGATGCTGGAAACACAAACGCTGCAGGTCCTGACTCTGAAGGTATTACTGTTGATGGAGATGGATTTGTATATTTAGCTTGTGAACGTGATAATTCTGCTAAAGGTGTTAATTACAATGTAATATTAAAAGTAGATCCAAAAACAGAAGGTTCAAGTCTTGTTTCAATTAAAGAATGGGATTTAACTGCTTCTTTACCACAGGTTTCAGCAAATATGGGTATTGAATCTGTAGAATGGGTTTCCAATGCTGAGGTTGAAGGAAAACTCTTTGATAAAAATACGAATGCTGCCTTTGACAGTAAAAATTATGCAAACGCAGTATCAAATGGTGTATTCTTTGTGGCACTTGAAGATAACGGACACATTTATGCTTATGTTTTAAACGAAGATGGTTCTGTAATTCAGATTGCTGATATTGACAGTAAAATCGGCGGTGCTATGGCTTTAGATTATGATACATATGAAGATACATTATGGGTTGCTTCTGATAACGGATATAACAATATGGCTGCTAAAATTGTATTTAATGGTGGAGAAGAGCCAAACATTGTCCACGTAAAGCCGGCAACTGGTGTCGATGCTACTCGTAACTATGAAGGTTTTGCGATTGCAAGTGTTGATTATACCCTTAATGGAAACAGACCTGTTTACCGATTTGAAGACGGTGTAACAAGTGGTTCACTTCTTGTAGGAAGCGTTAGTTGTGATTATGTTCCTCACAGCCATAATTATAATGAATTAAAGAGTGATGTTACGGGACATTGGTATGAATGTGAATGTGGTGATGTATCTGGAAGAACGAATCACTCCGCTAATGATGACGGTGACTGCACCACAGATGTTCTTTGTGATGTGTGTAATTACAAGATGATTAATGCTGAAGCATCACACACGGGCGGTCAGGCTACTTGTACCGAAAAAGCAGTTTGTGATAATTGCGGAAGCTCTTATGGGACTTTGGCTGAACACACTTACGGTACTGAATGGAAGAATGACAAAGATTCTCACTGGCACGAATGTGAGTGTGGCGATGTTGCAGAGGTCGTAGTTCATACTTCTACTACTGTGAATGCGAAAGAAGCTACTGAAACTGAAAAAGGCTATACAGGTGATACAGTCTGCAAGATTTGTGGATATGAAATTGCAAAGGGCGAAGAGATTCCCGTAAAAGTGACAACTACTGAGCCTGACAACGACAGCACAAATAATGGTGACACGTCATCTCCGCAGACCGGAGATAATAGTAATATGTCACTTTGGATAGCGTTAATGTTCATATCAGGGTTTGGACTTGTGGGTGCTACGGTACTCAGTAAAAAAAGAAAAGTAATTAGATAAAAAGACTATATAGCGAAGGTATAATGCTTATATCTTCGCTATTAGGCTATTATTTACACTTTTTGAGAATGGTGAAATTATTAATTTTGAGGTATTATGGAATGAATTTATATAAGCTGAGATTTATTTTGTGGATGATAGGTCTAATATGCTGTTGTTTGATTGTAGCCTTCTAGATTATAGAGTGGAAATTAGGAGTAGTAATCGGTTTTATAATACTATTCATTGATTTTATAGTCATTGGGCTGAAAAACCGTTGCCCATTTTGTAATAAAGCTCTTCCTATAAAACCAAAACAAAATGAATTTTGTCGCAGTTGTGGATGCGAAATTGATTAACGGTATGCTTGTTGAAATGTATCATTGAGAAACTTGTAATGAAGAAAAAAACATTTTACATTATTTTACTTGGTGCAGTTGTATCCAGTATGATAGCGTTTCTGTTTCCACTTTCATTTTCAAATCTAATAGAGAATTGCGATTCAATAAAGATAATTTATATCAATGACAATTTGCAACACTCCCCTATCAACGAAAAAATTTTTGAAAAGGATTTCGGCGGCGCTCTGCCTGACGATTGCGCTGACCGGTGTATTGGCATTCGGCGCCTGCGGCGGCGAAAAGGGAAATTCTTCTCCGGATACGTCGTCGGTATCCGCAGGAAGCGATACCCAGGGAAGCGATGAGTCGCAATCGGTTTCCGACTCGATCGGTTCTTCCGATTCTTCGGACTCGTCGGACTCGTCGGATTCTTCCGACTCGACCGGCAACGTCGATTCTTCGGATGACGAGGAGAATTGGACGTCGTTTTATTGAGAAACAGCGCGCCGGGGGCCTGTAAAGACTTCGTGGACGGCGGCGAGAGAAAGCGCGCAGACCGACGGCCTCCGGCCGCCGGCAGTTTTGCGGCACAAGGAGGAGGATTATGGTCAGGCATATCGTTTGTTTCAAGCTGAAAGACGCGTCGAAAAAAGAAGAGGCCAAGGAGATTCTGTTGTCCATGCGCGGCAGAGTGCCTGAGGTGAAGGAACTGGAAGCGGGGACGGATTTTCTCGGCTCCGCGCGTTCGTACGACGTGTTTCTGGGCGTGTTGCTGGAAGACCGCGCCGCGCTGGAAGCCTATCAGAAGGACCCTTATCATGTGGGAGTGGTCAAAAAATTCATGCACGCGGAGACGCAGTCGTCCGTGGCGGTGGATTTTGAGCTCTGACGGGCGCGGGAAAGAACGGACGGGCGATTGTCCTGTTTCGGAAATTTCCGGTTTTTACGAAAAATCTTCGCGATTTTCTTTACTAATCGGGAAAAATATGATATAATACGAATATCAATGAAACGGAGGTATATCACCATGGCACACAAAATCACGGATGAATGCGTAGCCTGCGGCGCTTGCGCGGATACCTGCCCCGTGGGAGCCATTGCTCTCGGCGATGCTGGCATCTATGTGGTGGACGAGGACGCTTGCGTGGACTGCGGCGCTTGCGAAGACGGATGCCCTACCGGCGCGATCAAAGCTGCGGACTGAGCCGCAATACAACGCGCCCGGAAAGGACGATTGGAACGGATGATAAAACGGCGCGGGCGGTGCCCGCGCCGTTTTTGCCGTGCGCGGCCGGACACAGGGGACAAACGGCGGAACGGAAAAAAGGGGCGGGCGCCCCGGAAAGCGGGAAGGGAATCATGACGGAACTTTCGGAATACGAAGTGGCGGAAGATATGCAGATCGACGGGCTGAAAATCGTTCAGGATACCCGTCTGTATCGCTTTACGTCCGATTCGGTGCTGCTGTCCCGTTTCGCGCGGGCAAAGACGGGGGACGAAGTGGCGGATTTCTGCGCGGGCAGCGGCATCGTCGCTTTTCATTTTTACGCGCTGCACCGGAAGGTGCGCGGCCTCCGATTTACGCTGTTTGAAATGCAGGAAGCGCTTTCCCGACTCTCGGAAAAGACGATCGCCCTGAACGGTTTTGAAAATTTTCGGACGGTGTGCGGAAAAATTCAGCAGCTCGCGCCCGAATACCGCGAAAAATTTTCCCTCATCCTCTGCAATCCCCCGTACGAGCGCGGCGGTTTTGCGGGCGAGGAGTATCAGAAGGCGATCTGCCGCAAGGAAATCACGGTCAATCTCCGCGAAATCGCGCAGGCGGCCTCGTTTGCCCTGCGCTTCGGCGGACGGATCGTGCTCACCAACCGCGCCGATCGCCTGGCAGAGGTGTGCTATACCTTTCATGAAGCGGGAATCGAGATCAAAAGAGTGGCGTTTGCGGCAGGCAGGGAAGGGATGAAGCCCTATCTTCTCCTCGCGGAAGGGGTGAAGGGCGGCCGTCCCGGCACGGAGATTCTGCCGACGGTGATCAACTGAAAAAGCCTTCCGCCCGGCTGCGTTCCGGCTTTGTCCGGCTACGTTCCGGGAAGGGGCGCGGCCGGCGGAAGAGAGGGAGGACGATTTTGAAATTTGCATTTCTGATTATGGGCGAATATGACCCGGCAAAGGACCGGGCGGAGATCGGCGGCGGTTCGGCGCGCATCGTCGGGGTATCCGGCCTCGCGGAGGCGGCGCGTATCGCGCGGGAACTCTGCGCGGACGGGGTGGACTGTATCGAGCTCTGCGGGGCGTTCGGCCCCGACGGCGCGGAAGAAATCATCCGGGCCACGGGCGGCGCCGTTCCGGTGGGATACGTCGCTCATCTCCCCGAACAGGACGGGCTTTACGCCCGCGTCTTCGGGGACGAAGGGGAAAACTGACCGGTCTGCGCGTTTTTGGAACTCCGGCCGTTCGCGGAAAGGCGGCCGGATAACCGACAATCGGAAGAACCGCCTGCGACAGCTTGCGCGGGAAAAAAGAGGTCCGGAAAGGGCGGGAGCGACGGAGCGAAGGCGGGCAAAAGAGCCGAAGAAGAGAAGAACGGAAAGTTAAAAAGGACAGGAGGAGGCGAAAAAATGGTTTCGTTTGTGGCGACGCCGATCGGGAATCTGAAAGACATCACGTTGCGGGCTTTGGAGACGTTGAAAGAGGCGGACGTCGTTTTTTGCGAGGATACGCGGCATACGCTGAAACTGCTCAATGCCTACGAGATCAGAAAGCCGCTCTTTGCCTGTCATAAATTCAACGAGCGGGAAGCGGCGGAAAAAATTCTTTCGGCCTCGCGCGAGGGCAAGCGGGTGGCGGTGGTCTCGGACGCGGGCACGCCCGTCGTCTCCGACCCCGGCAACCTCGTCTGCCGCGCTTTGCGCGAAGCGGGGGAACCGTACACCCTCATCCCCGGGCCGAGCGCGTTCGTCGCTGCCCTGGTACTGTCCGCCCTGCCTGCGGACAAGTTCGCTTTTCTCGGTTTTCTGCCGGAAAAACAGAGCGAACGGCGCGCGCTCCTCGAAAAATATGCGGCGCTGGACATGACGCTGGTCTTTCACAGCGCGCCGCAGGACGTGGACCGGGATATCCGCTCTTTATACGAATCGTTCGGCGAGCGCCGTGCGGCCGCCGTCCGGGAAATCACCAAAATCCATGAAGAGAGCGCGGAATTTCTGCTGTCCGAGGGATTGCCCGGCGAAAAGCGCGGGGAATATGTGCTGGTGGTGGAGGGCGCGAAAGAGACGGGCAATCCCCTCAACGCCCTGTCCGAGCGGGAGCATATTCTCCATTACATGCGCGAGGGGCTGGACAAGAAAGAAGCGCTCAAACGCGCGGCGAAGGACCGCGGGGTCTCCAAATCCGAGCTGTATCCCTATTCCGTCGATCTGTGAACGGCATGGCGGCAAACGAAGTTGCGGAAGAACGCTTTCGGGCGTTCTTTTTTTGTCCTGCGGGAGGAGACCCGGAAAAACGGGAAGGGAAGGGCAGGAACGCTGAAAAAAAGAAAATATTTATGGTATAAATTCACAAAAACAAAAAATTGAAAAAAGTGTCGGCACCCGGTTGAAATTTCCGCGCGACAGTTATATAATACACCTGCTATATAACACCTGCCGCGAAAGAAGAAGCGGGGGCGGAGAAGACCGCCGTTTCGGGAGTGTTTATGACCAGGAATCTGACAAAAGGCAGTCCGTTCAGGCTGATTCTGTCTTTTATTCTGCCGGTGCTGATCGGCAATATTTTTCAACAGCTGTACAATATGGCGGATACGTTTATCGTGGGGCATACCGTTTCCTCGGACGCGATGGCGGGCGTGGGGAGCACCGGTTCGGTCACCTTCCTCGTGCTTGGGTTTGCCTCCGGCCTGACGGCGGGGTTCGCGGTGCGGACCAGCCAGCGTTTCGGCGCCCGCGACGAAGCGGGCGTGCGCAGGAGCGTGGCGGTGTCTCTCGAACTCTGCCTGGTGCTGGCGGCGTTGCTCATGGCGATCGCGATGCCGCTGTGCGGGCCGTTGCTGCGGCTGATGCAGACTCCGGAGAAATATTTCGGCTACGCTTATTGGTATCTGTTCGTCTGTTTCGGCGGAATCGGCGCGATCATTCTCTACAACATCGCCGCGGCCACTCTCCGCGCCGTCGGGGATACGCGGGCGCCGCTCGTGATCCTGATCGCGTCCGCCTGTCTCAACGTCGGGCTGGATCTGCTGTTCATCGTCGTGTTCCGCATGCGGTATACGGGCGCGGCGGCGGCCACCGTGCTCAGCCAGTTCCTCTCGGGGGTGGGCGGTATTTTCTATATGTTCCGGACCTATCCCGAGCTCCGCCCCGGCCGGGCGGACTGGAAGATCGACCGGAGACTGTGGCGGGGACACATCGCGCTGGGTCTGCCGATGGCGTTGCAGTTTTCCATCACCGCGATCGGCAGTATCATTCAGCAGACTTCGCTCAACACGCTCGATTCTTCCCTGCCGGGGGTGGTCACCGCGTACACGGCGGCGAGCAAGATCAGCAACCTCGCTTCCACGCCCTTTGACGCCATCGGCGTGACGTTTGCGACTTATGCGGGGCAAAACTACGGAGCGAAAGAATACGGCCGGATCCGGGACGGCGTGTTTGCGGGCATGTGTTACTGCGTGCTCCTCTGGGCAATCGGTCTGTTTTTCTGCACCGTTTTCGGCCGTTCGCTCACGGCGCTGTTCCTCGACAGAAATACGGGCGACGCCGCGTTGTATTATGAGGAAATGCTCGGCTATGCCTCCAAATATCTCATTTTTCAGAGCGCGTTTTTCGGGCCGCTCGGCATTATCTTCGTCTACCGCAACACGTTGCAGGGCATAGGCAGGTCTGCGCTCACCATGCTGGCGGGGGTGACCGAGCTGATCGGCCGCGCGGCGGCCTGTTTCGTGTTGGTGCGTTTGTTCGGCTTCACGGGTATCTGTCTTTCCAACCCGATGGCCTGGATTGCGGCGGATATTTTTCTTTTAACTACCTATTATTTCACGATCCGCAAATATCCCGCGCCGCGGACTTATACGCCCACCCGGCTGTTGTCCCGGCTGTTCCGCCGCGCCCGCGCGGAAGGAGAGGAGGCCGGGGGTGCCTCTGAAAGCGCGTGTGCGGCCGATGAGAATGCAGAGGAGAATGCCGCTGAGACAGCCGCGGGGCAATTCCGGGAAGACAGGGAAAAGCAAACCAACGAAAATTCCGGCGAAAGGATCGGAAAATAGAGCGCTTTTGCCGCCCGGGACGGAAGGTCCCGGGCGGCGGCCGTCGGAGCGTCCGCACGGCGGAGGGAAAGCCGTTGAAAAGGGCCGGGTGGCGAAGGAGCAGGGCGGGCCGGTTTTGCAAACGCTTGACAGCCGGGCGTTTTTTGTGATAGTATGATAGCGGGAAAAGATGGGGAACCGAGAAAAGAAAAAGGAGCGGCCGGCCGTTTTTTTGCGGAAGCGGAAATCGGGACGGCGACCGAAAAGATATGACGCTGGACAAATTGCCCGTCGGCAAGAGCGCGGTGATCGACTCTGTGGACGGGGAGGCATCGCTGAGAAAGCATATTCTGGATATGGGGCTTACGCCGAATACGGAGGTGACGCTGGTCAAGACCGCGCCGATGGGGGATCCGCTGGAACTGTCGGTGCGCGGGTACGAGCTGACTTTGCGCAAAGAGGACGCCGCGCGGATCGGTATTTCGGGCGTGCGGGAGCCGTCTGCGCCCGCCGGGAAGGGGGAGACCAAGCCCCGTCGCGTGACGCCGCACCCCCGCAGGGGGGAGGGCCGCAAAGCGGGCGGAATCATCCCCGAGGGGGCGCCGCTCCGGTTTGCCCTGGCGGGCAATCAGAACTGCGGCAAGACCACTCTTTTCAATCAGCTGACCGGTTCCAACCAGCACGTCGGGAATTTCCCGGGCGTGACGGTGGACCGCAAAGACGGGGTGATCCGCAAGCACCGGGAAGCCACCGTTACAGACCTGCCCGGCATCTATTCCCTTTCCCCGTACACGGGCGAGGAGATCGTCACGCGGGAATTTCTGCTGAAAGAGAAGCCGGACGGAATCATCAACATCGTCGACGCGACCAATATCGAGCGCAATTTATACCTCACTTTGCAGCTGATGACGCTGGAAATCCCGATGGTCATCGCGCTGAACATGATGGACGAAGTGCGCGCAGGCGGCGGGACGATCGACATCAACGCGTTGGAAGCCGCGCTCGGCATTCCCGTGGTGCCCGTTTCGGCGGCGAAAAACGAGGGGATCGAGGAGCTCATCGAACACGCCGTGCACGTCGCGCGCTATCGGGAAGTTCCCTACGACATCGATTTCTGTCCGTCGGAGGGGGAGGACGGCGGAGCGGTGCACCGCTGTATCCACGCCGTCGCCCATCTCATCGAGGACCACGCCAAGGCCGTGGGCGTGCCGCCCAGGTTTGCGGCCACCAAGCTCATCGAGGGGGACGAACTCGTTCAGGGCGCGCTGGGGCTCACCGAGAATGAAAAGGAGACAAAAGACCATATTATAAAGCAGATGGAGGAAGAGAGCGGCACGGACGCGCTGGCGGCGCTGGCCGACGCGCGGTTCCGGTATATCACGGGGCTTTGCGCGGAAGCTGTGGTCAAACCCCGCGAGAGCCGCGAACGCCGCCGCAGCGAGCGCTGGGATCGCATTCTGACCGGGAAATATACGGCGTTTCCCGCGTTTATCCTCATCGTCGGGCTGGTGTTTTATCTGACTTTCGGGCTGATCGGGAAATTTTTGTCCGACCAGATGGAGACGGGAATCGGCTGGCTGACCGGAAAGGCGGCGGAAGGACTGACCGCATACGGCATCAATCCCGTCGTGAAATCGCTGATCGTGGACGGCATTTTTGCGGGCGTGGGGAGCGTATTGAGTTTCCTGCCGACCATTGTCGTGCTCTTTTTCTTCCTCTCAATCCTGGAAGATACGGGGTACATGGCGCGGGTGGCGTTCGTCATGGATAAGCCGCTCCGGAAAATCGGGCTTTCGGGGCGGAGCTTTGTGCCCATGCTGGTCGGATTCGGTTGCAGCGTGCCGGCGATCATGGCGACCCGCACCCTTCCTTCCGATCGCGACCGGAAGATGACCATTCTGCTCACCCCCTTTATGAGCTGTTCGGCGAAAATTCCCGTATACGGAATGCTGTGTGCGGCGTTCTTTTCGGGCGGGGCGGCGTTTGTGATGATCGGATTGTATCTGATCGGCGTGCTGATGGCGCTTTTGGTGGCGCTCGTGCTCAAAAAGACCGCTTTCCGGGGCGAGCCCGTTCCCTTCGTCATGGAGCTGCCCAACTACCGCCTGCCCTCCGCCAGGAGCGTGTTGCAGCTCATCTGGGAGAAAGCGCGGGATTTCATCACGCGCGCGTTCACGATCATTTTCGTCGCGTCCGTCGTCATCTGGTTTTTGCAGAGTTTCGATTCTCGGCTCAACTTCGTCACCGATTCTTCGGAGAGTATTCTGGCGGCGATCGGCGGCTGGTTGTCCGTGCTCTTCCGTCCGCTCGGGTTCGGCGACTGGCGCGCGGCGACGGCGCTCGTCACCGGATTTACGGCGAAAGAGAGCGTCAAGAGCACGCTCACCGTTCTGCTGGGCGGCGCGCCCGTGACGACGCTGTTCTCGCCGCTGAGCGCGTTTGTGTTTCTGCTGTTTATTCTGCTGTACACCCCCTGCGTGGCGGCAATCGCCGCGGTGCGCCGCGAACTCGGCCGCGGCTGGGCGGCGGGCATGGTGGTCGGGCAGTGCTTCATCGCATACCTGGTGTGTCTGATTGTGGCTCTGATCGGCGGGATTTTCGTCTGACGAAGCCGGGAAACGGCGCCGCCGGGCGATCGGGCGGAGGACTTTCGGGAGGAAATCGGTAAAGAATATGAACGGTGCCAGCATTGCGGCGCTCTGCGCCGTGGGCGTATGTTTTGTCGGCGCGATCGTCTATCTGGTGAGAAACCGCGGCAAGGGGTGTTCGGGCTGTCCGGGGTGTCCGGGCGGGTGCGCGGGGTGCGCCCGCGCGGCTTCTGCCCCAAAAAACAAAGCCCCGGGAAAACGCTCCGGGAAGAATGCGGCCGCTTTGGAATCGGCGGAGCCGGAAGCCGCCTCGAAGACCGCTTTGGGGACCGCCGCGGAGGGGGGAAAAGCCCCGTCCGCGGGTTTTGCGGAAAGTGCGCGGCGGGCGGAGGAGAATCGCGGAACCGGCGAAAGGAGGCCGGACGTCCGGGAAGGGGAAAAGGGCGGTTCGGACGAACCCGACAAACTTTGACAACCCCGGAAGCTTTCACAAATCTGACGTTTTTCGGCGGCGTTCGGCGAATGTGTTTGAAAGCGCCGCAAACGGTTGAAAATAATAGTGACGGTTCCGGCGTTTTTCTTTTCCGCCGCTCTGCCGGGGCAATTCCCGGCAGAGCGGCGGAAAGGGGCGGAACTCCGGGAAGATTCCGGATAAGGAGAAGGCTTATGTTTTGGGAATATTATATTCTGTTTACCCTCTTGATTCTGGTGTGCGCGATCTTTTCCGGCTGGGCGAGCGCGCGCGTGCATTCCGCGTACGGGAAATTCGGAAAAGTGGCAAACGCTTCGCACATGACGGGATACGACACGGCGGTGCGGCTGTTGCGCTCGAACGGCGTGTATGACATATCGGTGGGGCGGGTGAAGGGAAATCTTACCGATCATTTCGATCCCAAACGCCAGGTGGTCAATCTTTCCGACGCGACGTACGGAAGCGATTCGGTGGCGGCCGTCGCCGTCGCCGCGCACGAGATCGGACACGTCATGCAGCGGGAGAAGGGATATATTCCCTATAAGATCCGCGCGGCGATCGTACCGGTGGCAAACATCGGCTCGAGGCTGGCGCTGCCGCTCGTGCTGGTGGGGCTTCTGCTCGATCTCTTTATCTATACCGGTTCGGGAACGGAATGGGGATTTTATCTTGCGATGGTCGGCGTGATTCTCTACGGTTTGTCCACGTTGTTCATGCTGGTGACTCTGCCCGTGGAACTGGACGCCTCCCGCCGCGCGAAAAAAATGCTGCTCGCCGAAGGGATTTTATCGGAGGAGGAAAAGCCGGGCGCGTCCAAAGTGCTCTCCGCCGCGGCGCTCACTTACGTCGCCTCTCTGCTCACTTCCCTCGTCTATTTCCTGCGCTTTCTGACCTGGGTGCTGATGCTGTTCGGCCGGAGCCGGCGGGACTGACCCCGGGTGCTTCGCGGAAGTCCCCTGAAAACGAGAAGAGAAAAGAAGGGGAAAAACCGGTGTCCCGTGCGAACGAAGCGACCCCCGGAGCCGGAACAAAAGGAACGAAAAGGGAATGAGCTCGGAACTCAACCGGACTCATTCCTTTTCGTTTGCGGGAAAGGGCGTCTTTTCCGGGAAACCGACTTGAACGAAGTCCCGCGTTTTGAACGAAGGGAAGAGCGCCCCGAAAAGGCGGGAACAAAGGCGGCCGCGCTCCGAAAAATTGCGAAAATTGCAAAGATCAATAAAAGTGCCGTCTTTTCCTTGCTTTTTTTTTCGGAATCGTGTATAATGAATCTGTATGAAAACGAGGACGGAGGGGAAAGCCCGCGTCCCGAAAAGATATTATCCGGAGGATTGATTATGCCTTTAGTTACCAGTACCGAAATGTTCAAAAAAGCGTATGCGGGCGGCTATGCCATCGGCGCTTTCAACGTCAACAACATGGAGATGATCCAGGCGATCGTAGAGGCGGCGGACGAATGCAAATCGCCCGTGATTCTGCAGGTCTCCGCGGGCGCGCGCAAGTACGCCAACCCCGTTTACCTCAAACACCTCGTGCAGGCGGCGGTGGAGACGACGAACATTCCCATCGTCATGCACCTCGACCACGGCGCGGATTTCGACATCTGCAAGGCTTCCATCGACGGCGGATTCACTTCCGTCATGATCGACGCTTCGTCCAAGCCCTGGGAAGAGAACATCGCGCTGACCAAAAAAGTGGTGGAATACGCGCATGACCACGGCGTGGTGGTGGAAGCGGAACTCGGCAAACTGGCGGGCGTGGAAGACGACGTGAAAGTGGAAGCCCACGACGCGCTGTTCACCTCTCCCGACGAAGTGGAGGAATTCACCTCCCGCACGGGCATCGACTCGCTGGCGATCGCCATCGGCACGTCGCACGGCGCGTATAAATTCAAGCCCGGTCAGGATCCCAAACTCCGCCTCGACATTCTGGAAGAGATCGGCAAGCGTCTGCCCGGCTTCCCCATCGTTCTGCACGGCGCTTCTTCCGTGCCGCAGGACAAGGTGGCCATCGTCAATCAATTCGGCGGACATATGCCCGACGCGATCGGCATTCCCGAATCGGAGCTTCAGAAGGCGGCGAAGATGGCGGTCTGCAAGATCAACATCGACTCGGACCTCCGCGTTTCCTTCACGGCGGCGATCCGCAAGCACTTTGCGGAACATCCCGATCATTTCGATCCCCGTCAGTACCTGGGCGACGCCCGCGTCATGATGAAGGAAATGGTCGTTCACAAGATCGTGAATGTGCTCGGCTCCGCGAACAAAGCGTAAAAAATGCGCCGGGGCGCAAAAGCGCTCCGGCGTGAAGATAAGGGAGAAGATGATGAAAAAAATAATTTGTCTTTTGTCGGTGCTGGCGCTGGCGGGCAGTTCCGCGGCTCTGGCAGGGTGCGATTCGGAAGGTACGGCAGGCGGAACGGCGGACGGGGCTTCCTCCCTCGGCCTTTCTTACGGAAAGGAATATGTTCATATCCTTTCGGATAAATACCATGAAGAGAGAATTTCCATTCTGTTCAACAAGGACGGAACGGGGGAATACCATTTCAAAGTGACAATTCTTTATCCCTTGGATAATCGTCCCCAGGATTACACGGTGACTTTCCGGTATTTGTATTATGCCGGCGAAAACACGGCGTTCTGTTTTTACGATTCCGTGGAGTACGCGGAGGAGGACAAAACGCTCGATCAGGACAAGCCCGGGTCCAGCTGGGCGATCCGGCTTTTCTGCACGGAAGAAGTGGTGTATGAGACGAGCAGAGAAGACACAAACGGATACGACTCCAACGGATATGCTTATATCAACGAGGACTGTCTTTCCGATTTTCCGAACTTCGGCGTTCTGCCGGAAGATTCGTCGGCCGGGTGAGCGTTTCGGGCCGCAGGAAAAGAAATCGGGAAATTTCTTCCGCGAGAGGCGCAAATCTGTTTGACGAACTCCGCGAAGTGTGGTACAATACTACCGGCAGTAAGAAGTAACACAAAATCACAATCAATAATAATATTCGGAGGATTTTTATCATGGCAAATGTAAGAGTTGCGATCAACGGTTTCGGTCGTATCGGCCGTCTTGCGTTCAGACAGATGTTCCAGGCGGAAGGCTACGAAATCGTGGCCATCAACGACCTCACCAGCCCCAAAATGCTGGCGCACCTTCTGAAGTATGATTCCGCGCAGGGCAAATATGCGCTGGCGGACACCGTTTCCGCGGACGATGAAGCGGGCACCATCACCGTCAACGGCAAGACGATCAAAATCTATGCCGAGAAAGACGCCGCCAACTGCCCTTGGGGCGAACTGAAAGTGGACGTCGTGCTCGAATGCACCGGCTTCTACACTTCCAAGGCGAAATCGGAAGCGCACATCAAGGCGGGCGCCAAGAAAGTCGTTATTTCCGCTCCCGCGGGCAACGACCTGCCCACCATCGTGTACAGCGTCAACGAAAAGACCCTGACCAAGAACGACACGATCATTTCGGCCGCTTCCTGCACCACCAACTGCCTTGCTCCCATGGCGAACACCCTGAACAAGCTCGTGAAGATCAAGAAGGGTTACATGACCACGATTCACGCGTATACGGGCGACCAGATGGTGCTTGACGGACCTCATCGGAAGGGCGACCTTCGCCGTGCGCGCGCCGCTGCGGTGAACATCGTTCCCAACTCCACCGGCGCCGCGAAGGCGATCGGCCTTGTCATCCCCGAACTCAACGGCGTTCTGGACGGCTGCGCACAGCGCGTTCCCGTTCCCACCGGTTCCCTGACCCAGCTCGTCGCTATCTGCGAAGGCGAAGTGGACGCGGCTACGGTCAACGCGGCGATGAAAGCGGCGGCTTCCGCTTCCTTCGGCTACACCGAAGAAGAGATCGTTTCTTCCGACGTCATCGGCATCACCTACGGTTCGCTGTTCGACGCGACGCAGACCAAGTGCATGCCCATGGGCGACGGCACCACGCTGGTGAAAGTTGTGTCCTGGTATGACAACGAGAACTCCTACACCAGCCAGATGGTCAGAACCATCAAATATTTCGCGGAACTTTAATCAAAGTCCTGCGGGAACAAAAAGCAGCGGTCTCCTTTGCGGCGGCCGCTGTTTTTTTTGTTCCGTTGTTCTGCCTTTCCCGGGCGGGTATTTTGCATTTTTTCTTTTCTGTCTTTTCCTCGCGGACTTCGCTTCCGGATTTTTCTTCTGCCCGCTTTTTTCTGGCTTTTTGCTTTTTCCCGTCTTTCGGCTTCCGGATTTTTTGTTTTTTGTTTCGGGCAGAACTGAATTTTTCTGATTTTTCAGGAGAAGTATTGACTTTTTTCGTCGGATTGTGTAGAATAGATACAAAAAGACAAGGAGGAAAAAATATGACGCCGAAAGAAAGAGAGGAGATTTCCCGCTTGCCGGAGAAATATCGTCCGCTGGGAGCCTGGACGTATTTCGGGTATACCGTTCTGTTTTCCATTCCGCTGATTGGAATCATCTGCCTGATTATTTTTGCGTGTGACGGGAGCCAGGTGGTCCGCCGGAGTTTTGCCCGGTCCTATTTCTGCGCTTTGATTCTCGCGATCATCCTCGTGGTCATAGCGACGGGGTTGGGGTTTGGTTCGCAGATTATGAACGCGCTCAGGCGATGATTTTTCCGATGCGGAAGAAGGAGTAAGAGGCGTAAAACAAAAAACGCAAGCGAAAATCCGGGGCGCCGCCGCGCTGGGAGGCATAAGGCCGGAAGGGCGTGTAAAC
>ERZ1090861.671-NODE-671-length-20066-cov-6.925191_pt1 | contig 20066 bp, 20 predicted proteins | sample MGYA00478482_ERZ1090861 | MGnify/ENA primary metagenome ERZ1090861 (study PRJEB33644, sample SAMEA5815744) | chicken gut metagenome | biome: Chicken; feature: Gastrointestinal Tract; material: Caecum | place: Ireland | collected 2019-01-01 | study: A study of the... | reverse complement strand
CAGAGAGCCGAAAGAGCGCGAGAAAAAAACAAGACCGAAAGGGTCTTGCTTTTTCTCGCCTCAAAGGGCGAATCTGCGTTGGTCGGAGTGACTAGATTCGAACTAGCGGCCTCTTGAACCCCATTCAAGCGCGCTACCAAACTGCGCCACACCCCGATGTGCATATCAAATAATCGCACAAACGGCGCCGTTTGTCAAGTGTTTTGACGTAAAAATTAACGGCGCTCGTTGTGTAGAAGCGGCAGGTCAGTTTTCTTCGCCTGCGAGCGAGTCCACAAACTGTCTTGCGGTCCTGCCGGATTTGCCCGATCCGCGCATCTGCCATTGCAGAGCTCTGCGGCAGAGTTCGTCGTCCGACATGGCTATACCGTCGCGGGCGGCGAGCTCGCGTACTATGTTCAGATATTCCTCCTGTCCGGGAGAGGGGTAGAAGATCGTCAGACCGAAGCGCGCGACCAGCGACAGCTTTTCGGCGAGGGTATCGGAGCGATGCACTTCGTCGCTGTCGGTGCGCATATCGTTGCGGTCGGAGAAGGTTTCCTTGATCAGGTGGCGGCGGTTGGACGTAGCGTAGATGAGTACGTTGGACGGTCTGCACTCGATGCCGCCTTCTATTATCGCTTTGAAGTATTTGTATTCTATCTCGAATTCCTCGAAAGAAAGGTCATCGAGATAAATTATGAATCGGTAATTGCGATCCTTTATCGCGGCGATGAGCGCGCTTATCGAAGTGAACTGATGTTTGAATACCTCTATAACGCGCAGACCTCGGTCGGCGTATTCGCACATGAGAGCTTTTATGCTGGACGATTTGCCGGTACCTCCGTCGCCGTAAAGCAGCACATTGTTGGCGCTTCTGCCTTCGAGAAAAGCCAGAGTGTTGTCGAGAAGCTGTTGTTTTTGCGATTCGTAGCCGACCAGGTCGCTCAATTTTTTGGTCTCCGTGTCGGTTATATGCTGCATTTCTATCTCGGTGCTGCCTGAGCGGCTGGTCAGACGAAACGCGCGGTAAAGAGCGTATTCGCCCACGCCGTGTCTGCAGTACCAGTCGGCGACGGCGTCAAGCACCGCTCTTGCTCCCGCGGATCTTGCCGCATCCATAGCCGCGGCAAGTTCGGATATCTTTGCGCCCGCTTCCGCACGGGAACGCCTGCCCGAATATACGCAGGAATAATCTTTCACCGTTTCGGCGAACTTCCCGAAAAAGCGGCTTATGTCCGCGTCGAACAGCGCGATGACGGCGTCCATGTCCGATACGGCGATCTCGCATATGCTTCCCGTAGGCATTCCGCGTCTTTCGCAAGCCAGAGAAAAAGCGTTTTCGTCCGTGGCTACGAGATAGGCGACATATGCGTGCCATATATTTCCGCTCAAACCGTACTCGGCGGCAAAATCGAGCAGTTCTCCCGCCGCAGGGCGGGCATTGTCTTCGTTTTCGGCGATCTTCGCCGCGATCCCTCTCAGAGGATCGTACAGTACGCAGTCTGCACACAGTTCTTTCAGCATAACGGCCTCCGTGACATCATTATAGCACTTTGCGGCAAAGGGACAAACGGTTTTGACGTCATTTGTCACGCGCCGAGATATTTGCGCTTTCGAAAATACGGGCGTTCTTGCAATAAATATCGTATACGGGCGTTGTAACTATTGACATTACATTGCGCGCGGGATATAATGATACGAAAGGAGTAAGCATATGAAGATCACGTCGAGATTTACGGTAGCGGTGCATACATTGCTCGTCATATACTTTTTTGGGGACAAGACGCGTACGACTTCGGAGTTTATCGCCGAGAGCGTAAACGTGAATCCCGTCGTCATACGGCGTACGCTTCTGTCGCTCAAATCCGCGGGCATGATAGAAGTCAAGGCGGGCTGCGGCGGAGCGAGGATAGTCAAGGATCTCAAAGACATCACACTTTACGACGTATATACTGCCGTGGACAGTGTGGACGGGGACCTGTTCCATTTCCACGAAGATCCCAATCCCGCCTGTCCCGTGGGAAAAAACATCCACGCCGTGTTGGACGACAAACTTTTCGCCGCCCAAAGAGCAATGGAGAACGAGCTGAGAAAGGTTTCGCTTGCCGATCTTGCCCGCGATCTGGACGTAAAAACTTTTGCCTGTAAGTAATCCGTAATGCCAAGGCGCATTATTATCATGCGCCGTTTTCTTATATGCGACAGTTCGTATAAAGCCCGCCGACAAGGCGGGTTTTTCCTTACGAAAAATTTTTCGGAAATTTTTGTTGTAACTATTGACATTACATCTAAGCCGTGATATACTGTCGTTGTAATCGAAAAGATTACAACAAATAAAACGACATACGGAGGTATAAACAATGTCGACCAATATCGAAAAGGCCAAGGAACTTATCGGCTGCTTTGCGAGCGGCGATACCGCAAAGGCGAAGTCTTTGCTCAAAGACGATTATATCCAGCATGATCTCGCTTACGGCACGGGAGCGGAAGCGTTCTGCGGATCGGTAGCTTATCTGGGCGCCGCTCCGATAAAAACTACTGTGCGCACGGTCCGCGCGTTCGAGGACGGCGACAAGGTCTTTCTGCACAATGTGTATAACTTCGCGGGAGCGGGCGAACAGGTCGCTTTCGACATATTCCGTTTCGAAGACGGACTGATAGCCGAGCATTGGGACAATCTTGCCGACAAGGCGGCGTCCAATCCGTCCGGAAGAACGCAGACCGACGGTCCGACCGAGGCGACCGATGCGGACAAGACCGAGATAAACCGCAAACTTGTCGCAGATTTTCTCGTGGACGTAATGCAGGGCAAACGCCCCGAGAAGACTCCCGGATACTTTGACGGAGATAAGTATATCCAACATAATACCGGGATAGCGGACGGGCTGTCGGGACTCGGCGCGGCTCTCGAAGCGCTCGGCAAGGCGGGCGTCGCCATGATATACGACAAGACGCACATGATCCTTGCGCAAGGCGACATGGTGCTTGCGGTATCCGAGGGCTCTTTCGGAGGAAAACCGACTTCGTATTACGATCTCTGGCGTGTGGAGAACGGAAAGATCGCCGAGCATTGGGACGTCATGGAAACGATAGCGGACGAATCCGACCGCAAAAACGCCAACGGAAAATTCTGACGGCAAGGACGGCAAGATGCCGGTCACATCGTAAGGGAGCGAAAAAACGGAATATCCCGAAGGGAGGAAAAATGGACGTATTGGACAGACTTATAGAAATATTGAGCGGCGAAAGAGGGGAAAAGCCTCCGCGGCTGTTGTCCGAAGAGGACAAGGCGGCGTACTTCCGCGCGCTATGCAACGTAAGGTCTCCCGAACCCGTTTCAAAGGAATTCCTGAGATTGCAGGATAGGTATCTTTCCGCTTTGGCGGAAAAGAGAGGCTCGGTAGACGCGGCGGGATTGGAATACGACCGCGGGACGGCGCTCTGGCGCGGCGATATCACGAGGCTTAAAGCCGACGCGATAGTAAACGCCTGCAATCCCGCATTGTTGGGATGTTTCCGCCCTCTGCACAACTGTATCGACAACGCGATACATTCTTTTGCGGGCGTGCAGGTCAGACTGGACTGCGCGGCGATGATGAAAGGCGGGGAGGAGCCTAACGGGCGCGTGAAGGTCACCGCGGCGTACAACCTGCCGAGCAAGTACGTTTTCCATACCGTGGGACCGGTCGTAAGCGGAGCCGTGACCGAAAAAGACGAAAACGATCTGCGGTCCTGTTATCTTTCCTGCCTGCGCGAGGCGGACGGAAGAGGTCTGGCGACGTTGGCGTTCTGCTGTATATCGACGGGAGTTTACGGCTATCCGAAAGAGGACGCGTGCAGACTTGCCGTGCGCACCGTGAGAGAATACCTTGCCGATGCGAAAAGCGGACTTAAAGTGATATTCGACGTTTTCGACGACGAGGATGAGAGATTGTATGAAAGAGAACTTGAAATACGGGATTGAAAGACAAAATGCCGCCGAGCTGTTGGCGGAGCTGCTGAACGAGGCCGACGCGATCGTGATCGGCGCGGGCGCGGGATTGTCCGCGTCTGCCGGATTTACTTATTCGGGCGAAAGATTTTATGCCAATTTCGCCGATTTTGCGCAAAAATACGGTTTCCGCGATATGTACTCGGGAGGGTTTTATCCGTTCGGGAGCGACGAGGAATTCTGGGCGTACTGGTCCCGTTATATCTATATCAACCGCTACGATCAGCCCGCGGGAAAACCGTACGAAGATCTGCTCGCGGCGGTGAAAGATAAAAATTATTTCGTAATTACGACCAATGTGGATCACCGCTTTCAGGTCGCGGGTTTCGACAAGCGCAGGCTGTTTTATACGCAGGGAGATTACGGACTGTTCCAATGCTCCGTCCCGTGCCACGACCGCACATACGACAACGAAGCTGCGATCAGGGCGATGATAGCCGCGCAGAAGGACATGAAGATACCGTCCGAAATGATCCCCCGCTGTCCCGTATGCGGCAAGCCGATGACCCTCAATCTGCGTTCGGACGACAGGTTTGCGGAGGACGACGGTTGGCGCGCCGCCTGCGGAAGATACGAGGCGTTCCTGAACGGCTGCGAGGACAAAAAGACGTTATATCTCGAACTCGGCGTGGGATTGAACACGCCGGGGATAATCAAATTTCCGTTTTGGAGAGCCGTGCGCGGCAACGACAGCGCAAAATACGTCAGCGTCGATATTTATCCGGTGCGGGCGCCGTTCGATCTGCCCGGCAGGATGTTCTATATCTACGACGATATAGGCGCGGTGCTCGCGCGCGTCCGCCCGATATTGCGGCGTCGCGGCGGCAAAAACGCAGACTAACGGGTCGCGCGACGTGCGACGGCATATTTTCGCAGGTTGTCGCTTTCAGGATAAGGCGTTCTTTCAAAGTCCGAAATAAATGCGCAAAACGTAAAACGGCTTGACAAGCAGAAGCCGTCGCGTTACAATGTATGCAAGTAAACGCTTGCATTTTTGCGGAGGAACGATGGACAGGACAGCCGAAAAGATAGTAAATGCGACGATGGAACTGATTTTGGAGAGCGGATATGCCGCTGCGACGACCAAAGATATCGCCGGTCGGGCAGGGGTCAACGAATGTACGATCTTCAGAAAATTCGGAGAAAAGAGAGAGATCGTGACGGAGGGGATGAAACTGCCGCGCTGGCATCCCAATGTTACCGAAAGTACTTTTTCCGATATTGTCTGGGATCTGCGAAAAGATTTGACTATGTTCATGGAAAACTATATGCGTGAGGTCACGCCCGAGTTTGTCAAGCTCTCGATAGGTTTGCGTTCGCCTCAGATTTACGAACGTACCGCGCCGCTGATCATGAACATCCCTCAGGTATTCCTTTCCTCTTTGAAAAAGTATCTCGAAGAAGCGCGCAGACGCGGTATGACAAAAGACGTCGACTGCGGCGCAGTCGCGGAAATTCTTATGTCGGCGACGTTCGGATTCGTGTTTTTGTCCGCTTCTTTCGGAGATAAACTTATCGTTGAAGAACGCGCGCGATATATCGCTGAAACAGTTGAAACCGTTGTCGGAGGTATTGCCTGATGACGGGTGCGCAGCTTTTTGTGAAGGCTCTGAAAGAGGAGGGAGTGGATGTGCTGTTTGCATATCCGGGAGGACAGGCGATCGATCTTTTTGACGCTCTGTATGACGATGACGGTATAAACGTGATACTTCCCAGACACGAACAGGGACTCGGTCATGCCGCGGACGGTTACGCCCGTTCGACGGGACGTCCGGGCGTTTGTCTGGTAACCAGCGGCCCCGGAGCGACTAATCTGGTCACGGCGATAGCCACGGCAAATTTCGACAGTGTGCCGTTGGTATGTTTTACGGGGCAGGTCCCCACTTCGCTTATAGGCAACGACGCTTTTCAAGAGGCGGATATCGTTGGAATGGTGCGTAGTGTTACAAAATACGCCGTTACGGTACGGAACAGGGAAAGTCTTGCGGAAACGATAAAGAAAGCGTTTTACATTGCGCGGACGGGCAGACCGGGAGCGGTGCTCGTGGATATCCCAAAAGACATACAGCAGGCTGACGGAAGCGGAGATTATCCCGACTCCGTCGAGATACGCGGATATAAACCCACCGTCAAAGTTCATATCGGGCAGATCAAGAAAGCTCTTGCATTTCTTAAAACTGCCCAAAGGCCGTTGTTTTTGGTCGGAGGCGGAGTCCGCATCTCGCATGCGGAAAAAGAGATGACGGCACTTGCCGAATTGACGGGGGTGCCGGTAGTCACGACGATAATGGGCAAAGGTTCCATCGCGACCGATCACCCGTTGTATTTCGGGAATGTAGGTATACACGGTTCTTTCGGAGCGAATACGGCAGTAAACGAATGCGATCTGCTCTTTTCGATAGGTACGAGATTTAACGATCGAGTGGCAGGAAATCGGGATACGTTTGCGAAAAACGCGAGGATCGTGCATATCGACGTCGATCCTGCGTCCATTTCGCGTAACATAGCCGTAGACGTACCGATCGTGGGGGACGCAAAAGATGCGATAGAAGAACTTTTGAAACGCGCCGCGCCGCTGTCCGCAGACGGATGGATAAAGCGACTGAACGAGCTCAGGGATCGGTATCCGTTGATAATGACGAGCGGAGCTTTGCGCCCTTACGATATCATAGAGCGGTTGAACGGACTGTTCGACGAGTTGATAGTGACCACCGACGTAGGACAGAATCAACTGTGGACCACGCAGTTCCTCAAACTCGACGAAAAAAGAAAACTTCTTACGTCGGGAGGTCTTGGCACAATGGGTTTCGGACTTCCGGCAGCGATAGGAGCTAAGCTCGGCAATCCCGACGTTCCCGTTGTTGCGATAGTCGGAGACGGCGGTTTCCAGATGAACGTGCAGGAGCTCGCAACGGCGGTCACCAACGGTCTGCCCGTCATAATATGTCTGCTCAATAATCGCTGGCTTGGAAATGTAAGGCAATGGCAGGAACTGTATTACGGGAAAAGGTATCAAAGCACTTGTCTTAAGCGTAGATCCTCATGTCCGAAGAGGTGTTCGGGAGAGGGGAGGTGCCCTGCATACGTTCCCGATTTCGGCAAACTTGCCGAAAGCTATCGCGTTCAGTACAGGCTTATCACGGATCAGTCCGGAATCGGCGAGGCGTTTGCGTTTGCCATGCGGAGCAAAGATACGCCCACGATACTCGAGTTCATGATAGAGGAAGACGAAAACGTATATCCGATAATGTTGCCGGGACAGGATCTGTCCGATGTAAAATTCGGCAGGGAGGAAGGAATATGAACAGTAAAAGATGGCTCGCGCTGTTTGTCGAAAACGACGTAGGCGTGCTAGCCGAAATATCGGGATTGTTTGCCGGAAAGGCGTACAATCTCGACAGCCTTACGGTCGGAGTGACGGCAGACAAGACGGTCTCGCGCATGACGATATGTCTTACAGGCGGGGATGAGCTTTTCGAACAGGTCAAGAAACAGCTCAATCGGAACGTCAACGTGATCAAACTCGTCGATTTGACCGACTCGCTGACGGCGGAAAGAGAATTGGCTTTTCTGAAAATAGCCCGGAGCAGTATAAACGCCGTCATGCCTCTGGCAGATGATTACGGGCTGCGGGTTCTTCAACGCGATGGGGAAAGCGTTTTGCTTCAAAGCGTCAATCCGCAGTCCGTCAACGATGCTCTGACGGAGGCGCTTACAAAAAAGGATATACCGTTCGAGATCGTTCGCGGAGGGAGTGTGGCGATATAGATCGCGGAACTTTTACCGAATGGCAGAGCTCGGGACGACTGTATCCGGGGCGGACGGTCCGCATTTTCGTACGGACGTAACGGCGCTTTTGCGAAAAAATGTATTGACAGCAATGGATATGCGGTGATACAATATTTTTGAAACGATTATACTTTTTCTCGTGACATCGGAGCGGACAGACAGAACGGAGGAAGAATGGCGGTTACGATCAAAGACCTTGCCAGAGAGACGGGACTTACCGCGGCGACGATAAGCGCTTATTTCAACGGAGCCAACGTACGTCCTTACAACAAAGAAAAGATAGAGCGCGCCATAGACAGGCTGGGGTACGTCCGCAACGACTACGCGCGCGGACTGCGTACGCACAGGTCTATGACGATAGGAGTGCTTATACCCGAGTTGTCCAACCTGTTCTCCACGACGATAGTTTCGGAGATGGAAGAGGATCTGCGCAAAAAGGGATACGGTATCATAGTCTGCGACTGCCGTTCGGACGCGGCGAGGGAAAAAGAGTCGGTGCGGTTTCTGATGTCCAAGATGGCGGACGGCCTCATAGTGATACCCGTTTCCTCGGACGGAAGCGCGTTTACCGAACTGGCGGCGAGCGGCACTCCCGTCGTTGCGATAGACAGGATCACCGACAGCAAGAACATCTCGCATATCGTGATCAACAACAGGGAAGCGAGCAAAGAAGCGGTCGCGTCCATGATAAACGAAGGGTGTAAAAGCATCGCCATAGTCTGCGGCGAGACGGACGTCTATACGGCGGCGGAACGCTTTGCGGGTTATGCGGAGGCGATGGAAGAAGCGGGACTGGGCGAAAAGATCGTCGCGGAAGTCGGGCATTTCAGCATCGACGGCGGCTATCGCGCGACTAAAAAGCTTATCGGGGAGAATCCCGATACCGACGGGCTTTTCGTGACGAATTACGAGATGACGGTAGGCGCGATAATCGCGCTCAAAGAGCTCGGCAAAGAGGTCGGAGGGGATATCGCGATCATGGGATTCGACAACGTGGAGATCCTCAAAGCGGTCTATCCCGGCATCAAAACGGTCAGTCAGCCGATATCGGAGATAGGCAGGACCGCGGCGGAAACTCTGCTCGCGGCGATAGAAGGCGCTCCCGTTTCCGACAAGGTGCTGAAAGCAAAAATGGATTGAACTCGAGTATTGCTCGGCGGGAGCTATCCCCCGGGCAAAAAAACAAACAAAAAGTCGAAACGATTAAAATTTCGACGGATACAGACAGGGAGATACGGGAGTGGCAGAAGTTTTTCCGAAGATAGGGATGGGTACGTTCGGCTCGGACAGATATGACGGGGCGACGGTTTCCGCGGCGGTGGCGGAGGCGCTGCGCGCGGGATACAGGCTGTTCGACTGCGCGTCAGTGTACGGCAACGAAAAAGAGATAGGCGACGTGTTTGCTTCGGCGTTCGCAGACGGTATCGTCCGAAGGGAAGACGTGACGGTCATGTCCAAAGTGTGGAACGACTGCCACGGAGAGGGCAGGATCGCGGAGAGCTGTAAGCAAAGTCTGTCCGATCTGGGATTGGAATATCTCGACGTATATTTCATGCATTGGCCCTTTCCCAATTATCATGCGCGCGGATGCGGCGGCGACAGCCGCAATCCCGACAGCAGACCTTTTTTCGCGGAAGAATTCTCTAAGGCATGGAGGCAGATGTAAGAGCTTAACGGCGGCGGAGCCTTTCCGGAGTTATCCGATGATCCGGAGGACGCGTCCGTAAAAGAAGAAGATACGAAAAGCCGCGACTGCGGCGGCGAAGAGGGAGGCGGCGATGACGGTCCTGCATGAGAAATACAGCGCAATGACCGAAGCTGCCGAGGCCGCCCGCGAAGACGGGGCGGTAGGTATAAGAGCGAAAATATAGATTGGGAGGATACGAATATCATGACCGTGATGCGATCGGAAAGACCTGCAAGACGATGGAAAGAAGCATTCCCCGTCGGCAACGGCAAGACCGCCGTTATGGTATACGGCGGGATACGAAGAGAAAGGCTTGACTTCAACGACGCGACCCTTTGGTCCGGATACCCGAAAAATCACGACGATCCCGCGGCAAAAGAGGCGTTGGGGCGCGCGCGGAAAGCGGTCCTCGACGGCAGATACGCCGAAGCGGAAGGTATCGTGCGTCGGGATATGGACGGAGATTATTCGGAAGCGTATATGCCCTTGGGTACGGTGTACGTGACCGTAAAAGGCGAAACCGGCGGAGAGTACGGCAGATATCTCGATCTTTCCTCGGGCGTTCTGACGGTGCGGAGCGGGAAGATAGAGAGGAAGATATTCGTTTCGGAGGCGGGGAACGCCGCGGTCTGTTCTTTCGAAAGCGATGCCCCCTTCGGAATAAGTTTACGCGCGCGCACGCCCCACAAAGGAGGAACGCGCCGTATCGGAGACCTGTTCGTTCTGCAAGGCAACGCTCCCGACAGGGCTTTGCCCAACTATCTGCGTACGGCGATGTTCCCGATAAGCTACCGCGAGGGCAAAGCCGCGGCGTTCTGTCTTGCGGTGCGCGCCGAGAGCGACGGCAGAGTGAACGTCACTAGCGGAGGTATGACCGTAAAGGGCGCAAAGTACGTACGTCTTTATATGCGCACGGACACGGGCTTTAAGGGATACGACGAAATGCCCGAAAATTCAGCCGACGAGGTATCGCGCCGCTGCGCCGATTCGCTTGCCGGGGAAAAGTTCGATATAGCGAAACTGGAAGCGGAACATAAGGCGGCTTTCTCGGAGAGAACGGGCAGGCAGAGGGCGGAATTCGCCGAAGTGACCGACAGTACGGAAACGCTGTACGCGAGGGCGCGCGCGGGTAAAGCCGACGCGCAGACGGTGCAGCTGCTCTACGATCTCGGCAAGTATATGATCGTCAGCGGAAGCGCGGACGGGCAGCCTCTCAACTTGCAGGGGCAGTGGAACAAAAGCCGTCGTCCTCCGTGGAGCAGCAACCTCACTACGAATATCAATTTTGAGATGAACTACTGGGCGGCAAGCGCCTGCGGACTGAACGAAAGCCTCGTCGCGTTCCGCAAAGCCGCGGCAGAGATAGCCGAGCGCGGCGCGAAGACCGCAAAGACCAACTTCGGCATGAGCGGGTTTTGTTGCAATCACAACGTGGATATATGGCGCAACACTTCGCCCGTCAAGGGGGATCCGCAGTATATGTATTCGCCGCTCTGCGGCGCATGGATAGCGTGCGAGGTCTACCGTCACGGAAAGACTTCGGGCGAGGGCTACGGAGCCGATGTCGTAGCAGAAGCGGCGCGCTTTTGTCTTGACTATCTTATCGAAAAAGACGGAAGGCTCACCGTCGCGCCGTCCGTATCGCCCGAAACCAAATTCGTCTGCGAGGGAGGTCAAAGCGCGGTCGGAGAAGGTTCGGCGTTCGAACTTTCGGTGATCGCGCAGACGCTTGCCTACTGTGCCGAGAGCGCCGCGGACGAAGACCTGCGCGCAAGGGCGAAGGACGCTCTCGCAAGGCTTGCGCCTCTCGGGACGAGCGCGATCGGACTTGCGGAATGGCAAGGCGGACGCGATTCCGCCGAAAAGGGGCACAGGCACTTTTCGCCGCTTTTCGGAGTTTATCCGGGCCGGATTGTGACGCGGGGCAGCGCCGAATTTTCCGCGGCGGAAAAGCTGTTCGGATACAGACTGGCGAATTCCACGCCCGGGATAGGGTGGAGCGCCGCGTGGGCTATGTGTCTTGCGGGCAGATTCGGAGATCCCGCCGCAGCGCAAAGGGCTTTTTACGGATTTACTTCGCGGTCTGTCCTGCCCAATTTCTTCGGGTTCCATCCGCCGTGTTATTTTCAGATAGACGGCAACCTGGGCTTTGTCGCGGGTATAAACGAAACTCTCGTCACAAACGACGACGGCGTGCTCACGTTCCTGCCGGCGCTGCTTTCCGTTCTTCCTTCGGGAAGGGTGCGCGGGCTGATGTCGGACGGAGCGGCGTTGGCGTTCGAGTGGAAAGACGGGAAGATAGTGTACGCGAGATCCGAAAGGATGGTAGCGGCGCGCCGCGACAATATAGCCGAAGACGCGGTGCTGGAAAACATAGGGTTGGTGTGACGATGAAGACGTTTTACGCAAAGGATTTCGGAGTGCTTCCGGGTAAGGACGCGGCAGAGGGACTTGCCGCGGTCTTCGACCGAATGGCGGAAGAGGACGGGGAGAAAGAGCTGATATTCGACCGCGGAACATATTTCGTAAACGCGGACGCATTGCGTACCGAAAAGCTTTATATCACGAACACCGTCGGCGACAACGAGTGGAAGAGCGGCGAAGAGCCGCATCTCAACCGCGCGGGAATGAGGCTGAAAGGCATCAGGGATCTTACGATAGAGGGGCGCGGCGCCGTGTTCGTTTTGCTCGGACAGGCGTGCAACGCCGTGCTGACGGATTGCGAGAGAGTGACCATCAGGGATGTCGTTTTCGACAGCGACAATCCCGATATGCACGAGCTCAGAGTGGTCGGGAAGGGACTTTTTCACATCGATTTCGAGGCGGACGGAAACAGCGCCGTCGAAAAGCGAGGGAATAAATGCTTTTTCGTCGGAAAGGACTACGCCGTCCCCGTGACCGAAGGCAGACCCGCAGACTGGATAGGCAAAATATCCGTCGGAGAAGAAAATTCCGTAAAACGCGTCAACCATCCTTTTACGGGGGCGCTGTCGGTCAGACTTGTCGGGAAGAGAACTTTGCGCGCGTATTATCCGCTTGCGCCGCTGTATCGGATCGGCGACGTATTCTGCCTGTTCGACGTTCGGCGCAAATACAACGGGATCGTTGCGGACAACTGTTTCGGCGTGACGCTGGACGGAGTGACGCAGCGTTTCAACTACGGACTGGCGCTGGTATGCCAGCGCAGCGGGGATATCGTCGTGGAAAACTGCGTATTCGCACCCGACGGAACGAGCGGCAGACATATGGCGTCCGTGACGGATTTCGTCCAGATATGTATGTGCAGAGGCAAGGTGAGCATACGGAACAACGTGTTCGAAGGATCGGGCGACGATTGTCTTAACGTACACGGCATACATTTCGGAATAAGGGCGGCGGACGGCAACAGGGCGGAACTGGTTTTCGGGCACCGTCAGACTCACGGGTTCGATCCCTTCCGCGAGGGCGATAAACTCAGGATAATAGACAAAGATACGCTTTTGCCATGCGCGGAGGCGGTCGTGAAGGGATCCGCTCTTGCGGACGAAAACACGCTGATCCTGACTCTGGACAGACCCGCGGACGGTTTCGTCGGCAAAGCGGCGGAGAATGCGTCCGCCTGTCCCGACGTCGATTTTGTCGGCAATACGCTTGATCGGGTCATCACGCGCGGAGTTCTCGTCACGACTTCGGGAAAAGTGCGCATAGAGCGCAACGATTTCAGGCATACGTCGATGCACGCGGTGCTGATCTCGGACGACGCGAGATCGTGGTACGAGAGCGGCTTCGTGAGTGATGTCGGGATAAGGGGCAACCGATTCGGGGCGTGCAGGGGCTATACTCTCATCGTCAAGCCCGAAAACCGTCGCTACGGCGGAGCGGTACACAGAAACGTCACGTTCGAGGACAACACGATAGACAGCCGCGGACAGGGAGGTTTCTATTTCAAGGACTGCGAGGACGTCTCGGTGACTGACAACAGGATAAAAGGCTCGGTGAAAAAGACGAAGACGTTGCGCTGCGACCCGCAGTTCCGTAACAACACGAAGGTGAAAGAATGAGCGAGAAAACGAAAAAGGGATCGAGCCGAAGGGCGAAGACGGCGATCGCGGTCATAGCCGCGGTCGTGATCGTGCTGGCGATCGTCATAGGCGCTTGCAACATCTGGGCGGCGGTCGTCGGAGGACAGCCTCAGACGGGCATCGCCGTCGGATACGAATGGAGCGCAAGCGATCCGTATTCCGAACAAAAGACTGCGGTCCTCGATATGGGCTCGGACGATTACAAGATACTCGTCGTCACCGACATCCATCTGAAAAACAGAGCTACGTTCGCCGGATGGCTCGGAGTAAACCAACTGTTGGATCTGGCGGGAAAGATAGCCCCGGACGGGTTGGTGGATGAAGCCGATCCCGATCTCATACTCCTTGTGGACGGCAACCAGCTCAAAAATACCTTGAATATGACTTGACAATAGTCGAACTTATATGATATAGTATCAAAGCTGTACGGAGGCATAGCCCAGTTGGTTAGAGCGCTACGTTGACATCGTAGAGGTCACAGGTTCGAGTCCTGTTGTCTCCACCAGTCAAAACCTAAAACGAACCACTATCGAGTGAAAGTAGTTTTAGGTTTTTTTCTTTTCTCGTTTTACCGTTTTATTTTCTAAGTGTCAAGAAAACGCTGCCAATTACAAATAAATACCTCATACAAAATGGCGTTAAACTCATCAAAGTCTGCCTCACGGAAGATAAGGACGGATCGCCAAGCGGTTCAGCGGGGATGGTCCGTTCTTCCTGTGTGCATTGGATTTCGTCTTGTTCCGTCTGTTGCCTATGGAGGGTGCTTGAACGGCAAGGCGCAGCCGAGCCGCTCGTTTATTCAAGCACACTCCCGTGGGGAGAAACAAATTAGTATATAAACTAAATCATTGACTTTAAAAGGCAGGTTTGCTAAAATTATGTTAATCGAATGCTAATTGGAGTGACAGGATGACATATCCCGAAAAATTGAAATACGCACGAGAAAAATTGTTTCTCACGCAGGGCGAGGTGGCGGAACGGCTCGGCGTGAATACCGTTACCGTATGCAGGTGGGAAACGGGGAAATGCGAACCTAACATGAAGGCAAAAAAGGCCATTTCCGTGTTCTGCGAACAGAACGGGATAAGATTTAATGACAATGAAGCTTAAATCGCGTGAGACGGTGGCGCGCAATATGCGCAGCAATAAGTGTTATGACACAAAACCCGAGCTGATATTGTGCAAAGAGCTGTGGAGACGCGGTCTGCGTTATCGCAAAAATTATAAGCCACTTAAAGGAAAACCTGACATAGTTTTCCTCCGCGCGCGCATCGCCGTGTTTGTGGACGGCAAGATGTGGCACGGATATGATTGGGAACATCAAAAGTCGGATTTCAAAAGCCATCGCGACTTTTGGATCCCGAAGATAGAGAGAAACATGGAACGCGATCGAGAAGTGACGCAGGCATTGACCGAACAGGGCTGGACGGTGCTGCGCTTTTGGGACTTTGAGGTCAAAAAAGATGTTGTGTCGTGCGCGGATAAAATAGAAGAAACATACCGTGGAAGAGTTGCGGAGGGAGAAAAAATTAATGGCTAAACAGAAGAATCTGCAAGTTCCGAATTATGCGACGCTGATCGAAGCTACATATAGGGCATTAAAAGAACTCGGTGGCTCGGGACGTAATGACGAAATAAACAAAAAAGTTTACCAAATTTTGAATCTGCCGGACAGCGTGTTGGAAATTTTGCATACCGGGAGGACAACTTTTAGCGAAGTTGATTACCGGCTTGCATGGGCAAGGACGTTGCTGAAAAATTACGGAGCAATTGTCAATTCCGCGCGTAGAGTGTGGGTTATATCACCTGAATATGCAGGTGTCAAAAAAGTTTCCGGAGAGGAGGTTGAAAAGTACAGGAACATTTCGGCACCATCGATTAAAACGGAAAATGATGGAGAGAAACGCACAAAAGACGCCACGCAAGACGATGATTTTATGGAAGCAAAAACCTGGCGACAGCGCGTATATGAAATTCTAATGAATATGGATCCGTATGCGTTTGAGCGTTTAACCCAGCGACTTTTACGTGAAAGCGGTTTTACCGATGTGGAAGTAACCAAACGTTCGGGTGACGGCGGAATTGACGGATACGGGAAACTAAAAATAAACGGAATAATCGGTTTCAATATAGCATTTCAGTGCAAGCGTTATCAGGGAACGGTCGGCGCTCCCGAAATCAGAGATTTCAGGGGTTCCCTTACGCGTAACATCGAAAAGGGTTTGTTCGTGACTACGGGGACATTTTCATCTGCGGCAAAAGAAGAGGCCGCAAATATAGGCAAACAGCAAATCGATCTGATTGACGGCGAGGCATTACTTGATATGCTCGCGGAATATTCAATCGGGTTAAGAGAAGTCAAAGATTATGAAGTGGACGAAGAATATTTCGCTTCTATATAGGAGGATGCCTCATGATATTTAAGAGCATAGACTTGTTCGCGGGGATCGGCGGGATCAGGCTCGGATTCGATCAGGCATTCGGCGACGAGATCGAAACGGTGTTCGTCAGCGAATGGGATGAGTTCGCTCAAAAAACATATAAAGCGAACTTCCGCGATTCGTTTGAAATCGCCGGTGATATCACCAAAATAGACGAAAACGACATTCCCGATTTCGATATTTGCCTTGCGGGCTTCCCGTGTCAGGCGTTCAGCCTTGCAGGACAACGCAAAGGTTTTGCCGATGATTATAAAGGCATGTCTCGCGGTACTCTCTTCTTTGATGTCGCACGCATATGCGAGAAAAAACAGCCGAAGGTCATCTTTTGTGAAAATGTAAAGGGACTAACCATCCACGATAAGGGACGGACTTTCGATATCATAAAAAACACATTGCGCGAAATAGGCTACACCCCGTTTGAGCAGGTGTTGAACAGCAAGGATTTCGGCGTTCCGCAAAATCGTGAGCGAATCTATATAGTGGCATTCCGCAATGATATAGCTCCGAAAGAGTTTGTTTTTCCCGCGCCTACCGATTCCTCGAAAACCATCGGAGACATCATAGAAGAAAAACCCGTCTCGGCGCGCTATTATCTGAGTGATTGTTATTTGGAGACACTGCGCCGTCATAAAGCACATCATGAGGCACTCGGGCACGGATTCGGCTATGAGGTGCGTTCTCTTGATGATGTCGCGGGAGCCATAGTTTGCGGAGGCATGGGACGCGAACGGAATCTTATCGTGGACAAGCGGCAAAAAGATCTCACGCCCGTCACGCATATCAAAGGAGAGATAAACAAAGAGGGAATTCGCAAGATGACTCCTCGCGAATGGGCGCGCTTGCAAGGGTTCCCCGACGACTTTGTTTTGCCGCTTGCGGATGTGCACCTCTACAAGCAGTTCGGCAACAGCGTCACGGTACCTGTTATCAAAGCCATAGCACAAAAGATAAGGGAGGTTTTGGAGAATGGTTGAATCGATCGTCGGAAAGACTTTGAATAAAGGCGAATGGGCGGAATTTTATGTAATGCTCAAGTTGCTCGGAGAAGGCAAACTGTATGCCGCCGATAACAAATTGAAAAAGAAACTTGATAGCTATCTTGATGTTTTGAAGATCATTCGCCAGGAATACGAAACTCAAGTTTTGGAATACATAGTCGATCGGGATAATTCTTCCGTAATAGTCAAGCCGCAAGGTGCCGAAACGGTTCTCGCAAAGATTCCCATGACGGAGTTTGAGAAATGCGCTACTTCATTGTTTCAGGGAATAAAGCACGCAAAGGGGATGTCTGTCGCCGCTCCCGATTCGGTGTGCGAATTTGCAAAGGTGATCTATGTCGGGAAGCCGAAAGCCCCTGCCGTTAAGGCGTTGAAAAGACAGTTCGGCGGCAAGAACGATATTTTTATCGAGGTGCGCGACGGGCAAACGGCAATCATTTCCGTAATGGGATTTTCGATCAAATCCAAATTCGGACATAACCCTACATTGTTCAATGCAGGGTCTTCTTCGCAATATCTGTTTAGGCTGTCGGGATGTGACGATACGATTATGAAGGAATTCAACGGTATCACCGACGACAAAGGCGGGCGTGCCTGGGGCTGTTGCGTGCAATATTTGCGCTCACATCGCATAGGGGCGGAATTTGCACGCACTCAATATCCCATATATGGCGAGAACCTATACCTCGTCAGAGAATCGATGGCGCGGATCATGGCATGGTGTGTGCATGACAGGTTGCTTACGGGCGAGCCTGAACATCGTGTAAAGGAGACCGTGGAGCGAATGGCCGTCGCAAATCCGCTCGGCGTCGGAAACCCCGATATTTATTACGAAAAGGCCATCAAAGATTTCCTCATGGCAGGATTCACGGGCATGACCGCCGGCAGCAAATGGGACGGCAAAGAACAAGTGAACGGCGGTTATATAGTTGTCATGGATGACGGCGATGTAATTTGTTACCATTCGAACGACAGAGAGTCATTCCGCGACTATCTTTACAGGAACACTTACTTTGAGTATGTGAGCGCGGACAAGTATAATTGGGGATATATCGTCAAAATCGACGGCGAGTATTATCTTCCGCTCAACATATCCGTGAGATTCGGTTCCGTGACTCGCTGATATGAAAGTATGCAGCCTCTTCTGCGGCATCGGAGGAATAGATCTGATGCTCAAAAAAGCCGGGCACACGGTCGTGTGGGCAAACGATAAAGACAAGTTTGCCTGCATGACTTATCGGCATAATTTTCCGCATGTCACGCTCGTCGAGGGTGATATTCGTGACATAGACAAAACCGCCATTCCCGACTTCGATATTCTTGCCGCGGGGTTCCCGTGTCAACCGTTTTCGGTTTGCGGAAAAGGAAAGGGCTTTGCCGACCCGCGCGGCAATTTGTTTTTCGAGATAGGCAAGACGATAGACGCAAAACGCCCGTCGGTTGTGTTTTTGGAGAATGTGGCAAATCTGATCGAACACGATGGCGGAAGAACTTTCGACATCATTCACAAAGAACTTGCGGGGCGAGACTATTATCTCCGTTATCTTGTAGCAGATGCCTGCGAGTATGCCGATGTACCGCAACACCGCACCCGCACCTATCTGTTGGCATTTAGTGACAAAGAAAAGTGCGAGCAGTTTAGATTCCCGGAGAAACGACCGCTCACGAAACAAATCCGTGATGTCATCGACTTCACGAAAAAAGCTGACGATTCGTTTTATCTTCGTCCGGACGACTACGGATATGATAGAATGAAAGAGGCGATAAAGGATGATCGGCAGATATACCGTTTTTCAGATTACGGAGTGCAATCGAGCAAGGACGGTATATCGTTCACACTCAAAGCAAATATGGGGACATACCCAAACCGCGTCCCCGTCATAAAGGACGAGTTCGGCATTCGCCGCATCACGCCCATGGAATGTTTGGCTCTGCAAGGATTCCTGCCGAGCTTCACTTTCCCCACCACCGTTCCCCTGCGAGAGCAATACAAACAAGCAGGAAATACGGTGTGTGTAATGGAAAATAATTGGGGAAAATAAACAAATACAAAGGACAAATTATGGAACGAAAGAGAATTTTTATTTCATATGCGCACGACAATGCAGAACATGAAAAAAATGTGAGTAAATTAGCATATCTTTTAAACGGTCATGGGGCGGAGGTGATTTTCGATAAATTCAATCTTAAATACGGAGCGGATTTGGGCGCATTTATGGAACAAGGGCTTTCAGATGCCGATTACATATTGATCATTTGTTCGGATTTATATACTCAAAAAGCAAATGACGGTTGCGGTGGAGTGGGATACGAGAAAAGTATTATAACCGACTCTCTGATGCAGCGTGTAGAAAATACACATTTGATTCCGATTAAAATGAACAATTATAAAGGGAAGATGCCACGCTTTCTTTCTTCCAAGTATTATGCAGATTTTGACAAGGGGGATTTTGAATCAAATTACAGAAAAATTTATCAACAAATATGGAATAAGACGCTTACAGACAGAATAGAATCCAATAGAATTTATACTAGGGGTATTGCAGAAGCTGTGAAGATTTTGTCGGAAGAGCAACGAGATGAATATCATTCATATGAGATGTTTGGCGATGTTGTTTTTCATTACACCTCAAATTCCGGGATTTATATTTTAGGGGCGGGTGAATTCGAATTTAAAACCATGTGGTCCGGCTGCGGGACAAACCGGATATACGCATATAAAGATCATGTTGATCGTATCGGTTATAAGCCGGGAATACATGACTATCCCGAGCTGGGAGAGCTGTTTGATTTAGACTATTCTTCCCGTTGTTGGAAGATAAATGCGGGTGAGGTTTTTGTCTTAACGAACTCCCATAGTTATATTGCGTTTGTAAAGGTTAAATCTGTAAATTACGACTCGGAAATAGTTGAGTTTGAATATAGAATAATGGATTCTGCGGAATAAGAAACAACCGTTTTACTAAATACGGTTAATAAAAATTCGTTTTAGGTCGGACACGCTCCACCAATCCTAAAAAATGCGCATTTGGAGCGAAAAATCGAGGCTGAGCAAGCCGCGATTTTTTTGTGGTCACGGCGAACGTTTCAGCTCTTTTATCCGACGTTTGCGGCGGG